>Ga0209253_10001588_pt1 | contig 19974 bp, 14 predicted proteins | sample FrelakmetBRP12BR_FD_187145 | JGI IMG/M metagenome (GOLD analysis project Ga0209253, IMG submission 187145) | Freshwater lake sediment microbial communities from the University of Notre Dame, USA, for methane emissions studies - BRP12 BR (SPAdes)... | ecosystem: Environmental > Aquatic >... | reverse complement strand
AAAGCGGACAGATCGTACTTCGTTACCCGTCCCCACAGGAAGGTATGGAATCAAAACGTTTACCAGACCTTAGTCCAATCGTGCGTGGTGGAAAGAATGCATACTGGTGCACATTCGCGAAGGATATCGACTGGCAGGAAAAGCTCCTGGAAGTTCTGGAAGATTTGAAGCATTGAACTTATCCAGAGCGATTGCATCCAGATATGTCGCGCAAAAAGGATGCAACCTGATTCGTTGTTAATCCGGGCATCCAACCAACTCACACTACCTTGACGAAATCAAACCCTGGTTCGAAGGGAACTATCATCCCTTGTTGTTTCAACGGAGCGAGGTTGAGAAGAACCTGGAAGCTAAATTGATGCTAAATCCGATGGACAATTAAGCCATTTTCCTGATCCTTATTTCAATATCCTTTTCATCTTTTAGTAATTCCACCAATTTGCTCGTATCGGTTTTCCCGAAATGATACGGGTACAGGATGTGCGGACGAAAAAACTTGACTGAATCTGCCACCATCTCCGGAGTCATTGTATATGGCAGATTCATTGGCAGGAAGGCAATGTCAATGCCTTTGAGTGCTTTCATTTCTGAGGTGTTTTCGGAGTCCCCGGCAAAATAGACGCGCGTCTCACCAAAGGTCAGAATATAGCCGTTCCCGAAACCTTTCGGATGGAAAGGCATTCCATCTTCTCGCAAGTGGATAAGATTGTAGGCTGGAATGGCCTCGATGAGGATCCCGTTCACTGTTTGTACATCTCCGCTACGCATCGTTATTCCGCCCATGACCTGTTTGGCACCTTCTGGATTTAAAACCACCCGCGTTGTCGGGGTAAGGATAGCCTTCAAGGCTTGGAGATCCAGGTGGTCGAAGTGTTCGTGCGTTACAAGCACGAGATTCCCTTTGGGTAATTTGGAATAGTCAGCCACTTCGCCATATGGGTCGATATATATATATTTCCCATTAAAGAACATTAGCAAGCTGGCGTGACCCAGGAACGTGATAGCCAGGTTCCCTGCGGAGGTGGGAATGGTATCGGTTTCGAATAGTTTGGGCGAGTTCATTTCTTCATCTCCTTGAAATACAATTGGAATTGTTACCAGCTTGATCTATCCTTTGGCAATAATGCTGGCTGGAATATTCATCAATCGCATAGAATCCACCTCGAGACCTTGTTTGGCGAGAGCGTTCAGATACTCGGGGTGGAAACGAAACTCTCCATCATGGAATATTTCACGATCCCATGGATTGAGCAGTAATTCATCCGTGATCAGACCAATATAGTCTGGTACTTTCGAGCCCCAGGTATGCGCATAGAGAACGGCACTCTTCACAGCAACAGCTCCCATTGATTGAATTTCCGCCTTGGCAAGTGAAATCGTCTCACCTGAGCAGCAGATCTCGTCCACGATCAGGGCGCGGCGGCCCTTCACAATTATGGGCGGTTTTATGATCCACTGAGGAATTTCATAGACAACCTTATCTTCTAACCGCCTCGACAAGCGGATTGGGTACACCTCGCTCTGAAGCAAATGAGCAATAAGTGTGCCGGGATAATAGCCACCTCGGCCAACCGGTAAAATAATTTCCGGTTGGAAGGTGGCGATGGCCTTGGTTAGCCCTTTGCACAGGCCATGGAATTCCTCCCAGGAGATGGGGTGGACACCATTGCGATTTTCATAATCGTAAAAGTGGTCCGGCATTATGGTTTCCACCTGTTTCTATACTTCGGTGTGCTTACCATTACAAAAAGGTTTATTGGTGGATTTTCCGCATCTGCAGAGGGTGACCCGGTTGCGTACCTCGTAAATTAAGCCATCGGTTGCCTCGATGGTAATCCCACCGCGCACCCAAACTGGCCCGTCCACGCCAGCAACCGGATCTATGACCAGCCCAATGGATGGCTCAAATTTTGGTTCAATGAGATTTCCAAGCCTGTCGCGCAGCACCAACCGTCCAGCTGGACAATCGCCCACTTCTTGAAGTGCTATTTTCCTTGCCTTTGGATTGTCAGATGAACGTGTATTGTCCCAAACTCCCCCGGCACGGTCACAGAAGCGTGCATCAGCACACAGGGCAATGACATCGGTCAATACCAGTTCTGGGCCGATTGTCAATGGTTCCGCCTGATGATCGAACGGTTCCCGGCTGGCAGTTTCGGTCCCATCGAAAAATATTTCCGAATGCGATAAATCACAAAATGGCTTGGTTTTGGATTGTCCGCACCGGCACAGGTCATACTCCTCCTTGACGGGGTATTCCTTACCTCTCCGCCAGCGAATAGATAACCCATTGGCATCGGGAACAATAATCGCTTCCATCAACGGGACTCCACCAGAAATGGTATAAGGACCATTCTCCTGTACCTTTATTCTCATCTTGTTGTTTTTTACAGCCATGTACCATCCTCGTTTCACAAGATTTTCAGATTGAAGTTGAATAAATGATAACTCAATCTCCGAACTTATGATAGAACCAGGTTTTGATAATCTGTGTAAGGAAAACATATGCCACCAGCATACCAAATAATAGCAGCCAGTAAAGCGGAGGCAGCGGTACGAAACCAAGCAGGTTCGCCAGCGGCGAGAAGGGCAGGTATGCACCGATTGCCACAATTGCCAGTGAAGTGAATATGAGAGCCTTGCTTGCTCGGCTTTGCACGAAGGGGATCTTGTTCGTGCGGATAACATGGATTATGAGCGTCTGCGTGAAAAGCGATTCCACGAACCAGCCGGTGTGGAATAGGGCCGGATTCGTCCAGCATTTGAATAGATACAACATGATAAAGAAAGTGGCGTAGTCGAAGATGGAACTTATCGGGCCAATGAAAAGGATAAAGCGCCGCAGATCACCGATGGCCCATTTTCGGGGCTGAATTAACCACTCGGGATCCACTTCGTCAGTCGGGATGGTGGTCTGCGAGAAATCATAGAGCAGGTTATTGGTAAGCACTTGGATGGGCAGCATGGGTACGAATGGTAGAAAAATGCTGGCGCCCAGCACGCTGAACATGTTGCCAAAATTGGAACTGGCAGCCATCTTGATGTACTTGATGATGTTCCCAAATACGCGACGGCCTTCGATTACGCCATCCTGCAGGACCAGCAGGCTATTTTCCAGCAGAATAATATCGGATGACTCCTTGGCGATATCCACCGCACTGTCCACTGAGATGCCAACGTCGGCAGCCTTGAGCGCCGGCGCATCATTAATGCCATCACCCATAAAACCGACCACATGCCCCTTACTCTGCAGGGCATGGATAATTCGTTCCTTGTGGGAGGGTGAAAGCTTGGCAAAAACAGTGTTGGCTTCGGCGGCTTCGGCTAGTTTTGTCTCGTCCATTTCTTCGATCACGGGACCGAGCAGGATGTGCTCCACGGGCAAGCCGACCTGCTTGCAGATGCTGCCGGTCACAATGTCATTATCGCCGGTCAGGATCTTGACGACCACGTTGTGCTCGTTGAGTTTGCGCAACGCCTCGGTGGCGGTAGCTTTTGGTGGGTCCAGAAAGGCCATGTAGCCCAACAGTGTCAGATCCGATTCATCCCGGTCTGTGTAATGAGGGGTATCGTCGGTACCGGGGAACACCCGGTAGGCAACAGCAATGACTCGAAACCCTTCCGAGTTCAATTCCTTGACGCGTCGTTTGCGATGCTCATCGTGTTCCGTGGTCACTTCCAGGACCTCCCCGTTGATCTCAACATGGGTGGAGAGTTGCATAATCTCCTCCACTGCGCCTTTACAGATGAGAATATGCTGGTTCCTGTCATTCTCGACGATAACCGACATGCGCCGGCGCTGGAAGTCAAAGGGGAGTTCATCAATCTTGTGAAAGAGTTCATCCACATGAAGTGAGTCATTCAAATCGCCATGATTGAGGATGGCCTCATCCATAAGGTTCTTCAGACCAGTCTGGTAGTAGCTGTTCATGTAGCCATAATCCAGGACCCGTTGGCTGGGATTACCTTTTACATCCAGATGTTTTTCCAGGACGATCTTGCCCTCCGTAATGGTGCCGGTCTTGTCGGTGCACAAAACATCCATGGCGCCGAAGTTTTGAATGGCATTCAGGCGTTTTATAATGACTTTCTTCCTGGACATAGAAATGGCACCCTTCGACAGGTTGACCGTCACAATCATCGGCAACATTTCGGGTGTCAGGCCGACTGCGACTGCCAAGGCGAACAGGAAGGCTTCGAGCCAGTTATGCTTGCTGAGTCCGTTGAATAAGAAGACCAGCGGGACCATGATGGCAATGAAACTGATCATCAACCAGGTGAACTGGTTCACGCCCTTATCGAAGCTGGTAGGCAGGCGTTGACCGACGATGCTATTTGCCAGGGAGCCGAAATAAGTCCCACTGCCAGTCTGGACGACGACGGCCGTCCCGGTGCCGCTTTCGATATTGGAGCCCAGGAAGCAAATATTCGTCATCTCCAAAGGGTTCTGAAGCAAATCACTAACGACAGGGATGGTCTTCTCCACCGGGAGTGATTCCCCGGTCAGGGTGGCTTGGTTGATGAACAGATCTTTTGATGAAAGCAAGCGCACATCTGCTGGAATCATGTCGCCTGCCGAAAGTGTCACAATATCACCCGGCACCAATTCTTTCAGAGATATTTCATTTCGCTGGCTCTCGCGAATGACTGTGGTGGTTGTCCGGACCATAGCCTTGAGTTGCTCTGCAGCATTATCAGCGCGGCTCTCCTGGACGTAGCGCAAAACGATTCCGAGGATTACCATAGTGAGGATGACGGTGGTGGCGCGCATATCGCCGGTTAAGTAGGAGATGGCTCCCAAAATAACGAGAAGGATAACCAGTGGATTTTTAATGTTATCCCACAGCAGCATGAGCCAGGTACGGCGTTTTTCTCTTGCAACCTCATTTGGGCCAAATTGCTCAAGGCGAGCCTCAACCTCGGCCTGGGAAAGGCCGTTGTGTGAAGTATTCAGTTGCTCCAGAACGGCTGTAATTTCTGTACGGGCGCTTTCCACCAGTTTTCTTGAGATTTGGACCGCATTTGTGCGCTCGGTGCCAAGCGGTCGGATGGGAATTTTGATGGCGGGCAAGAAGCTCATGATTCACCTCCAGGCGATAAAGATCTGCCCCCGCGCTGGTGGGGCCACGGGGGCAGGCAGGTACACTGTTAACTCACGGTTTAGCAGGCCATAAACGCAGGCATCTTCCATCCAGCAAAGTGGGGGTGGGAATAGTGTCTTTGATCAGGTTCGAGCGAGAGATTCATGGCCATTCTGTTTATGTTGATAACGCGGGCAGTATATTCCTGTCAAAAGGCCGTGTCAAGAGGCCAATCTTAGAATAAAACCTTGCCAGTTATTTCCAATGGAATCCAAATTGATAGTCCGCAATGGAGTAGATTGGCTCTATAATATATCTTAACCTGGAAGATGATCAAATGCTTTCCAAAATAAAAGATCTTTTGATCGGCCCTGCGCTTCCCACCCAAATTCTTGGTCATAAACAACTTAATAAAATTCGCGCCCTGGCAGCATTTTCCCCGGATGCCCTGGCTTCTATCGCCTATGCTAATCAGGAAATTTATCTTGGTCTCATTGTAGCCGGGAGTTTAGGACTAACCTATGCCTTGCCAATTGGTCTGGGAATCACTGCGCTGTTGATAATTGTGGCACTTTCCTATTTCCAGACCATCCACGGTTATCCTTCCGGAGGTGGATCATATATTGTCGCACGGACCAACCTGGGCGACATCCCCGGTCTTCTGGCGGCGGCCGCATTGCTGATTGATTATCTCCTGAATGCGGCTGTGAGCCTGACTGCAGGGGTGGCCGCGTTGGCTTCAGCCTTTCCGAACTTATGGCCGTATCGTGTAGAGATCGCTTTATTCCTTTTACTCGTAATAACTCTCGTTAATCTGCGCGGATTACAGGAAGCCGGAACCGTTATGGCCATTCCTGTCTATTTCTTCCTGGCGGCGTATCTATCCATGTTGGCCTATGGATTATATCGCTTGGTTATTGAAGGGCCCACCTCGCTGGCATCGGCGGCTCCTCCGGCAATGCAGCCGGTAACGTTATTCCTGATACTGCACACATTCTCAACTGGGAGTACCGCTCTGACAGGAGTGGAGGCTATCAGCAATGGCGTCCCGGCCTTTAGGGGGCCCCAGGCGAAGAATGCCGGCCGTACATTGTTGATCATGGCCATCCTGATGGGTCTGCTTTTTGTCGGAAGCATTGGACTGACACAATTCTTGGGCGTGGTGGCCAATCCGCAAGAGACGATCCTATCTGCACTTTCACGACGATTGTTCGGAAGCAATCTGTTATATTTCTTCGTTCAGTTTGCCACATTAGGGATTTTAACCGTTGCCACGAATACCAGTTTTGCCGGTTTCCCACGCCTAGCAGCCATCCTGGCGCGGGATGGATTCCTGCCACGCCAGTTCAGCAGTCTAGGTGACCGGCTGGCGTTTACCAATGGCGTTGTTATATTGGGAATTCTTACGGCTGTGTTGATCATCTTGTTTGGAGGAGACACGCATGCGCTGATTCCACTATTCGCCATTGGTGCATTCCTGGCATTTACCCTTTCACAAGCCGGAATGGTGGTGCACTGGTGGAGGGAACACGGCCGGCAGTGGGGGCTGAAATCAATCATCAATGGTGTGGGCGCACTGGCGACCCTGACAACGCTGATCGTGGTTATTATTAGCAAATTCCTTGAAGGGGCATGGATCACCATCCTTCTCGTCCCCGTGATCCTGTTTGGTTTCTTAAAGGTTTCCAGACATTATCAGCAAGTGCAAAAACAACTCTCTCTCAAGGGGCTGCCACCCTCGTTGAAACCGGTCGAACCGACACGGGTAGTCATCCCGATTTCCGGAGTACACCGCGGGATGGTTGGTGCGGTCAATTTTGCCAAGTCGATTTCGGATAATGTGACAGCTGTCTATGTTGAGTTGGAACCTGGGGCGGGGAAAAAGGCACAGGATGAGTGGGAATCCTGGTGGCCAGACATACCGATGGTAGTTGTCCCATCCCCTTATCGTTCGACAGTCGCACCGTTGTTGCAATTCCTGGATGAGACGGATGCGCAGCATAATGATGGCCAGCTTGCAACCGTGGTGCTGCCAGAGTTCATCCCCAGTCGCTGGTGGCAAAGCCTGTTGCATAATCAAACAGCCTGGCTGATCAAGGCGGCTTTGCTTTACCGTCGCCGCCAGCACGGATTGGAGCGGGTGATCATAGATGTTCCGTTTCATCTTACCTGAGAATTTGTTATACCTGGCTTCAAGAGTCCAAGCAAGGAACAAGTGCTATAATTTAGAGAGAGAGGATAATAGATATTCTCTCTGAGAATCCATATCCACCGACCCTCTTGAAAGGAGATGCAATGAGTAGTATTTTCAGTACCATTCTCGACAAGCTCGGAATCCATAAAAAGGATGAGGCTAAAGAGGCAGTTAAGCCTACCACACCGTCAGCTGGAACAGCGTACACGCCAGGCCAGGCTTCGCAGGTTCGCCCGCCAGCCGGAAAACCCAGCCCCAGACCGAATGTACCCTATACTCCGGGTGGAAATTATCCTCAGCCTGCCAAACCCAACGTGCCTATTACCTCGCCAGCACCCGCTTCGACCGCCCCGGCCGCGCCTGCCATGATGACTGAGGTCGATGTAGCTGCCCATCTTGACTATCTCGCCAAGACCGGTCCGATTCAAGGTCTCAATTGGAGGATGTCGATCAATGATTTGATGGCCCTGATTGGAATTCCACATACTGCAAAAGACATCAAAGATCTTGCAGTCGAACTCGGCTGTCCCGAAAAAGAAATGGGCGATTCCTACAGCCGGAACGTTTGGACACACAAAGCTTTGCTTAAGAAGATCGCCGAAAACGGCGGTAAGGTTCCACAAGAGCTCCTGGACTAATTAATCCCGGATCCCTATATTTCAAACCGAGCAACCCGTAAGGCTTTCAGCGTAAACGCTGAAGGCCTTCTTGCTGTCCTTGTCCAGATAGAAAAAGTAAATTACCAGGCTGGCGTAACGCTGCCCAGCGAATCCTGCCAATATGGCATCCAGACCAACGTGACCAGCTGGACATAGATATCTGATTTGTTCGGCTTGACGACAATTATCTGTAAAATCTCGGAAGTGGTATCTGTTTTCTGCTCCATTGCCGTAATTTCGGCGTTAAGTTCTGCATCTAGTTCAGCAATTTGCTGTTCGATGGCTGTGACCGTCTCACCAGCCCGTGAGACATCCTTGCTTTCATCCATCGCACGACTGGCTCCACGAAAAGCGGAAGATGCCCGACTTATCGTCGAGCTGCTAACTTTCCTGCCTGTAAAGGCACTCAATAAAGTGCTTCCGATGGAAACCGCAGTTTGGAGTTTTGCATGCTTGGCCTGTTCGGCTTGCTTTTCTTTTGCTTGAAGAGCCTTTCGAAGGCGTTCTTGAAGAACCGCTTTCTTACTGGCGTATTTATCACGCAGCTGCTGTGCCATCTCGTCGCGTCGCTCGCGTGCGGATTGTCCGATCCGGATACGGAATTCGGCCTCAGTTTCACCTGGTCGGGATACTTCTTTCAGACTTGGACTTGCGAACAATTCCACTTTCTGAGTGCCGTATAACCAGTTGATAAATTCCCGATTCCAGGTTGCATAGTTTTTGCTCTGACTGGCGGCGGAGGGAAGGTTTCCAAATAAAGCATCCTGTTGGGGGTCTCTTTCGAGATCTGTTGCAGGTATTTCAATTTCCTGTGAGGTGTCCCATGTGACCGGGATTGGGTTGTCCGTCACCGGCGTAAAATATACTTTCGATTCAGAAAGGTCAACCCTTGTCTTGATGTCTGAGAAATTGATTTTGGCTGCCCCCAATAACCCCGGGAGATAAGATAACTTCTTGCCCGAAGGCAGGCTGCCTCGTACAGGAAGATAATAACTAGAAATATCTGGTGGTAACGTGGCCGGTTGGGATGTATTCAGCGTTGTCGAAATAGATGGAGTGGGCTTGTTACTTGGAACTTGACTCTCGGTCGTTCCAGTTAAGCCAGAAGCCTTAAGAGGATCCATTAGAGATTTTATTTGATCCCGGGTAAGGGGACCGCGCAGGTAGGAAAGTGCCCAGCGGGTCTGAAAGATTTCCGGTCTGTCTTCATGGGTGTTATTCATAAGGAAGACTCGATTACCCAACTTGGATAATATCCTTTCTATCTGGGATCGGTTGAAATTGATCCCAGAACTGGTTGATGCGCTATCCAGGCCGTCCAACAAGCGCCCTTTGTCTCTCTCAGTTTGTAAGCGGCCAATGAACCAAGTTCCAGCATTACTGAGGGCTTTATAATCCAGATCCACAGGATTCTGGGTAGCCAATACCATACCAACGCCGAAGGCGCGTGCCTGTTTTAATAATGTGAGCATGGGTAATTTTGACGGAGGATTTTCAACAGGAGGAAGGAAGCCAAAGATCTCATCCATGTAGACAATGGCACGTAAACTGGTGGTGCCTGATTGGCCACGCATCCAGCCAAGCACCTGGTTCATTAATAAAGAAACAAAAAACATCCGTTCCGGATCGTCCAAATGACTGATCGAGAAGATTGCGATGCGAGGTTTCCCGTTGGTTGTATATAGGATATCCCCAATATCCAATGGTGTGCCTTGCAGCCAGGTGCTGAAACCGGGAGATGCAAGCAGGTTGTTCAAAGCCAGGACAAGAGCGAACCGATCCTTTGAGGAATAAAAGGATTCCAAGTCCAGAACACCGATCTTTGTTATGGGAGGTTTTTGGACCTCCTGGATGATCATTGCAAGGTCAAGATCCTGGCCCTGTCTCCAGGCAGTCTCAAGGATAGTGGAAAGAAGGATGTGCTCCCGGCTTTGTATTGGATCGGCTTTAATTCCGACCAGACCAAGCAAGCTTGTTGCGGTGGTGCTGATGCGATCCCGGAAAAGATCTTCATCATCGAGGATCGCTGGGGGAGGTGCAGCAAAAGATTTTAATATAGAGATGGGAATACCGGCGTTACTGCCAGGAGTATAAATGAGAATATCAACAGCATCGCGCAAGCGCTGGATCCTTGCACCATCCTCATCCCAACTGGCCAAACCTTTTTTCCAGGTTTCTGCCTGCTGGTTGGCATATTCTTCAGGGGACAGGCCTTTCTGCTGAGCATCATCCAGGTTGATCCAGGGAAGAAAATCTCTTCCTGAAAGGTTTGGAAAGGTAAGCATTAAATTACTAAGATCGCCCTTTGGATCGATCAATATCGCAGGGACACCATCAATAGCAGCTTCTTCAATCAAAGATATGCAAAGGCCGGTTTTCCCGCTGCCTGTCATGCCCACACAGACAGCATGCGTGACAAGATCTTTCGAATCATAGAGTAATAATTCATCTTTTGATTTGTTGGTATCCATATCGAAGACACGCCCAAGGTAAAAGGTGCCTAATTTTTCATAGTTTTCCATGTTCTTTCTCCTGCACTAGATTAAAGTTAACCTAAATCCAATTGTATTATATTTGCAAATTAGGTAATATGTAAATTAAGTGCGGTAATGCTGTATATAATATAGAAGAGGCGGACACGACCGCCTCTTCTATTTATCCGGTGAATTCAATCCTCTCCTGAGAACGAGCCGTTAGTATTTATTTAGATCCGGAAAGCGCTCCCAGTGCCTGTAAAAAGGAACTGGCTACGAGTTGAGTGGATTGCTGACGATGGTTTGCGCTACCCATCCCACTACCTGAAAGAACCGCTTGAAGCAATGCAGCCGCAGTACCGCTTCCGCTCTGCTTGGCCTGCATAAAAGCCATGCCGGCATTAAGCAAGTCGCCCATATCCAATCCGCTATTGTCGGCGGCTCCAGTATTTTTATTGGCCTGGGAATTTCCAGTGCCGGTCAACCCGCCAAGTAGTGATCCAAGCAAGTCACCGCCAGCTTGTTGTGTATTCTGCTGTTGCGGCTGGGATTGGCCCGCACCGGTCAGCCCGCCAAGAAGTGAGCCGAGCAGGTCTCCGCCGGCAGGTTGTGCAACCTGTTGCTGCGGTTGGGATTGGTCAGCACCGGTCAGCCCGCCCAAGAGCGTACCAAGTAAATCGCCGCGGCTTGATTGTGTTGCTTGCTGCTGGACAGGCTGTCCACCTCCGGTCAAACCGCCCAGGAGCGCACCAAGCATGTCACCGCCTGTTGATTGTGCCGTTTGTTGCTGAGCGGATTGCCCGCCGCCAAGCAGCGTTTGGAGTAATTGAATGGCTCCTTTAGTGTCTACTGTCTGACCTTTGAATTGATCGGCCGCGGTTGCGAGACCCTGTGCATACAGCTTGCCTGAGCCACTGATAGTTTTCTTTGAAAGTTGTTGGGCTGCGTATGCCAAGGCATTGCTACTGGAACTGTTCTTCTTCTTTTCGACCGAGCGGGTGATGGTCTGGAATGTTTTCACCATATTTGTTCCATGATCATGATTCATATCATCCGCTTGGTCTAGGGTTTGCTGATTTTCAACAAGCGTCTTTGTGACGGCCTGAAAAACGTTTGCCAAAAGCTCAGTGTTATCTGCCATGGGTATTTTCTCCTTATTAATTAGATCTTTGTGAAATATTGAAATATCAAGTACGAATCTGTTTGTATTATACTTCCATATAAGAAATGGGTAAAAATAAGCAAACAACAATAGTGAGTGATCCTCCTGGTTATCTTTGAGTCCATAATATTATTTTTTCAATGTGAGCGTTGCACCCTACCAGGAAAACGATCAAATTCTCTACTTCAAGAGCCTGATATAATCTGTTCATGTCAGATACGTCAAAACGACTGCTTGATCCTGAACCAAAGCCAGACGACCGCCTGGATCAAACCCTCCGCCCGCAGTCATTATCGGACTTATTTGGACAGGAAAATGTCAAGGAGAACCTTGCCATCCTGATCGCAGCTGCCCGCCAACGCAGCGAACCGCTTGACCATGTACTTTTTTATGGCCCTCCGGGGTTGGGAAAAACCACCCTTGCGCATGTGGTTGCAAATGAGATGGGTGTGAATATCAAGGTTACATCTGGGCCAGCGATTGAACGGGCTGGCGATCTGGCAGCCATTCTGACGAACTTGCGAGCCGGGGATGTGCTTTTCATAGATGAAGTCCACCGATTGGGAAAAAACGTGGAAGAAGTATTGTATCCGGCAATGGAAGATTACGCCCTCGATATCATCATTGGCAAGGGTCCATCGGCCCGTTCCATTCGCTTGAAACTTCCGCGCTTTACGGTGATAGGCGCAACGACGCGCCTGGCCTTGATGACGGCACCGTTGCGGGCACGTTTCGGGGCAGTCTACCGGCTTGATTATTATGAGATAAAGGCAATGCAAGACATTGTTCGGCGTGCCACTGGAAAGTTGAATGTGGAAGCAGATGAAGGTGGCATTGAAGAGATTGCCCGGCGGTCGCGCGGGACCCCGCGCGTAGCGTTGCGTCTTCTTCGTCGAGTACGTGATTATGTCCAGGTGCGCACGGATGGGGTGGTCAGGCGAGCTGTTGCCAGAGAAGCACTCGATCTTCTCGCAGTTGACCCTCTTGGCCTGGATGACCTCGACCGTCGTGTGCTGAAGACCGTCATCCAGAAATACGGAGGTGGCCCGGTAGGGTTGAATACGATTGCCGCCGCCATCAGCGAAGAGCCGGAGACAATCATGGATGTGGTTGAGCCATACCTGCTGCAGCTGGGTTTCCTGGACCGTACTCCCCAGGGACGCATGGCGACGAAAGCAGCTTATGAGCACCTGGGGGTGGAATATGACGAGCAGTCCCAGCCAAAATTATTATAGAATCTATTTTAATGTGACCGTTGATTAGGCTAATTTTCGGCCACAAGGTAAATGATCACTTCCGACTTCGATTACAACCTTCCAATTGAATTCATTGCCCAGACGCCGGTGGAACCGCGCGATTCGTCACGCTTGCTTGTTATGCAACGTAACACAGGAGTTCTGGGGCATTCAACATTTCGCGATATCGGAAAATATCTTAACCCGGGAGATTTGCTGGTAATTAACCGCACGCGCGTCATCCCAGCGCGCCTTATTGGCCAAAAGGCTACCGGCGGTAAAGTTGAGATCTTGCTACTGCATCGGGATGATTTGCTTACGTGGGAATGCCTGGTGGGTGGGAAGGGGCTATCAGTCGGCAAGACCATCACCGTCGAGAACGGTCCCTCCGCTGAGATTGTCGAATTGTTGGATGGTTCGCGACGACGTTTACGCTTTTCTGAACCAATTGAACCCTTTTTTTCCGTAGCAGGCCATGTTCCTCTACCACCCTACATCCACGAACCTCTCAAGGATCCGGAGCGCTATCAGACCGTCTATGCCCAGAAACCCGGTTCAGTTGCTGCCCCAACTGCCGGCCTGCACTTTACGCCTCGATTAATGGATGACTTAAAGTCTCATGATATTCATTTTGCCGAGGTCACCCTGCACGTCGGGTTGGACACTTTCGCCCCGGTGACCGAAGACGATCCCGAAAAGCATCAGATCCACACTGAATGGTGTGAAGTCCCCCCGGGAACGGTGGATGCCATCACCCAGGCGCGTCAATCCGGAGGAAGAATTATTGCGGTTGGAACTACGTCTGTTCGAACGCTGGAATCGGCTACCCAAGCCGGGAAGGACAGCTTGTTATCTTACAGTGGGCCGACGAATTTATTTATTTTGCCAGGCTATCGATTCAAACTGGTTGATGCAATGATCACGAATTTTCATTTGCCCAGATCAACATTGATCATGCTGGTCAGTGCGTTTGCCGGACGCGAGCGAATCCTGCATGCTTATGAGGTGGCCTTGCAGGAACATTATCGCTTCTACTCTTTCGGGGATGCAATGTTGATTATTTAGGAATAGTAATTAGTTCATTAGTGGCGTCTGCGCTTTAATTCCTTGATAGCGATCGTACTGATCGCTTAAGATCATCTTGCCCATCAGTTCACCATACCTGGTCAGGCTCGGGATTTGAGTGGGATCATCCATGGCGATAGCCTGGTTCAGATCCACCTGAAAACGGCGGAAATCCAAATCATTGAAAAAGGTATCCACCAGATGAACTTGCTGTTCACTTGCCGAAACCTGAAACGCATCCAGGGTGGGGACAAGCCAATCCCAAGGCATGAAGCGTTCCGGACCTCCAGGCTTTAATCCGTGAGGATCGCGTCCAGTGCCCAGGCTGATGAGTGTAGTCTCCTTTGGATCCCATTTCAAACAGAATTGTGCTTCATAGGCTGCCAGATAGCAAGGATTTGCGTACGAACCGACCCCACCATCTACGTACCGCCCATCCACGACCGGGAAGAAAGATGGAACGGAACATGATGCAAGAATCGCCCAGATGACTGGCCAGTCTTTGTATTCCTTTTTCCAAGGCTTAATAAAGCAGGTTTTCCCAGCCAGCAGGTCGTAAGTCGTTATCACAACATCCCAGGGAGGATCAATTGTCCAGAAATCACCCAACTTCCGAGTACCGATTTGTTCACGCAAAGCTTTAACCAATGGTTCGTGAGGATAACGGAAGCGGGTCAGTGGCCAGAAGAAGGTGCGCCAGGATTTCTTAAAAATAATTCCTCCTAGACTGGTATAAAGCTGATGCAACTGGGCGGCAGTGAGTCCGGCCGCGATACCTGTGGATATAATTGAGCCAGTGGAGGTACCTGCAGCCAGCCGGAAAACATCATGAACTGGCTTCTTGAGATATCGCTCCAACGAAGCAAGCGCACGCGTGGGAATCACACCTCGGATTCCTCCACCATCGATAGCAAGGGCTACGTTCTTTCGAAAGGGTTTCATATACTTCCTGCCTGATTGACTTCGAGTGTAACGCAATATACGGAATATTCAAGTTGTGAAATTCTCCATTTTTCATGGTAATAAATAGGGGGACTAATTCCAAGGGAAGCGCAAAAAACTGGAGGTAGAATAGGAATATGAGTCTAGCAGAATTGAATGCCGATCTCATCAATTGTCGCCGTTGTAAGCGGCTGGTGGAATGGCGTGAGAAAGTGGCGCTCGAGAAACGGCGTGCATATCGTGAATGGACTTATTGGGGGAAACCTGTTCGCGGATTTGGTGACCCGCACGCGCGTGTTTTTGTTATCGGCCTGGCGCCAGGCGCACATGGTTCCAACCGAACTGGGCGCCAATTTACCGGTGATGCCTCAGGTGATTTCCTTTACAGGGCACTCTATCATGCTGGATTTGCCTCCCAACCGACTTCCAAATCGCGCGATGATGGTCTGATACTCACCGACCTTTACACTGCTCCGGTGTGTCGTTGTGCCCCACCAGAAAACAAACCTACACAGCAAGAGATGCTAAATTGCCAGCCTTATTTGGAGACGGAACTTGAGCTGATCCAACCGAAAGTGCTTGTTGCCCTGGGCAGGATAGCTTATAACCGAATTCTTAGTATGAACTCAATTAATGTTAATTCATTGCCTTTTTCTCATAATGCGCTTTATAAGATGCCGGATGGCAGGTATGTGATATGCTCTTACCATCCCAGCCGGCAAAACACTCAAACGGGACGCCTGACTGCTACCATGTTTGATCAGGTTTGGACATCTGCACTTAATTTGATAAAACGGTAGGCGGATATGATAAACGAATTTGGACCGATTGTTTTGATCGGGTCAGGCGAGACTTCCCTGGCAGGCGGCCGGATTTTCGAGACTATTGCGCGGGAATTCCCCCAGCCTTTGCGTATTGCCATCATGGAGACACCAGCCGGTTTTGAGTCAAATTCGACGAAAGTGGCCGGGAGGGTTGGCGATTTCCTGAAAAATCATTTGCAGAAATTCAAGCCACTAATCACTATCATTCCTGCGCGCAAGCGAGGTACTCATTTTGGCACGGATGATCCGGAAATTCTGCAGCCACTTATCCGGGCTGACCTGATTTTCATGGGACCGGGCTCTCCGACGTATGCGGTCCGCCAATTTAAAGGCAGCCTGGCTTGGGATTTGGTACGTGCCCGCCACCGTATGGGCGCAGCTCTGGCTCTTGCCAGTGCAGCAGCCATTGCCGTTGGCGATTGGACATTGCCGGTTTATGAGATTTACAAAGTAGGCGAGGATGTCAGCATTGGGCCGGGATTAAAACTTTTTTCAGATTTCAACCTTCCGCTTTCCATTATTCCGCACTGGAATAACACAGCCGGGGGGGACGAAGTTGATACCAGCCGTTGTTTCATCGGGATCGAACGCTTCAATCAATGGTGTCGCCTATTGCCTTCCGGATATACCACCATAGGGTTGGACGAACACACCGGGATCATAATCGATTTTTCCACTGGTAAATGTTTCGTCCGCGGGGTGAGTTCTGTTACTTTACAGCGGGGGACCATTTCTGAAGTTTTTTCGGCTGGGATGGAATTCCCTCTCAGCAAGCTCGGCGAATTTCAGCCGCCAGCGAAATTCGGGACTGGGATTTCAGCCAGGGCGATGGAAATGGTGAAGTATGGTAAGGATCCTTTCGCTCTAGATGAAGCACCTTTTGAAGTTACCCAACTGGTTGAGAAGCGAGAGCTGGCACGCTGCAATCGAAAATGGGCGGAGGCGGACATTCTAAGGAAGCGAATAGCTGATCTGGGTTGGTCGGTACAGGATACTCCTGAAGGACAAAAGATTATCCGGCACTCATGAAATACATTACAATACCTGCTATCAAGGAGGTATGCATGCATGCGGTAGATATTATCATCAAGAAGCGTGAAAAAGAGGAATTGACCGACGAGGAGATTGGATATTTCGTTGACGGTTTCACACGCGGGGAGATTCCCGATTACCAAGTGGCTGCCTGGGCGATGGCGGTGTTGCTGAACGGTATGACGCCAAAAGAAACAACCAGCCTGACCATGGCGATGGTACATTCCGGAGAGATTCTTGACCTCTCAGGCGTTGTGGATATTGCTGTCGACAAACATTCTTCCGGCGGAGTTGGAGACAAGACCACCTTTGTTGTACTCCCAGTCGTTGCAGCTTGCGGATTACCGGTTGGTAAGATGTCAGGTCGCGGATTGGGTTTCAGTGGCGGGACACTTGACAAAATCGAATCCATTCCAGGCTTCCGGGTAAATTTAACCACCGATGAATTCAAGTGTCAGCTAAGAGAAACCGGCATTGTGCTGGCTGGCCAGAGTCTTGATCTGGCTCCTGCGGACGGAAAACTTTATGCATTGCGGGATGTAACCGGAACAGTGCAGTCCATCCCATTAATTGCCTCATCTATAATGAGCAAGAAAATAGCCGCAGGTGCACAGGCTATTGTGTTGGATGTCAAGGTTGGCCTGGGAGCGTTCATGCAGACCCTGGCTGAAGCCCGGAAACTCTCCCAGCTGATGATTGATATTGGCAAACTGGCTGGTCGCCAGGTGGTGGTTCTGCTTTCAGATATGAATCAGCCACTTGGCAATAACGTTGGTAATGCTCTTGAACTAATCGAGGCGATTGATACTTTACATGGTGGTGGGCCGGCGGATTTTCGGGAACATTGCTTGCATGTCAGTGCTTATATGTTGGTATTGGGTCGCCGCGCTCCAGATCTTGATTCTGGGCGAAAGATAGCCGAAGCAGCCATCGCGACCGGAGCTGCATATGAGAAATTCCGGATTTTAGTGAGTGCACAGGGAGGGGATGTTTCCTATGTGGATAATCCGCAAAAACTCCCAAAGGCAAAGATTGTTGAAGTCATAAAAGCCGATCGGAGCGGGTATCTTGCGCAGGTTCATGCACGAATCATTGGTGAAGCAGCTGTAACCCTGGGTGCAGGACGAACCAGGAAAGATGACACCGTGGACCACGCGGTAGGGTTTAGTATTCATCGAAAAGTGGGAGATTATGTCGAGCAGGATCAACCTTTGTTTACGATATTTGCAAACGACGAAAAAAAGCAGGCTGAGGTTCGGAAGGATGTTCGTATAGCTTTTGAATTCAAAGATGAGCCCGTCATTCCATTGCCTCTGTTTTATGATTAGCCGAATTCTGACAAAAAAACCACTATCCCATTTATGCGATTGCAGATTCGTAAAGATTGATGCATAATAGGGAAAGGAGTAAGCCATGGAAAAAGTGAACCTGCGTTCATATATTCGAGAGATTGAAAAAATGATTGAAGGCGGGCGTTTGGAAGAGGCTATTGCTCATTGTCAGCATATTCTGAAGACTTACCCAATGAACATAGAAACATACCGGCTGTTGGGGAAAGCTTATTTGGAAACCAGGCGTTACCCTGAAGCAGCGGATGTTTTCCAACGCGTTTTGAATGTTGTTCCCGATGATTTTGTTTCACATGTTGGTTTGAGTATCATTAGTGATGATGAAGCAAGATTGGATGATGCCATCTGGCATATGGAACACGCTTTCGAGATCCAGCCTTCTAATTCTGCCATTCAAAGTGAACTGAAGCGCCTTTACGGAAAGCGGGACGGCGTTGAACCAACCAAAATTCGCCTCAGCCGTGATGCGCTGGCAAATATGTATTCGCAGGGCGAACTATTCAACCAGGCAATTTCCGAGATACATGCCATTCTCGAACAGGATCCCAATCGTCCCGATTTACAGGTCATGTTAATGCGGGTTTATTATCGTTCCGGGCAAAAGGTAGATGCAGTTGAAACAGCCAAAGATTTACTTAAGAAAATCCCGAATTGTATGGATGCATTACGGGTACTAGTGGATGTTCTGCCTACGATTGGGCAGTCAGAAAATATATATGCTTATCGCCAACAGTTGGCACTCCTTGATCCCTATTCAGCTTATACAAGTGATTCTGTCTTTGCGTCCAACTTGGTGGTTGATTCGGCTGTAACTCTGGATAGGCTTGATTACCCTTCAGCTACTATCCCATCATCATCCCATCTTGATGGGGAAGCTTCGTTGGAAACAGGAGATGCTGATAAATTTGCGGACCTTCCGCCTGAATGGATGCAATCCCCGGAGACTGGAGACCTGGTATCGTCTTCCATCCCGATATTATCCGAAAGTAGTGCAGTCCTTGAGAATGCTGCGAGGGAGACTGCCCCTCTTCAGTCACAGCCTATCACTGGGAAGGATGAGATTGATTTGCCCCCGGCTGGCATGGAAAACATTGTAGAAGGGTTACCTGAAAAGTCGGTTGAAAAGAACACCTTTCCTGATTGGCTCTACCCTCTGACTTCCGCAGAAGTAAATGAGCAAGCAGAACCTGAACCTGAAACCCCGCCCCTTGCAGCCAGCATAGCCAGTTCCACAGAAAGCCCCGAAATGTCAGCTTCAATGGAAATAATCCACGAAGAGCATGTTGAATTCCAGGATTCCGGCGAAACTGTCGCTACAGTTGGGAAAGATGTTCCAGAATCTCTAATAACCACGGCTTCAGCGGTAATACCGAATTCAGAATATATTGAACCCCTTCAACCTGCAGAAGATCAACCAGTGGGTGAAGAGATTATTCCTAAAGATTATGAATCCAATCCAACGGAAGCTATCCAGGAAGCCGACTTTGATCTGCAGAAACCTGACGTGCGTCAGACTGCGCAAGAGGAAAATTATCCGAACTGGCTGCCTCCCATTGCATCAGAAGGAACACCTATAAATCCGAATATTGAACCAGGATCCGGATCTACGAATATACCTGCCAATGGTTCGGAGCCAGAGCTACTCCCTCAAGAAAAGAAACCCGTTGATGAAGCCGCTTTCCCGGATTGGCTTAGAGCGATAGGTGCTGGCGTAGCTGGAGTAATTGCCGCCGATTCTGCAATCTCTGATACGCAACCTATAGCCAGATCACAATCAGTTCCTGGACAACAGCCTTTTGAAAAAACCGAGTCACCTGTAAATGATAACCAGGAACCTAACAAATCGCCGGAATTGACGCCGAGCGATTCAGGTGAATACTTCCAGCCAGTGGAAGAGTCAAAATTACATGATCTCGAGGGTAAATCGTTAGGGGTGTTGGAAAGTATGGCTGACCAG
>Ga0209253_10001587_pt1 | contig 19974 bp, 15 predicted proteins | sample FrelakmetBRP12BR_FD_187145 | JGI IMG/M metagenome (GOLD analysis project Ga0209253, IMG submission 187145) | Freshwater lake sediment microbial communities from the University of Notre Dame, USA, for methane emissions studies - BRP12 BR (SPAdes)... | ecosystem: Environmental > Aquatic >... | reverse complement strand
CCGCACTCGTCGTTGCGCTGCCTTGACAGGGAGCCGCCCTGCCGGCGGCAGCGCGCCTAGATTGCGAACGTTCTGGAGGTCACGCATGTGCGATCCAAGTGTTGACAGGCCCTAGACCGTCATGACTTCCTTTTCCTTCTCGGCGATCAGCTTGTCGATCTCGGCCACGTAGCGGTCGGTCAGCTTCTGGATCGTTTCCTCGGCGCGGCGGTCCTCGTCCTCGGACACCTCCTTGGCCTTCAGCAGTTCCTTGACGTGGTGGTTCGCGTCGCGGCGCAGGTTGCGGACGGCCACCTTGGCGCTTTCGCCCTCGTGCTTCACGATCTTGACGAGTTCCTTGCGGCGCTGCTCGGTCAGCGGCGGCATCGGCACGCGCACGACGTCGCCACTCGTCGCCGGGTTCAGGCCGAGGTCGGAGTCGCGGATCGCCTTCTCGACGACCGGCACCATCTTCTTCTCCCACGGCTGCACGGTGATCGTGCGGGCGTCGCCGAGGCCGACCTGCGCCACCTGCGACAGCGGGACCATCGTGCCGTAGTAGTCGACGGTGATGTGGTCCAGCAGGCCGACGTGGGCCCGTCCGGTGCGCACCTTGGCGTAGTCGTGCTTCAGCGCCTCCAACGACTTCTGCATCTTCTGCTCGGTCGATTTCTGGATCTCTGCGATGTTCACTCTTGTCTCCTTGCAGGCGAGACCGTCAGACGTGGACGAGGGTGCCCTCGTCCTCGCCCATCACCACGCGCTTCAGCGCGCCGGGCTTCGTGATGTTGAATACCTTGATCGGCAGGCGCTGGGCCCGGCACAGCGCAAAGGCGGTGGCATCCATGATCTGCAGGTTGCGCGCGAGCGCCTCGTCGAAGGTGATCGTCGAGTAGCGGGTCGCGTCCGGATCCTTCCTGGGATCCGCGGAGTACACGCCGTCCACCTTCGTCGCCTTCAGCACGATCTCCGCGCCGACCTCGGAGCCGCGCAGCGCAGCCGCGGTGTCGGTCGTGAAGAACGGATTGCCGGTCCCGGCGGCGAAGATGACGACGCGCCCTTCCTCGAGGTAGCGCAGCGCCTTGGGACGGATGTACGGCTCCACCACCTGCTCGATGTTGAGCGCCGACTGCACCCGCGCCTCGACGCCCGCCCGGCGCATCGCGTCCTGCAGGGCCATCGCGTTCATGATGGTCGCCATCATGCCCATGTAGTCCGCGGTGGCGCGATCCATCCCCGCGGCGCCGAGCGCGACGCCGCGGAAGATGTTGCCGCCGCCAATCACGATGGCGAGCTCCACGCCGAGGTGGACCACTTCGCCGATGTCGGTGACCATCGACTCGACCGTCGCCCGGTTGATGCCGAAGGCGTCGTCGCCCATCAGGGCCTCGCCCGACAGTTTCAGCAGGACCCGCCGATAGGCGGCACCGCTCGCTGCAGTCATCGGCTCTCCTCCGCTCGCGCGGAAATCAGCCGCGCGTCGCGGCCACGGCGGCCACTTCGGCGGCGAAGTCGCTCTGCTTCTTCTCGATCCCCTCGCCCACCACGTACAGCGCGAAGGCGTTGACGCTCGCGCCCCTGGCCTTGAGCAGCTGCTCGATCGTCTGCTTGCCGTCCTCGGCCTTGACGAACACCTGGCCCAGGAGCGTCACTTCCTTCAGGTACTTCTGCACGGTGCCCTCGGCGATCTTGTCCAGCATCGCTTCCGGCTTGCCGGCTTCGCGCGCCTTCTCGACCGCGATGCGTCGCTCGGTCTCGAGCAGGTCCGCGGGCACGCCGGTGGCGTCGAGCGCCTTCGGCTTGGAAGCGGCGATGTGCATCGCGATGTCGCGGCCCAGTTCGGCATTTCCGCCCGCGAAGTCGAGCAGGACGCCGATCTTGCTGCCGCCGTGGACGTAGTTTGCCAGCGCGCCCTTCGCCTGCAGGCGGGCGAAGCGACGCACGTTGATGTTCTCGCCGATCTTGCCGACCAGCGCGGTGCGCGTCGTCTCTACCGTGCCGTCGCCGAGCGGCATCGCCGACAGCGCGGCGACGTCGGCCGGATTCTTCGCGACGACGAGCGCCGCGAGGTCCTTCGCGAACCTGATGAAGTCGTCGTTCTTCGCGACGAAGTCGGTCTCGGAGTTGACCTCGACGATCGCGCCGGTCTTGCCGCCCGCGTCGATGTTGATCGCGACCACGCCTTCGGCCGCGATCCGCGAGGCCGCCTTGGTCGCCTTGTTGCCCAGCTTGACCCGGAGGATCTCTTCGGCCTTGGCCATGTCGCCGCCGGCCTCGGCCAGCGCCTTCTTGCATTCCATCATCGGCGCGTCGGTCTTCTCGCGCAGTTCCTTCACCATCGATGCGGTGATTTCCGCCATTGACTGCTCCCGCTGTTCGCTCGTTGCTTCTGTCGTTGATCTCGGGCCCCGACTTCGGGCCTTGACCGCTGGCCACGATCCCGTCCGCGCAAAAAAGGGGCTTGCGCCCCTTCGTTGCCGTCCGGCCGTGCGCGCCGGGCTTACTCCTGGCCTTCGCTGACTTCGACGAACTCCTCGTCGCCGCCGGTGACCGCCTGGACCACGCCCGCCAGCGCGGCGGCCTTGCCCTCGAGCACCGCGTCGGCGATCCCTCGCGCGTACAGGCGGACGGCGCGGCTGGAATCGTCATTGCCCGGAATCACGTAGGCAATGTTCTCGGGGGAATGGTTGGTGTCGACGATGGCGACCACCGGAATGCCGAGCTTCGCGGCTTCCTGGATCGCGATCTTGTGATAGCCGACGTCGATCACGAACAGCGCGTCAGGCAGCGCGTTCATGTCCTTGATGCCGCCGATCGACTTGTTGAGCTTCTCGACTTCGCGATGGAACTCGAGCGCTTCCTTCTTGGTCATGCGCTCGGTGCCGTTCTCGGAGGAGATCTGTTCCATCTCCTTCAGGCGCTTGATCGAGACCTTGACGGTCTTGAAGTTCGTCAGCATGCCGCCCAGCCAGCGCTGGTCGACGAACGGCATGCCGCAGCGCTTCGCTTCCTCGACGATCGTGTCGCGCGCCTGGCGCTTGGTGCCGACCATGAGGATGGTGCCGCGGTTCGTGGTCAGCTGGCGCACGAACTTCGTCGCCGCCTGGAACTGGTCCAGGGTGCGCTCGAGGTTGATGATGTGGATCTTGTTGCGGTGACCGAAGATGAACGGCGCCATCTTCGGGTTCCAGAAACGGGTCTGGTGGCCGAAATGAACGCCGGCCTCCAGCATCTCACGCATGGTCACGGACATGACTTTCCTCTCCAAGGTTGGGTCCTGCGCATGCGCCGAGGCGAAGTCACCTGACTCCGCACCTTGGTGGCGCCGCGCGCGATTTCTGCCTCGACCCGAGGTGGAACCGAAGCCGCACCGGACAGACTGACTGCCGATGCGGAACGGTTTTCCCAAGTGCTTGATTTTCAAGCGCCGAGACAGCCCGATATTATAGCCACCTTTGCGCGCCGCACTCAACCGAGGTTCCGTCTCCCACCATGCCCATCGTCATCAAGACTCCCGCGGACATCGAGGGCATGCGCCTGGCCGGCCGCCTGGCCGCCGAAGTGCTCGATTTCATCGCCCCTCACGTCCGGGCCGGCATCACCACCGGCGAGCTGGATCGGCTGTGCCACGAGTACATGGTCGACGTCCAGCGTACCGTGCCGGCCCCCCTGAACTACGCCCCACCGGGCTACCGGCCGTTCCCGAAGTCGATCTGCACCTCGATCAACCACCAGGTCTGCCACGGCATCCCGGGCGACCGGGTCCTGAAGAACGGCGACGTCCTGAACATCGACATCACCGTGATCAAGGACGGGTACCACGGCGACACGAGCCGGATGTTCTTCATCGGCGATCCTTCGGTCGGCGCGCGCCGGTTGTCCGAGGTCACGTACGAGTGCATGTGGCTCGGCATCCAGCAGGTGCGCCCCGGTGCCACGATCGGCGACATCGGCCACGCGGTCCAGGCGCATGCCGAGAAGAACGGCTTCAGCGTCGTGCGCGAATTCTGCGGCCACGGCATCGGCCGCAAGTTCCACGAGGAGCCCCAGATCCTGCACTACGGCAAGCCAGGCACGCTCGAGAAGCTGGCCGCCGGCATGATCTTCACCGTCGAGCCCATGATCAACGCCGGACGCCGCGAGATCAAGGAACTGGCCGACGGCTGGACGATCGTGACGAAGGACCACAGCCTGTCGGCCCAGTGGGAGCACACGGTCCTGGTCACGCCGACCGGGTACGAGGTGCTCACGGCGTCGGCCGGCTCCCCGCCGCCCCCCGCGTTCGTCGCACGCGCGTCGTCCGAGCCGGCGACCGCCTGACCTGGCGCCCGCCAACGCCCGGCGCATGCGCGAGCCAAGCGTCAACAGGCCCCCATGAACGATGGCGCGTTCAAGCTGCGCGACCGGCTGCGGCAGGAACGCGACGCCCTCATCGCAAAGTTCAACGCCGGCGGCTCGGTCGACGCGCTGCTGCACGGGCTCGCGCGCGCCGCCGACCACCTTCTGCGCGAGGTCGCGGAATCGAGCGGCATCACCCGGCGCGCCACGCTCATCGCCGTCGGCGGCTACGGCCGGGGCGAACTCTTCCCCCACTCCGACGTCGACATCCTGATCCTGCTGAAGCAGGCGCCCAACGAGGCCGACCGCGCCACGATCGAGAACCTGGTGGGGCTGCTGTGGGACCTGGGGCTCGCGCCCGGCCACAGCGTGCGGACGCTGGAGGAATGCCACGAGGAAGCGGCGCGCGACGTGACCGTGCTGACGTCGATGCTCGAGTCCCGGCTGGTCGCAGGCTCGCGGCGCCACTTCGAGAGCTTTTCGCGCGCGGTGGTCGACGTCGTCGACCGCGAGGCGTACCACCGGGCGAAGCTGCTCGAACAGCAGCAGCGCCACACGAAGTACAACGAGACGCCGTACAGCCTCGAGCCCAACGTCAAGGAGAGCCCCGGCGGCCTGCGCGACCTCCACGTCGTGCTGTGGATCGCCCGCGCGGCCGGCTACGGCACCCACTGGTCCGAGCTCGCGCGCCGCGGACTGCTGACCGCGGCCGAGGCGAACATCATCCGGCTCTCGGAGCGCCGCGTGAAGGAGATCCGCGCGCGCCTTCACCTCGTCACCGGGCGCCGCGAGGACCGGCTCGTGTTCGACGTGCAGAACGCCGTCGCGCAGCAGGCGGGCTTCCAGCCGACGGCCGACAAGCGCGCGAGCGAGCTGCTGATGCAGCACTACTACCGCGCGGCCAAGGTGATCACGCAGATGAACACCGCCGTGCTGCTGAACATCGAGCAGCGGATCCTCCACCGCGACGACGAGCCCGGCGTCGCGATCGACGCGACGTTCGTGGCGCGCAGCGAGCTGCTCGACATCGAGGACGAGGCGGCGCTCGCGCGCGACCCGAACGGCATCCTGCGCGCCTTCCTGCTGAAGGCGCAGCACCAGGAGCTCAAGGGCATGTCGCCGCGGCTGATGCGCGCCCTGTGGCACGCGCGCGTGACCATCAATGGCGCGTACCGCCGCGACCCGCGCAACCGCGCGACCTTCATCGAGCTGCTGAAGCAGCCCAAGGGCGTGCTGCACGAGCTGCGCCGCATGAACCAGCTGTCGGTGCTGGGCCGCTACCTGCCCGTGTTCCGTCGCATCGTCGGGCAGATGCAGCACGACCTGTTTCACGCCTACACCGTCGACCAGCACATCATCCAGGTGCTGCGCAACCTGCGCCGCTTCTCGCTTGCCGAGCACGCGCACGAGTACCCGTTGTGCAGCCAGCTGATCGCCGACTTCGACAAGCCGTGGCTGCTGTACGTCGCGGCACTCTTCCACGACATCGCCAAGGGGCGCGGCGGCGACCACAGCGAGCTCGGCGCGCGGGATGCGCGGCGCTTCTGCCGGGAACACGGGCTGGACCGGCACGACGCCGATCTCGTCGCGTTCCTCGTGAAGCACCACCTGACCATGTCGCAGGTTGCGCAGAAGCAGGACCTCGCAGACGAAGCGGTGATCCGCGGCTTTGCCGACGCGGTGAAGTCCGAGCGCCGGCTGGTCGCGCTGTACCTGCTGACGGTCGCCGACATCCGCGGGACCAGCCCGAAAGTGTGGAATGCCTGGAAGGGCAAGCTGATCGAGGACCTGTTTCGCTCGACCCGGCGGCTGCTCGGCGGCGGCACCGTGGCCGCCTCGGCCGTCCTCGAGGGCCGCAAGCAGGAAGCGCTGCACATCCTGCGGCTGTACGGCCTGTCGGACGACGCCCGCAACGAGCTGTGGGACCAGTTCGACATCGTCTACTTCCTGCGCCATAGCGCGCAGGACATCGCATGGCACACGCGCTCGCTGTTCTCCCGCGTCAACACCGCCAAGCCGGTCGTGCGCGCGCGGCTGGCGCGCATCGGCGAAGGCGCCGAGGTGCTGATCTACGTGAAGGACCAGAAGGACCTGTTCGCGCGCGTCTGCGGCTACTTCGACAGCCGCAACCTCAGCATCCTCGACGCCCGCATCCACACGACGCGCCACGGCTACGCGCTCGACACCTTCCTCATCACCGACCACGGCCGTGGGCATCACTACCGCGAACTGCTGAGCCAGGTCGAGCACGAGCTCGCGGACTGGATCGGCGTGCAGCACGAACTGCCGATCCCGGTGAAGGGACGCATGTCGAGGCAGTCGCGTCACTTCCCGGTCGCGCCCGGCGTGCACCTGCTGCCGGACGAGCGCGGATCGCTCTACCTGCTGACGGTCACGGCCACCGACCGGGTCGGCCTGCTGTACTCCATCGCGCGCGTGCTGGCGCAGCACGGGATCAACGTTCACACCGCGAAGGTGCTGACGCTCGGCGAACGCGCCGAGGACGTGTTCCTGATCTCGGGAGCGGAACTCAGCGACGCCAAGACGCAGCTGGAGATCGAGGGCGCCCTGCTCGAGGCGATCGCGCCGTGACGAACTGGTTGTGAACGTCCAACAGAGTGCTTCGTAGGCCAGCGATTCAAGCGAGCGCGTTGCGTCGCGTTGCGCTCGATCGAGCACCGAGGGGTCGTCTCCTGCGCCTGGGCGGGCGGCGGGGTACCTCCCTCCGCGCCCGTCGCCGCGGGCGTCATTCAGCGTGCGTTGCTCCGTGCGGGCCGGCGGATTTCTGAGCGTTGCCTTCGCCGCGCCGACGGTGGTGCCTCGCGGCTGCGCCCACCCGGCCCGCCGCCCTCGCGCAACTGGTACGCCCGCCGCCTGACGGTCGCTGCGCGAGGCACCCCACCACCCGCCCAGGCGCCGCGCGTATGTTCGGGGCCGACAAGCTTCTTGGCGTTGGGACTGAATGTCCCAGCGAAACGCCGCGATGTCGCCGCTCGTTGGCCCAGTGCCAGCAGTGCGCATCCACGCCGCGCGGCGCGCCGAGCGCGCTGTGGGGTGCCTCGCGCAGCGCGACGCCGTGCGGCGGGCGTCGCATTCCAGAAACCGCGGCGGGCCGAGACGAGCACCGGCCGGAAGGCACGACCGGCGAAGCCGCGAAAGCTCACTCCGAAAGTTGCCGGCCCGCGAGAAGTGCCCTTGACCCAGTGTCGCCCGCCGCGCGTCGCGCGGAGTCGAGGCGCCCCACAGCGCGCTCGGCGCGCAGGTGACTCCGGACAACGCAACGACTCGTCAGACTCCTGGATCCAAGCACGCACGTGCAGATCGTCGCGCCGCGGGCATCCACAACGAGGCGTCAGCGGCTCACGTTGTCCCACACTTTCTGCAGCCGCTTGACGCTGACCGGCATCGGCGTCCGCAGTTCCTGCGCGAAAAGCGACACGCGCAGCTCTTCCAGCAGCCAGCGGAACTCGTCGAGACGCGCGTCGGCCACGCCCTTGCGTGCGGCGAGCTCGCGCAGGTACGGCGTCTGCAGCGTGGCGACTTCGTTCATCCGCGCGGCGTCCCGCGCGGGGTCGTTCTTCAGCTTGTCGAGCCGCGTCGCGATCGCCTTCAGGTAGCGCGGGTAGTGCGCGAGCGCGCTCGCCGGCGTGGTCACGACGAAGTGCCGCGCGAAGAGGCGCCCCAGCTGCTGTTCGACGTCGGCGACGACGGCCGGGAACGCCTTCAGGCCGTTGAGCCTGCGCGCGATCGGCGCGGCTTCCTGCACGATGGTCGCCAGCAGCCGCGCGATCTCCTGCGCGATCAGCGTCAGCCTGCCGCGCGCCTCGTCCTTGCGCGCGACGAAGCCCGCGCGGTCCTTGGGCCACGGCTCGACGAGGCAGGTGCGGTCGAGCGCCGCGGTGACGATCTGGTCGCGCAGGTCCTCGAAGCCGTCCCACGCGTGCGCGAGCGCCGGCACCGTCGCGGCCTGGATCTGCGTCGTCTGCAGCGTCGACAGGCTCTTCTCCAGGTACTTGACCTGTTCCTTCAGCTGCAGCCGGAACAGCCGTCGCAGTCCTGCGCGATGCTGTCCCAGGGCCTCGTCGGGCTCGTCGAAGACTTCGACCGAACAGTGCGCGTCGTGATCGACGAGCGCCGGGTAGCCCACGAGCGACTGGCCGCCACGCCGGATCTCGAGCAGTTCGGGCAGCTCGCCGAAGTCCCAGTCGGTGATCTCGTCGGCGAGACCCTCCGCGACCTCCGCGTCCTTCTGCGCGAGCTGCTGGAAGTTCTTCTGCGCCTGCGCGCCCAGCTCCGCGCGCAGTTGCGCGAGGTTGCGTCCCATGCCGAGCTGGCGGCCGTGCTCGTCGACGACCTTGAAGTTCATCAGCAGGTGTGCCGGCAGCGTTTCGAGCTTGAAGTCCGCGGGCTGCGCGACGAGGCTGCGCTCCGCGCGGATGTCGGCGACCAGCGCATCGACCAGCGGCTGCTGGCCGGCCCGCTCGCCGATCCGCTCCACGAAGCTGGCGGCGTACTCGGGGACCGGGACGAGATGGCGACGCAGCTTCTGGGGCAGCGACTTCAGCAGCAGGTGCGCCTTCTCCCTGAGCATCCCGGGGACCAGCCACTCGCAGCGGACCGGATCGATCTGGTTCAGCGCGTAGAGCGGCACGGTCAGCGTCACGCCGTCGCGCGGGGAGCCGGGCTCGAAGTGATAGGTCAGCGCCATCGTGACGCCGCGCATCTCGACCTGCCTGGGGAAGAGGTCGGTCGTCACCCCGGCGGCCTCGTGCCGCATCAGGTCGTCGCGCGACAGGAAGAGCCGCTTCGGCTGTTCGCGCTCCGCCGCCGCGCGCCACTTCTCGAACTGCGCGGCCGTGTGGACGTCGGCCGGCACCAGCTGGTCGTAGAACGCGAAGATCAATTCGTCGTCGACCAGCACGTCGAGCCGCCGCGTCTTGTGTTCGAGTTCGCGGATCTCCCGCACCAGCCGCTGGTTGTGCGCGAAGAACGGCGCACGCGTGTCGAGTTCGCCCTCGACGAGCGCCTCGCGCAGGAAGATCTCGCGCGCGTGCTCCGGGTTCAGCAGCCCGTACGGCACGCGGCGCTGCGCGTAGACGACGAGGCCGTACAGCGTCGCGCGCTCGAAGGCCATCACCTGCCCGGCCTTCTTCTCCCAGTGCGGATCGGTGTGGGACTTCTTCAGCAGGTGCGCGCCCACGCGCTCGAGCCACCCGGGCTCGATGTTCGCGATGGTCCGCGCGAACAGGCGCGACGTCTCGACGAGCTCGGCGGCCATCACCCATCGACCGGCCTTCTTCAGCAGCGGCGAACCCGGCCAGACGTGGAACTTGATGCCGCGCGCGCCGGCGTACGGCGGTTCGCCGCGGTCGGCGTCGAGGATGCGCGTGCCGACGTTGCCCAGCAGGCCGGCCAGCAGCGCGAGGTGCAGTTGCTCGAACGTCGCCGGCGTCGTGTCGATACGCCAGCCCTGCTCGCGCGCGATCGCGGCCAGCTGGCCGTGGACGTCGATCCACTCGCGCACGCGGCGCGGACTGAGGTAGTGGCTCTTCAGGTCGTCGGTGAGCTTGCGGTTCGACTTCTTGTGCTCGATCTTCTCCTGCACGAAGTTCCACAGCTTCACCAGCGACTGGAAGTCGCTCTTGTCGTCGGCGAGCCGGCGGTGCGCCTGGTCGGCCGCCTCCTGCGCCTCCAGCGGGCGCTCGCGCGGGTCCTGCACCGACAGCGCCGACGCGATGACGAGCATCTCGGACAGGCACTGCTGGTCGCGCGCCGCCAGCAGCATGCGGCCGATGCGCGGGTCGAGCGGCAGCTTCGCCAGCTCGCGGCCGGTCGCGGTGAGCTCGTTGCGGTCGTCGACCGCGTTCAGCTCGGCGAGCAGCTGGTAGCCGTCGGCGATCGCGCGTCCCGGCGGCGGCTCGACGAACGGGAACTCGCCGACGTCGCCGAGGCCAAGGGACTTCATGCGCAGTATCACGCTCGCGAGCGACGAGCGCAGCACCTCGGGATCGGTGAAGCGCGGCCGCTTCGCGAAGTCGTCCTCGCCGTAGAGCCGGATGCAGACGCCCTTGGCCACACGGCCGCAGCGGCCGGCGCGCTGGTTCGCCGCGGCCTGCGAGACCGGTTCGACCTGCAGCTGCTCGACCTTGTTGCGGTACGAGTAGCGCTTCACGCGCGCCATGCCGGTGTCGACGACGTAGCGGATGCCGGGCACCGTCAGCGAGGTCTCGGCCACGTTGGTCGCCAGCACGATGCGCCGCCCGCCGCCCGGCCTGAACACCCGCTCCTGGTCCTCGACGGACAGCCGGGCGAACAGCGGCAGGATCTCGGTGGCGGGTGGATGGTGCTTTCGCAGCGCCTCGGCCGCTTCGCGGATCTCGCGCTCGCCCGGCAGGAACACCAGCACGTCGCCGCGTCCCACGCCGGCCAGCTCGTCGACGGCGTCGACGATGCCGTCCATCAGCGTGCGGTCGTCGGCGTCGTCCTCGTCCCGGACCGGGCGGTACCGGACCTCGACCGGATAGAGCCGTCCCGACACCTCGATGACGGGCGCCGGCCCCTCGGCGCCACCGAAGTGCTTCGCGAAGCGCTCGGCGTCGATCGTCGCCGATGTGATGATCACTTTCAGGTCGGGCCTCTGCGGCAGCAGCTGCCTCAGATACCCGAGCAGGAAGTCGATGTTCAGCGACCGCTCGTGCGCCTCGTCGATGATCAGGGTGTCGTAGGCCGCGAGCAGCGGGTCGCCCTGCGTCTCGGCGAGCAGGATGCCGTCGGTCATCAGCTTGATCGACGCGCCGGGCCGGGTGTGGTCGGTGAACCGCACCTTGTAGCCGACGACCTCGCCCGGCGGCGTGCCGAGTTCCTGCGCAATGCGGCGGGCGATCGTCGAGGCCGCGAGGCGGCGCGGCTGCGTGTGCCCGATCAGGCCGCGCTCGCCCAGGCCGATGGCGAGGCAGATCTTCGGCAGCTGCGTCGTCTTGCCCGAACCCGTCTCGCCGCTGACGATCACGACCTGGTGCGACTCGATCGCGCGCGCGATGTCCTCGCGGCGACCGGAGACGGGCAGCTCCTCGGGAAAGGTGATGGCCGGCAGCGGCGCACGACGACGTGGGGGTCGCGGGGACCCGGACGCGTTGTCTCGGCGGTGAGGCTGCATCGGCGGCCGCGCGTCAGCGCGGCGTGGTCATGTTCGTGCTCGGCGGCAGGAAGTCGCGCTCGAAGCGAGCGAGAAGCGGTCAGTATACTTTTGCCGATGAACGACGCCGCTCCCGCGCCACCGATGACCGCCGAAGTGATCGACGACCACGCACGCTTCGTCGCCTGGCTGCGCGAGGTCGCACCGTACGTGCACGCGCACCGCGGCAAGACCTTCGTCGTCGGCTTTTCCGGCGGACTCGTCGAGGCCGGCGCCCTGACCCGTCTCGTGCACGACCTGTCGCTGCTGTCGGCGATGGGCATCCGGCTCGTGCTCGTGCACGGCTCGCGGCCGCAGGTGCAGGCGCAACTCGTGATCAAGGGCTTGCCGGAGCGCTTCCACGCCGACGTCCGGATCACGGACGCGGCGGCGCTCGAGTGCGCGAAGGAAGCGTCGGGCGAGATCCGGCTCGACATCGAGGCCGCCTTCTCGCAGGGCCTGCCGTCGACGCCGATGGCGCACTCGAAGGTGCGCGTCGTCAGCGGCAACTTCGTCACCGCGCGGCCGCTGGGCGTGATCGACGGCGTGGACTACGAACTCACCGGCGTCGTGCGCAAGGTCGACGCCGACGCGATCCGGTTCACGCTCGCCAACGGCGCGATCGTGCTGCTGTCGCCGCTCGGTTTTTCGCCGACCGGGGAAGCCTTCAACCTGACGATGGAAGACCTCGCCACCAGCGTGGCGACGGCGATCAAGGCCGACAAGCTGATCCTGCTGACCGAGACCGAGGGCATCCGCGACGCCGCGGGGCAGCTGAAGAGCGAACTCTCGGTGGAAGACGCCGAAGCGATGCTCAGCGCGGACGCCGTGAAGGGCGACCCGGCGTTCAACCTGAAGTTCGCCGTCAAGGCCTGCAAGGGCGGCGTGGCGCGCGCCCACATCATTCCGTACACGCTCGACGGCAGCGTGCTGGCCGAACTGTTCACGCACGAGGGCGTGGGCACGATGGTGGCTCCGGAAAACCTCGAAAAGATGCGCGACGCCACGCCGGACGACGTCGGCGGCATCATCAAGCTGATCGAGCCGCTGGAGGCGGACGGCACGCTGGTGAAGCGGCCGCGCGAACTCATCGAGCGCGAGATCGACCGCTTCATCGTGATGGACCACGACGGCTTCATCTTCGGTTGCGCCGCGCTCTATCCGTTCGCGCGCGAGCACATGGGCGAACTGGCCTGCCTGACGGTGCACCCGGACTACCAGGGCTACGGCGACGGCGAGCGGCTGATGAAGCGGATCGAACAGCGCGCGAAGGCCGCCGGGATCAACAAGCTCTTCGTGCTGACGACGCGCACCGCGCACTTCTTCATCAAGCGCGGCTTCCGTCCGGCGACCGTCGACGACCTGCCGCAGGCGCGGCAGCACATGTACAACTGGCAGCGCCGCTCGGTGGTGCTGCTGAAGCAGATCTAGGAGCCCCGCAATGGCAAGAATGGTGAACTGCGTGAAGCTCGGCAAGGAAGCCGAGGGCCTCGACTTTCCTCCGGTCCCCGGCGATCTCGGCAAGCGCCTCTGGGAGAACGTCTCCAAGGAGGCATGGGCCGGGTGGCTGAAGCACCAGACGATGCTCGTCAACGAGAACCGCCTGAACCTGGCCGACGCGCGCGCCCGCAAGTACCTGCTGCAGCAGATGGAGAAGCACTTCTTCGGCGAAGGCGCCGACCAAGCCCAGGGCTACGTTCCACCCTCGGCCTGACCGGCCCTGGCCCGACGGCGCTCGCGCTACCGCGAAGCGCGGCTCAGAGCGACCGCAACTGGAAGAACAGCGCGCTGTCGAACGGCGCCCAGACCGGCGTGCGCACGCCGGCCGTCGTCAGCCCGCGACGCACCCACTCGTTGCTGGTCATCCAGAACGTGTAGCGCGGCTTTGCCGCATAGAACGCGTCGGTGTCGAAGTAGCCTGGCGCTCCGAGCCGGATCGGCCGGCCGTCCCCGGTCCGCGAGAACGAATCGCGAACGTACTCGACCAGCTTCGCGAACTGCGCCGGGGACAGGCGCAACTCTCGACCCGCGTACGAACCGGGATCGGCGATGTACTCCACGTGCATCGCGCCCTCGCCCAGGCCGGTGAGCGCCACGAACGCCGTGCCGGCGTTCAGGTCGGACCAGGTCGGCGTGCTCGCGAAGAAGGCGGCGTCGCCCCAGCCGAAGGCGATCCACTGCATCGGCGCGGCGAGCGCGCGCATGTCGCTCGCCGGGTGGTCGGTGGACCAGTCGACGTCCGCCGACCGCGTCGGCAGCACCAGTTCCGCATGCACGCCGTTGGTCCGGACGTAGACAGGGATGCCATTGGCACTCGGCCGGAAGTCGGCGTTCAGCGGGACCAGGGCGAGGACGAGCGCCACCAGCAGGTATGCGGCCGGGATCACGACCGCCAGCCCGAGCAGCGCGACGGCGAGCCGCCTCACGAACGGCGCGATTCCCTCACCCCGTCGGCGGTGCCGAGCAGCAGCACGTCGGCGCCGCGCACCGCGAACAGGCCGTTCGTGACGACGCCGACGATGCCGTTCACGGCCCGTTCGAACGCGACCGGGTCCGCGATCGTCAGCCCGTGCACGTCGACGATGACGTTGCCGTTGTCCGTGACGAATCCTTCGCGCAGCTTCGGCGTGCCGCCGAGCTTCGCCAGTTCGCGGGTGACGTAGGCGCGCGCCATCGGAATCACTTCGACCGGCAGCGGAAAACGGCCGAGCGCCGGAACCAGCTTGCTCTGGTCGGCGATGCACACGAAGGTCCGCGCGACCGCGGCGACGATCTTCTCGCGCGTAAGCGCGCCGCCGCCGCCCTTGATCATGCAGAAGCCGGCGTCGATTTCATCCGCGCCGTCGACGTAGACGGAGAGCGCTTCGACGTCGTTGAGGTCGAGGAGCGGGATGCCGTGGCCGGCGAGCCGCTTCGCACTGCGTTCCGAGCTGGGTACGGCCCCGGCGATCCGGTCACGGATTGCGGCGAGTTCGTCGATGAAGAAGTCGGCGGTCGAGCCGGTGCCGACTCCGATGACCTGCCCCTCCGGCACGAAGCGCACCGCGGCGCGCGCCACCTCGCGCTTCAGATCGTCCTGCGTCGCCATCAGCTCACTCCTCCCGTGGCGGGATGATACGGAGGAGCGGCGGGTCCCCGGTTCGGTCCCGGGGGAAAACCGCGGGACCTACTGGCCCAACGCCTGCGCGATCATCCCGAGAAGGAATACCAGGGCAACGAGGGTCGTTGGCATGCCGACGAACCAGAAGGCGTTCGTCTCCCAGAAGGGTTTCATCGGGCGCATGCGCCGCCCACTGCCTGCAAACGTGCTCATCACAAGTGCCTCCCCAGACTCTTGCCATGCAACGCTGACGTTGACGTTAACGTAAGTCCAAGCGGCCGCGGGCGCAATTGATGAGCGTCACACTTCGCATCGGCGGCCACAAGATGAGTCGCCGTTTCGGATCGTGGTTGCCGGCGTTGTTGCTGTTAGTGAGGCGCCGAGCGCGGGCCCGGCGGCACGATCCAGAACGGGCGCGGGCGGTGTTCGCAGAAGCTGCGCATGCCCTGGTCGGCGAAGCGCGCGACGCGCGGCCGCAGCGCGAGGTTGGTCGTCACCAGCTGCGGCGAGTCGTCCTCGGCCTCGACGATGTATCCGTGCCCGTACGACTTCACGACCACGTTGCCGCTGATGCGCACGCGGCGCGATCCCACCGTGACGATGCCGCGCTGGTAGGACCGGTGCACGAGGCAGCCGACCACGCAGCTGGCGGTCGCCTCGCCGTTGTCGTGCCAGTACAGCGGATAGCGCCCGGGCCGGTTGAACTGCCCCATGCGCCGGAACTCCACGCCGGAGAAACGGCCGACCGACTGTCGCACCGTGCCCGCGACCGCACCGGGTCCGCCGGCGATCAGGCAGTACGCGCCGACCAGGTCGCGCTCCGAGGCGCCGCAGCCCTCGACCACGATGTTCCGGGACAGCAGCACGGCCTTGGCCAGCGAACCGGGCAGCACGTGGCGCACGGTGGCCTGCCGGCCGTGATGGCGGTGCTGCATCGGTGTCGCCAGCTTCACCATCAGGCAGTCGGCCGCGACGTCCGCGATCGTGTGTTCCTCGATGACCGCGTGGTCCGCGCCCGACGCGACGGCGATCTGCTCGCCGCGGCGCCAGTCGACCGGCTGGTCGAGCCACACCGTGTCATGCCCCGGCGCCGCGCTCGGGCCCAGCGGAACCCAGGAGGTGCGCGCCTCGCCGTGCAGGTCGATCGAGCCGCCGTCGATTGCCGCGAGAAACTTCGAGCCGAGTTCGCGGTGCGGCGCGGCGCCGCTGTCGGCGCAGAGCGTGATGGTGAGCCTCGGCTTGAACGGCTGTTCCGCGGTGCCGGCGACGAACGCGCCCTTGCCGGAAACGAGGATCCAGCCGGCGCGGATGGCTGCATCGCGATGCGCGACGATGACCGTGCCGCGGACCGTCAGGGAACCGACATCGATGTCCTGGTCGATGACCAGCGTGCGGTCCTCGGCCACCGTGATCGCATCAGCGCGGCCGGGCAAGCCGCCTGGCCACGCGGCCGCATCAGACCAGCGCTCGGCATTGGCCGGCGGTACTTCATCAGGAAGCGGGGCCGGCGCGGGCGCCGCGCCGACAGAGAGGTATTCGAGGAAGCCCATCTGCTGCGTTACATCCTGATGCGGGTCGCGTCCACGTGCGCGACGATGAGACCGAGGGTACGAAAACGCGCGCGAATATCAAATCGCGCGCCTAGCATGAGGAAGGATGACGCGCGCCGTCTTGCGCGAAATCAGCGCGCGCGTGAATCGAAGAATGTTCCGGAACTCCGTTCGAAGAGCGCGCGCCGAGTGCGGCCGGATTCGATCAGCGGCGCGGCGGTGGAACGTCGGTGCAGACGCCCTCGGCCACTTCGGCCGCCATTCCAACCGATTCGCCGAGCGTGGGGTGAGGATGAATCGTGCGGCCGATGTCGACCGCGTCCGCCCCCATCTCCACCGCGAGCGCGACCTCGCTGATGAGGTCGCCCGCGTGCGTGCCGACGATGCCGCCGCCCAGGACGCGATGGCTCGCCTCGTCGAAGATCAGCTTGGTGAATCCCTCGTCGCGACCGTTCGCGATGGCGCGCCCGCTGGCGTGCCACATGAACTTGCCCACCTTCACCGCGACGCCCTGGGCCTTCGCCTCGTCCTCGGTCAGGCCGACCCACGCGACTTCCGGATCGGTGTACGCCACCGACGGGATCACGCGCGCGTCGAAGAACGCCTTCTCGCCGTGCGCGGCCTCGGCCGCGACGTGGCCTTCGTGCACCGCCTTGTGCGCGAGCATCGGGTTGCCGACGATGTCGCCGATCGCGTGGATGTGCGGCACGTTGGTCCGCATCTGCCGGTCGACCTCGATGAAGCCGCGGTCGGTGACCGCGACACCCGCCGCCTCGGCGCCGATCCTGCGGCCGTTCGGCACGCGGCCGACCGCCACCAGCACCAGGTCGTAGAGCTGCGGCTCGGACGGGGCCTGCTCGCCCTCGAAGCGCACCAGGATCCCTTCGGGCTTCGCCTCGGCGCCGACCGTCTTCGTCTTCAGCATGACCTTGTCGAAGCGCTTCGCGTTGTGCTTCTGCCAGACGCGGACGAGGTCGTGGTCGGCGCCGGTCATCAGCCGATCGAGCATCTCGACCACCTCGATGCGCGCGCCCAGCGTCGAGTACACCGTCGCCATCTCGAGCCCGATGATGCCGCCGCCGATCACCAGCATCCGCTTCGGCACGTCGCGCAGTTCCAGCGCGCCGGTCGAGTCGACGATGCGAGGATCCTCGGGGATGAAGGGCAGCTTCACGGCCTGCGAGCCGGCCGCGATGATGGCCTTCGCGAACCGCACGACGGTCTTCTCGCCGGTTGGCGCCTGGCCCGGGCCGGACGTCAGCTGCACTTCGAGGTGGTTCGGTCCGACGAACCGGCCGGCGCCGCGCACCGTCGTGACCTTGCGGGTCTTGGCCATGCCGCTCAGGCCACCGGTGAGCTTGCCGACGACCTTGGCCTTGTGGGCGCGCAGCTTCGCGAGGTCGATCTTCGGCGCGCCGAACTCGACGCCGAGCGCGGCGAAGTGCGCGGCCTCGTCCATCACGGCGGCGACGTGCAGCAACGCCTTCGACGGTATGCAGCCGACGTTCAGGCACACGCCGCCAAGCGTCGCGTAGCGCTCGACCAGCACGGTCTTCATGCCGAGGTCGGCCGCGCGGAAGGCGGCCGAGTAGCCGCCGGGGCCGGCGCCGAGCACCAGCATTTCACACTCGATGTCGGCCGCGCCGCCGAACGAAGCGGCCACCGGAGCCGGCGCCGGCGCCGGCGCCGAAGCCGGCTTCGGTGCGGCCGCGGCGGGCGCAGGCGCCGGCGATGGCGCGGCGGCCGGGGCGCCGGACGCCTCGAGCACGAGGAGCGGCGATCCCTGCGACACCTTGTCGCCGAGCTTGACCCGCATCTCCTTGACGACGCCGGCCGCCGACGACGGGATCTCCATCGACGCCTTGTCGCTCTCGACGGTGACCAGCGATTGGTCCTTCGCGACCGCGTCGCCCGGCTTCACCAGCACCTCGATCACTTCGACATCCTTGAAGTCGCCGATGTCGGGCACTTTCACTTCGACGGCCTGGCTCATCCGTTGTCCCCTTCCGTGGACTGCTGTGCGGCGACGCTGAACACGCGCGCCGGCAACGAGGAACTCTTGTCGAACTCCGCGCCCGCCTTCACGCCGATCTCGGCGATGCGGCGCGCGGAGGCGGTGCGGTCGTACGCCGCGTACATCGCGCCGAGAGCGAAGTTGCGGCCGGAGCCGATGCCCCAGAAACGGTCGAAGCTGAACACCTCGCGGTACGAGTACACGCCGTAGATGCCGCTGGCGTTGGCGATCAGCGCGGTGATGTGCGACGACTCGTACGGGTCGGCGTCTTCCTCCTTCGGGTTCAGGAAGAAGCGATCCTTCAGCACCGGGTGCAGGCGCTGGAAGGTGTCGAAGACCTCGCTGCGGCTGCCCAGCTTGCAGTCGTCGCCGAGGTGACGCAGCGCCTCGGCCATGACGGCGAAGTGCGCCGTGCTGCCGGCCAGCCCGATGTACGAGTCGTTGATCCGGAAGATCTTCTCGTTCAACTCGTAGCCGTGCGGCAGCCGGGTCTCGCCGAACGTGACGAGCGCGTCCGATGCGATGGCGATCTCGTCGTTCTTCTTTACGACAACGATGGTGGTCATGGTTGTGCAACCGGGCGGCGCGCCGTCGTGGCGCGCCGCGAACGGGAGGCCCGGGCTACAGCATCACCCGGCGGAAGTCGGCGAGGATCTGCGCGAGGTAGGCGTTGAAGCGCGCCGCCCCCGCACCGTCGACCACGCGGTGGTCCCACGACAGCGACAGCGGCAGCATCAGGCGCGGCACGAACTGCTTGCCGTCCCATACCGGCCGCGTCTGCGAGCGGCACACGCCGAGGATCGCGACCTCGGGCGCGTTGATGATCGGCGTGAAGTACGTGCCGCCGATGCCCCCGAGCGACGAGATCGAGAACGTGCCGCCCTGCATGTCGGACGGCGCGAGCTTGCCGTCGCGCGCCTTGGCGGCGAGCGCCGACATTTCCTGCGCGATGTCGAACACGCCCTTCTTGTCGGCGTCCCTGATCACCGGGACGACGAGGCCGTTGGGCGTGTCGGCCGCGAAACCGATGTGGTAGTACTGCTTCAGGAACACGGAGTCGCCGGTTTCCGGGTCGATCGATGCGTTGAACTCGGGATACTTCTTCAACGCCGCGATGCAGGCCTTGACCAGGAACGCCAGCATCGTCAGCTTCGGCGCGTCCTTGTTCCTCTCGTTTTCCTTGTTGAGCTGGACGCGGAACGCCTCCAGCTCGGTGATGTCCGCGTCGTCGTGGTTCGTGACGTGCGGAATCACGATCGCGTTGCGCGTCAGCGACGGGCCGGAGATCTTGCGGATGCGCGACATCGCGACGCGCTCGACCGGGCCGAACTTCGAGAAGTCGATCACGGGCCACGGCGGCAGGTTCATCCCGAGTCCAGGCGCCGCGGCCGCGGCGGGTATCGCCGCCGGGCGCGCGCCGCTCGCCATCACGGCCTTCACGTGCTGGCGCACGTCGTCCGGCGTGATGCGGCCTTTCGTCCCGCTGCCTGCCACGTACTGCAGGTCGACGCCGAGCTCGCGCGCGAACTTGCGCACCGACGGTGACGCATGCGGCTTCGCGCCCGGCGCGCCCAGTTCGATCGGCGCCGGGCGCGCGCCCATCTCGGTGTGGAATTCGCTGGCGCGTTCGACCACGGCGGCCGCGCTCTGCGCGACGGGCGCAGGCGCCGGTGCAGGCGCCGGGGCGGGCGCCGGGGCGGGCGCAGCCACCGCGGCGGCCGGAGCGGACACGCCCGCGGCGGCGTCGAGCAACAGCAGCAGCGCGCCCTCCGAGACCTTGTCGCCGAGCTTGATCTTCAGTTCCTTCACGACGCCGGCG
>Ga0209253_10001586_pt1 | contig 19978 bp, 18 predicted proteins | sample FrelakmetBRP12BR_FD_187145 | JGI IMG/M metagenome (GOLD analysis project Ga0209253, IMG submission 187145) | Freshwater lake sediment microbial communities from the University of Notre Dame, USA, for methane emissions studies - BRP12 BR (SPAdes)... | ecosystem: Environmental > Aquatic >... | reverse complement strand
GACTGCCCGGCTGGTGGCTGACCCAAGCGTTTTCCAACCTCTGTTTCCGGAGGAGCGCGTGCTCGGCGAGTTGCTCGACCGGGCCTCGCGCCTCATCGCATCCGCACATCGCCTGACGGGTCAGGCAAGTCTCGCCGTGCGCGCATCGCTCGCGACCCCCTTGCGCGCCATGAACTCGTACTACACCAACAAGATCGAGGGGCAGCACACGCTGCCGGCAGACATCGAGCGTGCGATCCATCGGGAGTTCGACGCCGACCGTGAGCTGCAACGCAAGCAGCGCCTCGCGCTCGCCCACATGGACGCTGAGCATGCCTTGGAGCAGGCCGTCGAGGGCGGCGACCCCCCCGCGCTCTTCGACCCCGAGCGCATCAGAGCGATCCACTTCAACCTCTATTCACGTCTGCCCGAATCCGACCGCCTCACCGAAGATGGCGAGCCGACCGTTCCCGGTGCCTGGCGCACGAAGCGCGTGACCGCCGGGAGGCATCTCGCCCCGCCGTCCGAAGATATCCCGGAGCTGATGGCCTTCTGGGCACGACGCTACCGTGAGCTTCGCGGCAACGAGCAGCTCGTGATCGGCATCGCCTGCGCGCACCATCGGCTGACCTGGGTGCACCCGTTCATCGACGGCAACGGCCGCGCGGCGCGCCTGCATTCCCACCTGCTCATGCACGCGCTCGGGCTATCGGGCGGGCTCTGGTCTCCGATGCGCGGCCTTGCTCGCACGCGCGAGACCTACTATGCACGCCTGAACAACGCGGACTTGCCCCGGCGCAACGACCTCGATGGCCGGGGCCCGCTGTCGCAGGAAGAGCTCGTGGCCTTCGCGCGGTACTTCCTCGACGTGTGCCTCGACCAAGTCGCCTTCATCGACGACATGCTCGCGCTCGATCGCTTTCGCGAGCGGCTCGCGGACATGCTGCGCCACCTCGAGGCGAAGCCTTGGCGAATCGGTACGGAGCGATCCGTCATCAAGCCCGAAGTGCTTCCGGCCCTGCACTACGTGGCGATCACGGGCGCCATGGAGCGCACGCGCTTCCTCGCCACGACCGGACTGCCGATGCGCACCGCGCGGCGCGTCCTTGCCAGCCTGCTCGACTATGGACTACTGCGGTCGGACACCCGCCTCGGGCCGGTGTCGTTCAACATTCCGTTCAAGTCGCTGCGGTGGCTCTTTCCGCGACTCTGGCCGGAGGCTGACGAGTCGCTTCCCGCATAGCATCCGACCTGTTCCGGACACGCCCATGACGCTCATCAAGGATCTCATCGCCATCCCCGAACGAGTCCATCAGGGCGACTTCGTCCTGAGACTCTCCGAGGGCGTTCAGCATGCGGACGCAGGTGCGGTGGAGACGATGCACTCCCGATCTGGCGCGCCGCGCGCGCGAGAACGCCGCCGACGCCGGTCGCGCCTTCAAGCGAACGGGTGCCGTCGCAGGATCGTTTCCTCGCGGTCCGGGCCGGTGGAGATCATGTCCACGGGAACCCCGCAGATCGCCTCGATGCGATCGAGGTAGGCGCGCGCATTTTTCGGGAGGTCCTCGAGCCGTTTCACGCCGACGGTGCTTTCCGACCAACCCGGCAGCGCGATGTACACCGGCTCGCAGCGCGCAGTGTCCTCGGCACCCGCCGGCAGCAGATCGCTGCGCCCGCCGTCGATGTCGTACCCAACGCAGACCTTCAGCTCATCCATGCCATCGAGGACGTCGAGCTTGGTCACGCACAGGCCCGACACGCCGTTCACCTGGATCGATCGCTTCAGCGCCGCGGCGTCGAACCAGCCGCAGCGCCGCGGACGCCCGGTGGTCGCGCCGTATTCGTTCCCGCGCGCGCGCAGCTGATCGCCGACGCCGCCTGCGAGCTCAGTCGGGAACGGGCCGGACCCGACGCGCGTGGTGTAGGCCTTCGTGATGCCGAGCACATAGTGCAGCATCTGCGGCCCGACGCCGGCTCCCGCCGCAGCCGCACCCGCGACCGTGTTGCTCGAAGTCACGTACGGATAGGTGCCGTGGTCGACGTCGAGAAGTGCGCCCTGTGCGCCTTCGAACAGCAGATTCCTGCCCGCGCGGTGCGCTTCATACAGCGCGCGCGGGACATCGGCGACCAGCGGCGCAAGGCGCGGCGCGAGTGCGAACGCGGCGTCGCGCACTTCGTCAGGATCGACCGCCTTCGCGCCCAGGTACTTCGTGAGTACGAAGTTATGGTAGTCGAGCAGCTCGCGAAGCTTCGCCGTGAACCGCTCGGGGACGAGGAGATCCTGCAGGCGAATCGCGCGCCGCGCGACCTTGTCCTCGTAGGCCGGACCGATGCCTCGGCCCGTCGTACCGATCTTGCCCGCGCCCTTCGCGGCCTCCCGCGCGAGATCGATCGCCACGTGGTAGGGCAGTATCAGCGGGCAGGCCTCCGAGATCTTCAAGCGGCCCGCGACCGAGACGCCGGCGCGCTCCAGCTCGTCGATCTCGTCGAGGAGGGCGTGCGGCGAGAGCACCACGCCGTTGCCGATGTAGCAGAGGACGCCAGCGTGGAGAATGCCGGAGGGAATGAGGTGCAGAACCGTCTTCCGCCCGCCAATCACGAGCGTGTGGCCGGCGTTGTGGCCACCCTGGAAGCGCACCACCCCCTGGGCGTGCTCGGTCAGCCAGTCGACGATCTTGCCTTTGCCTTCGTCACCCCACTGGGTGCCGATCACGACGACGTTCTTTGCCATGTTCTGAGATTGCGAAACCGTCGAGAAGCCAGGGGTTGACGCAGATCCGCCCTCATCTGCGCGCCCAGGAGCCGCCGTACGAGACCGTACCGCCGGGCGCGGGATTCTACCTCTGGCGCCACTTCCCCACCGGGTGGCATGCACGGACGGAAGCGCCCGGCCCCGCCGCCCAAGTGTGATTCAACGAACAGAGCGCCGCGGCGGTGAACGGTAAATTTCTCCGATATCGCGGCGCATGAGAGGGGCGTCCCATGTCTCGCCGCGTGAAGACTAAAGCGCTTCGACGTCCCAACGCGGCCCGTGCTTCACCAGCACACGGTCACATCCCAACTCGCCACGCGCCGCTTCGTGCCCGGGCATGTCGACGATCACCACTTCGCCCGCAGCCCGCAGGCGGTCGATGGCCTCCGTGAGCGCGGGATCGGCCACGTAGGGTGCGAGCACCGCACCCGCCGGTCTGGCCACGCGCGGCGCGACGCGCACGAGCTCCCGCAGGTCCATCGAGAAGCCGGTCGCCGGTCGTGCGCGGCCGAACGCCTTGCCGACTTCATCGTAGCGCCCGCCGAGCGCGACCGCACTCGCGTGGCCTGCCGCGTACGCCGCGAACACGACGCCGCTGTGGTAGTGGTAGCCGCGAAGATCACCGAGGTCGATGCTCACCGCACCGTTCGCATCGGCGACCAGCGCTGCGAGATCCGCAAGCGCTGCCTGCACCTCAGGATAGGCCGGAAGCTCCTTTCGCGCGCGCTCGAGAGCCTCACGCCCGCCGTAGAGCGCGGGAAGCAGTGCCAGGGCATCGCGCGTTTCACGCGCGAGCCCCGCGGTGAGGCTCGCAAGGCCCGGCCGGTCCTTGGCCTGCATCACTGCCAGCAGGTCCTGCTCCAGCGCGCCCGCCACACCGCCGCGCCGTGCCAGCGCGCGAAACACGCCGACGTGGCTGATGTCGAGTCGCGCCTCTGCGATGCCGCAACAGACAAGCGCAGCGCGCAGCAGGCGCTGGATCTCGAGATCGCTCTCGATCCCCGCATGGCCATAGATCTCGGCGCCCGCCTGGAGCGGCTCCCGCGTCGCGGTGAGCCCGCGGGGCCGCGTGTGCACAACCGTGCCGCAATAACAGAGCCGGGTGACGCCGGCGCGGTTCAGGAGATGCGCATCGATGCGCGCGACCTGCGGCGTCATGTCGGCACGCAGACCCATCGTGCGGCCCGAGAGCTGATCGATGAGCTTGAAGGTGCGCAGATCGAGATCGTGCCCCGTACCGGTGAGCAGCGAGTCGATGTACTCGAGCATGGGCGGGCTCACGAGCTCGTAGCCATGGACCCGGAAGAGCTCGAGCAGGTCGCGACGCAGGCGCTCGATCGTTGTGGCGTCGGGCGGAAGGATGTCCTCGACGTACTCGGGAAGCAGCCAAGCCCGCATGACGTGCCGCCTTCGCGCGGTGCGGCGCCCTAGCGGGCGAAGGCGAGCAGGACGAGCCCGATCAGCATCGCGGCGAGCCCGAAGAAGCGGATCTGCCCGTCGGTAAACTGCGTGACGCGCCGGAACGTTTCGCGCCACAGCGCCGGCGCCAGCAACGGCATCAGCCCTTCGAGCACGAAGACGAGCGCGAACGCCATCAGGAGCGAGCCGCCCATCACTTCCCGCTCTTCGCGCCGCCGCCCGGGTTGGGGCTCCGCAGGTACCTGAAGAAGTCCGATCCCGGGTCGAGCACCAGCACGTCGGCCTTGGACTTGAACGCGGAGCGGTACGCCTCGAGACTTCGGTAGAAAGAGTAGAACTCGGGATTGTCGCTGAAGGCCTTCGCGTACACCGCCGTCGCCTTGGCGTCCCCCTCGCCCTTGAGCCGCTGCGCGTCGCGGTAGGCCTCGGCGACGATCACCTCGCGCTCGCGATCGGCTTCGGCGCGGATCTTCTCGGCCTCGGAAAAGCCCTGGGAGCGAAGCTCGCTCGCCACCGCCCGCCGCTCCGCTTCCATCCGACGGTAGACCGACTCGCTCACCTCCTGCGGCAGCTCGACGCGCTTCAGCCGCACGTCGACGATCTCGACACCGATCCTTTTCGCGTCGTCGGCGACCCTCTCGCGCACGACCTGCATGATCTGGTCGCGCTCGCCGGACACCACGTCGTGCACCGTGCGCTTGCCGAACTCCTCGCGCAGGGCCGAATTCACCGTCTGCTGCAGCCGCATCTCCGCGCGCATCTCGTCGCCGCCTACGCTGATGTAATACTGCTTCACGTCCCCGATGCGCCACTTTACGAACGAGTCGACCAGGACGTTCTTCTTTTCGGAGGTGATGAAGCGCTCCGCGTCGGGCGTGTCGAGCGTCAGGATGCGCATGTCGAAGTGCTTGACGTTCTGGACCAGCGGCCATTTGAAGTGCAGGCCCGGATCCTTCACGATGCTCTTGATCTCCCCGAAGGTGAACACGATCGCGTTCTCGCGCTGGTCGACGGTGAACAGCGCGGAGGCGGCGAGCACGAGCAGCGCGACGACTGCAGCAAGGACGAGTGCGATGCTCTGCCTCATGGCCGGCCTTCGCGCTCGCGGCCACGGAGCGTATCGCGCGACCGTGACGAGTTCGCTTCCGGCGCGGCCTCGAGCTGCGCCTGCCGCGGCGCGCTCGCCGCACCCGCATCGGAGGGCGTCGTGGCTGCCCCCGGCGCCGACATCTGCAGGATCTTCTCGAGCGGGAGGAACAGGAGATTGCTGCCCGCCTTGGCATCGACCATCACCTTGCTCGTGCTCGAGAGCACCTGCTGCACCGTGTCGAGATACAGCCGGTCGCGGGTCACGGCCGGCGCCTTCGAGTACTCGGTGACGACTTGCCGGAAGCGCGAGGCTTCACCTTCCGCGTTCGCAAGCACGCGCTGGCGATAGCCGTTGGCCTCTTCTATGAGCCGCGCCGCGGCGCCCCGCGCTTTCGGCACGACATCGTTGTAATACGCCTGACCCTCGCTCTTCTGCCGCTCGAGGTCCTGCTTCGCCTTGACCGCGTCGTCGAACGCGGCCTGCACCTGCTCGGGCGGCTGCGCGTTTTGCATCGTCACCGCGCTGATGGTGATCCCGGCGCCATAGCGGTCGAGAATCTCCTGCATGAGCTTCTGCGCCTGTGCGGCGATCTGCTCGCGGCCCTCGTAGAGCACGTAATCCATGCGGCTCTTGCCGACGATCTCGCGGAAAGCGGTCTCGGCCGCCTGCATCACCGCCTCGTCGGGCCGGCGGTTGTTGAACAGGTAGTCCTCCGGGTCGTTGAGCAGATACTGCACGGCGAACTGGATGTCGACGATGTTCTCGTCGTCGGTGAGCATGAGCGACTCGCGCAGCCGCTTGCTGCGGTCGCCCTGCCGATAGCCGACCTCGATGGTGCGCACCTGCGAGACGTTGACGACCTCGTGGCTCTGGAACGGATACGGGAGCCGCAGGTTGAGCCCCGGGCCGGTGGTCTTGGTGTACTTGCCGAAGGTCGTGACGACGGCGCGCTGGCTCTCGTCCACCACGTAGAAGCCGCTCGCGAGCCACACAACGCCGATGAGCACGGCGAGCAGGCCGAGCCCCCCGCCGAAGTTTCGCAGCGTCGGCGGCCTGGGCTCGCCGCCACCCGTTCCGCCGCCGCGGCGACCGAAGAGCCCGCCGAGCCGCTGATTGAAGTTGCGCCAGAGTTCGTCGAGGTCGGGAGGGCCCTGATTGCCCCCGCTACCACCCCCCCGGCGACCCCACTGCGGGTCGTTAAGTGACATAGATCTTCCGGGCTGGCTCGCCCTGTGTCGTTTCTGGACTGGATTGTGCCCGACGGGCTCGAGAAGTAGCCGCCTCGATGACAGCCTGGCGCAGGTCGTCGAGGCCAGCGCCGGTCTTGGCGCTCAAACGCACTCGAAAAATGTTACCACAGTCGTCGCGCTCGATTCCTGGTTCGAGTGAAGCGAGATCGATTTTGTTCCAGACGAGGATCTGCGGGATCGCGTCCGCGCCGATCTCTTCCAGGACTTTGTTCACCTCGGCGACCTGCTGGTCGCGCACGCTGGAGGACGCATCGACGATGTGCAGCAGCAGGTCCGCGTGCACCGTCTCCTCGAGCGTGGCGCGGAACGCCTCGACGAGCGTGTGCGGAAGCTCGCGGATGAAGCCAACCGTGTCGGATACGGTGATGCTCCCGGCCTCGGGCAAATGCAGCCGTCGCGTCGTGGTGTCGAGCGTCGCGAAGAGCTGGTCGGCGGCATAGGCGCGAGCGTGAGTGAGTGCGTTGAAAAGCGTCGACTTGCCGGCATTCGTATACCCGACCAGCGAAACCGAGGTCACGTCGCCGCGCACACGCGCGCGCCGCTGCACGTCGCGCTGTCGCTGCAGCTTCGACAGTTTTTCCTTCAGCACCTTCACCCGTTTGCCGAGGAGACGCCGGTCGGTCTCGAGCTGCGTCTCGCCGGGGCCACGCAAGCCGATCCCGCCTTTCTGTCGCTCGAGGTGGGTCCAGCCGCGCACGAGCCGCGTGGCGAGATGCTCGAGCTGCGCAAGCTCGACCTGCACCTTGCCCTCATGGCTCTTCGCGCGTTGCGCGAAGATGTCGAGGATGAGCGCCGTGCGGTCGATCACGCGCGCGTTCAGGGTGCGCTCGAGGTTCCGCTCCTGCGCAGGTGAGAGCTCGTGGTTGAAGACCGCGAGACCGGCGCCCGACTCGACCAGCGCAAGCCGAAGCTCCTCGACCTTACCCTTACCGGCGAACAGTGCCGGGTCGGGCCGGACGCGCTTGCCGCGCACCACGCCGCGAACCTTGAGTCCGGCGCTGGCGGCCAGAAGCTCGAGCTCCTGCAGGCTCTCGGCGTAGCCTTCTCCGCCGAGATCCAGCGCAACCAGAACCGCGTTCCCCGCGCTTGCTGCGGGACGCTCGAGAATACCGGAGGAATCCACTCCGCCGCGGGAGATCAGCCCTTGTCCTCAGGGTGCTCGAACGAGAGATGGACCGGACGCGACGGCACGACGGTGGAGATGGCGTGCTTGTAGACCATCTGGGTCACCGTGTTCTTGAGGAGCACCACGTACTGGTCGAAGGACTCGATCTGGCCTTGAAGCTTGATGCCGTTGACGAGATAGATCGAGACCGGGATGTGCTCCTTGCGCAGCGTATTCAGAAACGGGTCTTGTAGCAGCTGCCCTTTGTTGCTCATGGTCACTCCGGGTGTAGTGTTTTTTGAAGGCTTACTGTAATTCATTTCCGCGACGATTGTCACCGACCGGTGGATCCGCCCAGCCGTGCCCCGACGGGCGTAATGCACGAAACTCGCGCAAACCCATCCTTAGCGCGGTCGTCGCGCGCCCCGGGAAAGACTTCCTTCGCCAGCCTTAGAGCCGGTCCTTGACGTAAGGGTTCCGGCCCGTCTTGAAACGGATAGCGAGCGGCGTGCCGAAGAGCCCGAAAGCGGTGCGGAAGGTTCCTTCGAGGTACCGGCGGTAGCTATCGGGCACAGCGTCGAGCGAGCTGCCGTGGATGACGATGGTAGGCGGGTTCATGCCCCCCTGGTGGGCATACCGCAGCTTGGGGCGCGAGAGCCCGGAACGCGGCGGCGGCTGCTTGACGACGGCCTGCTGCAGGATGCGCGTCAGCCGCGGCGTCGGCATTTTGGCCATGGCGGCACGATACGCCTCATCGATCGAACGCAGAAGCGGCCCGATGCCCTCGCCCGCCAGGGCCGACATGAAGTGCATGCGCGCGAAACCGAGAAAACCCAGCTTGCGCTCCGCCTGCCGCTTCACCTGCTCGCGCACATAGCTGTCGAGTCCATCCCATTTGTTGACCGCCAGCACGATCGCGCGGCCCCGCTCGAGCACGAAGCCGGCGATGTGCGCATCCTGGTCGGTGATCTCCTGGCGCGCGTCGAGGAGTAATACGACGACGTTTGCCCGGTCAACGGCCTGCAGGGTCTTCACGACGGAGAACTTCTCGACCGACTCGAACACACGCCCCTTGCGGCGCAGCCCGGCGGTGTCGATAAGCACGTAGCGCGAGCCGCCGCGCGAGAACTCGACCTCGATGGCGTCGCGCGTCGTGCCTGGTTCATCGAACGCGATCATCCGCTCCTCACCGAGCAGCGCGTTGACGAGCGTCGACTTGCCGACGTTAGGACGCCCCACGATCGCGACACGCGGGATGTCGTCCGCGCTCGGCGCTTCTTCTTCAGCCTCGGCGGGAAATCGCTCGAGGGCGACCTCGACCAGATCGCGCACACCTTCGCCATGTGCGCTTGATATGGCGTGGGGCGCGCCGAGACCGAGCTCGTGGAACTCCGCGGTGACGACGGCAGCGTCCATGCCTTCGGTCTTGTTGACCGCCAGGTACACGGGCGCGGCGATACGGCGAAGCTCTTCGCCGATGCGGCGGTCTTGCGGCGTGAGGCCTTCGCGGCCATCGACGATGAACACGACCGCATCGGCCTCGGCGAGCGCGGACTTGGTCTGGTGCGCCATGCGCTCGAGCATGCCCTCCTTCGCCACCGGCTCGAGACCGCCGGTGTCGACGACGATGTAGGGCTTGTCGCCGAGGCGGCCAATGCCGTAGTGCCGATCGCGCGTGAGGCCGGGCGCGTCGGCGACGAGCGCATCGCGCGAGCGCGTGAGGCGGTTGAAGAGCGTGGATTTGCCCACGTTGGGCCGGCCAACGAGGACGAGAACGGGTTTCACGGTGCTCGAGTCACCTGGGTCACGGCGGATGAGGCTGTGCGCTGCAAGCCTGTTCAAGAGCGCAGAGCGCGAGCAGTGGCAAACACCTTCCCTGTGCGCCGCGGCCGCGCCTGCGGCGCTGATGATGGGGCCACGCTAGTCGACCGCGATCGCGTACAGCCCGCCGTTTCGCGTCTGCACGAGAAACCCGCCCTGGAACGGCACCGGGTTGGTGCTGACTGCCGAACCATCGGTGGCGACGCGGCCGGCGAAGGCGCCGCTTTCGCGCGAAAGCAGGTGCACGTAGCCCTGCACGTCGGCAACCGCGATCTCGTTGCCGACAGGCAACGGCGCGGACAGGTTGCGGTTCGCGAGCTTGTCCTGCTTCCACAGGCTGCGGCCGGTCGCGCGATCGAACGCATTCACCGCGCCCTTGTCGTCGGCGACGAGCACGAGCCGTGCATCTCCGAACACGCCTGAGGTGCTCGAGATGTCGCGCGCCCAGTACGGGTTGCCGTTGCTGATGTCGAAGCAGCCGACCCGCCCCTGATACGCCGCCGCACACACTTCGCGGTCGCCCGCCCATGGCGCCCCGACGACATCGGCGATGCGCTCGAGCTCGGTCGTGCCGCGCGGCAGGGCCACCGTCGCTTCCCAACGCACAGCGCCGTTCGCAGGCGAGAGCGCAACGAGCTTGCCACCCGGAAAGCCGGCCAGCACGAGGCCGCGAGCCGCCGTCACGCCGACCGGGCTGCGCACGAGGAGAGGCGGAGCATTGCGCTGATACACCCAGCGGCGGCGGCCGTCGCGCGCGTCGAGCGCAAAGATCCGGTTGTCGGCGCTGCGCGCGACCACGATCTCGCCGAGCACGAGGGGGGGCGCGAGCACCTCGCTCGACACGCGCGCGCGCCAGCGAAGCTGGCCGTCGGCGTCGAACACGATGACATCACCCTCGCTCGACCCCACCGCGACGAGATCGCCCGATGCGCCGACGCCCGCGGAGAGCTTCTGGCCCGCATTGATGCGCCAGATCTGCTTGCCGGTCGCGGCGTCGAATCGCGCCACCGTACCGTCCTGCGCAGCGGCGAACACGCTGTCCTCCACAACCGCGGGCGCGAAGACGGCGTTGCCCGACTTGCCGACGCTCGTCTGCCACAACACGCGCGTCTTCACCGCTTCGGTGATCTGTGGCAGCGGCGCCGGCTTTTTCGCCGGCGCGGAGCTGCCGAACCACGAGATCGGATTCGGATTGAAGTCGCGCCACGAGAGCGATGAGCACCCGGCGATCAGCGCGGCAGCCGCGAGTACGGCCAGCCTGCGCATCAACCCGCCCCCAAGGAATCGAGCCTGATCTGGATGGACTCGCGCGCCCCCGAGCCGTCCTTGCCGAGCTTTTCGAGCGCCGCCTTGTAGGCGCTGCGGGCCTCGGCCTTCGCGCCTTTGGCGGCGAGCACGTCGCCGCGCATGGCCGCAAACAGGCCGTCGAAGGAGGCCTCGTGCTTTGCGTCGAGAATCTTGAGCGCGTCGTCGTAGGCCTTGTCGTCGAGCAGCACGCTGGCGAGGCGCAGGCGAGCAATGGACTCGAGTTCCGGGTCGCGCGTGTTCGCGATCACCCATTCGAGCTGGACGCGCGCCGACTTGAGGTCGCCGGCGTCGAAGTGCCGCTTCGCGGAGGCAAGCGCACCCAGCGTCGCGTAGGCGGTGCGCGGAAAGTCCTGAGTGAGCGTGCCGGCGAGATCGCGCACTTTCTTCGTATCGGCGGCGCGTGTCGCCCTCACCAATTCGTTATAGACCGCGGAGGCCTTGGCCGCCTGCGAGCGCTGCCAGTAACGCCAGCCTTCGAACGCGGCGAACACGAGCGCGGCCAAGGTGATGGTGAGGACAACCAGGTTGCCGTACTGTTTCCACCACGCCTTCAGCGCAGCGAGTTGTTCCTGCTCCTCGAGGTCGTAGGTGCTCATTCGGCTCGTTCCGCGTAAAGTAGGTCGGTCAGGGCGGCAGGCAGCCGCGCCAGGGGGAAACGCTCCTGCGGGCGCTCCTCGCGCAGCGTCTTTACCGCGGCCTCGCCCGCCGCCGCCTCGTCGTCGCCGACGATGACGGCCACGCTTGCCCCGCTCGCGTCGGCCCTCTTCATTTGCGTCTTGAAGCTGCCTCCGCCGCAATGGAGGACAACCGTGAAGCCGCAGTCCCGGAGTCGTTCGGCCACGGTGAAGGCGAAACGGTCCGCCTGGACACCCTGGTGCACCAGGTACGCATCGATCGCGTCGGCCGCGGAGGGCTCGCCGCTCGCGCGCATCAGCTCGATCAGGCGCTCGACACCCATAGCGAAACCGCATGCGGGTGCGGGTTTTCCGCCGATCATCGCAATCAGAGGGTCGTAGCGACCGCCGCCGCAGACGGTGCCTTGCGCACCGAGTCGATCGGTCACCCACTCGTACACGGTGAGGTTGTAGTAGTCCAGACCGCGCACGAGCCGGGGATTGATCTGGTACGGAATTCCCGCGTCCTTCAGAATCTGCTGCACGCCGTCGAAATGGATGCGAGATTCCTCACCGAGGTAATCGAGCAGACGGGGCGCGCCCGCGATCAGGGTCTGCAGCGCCGGGTTCTTCGAATCGAGGACACGCAGGGGATTCGTCAGGAGCCGGCGCTGCGAGTCGGCATCGAGCTCGTCGACGTGCTCCGAGAGGTAGTCGACGAGCGCCTCGCGATGCCGGTGCCGCTCCTCGAGACTGCCGAGCGAGTTCAATTGCAGGGCGATCCCTTCCAGGCCGAGATCGTCCCAGAGTCGCACGCACATAAGCAGATGCTCGGCGTCGATGTCCGGTCCGGCGAACCCGAGCGCCTCGACGCCGACCTGGTGAAACTGGCGATAGCGTCCCTTCTGCGGCCGCTCGTGACGAAACATGGGGCCGGAGTACCAGAGGCGCTGCGGCCCCGCGTAGAGCAGGTTGTGCTGGATCACCGCGCGCACGCAGGACGCGGTTCCCTCGGGCCGCAGCGTGAGGTGTTCGCCGTTCAGCTCGTCGACGAACGAGTACATCTCCTTTTCGACGATGTCGGTCGCCTCGCCGATCGCGCGTCTAAAAAGGGGCGTCGGCTCGACCAGCGGCATGCGGATGCTGCGATACCCATAGCTGCGCAGCCACGAGCGCACCGTATCCTCGAAGCGCTCCCACAGCGCGGCTTCGTCCGGCAGGATGTCGTTCATCCCGCGGATCGCTTGCAGGGCTTGAGTCATGAAGATTAGGCAAGTCGGGCCGTCATGCAACGGCGCCGTTGGGCTCGTCTTGTTTCGCGGCAACGCGCGCCCGCGGCCCCCCGGGGGCGAACTTCTCACGGACGTACCCTTCGACGATCGCCTGGAATTCCTCCGCGATCCCCTCGCCCTTCAGGGTGACGGTCTTTCTCCCGTCGACATAGACCGGCGCAACCGGCACTTCGCCAGTCCCGGGAAGGCTGATGCCGATGTCGGCAAGCTTCGATTCACCGGGGCCGTTCACCACACAGCCCATGACGGCGACATGAAGATCTTCGACCCCGGGATACATCGCACGCCACTCCGGCATCTGCCGGCGCAGATACCCCTGTATGTTCGCGGCGAGCTCCTGGAAGGTGGCGCTCGTGGTCCGGCCGCACCCGGGGCACGCGGTCACCATCGGCGTGAAGGCGCGCAGGCCCATCGTCTGCAGGATCTCCTGCGCGACGACGACCTCCCGCGTGCGGTCGCCGCGCGGCTCGGGCGTAAGCGAGACGCGAATGGTGTCGCCGATACCTTCCTGCAGCAGCACCGCAAGCGCCGCGGTCGACGCCACGATGCCCTTGGAGCCCATGCCCGCCTCGGTGAGGCCCAGATGCAGCGGATAGTCGCAGCGGCGCGCGAGATCGCGGTAGACCGAGACCAGGTCCTGCACGTCGCTCACCTTGCAGGAGATGACGATGCGGTCGCCGGGAAGACCGAGCTTCTCGGCCGTCGCCGCGCTCTCGAGCGCGGAGGTGACTATCGCCTCGCGCATCACCGCGTCCGCCTCGCGCGGTTGGGCGCGACTGGCGTTCTCGTCCATGAGTCGCGCAAGCAGCGCCTGGTCGAGGCTGCCCCAGTTCACCCCGATGCGCACCGGCTTCGCGCAGCGGCACGCGGTCTCGATCATGGCCGCGAACTGTTCGTCGCGCTTCGACCCGCGGCCGACGTTGCCGGGGTTGATGCGGTACTTGGCGAGCGCCTGGGCGCACTCCGCCACCTCCGCGAGGAGCCGGTGGCCGTTGAAGTGGAAGTCGCCCACCAGGGGGACGTCGCAGCCCATCGCATCGAGCCGCTCGCGAATCGCCGGGACGGCGCGCGCGGCTTCAAGCGTGTTCACGGTGATGCGCACGATCTCCGAGCCCGCCGACCAGAGCGCGTGCACCTGCGCGACGGTCGACCCGACATCGGCGGTGTCGGTGTTGGTCATCGACTGCACGACGATCGGCGCCCCGCCCCCGATTCGGACGCGGCCGAGATGCACTTGGCGCGAGCGGCGCCGCGTGATCGGAGCTCTCACAACATCACTCCAGCGTCAGACGAGCGATGTCGTTCTTCGTGGCAGGCGCGAGGGCGACCTGCTTGCCGTCGTAGGTGACCTTGACGCCGCTCGCGTTGCCGATGACGAGCGAGAGCGGCGGCTTGCCTTCGACGACCTCCTCGGTGCCCGCCTTGGAGAGCCGGTTCATCAGCGTCGTGCCCTCCCCGTCCTTCACCTGTACCCAACTGTCGCGCGCAAACGCGAGCTTGACGCGCTTCCCGCCCACGAGTGGCGGCCGTGGGGCCGGCAGCTCAGAAGGGGCCGCGGCGAGCGGTATCGCGGCGGCCACACCGCTCGCCTCGGACGGAGCGCCGGCCGCCGGCGGGGCAGCCGCGGGCTCCGGGACCTTAAGCTCGAGCGGGACCGGCTGTCCGCGCTCGGCCTGCGGCTCCGTACGTGTCGGCGGCGCGGGTGGCGCGGACGCGAGTTCCACCCGCTCGCGCTCGCGCAGGATCCAATCGGCGGCGACGAGGCCGACGCCGAGCAGGATCGCGGCCGAGAGGCCGAGCCAAAGCTTGTTCGTCTTCTGCTGGCCGGGCTGGAACGGAACCTTGAGGTCGTGCAGCTTGACCATCGTCTGCGGCGGCGCGATCTTGTCGTTCACCTCGCGAACCATCTGCTCGGGGTCGAGTCCGACGAACCGCGAATAGCTGCGCACCATGCCGCGGATGAAGGTGATGCCCGGCAGGGCGAGATACTCGTCGGCTTCGAGCGCTTCGATCTGCTTCGGCGCGAACTTGAGGCGTGTGGCGATGTCGCCGACCGTGAGCCCGCGCGCTTCCCGCGCCGCGGCGATCTTGCGCCCTGGGCTCGCGGCCTCGACGCTGGGTCCAGAAGCGGCGACGTCGGTCATTCGAACTTGCCCTGCATGAACTCGCGATACTCGTTCGAGTTCGGGAAGCGGCGGCGCAGCTGGGTTGCGGTCGCAGTCTCGCCGGCGCGATCCCCAAGGTGGCGGTCGAGCCGCAGCTGCAGCCAGAGCGACTCGGGCGTGGGCTCGACCAGCTGATTGAAACGCGCGACGAGCGCCTTGGCGTCGTTGTAGCGGCCGCCGCGGTAGAGAATCTCGGCGTACGGCAGCAGCGCCGTCACGTTGTTTGGATCGAGCCGCAGCGCGCGGTCGAAATACCCTGCGGCCTCGGCGTCGTCGCCGCGGCGCTTCGCGCACTGGCCCGCAGCCGCATACGACTTGGCCGGGGCGCGGTAGAGCGGAGACGCCACTGCGCGCGTGAAGTAGGCGATCGACTGGTCTTCCCGGCCGGTCTGACAGAGGAACCAGCCGTAGTTGTGCAGGATGTCGGGATCGCCCGGCGCCAGCCGCATCGCACGCTCGAAACTCGATTGCGCCGCGGGGACGTCTTTCAGATCCATGTATACGAGCCCCTGGACGCTGTAGGCGGCCGCGTAACTCGAATCGGCGGCGAGGGCGACCCGGACCTCCTCGAGGGCAACGCTCATGTTGCCGAGCTCGTAGTAGGCCGCGGCGAGGTCGGTGTGTGCCTTGGCGCGCGTCCTGGGGTCCGCCTGTTCGGCGATCACGTCGGGCTCGGTCGGGATCTGCGACGCCGTCCGTGGCGCCGGTGGCGGCTCGGTCGGGGTCGAGAGGGTGCCGGAGGTGGACGCGCAGGCCGAGACGAGCGCAGCGAGCGCGGCGGCGGACGCGCGCGAGCGAAGGGAATTCATGCGGAAACTCGATGGAGGCGATGGAGGCGGTGCGTACGGTCCTGGATTCGGCCCGCAAGCTGGCCGCAGGCCGCGTCGATGTCGTCGCCGCGGGTCTTGCGCGTGGTCGTCACGAGCCCGGCCGCGTTCAGCCGCTCGTTGAAGGCGCGTACGGTGTCCCGCGACGAGCGCGCGAAGCCCGACCCAGGGAACGGATTGAACGGGATCAGATTCACCTTGCAGGGCACGTCGGCGAGCAAGGCGACCAGCGCGTCGGCGTGCTCCGTCTGGTCGTTCACGCCGGCCAGCAGCACGTACTCGAAGGTGATGAAGTCGCGCGGCGCGCGTTCGAGATAGCGGCGGCAGGCGGCGAGCAGGTCCGCGAGCGGATACTTGCGATTGATCGGCATGATGCGGTCGCGCAAGGTATCGTCCGGCGCGTGCAGCGACACCGCGAGCGCGACGGGACACTCGTCGCGCAGCCGATCCATCATCGGCACGATGCCCGACGTAGAAAGGGTCACGCGGCGCCGCGAGAGCCCGTACGCGTTGTCCTCCAGCATCAGTCGCAGCGCCGGCACGACATGGTCGAGGTTCAGGAGCGGCTCGCCCATGCCCATCAACACCACGTTGCTGACCGGACGCTCCTCGCCCGCATCGGCATCGCCGCCCGGCAGCCGTGCGACACTCCCGCGCAACGCACGATTGGCGAGCCACAACTGACCGATGATCTCGGCCGTGGTGAGATTGCGATTAAAGCCCTGCCGCCCGGTGGAGCAGAACGTGCAGTCCATCGAGCAGCCGCCTTGGGTCGAGATGCAGAGCGTGCCGCGATCATCCTCGGGGATGAAGACCGCCTCCACGGCTTGGGCGTTGCCGACATCGAGCAGCCACTTCCGCGTGCCATCGGCCGCCGTCGCGTCGGAGACGACTGGCGGCCCCGCGACGGTCGCCACCTGCGCAAGCTTCTTCCGCAGCGTCTGCGCGAGGTCGCTCATGCGCTCGAACTCGCTCTCGCCAGCGCGATGCATCCAGCGCAACACCTGCCGGGCGCGAAACGGCTTCTCCCCGAGCCCGGCGAAGAAAGTTTCGAGCCCGGCGGCGTCGAGATCGAGGAGATTCGTCGCCACGCGTGCGGGTCTCCTCAGCGCGAGAAGACGTCGAGCTCGGGGAAGAAGTACGCGATCTCGACCTTCGCGGTTTCAAGCCCGTCGGAGCCGTGCACGGCGTTGGCGTCGATCGACGCGGCGAAGTCCGCGCGGATGGTGCCCTTCGCGGCTTTTTTCGGGTCGGTGGCGCCCATGAGCTCGCGGTTCTTCGCGATCGCGCTTTCGCCCTCCAGCACCTGGATGATGACCGGTCCGGAAATCATGAAGTCCACGAGGTCGCGAAAGAAGGGTCGTTCGCGGTGAACGGCGTAGAAGCCCTCGGCCTGCTTCTGCGACAGGTGCATCATCTTCGCCGCGATGATCTTGAGCCCGTTCGTCTCGAAACGGGAATAGATCTTGCCGATGACGTTTTTCGCTACCGCGTCGGGCTTGATGATCGAAAGCGTGCGCTCGACCGCCATCTGGGTCCTCTCCTATGGGTTCGGTGAAAAATAACCTATTATTCTAACGATCTTCTCATGCGCTGTCGCGGTGCGTCACGCGGGGTCCAGAAGGCGCGCCCGATCATGCCCGATAGGGGAAAGCAGCATGGAACGCGGGTGTTCCCGGCGGGGCGGGCCGAGCGCCGCCACTCGGCCCGGGTCTCTCCCCGATACGCGCGGTCCGGAGTCCTCAGGCGACGTCCCAGCTAATCCGGACCCCGGCCTCGCCCGGGCGGGCACGAAAGCGCCAGTCCGCGCCCAAACCGGGCACCCAGGCGAGCTCGCCATCGCAGTGAACCAGTGGGAGGCGCGAGCGCAGCCAGGGGGGAACACGCGCCTCCTGAAACAGGTCTTTCAACGCACGTCGCGGTCCGCGCTCGTGCAAACGCAGGCGCTCTCCGCCGCTGCGTATCCGGATCTCGACGTCGCACGCAAGCGCCGCCGCCGCGACGCCGTCGCCCACGCCGGGCTCGAAGCGAAGCGTGCCGCCGAGCGCTGGCACCGACAGCAACCGCTCGCCCGTCCAACGCATCCGAAGGTGGGAAGGCAGCTCGCGCACTGCCCGCTCGATCCACACGCGGCCGTCGTAGCGACGCAGGCACCACTCGCCGAGCGCAAACTCGAGCGACGCATCGCCCCGCGCCCAGAGCAACTGGCGCAGGATCTCGGCAAGCTTGCGTGCGTCCGGCGGTGCGATCCCACGTTCGGCGAGATGGAACCGCAACAGGTTGCGGGCCCGGGGCTCGGTGAGGGTCGCCAGCTTGCCCACGACAAGGTGGCCTTCGTGTGTGCAGGCGGCCGCGTCGATCCGCGCAAGATCCTCCAGGAGGGACGCCGCTTCGCCGAAATGTGCCGCCGCGCGCGCGATCGCGGCCGTCGCACCCGGCCGCACCTCGCTGAGGACGGGCATCACCCGATGGCGGAGGTGGTTTCGCGTCCGCGCGAGGTCGGCGTTCGACTCGTCTTCGACCCATGCGAGCGCGTGCTCGCTCGCATGCGCGAGAATCTCCCCCCTCCTGACTTCGAGCATCGGGCGCACGATGCGGAGCACACGCCGTTCGCCCTGTTCCGGGCCGCGACTCCCGATCCCCGACCACGCCTCGGACCGCCCCCCCTGACCCGCGATCCCTGATCCCGGATCCCTGAGGATCGGCATCGCTGCCATCCCGGCAACGCCCGTTCCGCGCAGAAGCTGCACGAGCAGCGTCTCCGCCTGGTCGTCGCGCTGGTGGGCGAGCGCGATCAGGTCGGCCCCGGCGCGCTCGAATGCGCGGTAACGTGCGAGGCGCGCCGCACCCTCGAGCCCCAGATGCCGGAACGGTGCGATGTCGACGCGCTCCACGACGCAAGGAACCGCGTAGCGCGCCGCTGCGGATCGCGCGGCTTCCGCCCACGCGTCCGCGTTCCGGCTGATGCCGTGGTGAACGTGAAGGCATGCGAGCCGGAAATCGAGCGGACCAGTGAGCGTGGCGAGGAGATCGAGCAGGACGACCGAATCGACACCGCCCGAGAGGCCGAGGGTCAGGCGCGCTCCGGGGATAACGTGCGGCGCGAGCGCAGCTTGGATGCGGGACGCGAGGCTACTGGACCGCCGCTTCCTTGAACTTCCCATAACCCATCAACCGCTCGTAGCGAGCCGCGAGCAACTCGGTCACGCCCAACCCCGACACCTGGCGGAGCGCATCCTGGAGCGCCTTCTTCACGTTTTGCGCGGCGGCGACGTGATCGCGATGCGCACCGCCGAGCGGCTCGCTGATGATCCTGTCGATGAGCCCGAGCGTCTTGAGCCGCGTTGCGGTGATCCCGAGCGCTTCCGCAGCCTCGGGCGCCCGGTCTGCCGACCGCCAGAGGATCGATGCACAGCCTTCGGGCGAGATCACCGAATAGGTCGAATACTGCAGCATCTGCACCACGTCCCCGACGGCGATCGCAAGCGCCCCGCCCGAGCCCCCTTCGCCGATGACCGTGCATACAATCGGCACCCTGAGCTCGGCCATCACAAACAGGTTCCGGCCGATCGCCTCGGACTGTCCGCGCTCCTCGGCACCGATGCCCGGATACGCGCCCGGGGTGTCGACGAAGGTGAGCAGCGGCACGCCAAACTTCTCCGCGAGCCGCATCAGGCGCAGCGCTTTGCGATAGCCCTCCGGCCGGGGCATGCCGAAGTTGCGCAGGATCTTTTCCTTCGTGTCGCGGCCCTTCTGGTGCCCGATCACCATCACCGAGTTGCCGCCAAAGCGGGCAAGGCCACCGACGATCGAGAGGTCGTCGGCGAAGGCGCGGTCGCCATGCAGCTCCTCGAAGTCGGTGAAAATGTGCTTGAGATAATCGAGCGAGTACGGCCGCTGCGGGTGGCGCGCGACCTGCGCGATCTGCCAGGGCGTGAGCTTGGCGTAGATCTCCTTGGTCAGTGCCTGGCTCTTCTTCTGGAGCTGCGCGATCTCCTGCGAGATGTCGACCGCGGAGTCGTCCTGCACGTAGCGAAGCTCGTTCACCTTCGCATCGAGGTCGGCGATCGGCTGCTCGAAGTCCAGGAAAGTCGGGCGCGCGGGGGTGCTCATGTCGCGGGGGTGCTCATGTCGTCGTCATGCCGCGGGCGCGGCGGCGAATGCCGCACGATGCGTCAGGCGTCGGCGCCCGATTGTACAGGAGGCACGGCGGCGATCGGAATGCCTTGAAGCGTTTCCATCCGCAACCGACGGGTTGCGAACCGCGCGAATAGCCCTTCCGACGCTCGCGCGAGATACATACGCCTACGCCGCAAGAACTGCGTGCAGATACGACTCGTTCCCGCAGCCCGTTTC
>Ga0209253_10001585_pt1 | contig 19979 bp, 12 predicted proteins | sample FrelakmetBRP12BR_FD_187145 | JGI IMG/M metagenome (GOLD analysis project Ga0209253, IMG submission 187145) | Freshwater lake sediment microbial communities from the University of Notre Dame, USA, for methane emissions studies - BRP12 BR (SPAdes)... | ecosystem: Environmental > Aquatic >... | reverse complement strand
GTCGTCCACCGGCACTTGGACCACGGTCTGGACCGACCTGCTGACCGACCTCGATTTCTACAAGGGCCGCGCCTACCGCATTGAAGACGTGCCGGGTGACGACACCTGCTTCTACGCCTTCGTGGCCTACCCCATGGATCTGTTCGAAGAAGGTTCGGTGGTGAACGTGTTCACCTCGCTGGTCGGCAACGTGTTCGGCTTCAAGGCCATCCGCGCCTTGCGCCTCGAAGACGTGCGCTTCCCGATCGCCTACGTGAAGACCTGCGGCGGTCCGCCCCAGGGCATCCAGGTCGAACGCGACATCATGAACAAGTACGGCCGTCCGCTGCTCGGCTGCACCATCAAGCCGAAGCTTGGTCTGTCCGCCAAGAACTACGGCCGCGCCGTGTACGAGTGCCTGCGCGGCGGTCTGGACTTCACCAAGGACGACGAGAACGTCAACAGCCAGCCGTTCATGCGCTGGCGCGCGCGTTTCGACTTCGTGCAGGAAGCCATTGAAAAGGCCGAGAAGGAGACCGGTGAGCGCAAGGGCCATTACCTGAACGTCACCGCCCCGACCCCGGAAGAGATGTACAAGCGCGCCGAGTACGCCAAGGAAATCGGCTCGCCTATCATCATGCACGACTACATCACCGGCGGTTTCTGCGCCAACACGGGTCTGGCCAACTGGTGCCGTGACAACGGCATGCTGCTGCACATCCATCGCGCCATGCACGCGGTGCTCGACCGCAACCCGCACCACGGCATCCACTTCCGCGTGCTCGCCAAGATCCTGCGCCTGTCGGGCGGCGATCACCTGCACACCGGCACCGTGGTGGGCAAGCTCGAAGGCGACCGTGAAGCGACCATCGGCTGGATCAACCTGTTGCGCGACAAGTACATCAAGGAAGACCGCTCCATGGGTATCTTCTTCGATCAGGACTGGGGTTCGATGCCGGGCGTGTTCGCTGTCGCCTCCGGTGGCATCCACGTCTGGCACATGCCGGCGCTGGTCAACATTTTCGGCGACGACTCGGTGTTGCAGTTCGGTGGCGGTACGCTCGGCCATCCGTGGGGCAACGCCGCCGGTGCCGCCGCCAACCGCGTGGCCCTCGAGGCCTGCGTCGAGGCGCGTAACCAGGGTCGTGCACTGGAGAAGGAAGGCAAGGACATTCTCACCAATGCCGCCAAGTCCAGCCCGGAACTGAAGATCGCCATGGAAACGTGGAAAGAGATCAAGTTCGAGTTCGACACCGTCGACAAGCTCGATGTGAAGCACAAGTAAACTTCGGCGATCGGCCGGGCGACATCGTTGCCCGGCCACCTGATCCGATTCTGAGGAATAGACAATGAGCGAAATGCAAGATTACAAATCCAGCCTGACGGACACCACCAGCCGCAAGTTCGAGACCTTCTCCTACCTGCCGGCCATGACCACCGACGGTATCAAGAAGCAGGTGGAATATCTCGTGAAGAAAGGCCTCAATCCGGCCATCGAGCACACCGAACCGGAAAACGCCCGCGACAATTACTGGTACATGTGGAAGCTGCCGATGTTCGGCGAAACCAACGTGGACAAGATCCTGGCCGAGGCCGAGGCCTGCCACAAGGCGCACCCGAACAACCACGTGCGACTGATCGGTTACGACAACTTCAAGCAGTCGCAGGGCGCCTCGATGGTGATTTTCCGCGGCAAGATGAAGTAAGTATCCGGACAAGCCCGGTACACCGAGCCCCCGTCCGGAGTTGATCTTGGCGGGGGCTTTTTGTGCCCGATTGAAAGATGAGGTGAAAACATGAGCAAAGCAAGCGCATCCGCTAAGGCCGGCGAGGTGTCCGATTTGTCGCAGTATCTGGTCACCCAGGAGCCGTACTATCGCCCGGTTTCGAACGAGGTCGAGCTGTATGAGGCCGCGTACAGTGCCCGCATGCCGGTCATGCTCAAGGGCCCGACCGGTTGCGGCAAGAGTCGCTTCGTCGAGCACATGGCTTGGAAGCTCAAGAAGCCACTCATCACCGTTGCCTGTAATGAAGACATGACCGCCAGTGATCTGGTTGGCCGTTTTCTGCTCGATGCCACTGGCACCCAGTGGCACGATGGCCCTCTGACGGTGGCGGCGCGCATCGGTGCCATCTGCTACCTCGATGAAGTGGTCGAGGCGCGCCAGGACACGACGGTGGTGATTCATCCGCTCACCGATCATCGTCGCCAACTGCCGCTGGAAAAGAAAGGCGAGCTGGTGAGCGCGCACCCGGATTTCCAGCTGGTGATTTCCTACAATCCGGGTTACCAGAGCCTGATGAAGGACCTGAAGCAATCCACCAAGCAGCGCTTCGGTGCGATTGACTTCGACTACCCGAATGCAGAAGTCGAATCCGAGATCGTCATGCACGAGACCAAGGTGGACAAAGCGACCGCCGATAAACTGGTGCAGATCGCGCACCGCGCGCGCAATCTCAAGGGCCATGGTCTGGATGAAGGCATCTCCACGCGTCTTCTCGCCTACGCCGGCCAGCTGATTGCACGCGGCGTCGATCCCAAGGCCGCGTGCCAGATGACCCTGGTGCGCCCGATCACTGACGACCCGGACATGCGCGACACACTGGATGCGGCGATTAGTACATATTTCTGATCGTTGGTCGCAGATCAACACAGATGCTGGAATTATTCTTTCAATCCAGGTTCATCCGCGTTCATCTGTGGCCGCAACAATATTATGAGCATTGATCTTAAGGATTATCACGAACAACTCGACGCGCTCGACCCGCGCGTGCGCGGCACGCTCGAGGCGAGTTTCGCCGAAGCGGCGCGTGTCATGTCGCCACAAGGCCTGCACAACTGGCTGGAAGGCGCCAAGGGATTGTCCCAGCTCGGGCGCGGCAACGAGCTGGTCATCACCTATATACAGGCGATGCCCGCCGTAGCGAAAGAGGTGGGTGAGGAAGTAATCAAGGACTGTATCGTTGAGGCTATGAAGCTTGCCTCGATGGTGAGCGGCGAGGTCATTCAGTTGCTGTTCGACACGCTGCCCACGGCGGCCAGCCGGCTTGGCGATGCCGAACTGTTGCGTGGCTATCTCGGGCTGATTCGCCAGCTTTCCGCCAAGGTCCCGCGCGGTTTGCGCCCCATGCTGGCACATCTGGATGAACTGTTCTCCAAGCTGACACTCGGCGGTTTGCGGCGCTGGGCGCTGTGGGGCGCGCAGGCGCATCAGCGCGATTTCGCCGCGCAGCTTGCCTACTTCGATCTCAAGAGTGCCGACAGCCAGGCGATGCTGCAGAAGGAACGACGCGGCACGCTGTTCATCGACAACCAGCGTCGGCTCAATTTCTACCTGCGTGCCTTCTGGGCGCGCGATTTCTTCATGCGTCCGACCTCTGGCGACTACGAGACGCGCGAGGGCTACAAACCGTACATCGAGACACGCGTCATCCATCTGGCCGACGCCTATGACGACTTCGCAGGGTTGCCCGGCAAGGATCTATACCGTGCCGCCGCCGCGCATGCCGCCGCACACCTGGTGTATACGAAGAAGCCGCTGTCCATGGAGCAGCTTAACCCGGCGCAGATGTTTGTGATCGGCCTGTTTGAGGATGCGCGCGTGGAATACCTGGCCGTGCAGGAATTTCCCGGTATGAAGCAGATGTGGGCGCCGTTCCACGCCAAGGTGCGCGAAGTGAGCTGCCCGACCGATCCGGTGGTGGGATTTCTGGAGCGCCTTGCCTATGCATTGCTCGATGAGAACTATCATGATGACGACGGATTGATTCAGGAGATGGCCACGGGTTTCCGCGCGGAGCTGGCGACCCGCGCGCACGACAATCAGATCTCCTGGGACTATGGCGTGACGCTCTGCAACCGGCTTGGTGAGCGTGGCGCGATTCCGTCACTGCGCGTGCTGGAGTCGATGGCGATTCCCTACCGCGACGATAACCGCTACTGCTGGGCCAGCGACGAAATCGCCTGGCACGAGGCTGAGTATCTACCGGCTTCGCAACAGGTACGTAAATATGTCTCGGTTCTGGAAATGGTGAACGAGCTCGACAACGAGCTGGCCGGTGACGATGCCCAGGAAGTGTGGGTGCTCGACACACCGTTCTTTCTCGATCAGGAAGGTTGCACCATCAATGAACTCGAAGGCAAGGAGCCGGTCAGTGAGCCGTATCATTACCAGGAGTGGGATTATGCGGTGCAATTGCACCGCCCCAACTGGGTGACGGTGCTGGAGAAACGCCAGAAGAAAGGCGATCCGGCGGATATCGACCGCATTCTGACCGACAACCGCCCGGTGGCGTCGCGTCTGCGCCACATCATCGATGCCATGCAGCCGGAAGGTGTGCAGCGCTTCCGCCGCCAGGAAGACGGCGACGAGATCGATCTCAACGCCGCGATCCGCGCCATGATCGACATCCGCATGGGACAGACGCCGGACTCGCGCATCAATATCCGCATCGTGCGCAAGGTGCGCGATCTGGCCATCGTGGTGTTGCTCGACCTGTCCGAGTCCACCAACGAGAAGCTCGGCGATTCCGAAAAACCGGTGATCCAGTTGGCGCGCGAGGCGACGGCGCTGTTGTCCTGGGCCATCGATGGCGTCGGCGATCCGTTTGCCATCCATGGCTTTGCCTCGGACGGCCGACATGATGTGGAGTACTACCGCTTCAAGGATTTCAACGACTACTACGATGACAGCGTCAAGGCCAAGCTCGCCGGCATGTCGGGCGGCCTGTCCACGCGCATGGGTGGGGCACTGCGGCACGCGGCCTCGTTCCTGTTCCGCCAGCCAGAGCAGAAGAAACTGATTCTGCTGGTCACCGACGGCGAGCCGGCCGACATTGACGTGCGCGATCCACAGTACCTGCGCCACGACACCAAGAAGGCCGTAGAAGAGCTGGCCGCGCGTGGCGTGAAGACGTTCTGCCTCACGCTCGATCCGAATGCCGACGACTATGTCGCACGCATCTTCGGGCAGAAGAACTTTATGGTGGTCGATCACGTCAATCGCCTGCCTGAGCGCCTCCCCATGCTGTATGCCGGGCTGACGCGCTAATTCAATGCGCGGCGTGGGTTGTTAAGGCCCAGGCCGGCATGGTTACGGGCGGGTATGACCAGAAATCAACGCTAAATCGGTAAATTTGTGTTGCCGGACCACCCTGGGTCTGGCGCCGGCACGGGCCGACCGGCTATATATTTATATATTAAGATAAAACGCCACCTGGATTACGAGGGTGGTATCAACAGGGGGGTCTCCATGCAGGGTCAGGGTCCGGAGTCGACAACCCGGGGCGGTGTTCTTCACGCGCTCACCGCCGCCGAGTTCCGGCGACGATTCCGTTGGTTGATTTTTCATACCTGGAACATCCCTCCGGTTTTCGGTCTCGGGTTCATCCTCCTGATCGGCGTGCTCACACCGGCGCAGATCTTCGGCATCCTGATCACTCCGCTCGAACCGGCCTACATTCTTGGTTGGCTGGCCTTCGCGATGTGGTTCCTGCCGCGCACAATGCAGCCACTCGCCGACTGGCTGGACGGTAAGCCGGGCAGCAGCCCCGAACAGGCGGTGCGCGCGGTGCGGCGCTTCCCGCTGCGTTTCTGGACCACATTCCTGATCTATTTGGCGGTTGCCCCGGCCTCGGTGATTCTCGCGGCCGAGTTCTACACTGGCTTTGTTGCGACCCCGTACGACTGGTTCCGTATTGAACTGGTGGCGCTGATCGTCTCGATCATCGTCGGCCTGCCGATCTTTTTCCTGATCTTCGATCTGTTCGGGCTGGCGCTCGGAGGGGCCGAACTCAGGCGTCCGATCGTTACCGTCAAGACCAAGGTATTCTTGATCGGCGCGTTGGTGCCGCTGTTGATTGACACCATGCTGGTGCAATACTACTGGACCCGTACCGGTTATTTCACCTTCGAGACCTTTGGTGTCTGGTTGTTGCTCGAGGCGCTGGCGATCGGCGGCAGCCTGATCTTCGCCCACAGTTTCGGCCAGTCGCTCGGCCCACTGCAGCGGCTGATCGGTGCACCACGCCCACTACCGGATGAACACGTTGCCGCTTTGCGCCCACACTCGACCGACGAGCTCGGGCTGCTCACCAAGGATTACCGCCTGCTGCTCGACGAGCTGCAGTTGCATGGCGAGATTCTCGAGCTCAGCAACCGCCTGCTACGCAGCTCCGGCGGTGAAACCGGCACGGCTGCGGTATTTAACAGCGTGGTTGATCTCTGCCGCCAGGCGGTTGGCGCCGATCAGTCCTTTCTGATTGTGCACGATCCGGGTACCAACACCTTGGTGGGCGTGGCCCAGACCGATACCGGGTACCGTCCCGAGGGACACTTTCGTCTGGCACTGGATGATCAATCGCTCGTGGTCTGGGCGTTCACGCACCGGCAGACCGTCGCGGTCGCGAACGCATCGAGCGACCCGCGTGTCAGTCAGCAGATGCGCGCGCGCTTCGGCATCCGCTCGGCAATGGCGACACCGCTCAAGCACGGGAACGAGGTACTGGGTGTGCTGATGTTGGCGCACTCCGGCAGTACCCATGTCTACGGTGCGCGCGAGGTGGCGCTAATCGAAGGCCTGGCGCGCGAGGCGGCGCTCGCCATCCATACCCTGCGTCTGCGCCAGGCACGCGAACAGGCCGAGGCCGCGCGTCGCGAGCAGGCCGAACAGGTCCGGGTGCTCATGGATGCCACCGAGGAGGGCATCTACGGTGTTGACGGCAATGGGCTCTGCAGCTTTATCAATCGTGCCGCGCTGCGCATGCTCGGCTACACCCGGCCGGAAGAGTTGCTCGGCCGCAATCTGCACGAACTGATTCACCACACTCTTCCGGACGGCCGCCCGTATCCGAAAGAGCAGTGCCGGGTGCGACTGGCTATGCTGGCTGGCGAGACCGCGCACGCCGACAACGAGGTGCACTGGCGGGCCGACGGTACCAGCTTTCCAACCGAATACTGGTCACGCCCGATCGTACGCGACGGCCAGATCGTGGGCACGGTGGTGTCGTTCGTGGATATTACCGAGCGCAAGGTGAGTGAGGCGGAACTGACGCAGCATCGCGAACGTCTGGAAGAGTTGGTGCGGTTGCGTACCACAGAACTGGAAACCGTGAATCGTGAGCTCGAGGCTTTCAGCTACTCGGTATCGCATGACCTGCGCGCACCGCTGCGCGCCATTGACGGCTTTGCACAGGCATTGAGCGAGGACTTCGGGGAACGCCTCGATGACGCCGGGCAAGATTACCTGAATCGCGTTCGAGGCGGCACACAGCGCATGGGGATGCTGATTGACGACATGCTGCAACTGTCGCGCGTCAGTCGCGTTGATCTGAAGCCAGTCGATGTGGACCTGAGTGGCATGGCACACGAGATCACTACCCAGTTCATGATTGCGGCACCTGACCGCCAGGTCGCGGTCGTGATCTCTCCGGGCCTGACGGCGCGCGGCGACATCCGCCTACTGCATGTGATGCTAACCAACTTGCTCGAAAATGCCTGGAAATACACCGGCAAGACTGAGAGCGCGCGCGTTGATTTCGGACAGGATATGATCGACGGACAGACGGTGTTCTATGTGCGCGACAATGGCGCCGGTTTCGAAATGCAGTACGCTGGCAAGCTGTTTGGCGCGTTCCAGCGGCTGCACGGCGCCGAATTCCCCGGCACCGGCGTCGGTTTGGCGACGGTCCAGCGCATCATCAAACGTCATGGCGGCCAGATCTGGGCAGAGGCCGAGCCCGGGAAGGGGGCGAGCTTCTTCTTCACGCTCGGCAGGGCCGCCAACGATGCATGAAGACCGGTTGTGATCTCCGTCAACAGTTAAGGATGACAATCCAATGACCATTGCTGCAATGTATGCAGAAAAACGGATTCAAGAATACGGTGTCGATGTTCTGCGCACGCTGGCAGGGGTTTTCGCGTTGTTGGTGGCGGCCCAGGTCGGCGCTGCTGTCGATCCCTACTCGCATGAGGCCATCGCCAAGAAAAGGTATCAGGGCGTAACGCTTAACGTGCTCACGCTCGACACGCCGGTGCTGGGCGAGCCGGTGGTGCTGCACGCACGCGAGTTTGAGGAGTTGACCGGCGCTACTATCAACGTCACCCGCGTTCCATTCTCCGAGTTCTACCAGGAAACGCTGCTCGGGCTCCGCCAGGCCAAGTACGATGCGCTTACTTTCGGCTCGATGTGGATCGCTGACGTCCTGCAGTATCTCGAACCGCTGCCAAAGCAGATGCTGAATTCACCGCAATATCGCGACGTTCTGCCACACTACAAGCGCGTGGCGAGCTGGGGTGATGTTGCCTACATGGTGCCGATCGATGGTGACCGGCACTATCTGCAATATCGGCGCGACCTGCTCGAAGACCTGAGGTACCGGACCGAGTTCAAGAACAAGACTGGTAAGGAGCTGGGCGTGCCCAGGACCTGGCCGGAACTGCAGGAGATCGCGCGCTTTTTCCACGGTCGCAAGCGCCCCGACGGCAGCGTTATCAGCGGTATCGCCGAGGTCACGGTGAGCGACGCGCTGCTTGGCAACTACTTCATCAAACGCGCCGCGCCCTACGCCAAGCATCCGCGCGTCAAGGGCGGCTTCTACTTCGATCTCAAAACCATGGAGCCGCTGGTCAACACTCCCGGCTGGGTGGAGGCTCTCAAGGATTTCGTTGCCGCCCAGGATCTGTATCCGGTCGGTGGCCAGCGCATGAGCTTTTTCGACGCCATTAAGACCTTCGGGCGAGGCAACGTGGTGTTCTCGGATTCCTGGGACGACCCGTTCGTGGAAGCCATGGAGCCGGGTAACCCGTTGCGCAACAAGGTCGCGGCCGCGCTCTCACCGGGATCGCGCAAGGTTTGGAACCGCAACAGCGGCAAGTGGGACGAATTCCCCGAGGTGAACTACGTGCCCTATATCGTCTACGGTTGGAGCAGCGGCGTGGCCAAAAACAGCCGGAATAAGCAGGTAGCGTTCGATTTTCTCGGCTTCTATGCCAACCGCAAGAATCATCAGGCCGATCTGCACGTGGGGCGCTTCGGCATGAATCCGTTCCGGCAATCCGATCTCAACGAACGCCTGTGGATTGAGCAGGCCGGTTGGGACGAAGTGGTGGCGCATTCCTATGTGCAGACCCTCGAGCAACAGGCGCAGAGCAAGAACCGCGTACTCGACCTGCGCATACACCGCGGCCAAGAGTATGTGCAAATTCTCGCGGTCGGCGTGTATCGCGCCATCACCGGTCGCGATACGCCGCAAGTCGCTCTGGATGACGTGGCCCGGCGTTGGAAGCAGCTGACCGAGCGGGTCGGCGTGGACAAGCAGCGCCAAGCGTACCGGCATGTGGTGCGCTTTGAGGACGGTGAGTAGGGTAAGGATGAGAATTCGCACCCGCATCATCGGCGCAGCGCTCGCAGTCGTCGCCGTTGCCAACGTCGCCTACACCGGCTACTTCCTCAACAAGGAACGCGCCGAGGCGCGCGCGCGTCTGCAGGTCACCATCGACGAGACCAACCGACTGCTCGGTTCGGTGCTCACCGCACCGCTCTACGACGGTAATGTCGAGCAGCTCAAGGGCGATCTCGATTCGTTCTTCCTGAATCCGGACATCGTCCGGCTGGTCCTCAAGGAGAACCGTGGCGATATTGCGATTACGCGCGAGCGCCCGCAGACGGATACACTCGGCGAGCTCATCGACAATCGCGTGCAGATTGTCCGCGGCATCGATGCGTTGGGCGAGATCCACGTCCTTTACACCACCGCGGGCATCGAGCAGCGTCTGCTGCAGTCGCGCTACGAGCTGATCCTGCTATCGCTCGCCTCGCTGCTGGGTCTGGCGTTCGTGATCTTGTATGCGGCGCGAGGCGTCGTCCGGCCGATCGAGAAGCTGACCGAGGTGGCGCGCGCCATGGCCAGTGGCCAGCAGGATCAGGAGATCCACACTGACGGCGCCGAGGAGCTGGTGGTGCTGGGTGAGAGTTTCTTACGCATGCGCGACGCGATCCGCACGCAAATGGCCGATCTGGCCGAGAAGAACCAGCAGTTGGTGGCCGAGGTGGCGCAGCGCCGCGAGGCTGAGCAGGAGCGCGATCGGCTGGTATCCATCCTGGATGCGACGACCGATCTGGTGAGCATGGCAGATCCTCAAGGCAACCTGCTTTATCTCAATCGGGCCGGCCGGGCCATGACCGGGCTCGGCAACCGGCATGTTTCCGAGATCCCTATTCCCGGGATTCATCCGGTGTGGGCCGCTGACCTGATCATGCAGCAAGCGATCCCCACCGCCATCCGTGACGGTTCCTGGTCCGGAGACACGGCGTTGCTCACCGCAGACGGTCGCGAAATACCAGTGTCCCAGGTGATTTTGGCTCACTACGATAGCACCGGCCAGCTGCAGTACCTGTCCACGATCATGCGCGACATCACCGAACGCAAGCGGGCCGAAGACGAGATCCGGATGCTTAACACCACACTCGAGCAACGCGTGCGCGCGCGCACCGCCGAGCTCGAGGCCACGATGCGGGAACTCGAAGCGTTCAGCTATTCGGTCTCCCACGACCTGCGCGCCCCGCTGCGTGCGATCGACGGCTTCAGCCGCATCGTGGTCGAGGACCACGCCGCGCAGCTCGATGCCGAAGCGCGTGGTTATCTCGAGCGGGTGCGCAACGCGGTGCAGCGCATGGGGGTGCAGATCGACGAGCTGCTCGAGCTGTCGCGCGTCGGTCGTGCCGCGATGAACCTGACCGATGTCGATATTACCCGGCTCGCGAACAAGGTGGTGGAACAGCTGCGTGCCGGCGATCCCGCGCGCACGGTGCAGGTCACGATCACGCCTGCGCTCGCCGGGCGCGGCGACGAGCGGTTGCTGCGGCTGGTTCTGGAGAACCTGCTCGGTAACGCCTGGAAATACACGCGCCACACGGCCGACGCCCACGTTGAATTCGGTAGCCGGAAGGAGGGTGGTGAATCCGCCTTTTTCGTCCGCGACAACGGCGCTGGCTTCGATATGGCCTACGTCGACAAGCTGTACAAACCATTCCAGCGCCTGCACCGGGCTGAGGATTACGAAGGTACCGGGGTCGGACTGGCCATTGTCGCCCGCATCGTGACCCGCCACGGCGGGCGGGTATGGGCCGAGGGCCAGGTCGGGAAGGGGGCCACATTCTTCTTTACGCTTCCGGGTGCTTCCGGTGCGATACCACCACACTAGAATTAGGGGAATTAAGCGGCCAGGCGCTACCGGCGGAACGTAACAAATTGTTACGTTCTGCCGGGTTGTAAACGACCTTGGCACAATTGGCCGGGCATCGCACATTGGCCATCTGGGCAGCCATGGCGGGTGCCATGGGCCGGGTGGAGTAGGCTATGCTGAGAATAAGGGAATGGGCACCTGGATCGGTGTGTGCAAAGGGATGAATCCGCCTTAGCGGCTGTCTTCATAATAAGAACCAATTAATCTCATGACCGAGAATGACAAAGTGATCCTGCTCGTCGAGGACAATCCGGATGACGAGGCGCTCACACTGCGCGCACTCATGAAGAACAACATTATGAATAAGGTGGTCGTCGCGCGCGACGGGATTGAGGCGCTCGACTACCTATTCGGGACCGGCGCGCATGCCGGTCGCGACATTACTGACCAGCCACAAGTCGTGCTGCTCGACCTGAAACTCCCCAAAGTCGACGGCCACGAGGTGCTGCGCCGTATTCGTGCGAATGAACGCACGCGTCTGCAGCCGGTGGTGATCCTTACTACCTCCAACGAGGATCGCGACGTCATTTCCAGCTACCAGCTGGGCGCCAACAGCTACATCCGCAAGCCGGTCGATTTCGATCAGTTCATGGAGGCGGTGCGCCAGCTCGGTCTCTACTGGCTGGTGCTCAACGTTCCGCCGCCACGCCAGGACTGAAGACATGGCGACGCTGTTGCGCGTCCTGCTGGTCGAGGACTCTGAAGACGACGCCGCACTGCTGGTGCGCGAGTTGCGCAAGGGTGGCTACGCTCCCGAATTTCAACGCGTCGATACCGGCGCTGATCTCGAGGCCGCGCTGGAGCACGACGCCTGGGATATCATCATCACTGACCACAACCTGCCCGGTTTCAGCTCGGATGCAGCACTTGCGACGATCAAGCGGGCTGAACTCGATATCCCGGTGATTATCGTCTCCGGCTCGATCGGCGAGTCGATTGCCGTCGAGGCCATGAAGAATGGCGCGCATGACTACATCATGAAGGACAACCTCGCGCGTCTGGTCCCGGCGATTGCCCGCGAGCTGCGTGAAACCAAGAACCGTCACGCCCACCGGCTCGCCCAGGAAACCATCCAGCACCTCGCCTTCCACGATTCTCTGACCGGTCTAGCCAACCGCCACGAGTTCGAGAGACAGCTGCAACGCTCGCTGCGCACGGTCGGCAATGGCGTCAAGCATGCACTGCTGTACATGGATCTCGACCAGTTCAAGATTATCAATGATACCTGTGGGCATGAGGCTGGCGACGAATTACTGCGCCAGCTGGCAGTTGTGCTGCGTGGGCCGGTACGCGATGCCGACACGCTTGCCCGCCTGGGTGGTGATGAATTCGGCATGTTGCTCAGTTGTTGTCCGCTCGAGCAAGCCCTGCAGGTAAGCGAGCGCATGTTGCATACCATCAAGGATTTCCGCTACGTCTGGCAGGACAAGACATTCTCGATCGGAGCCAGTATCGGTCTGGTCATGATCGAGGAACGGACCCAGACATTATCCGATGTGCTGCGCATGGCCGACATGGCCTGCTACGCGGCCAAGGACCGGGGCCGTAACCGCGTGCATGTCTACCGTGCCGACGACGCAGAACTCCTGCAGCGCCACGGCGAAATGCAGTGGGTGGCGCGTCTCAACCACGCGCTTGAGGAAAACCGGTTTGAGTTGTACAGCCAGTGTATTGCACCGCTTGGCCACAACAACGACATGCATTGCGAGTTTCTGTTGCGCATGCTGGATGACCGTGGCGAACGCATTCTGCCGGGCGCGTTCATCCCGGCGGCCGAGCGCTACAATCTCATGCCCGCCATTGACCGCTGGGTAGTGCGCAACGTTTTGGCATATCTGGGACATCGACCTGCGAACACCAATATTCCGAACTCAGAGATATTTTTCATTAACCTGTCGGGCGCGACACTGAGTGACGACCAGTTTGCGAAATATGTCACCGAACAGATCATTGCCCACAGGCTGCCACCCGCGCAGATCGGTTTTGAGATCACCGAAACCGCAGTCATTGCCAACCTCAGTAATGCCATTCATTTCATCGACAAGGTCAAACAACTCGGTTGCCGGATTGCACTGGATGACTTCGGTGCTGGCCTGAGTTCGTTCTCGTATCTCAAGACGATCCGGGCAGACTATCTCAAAATCGACGGTGGCTTCATCAAGGACATGCTGGACGATCCCATGGACCATGCGATTGTCGAGGCCATCAACCACATTGGCCACGTCGTCGGACTCAAGACCATTGCCGAGTTTGTCGAGTCAAATGCCATCAAACGGCGCCTGGTCGAGATCGGCGTGGATTACGCCCAGGGCTATGCTATCCAGCGGCCGACCCCACTGCACACCGAGTTCCAGTCTCACCCGGTAACGCCCGAATCCTGACACCAGCGTGGCGCGGCGATGTTCTCCGCAAACATCTCGACACACGAGATGTGCCTGGCCAGAAACAAGCCGGCAGCTGGCCTAGCCTATGTACGGGGGATTGGGGTGGCGCCTCTGCCTGTTCTGGGCGGTGGCGCCGAGTGGCGGTCAGACTTATTATGATTAGGTTATTGTCGCACGGGTTTGGATAACGCCGCGGAGACCGGTGTTTGCGAGGGACTGGTGGCAGGGTATCTCGCCGCAGTCCCAAGCGCCAGGGAGGGAGAAACAGTCCATGCCATTGCGGTCGATCGCCAGCGGGACACGCCGGCTTCGTGTACAGGTGTGGATGTATTTGGCAGGCGCGAGCCTGCTGCTTGCGCTGTCCGGCACGGCCGCCGCCGACCGTCCCGTGCTGGTTCTGAACGACACCAACGAACCGCCATTCACGACTGCGGACCGCGATGGCTTCCTCGACATCATAGCAGGCGAAGCATTCCGGCGTGCCGGCGTCGAGCTGCGGCTGGTAAAGTTGCCGGCCGAACGCGGGCTGATCAATGCCAATGCCGGCATCGAGGACGGCGACCTGGTGCGTATCGCCGGGCTTGAGAAGCAATATCCGAATCTTGTGCGTGTGCCGGAGAAACTGGTGGATTGGGAGTTCGCGGCGTTCAGCAAGGATGCAACGATCCCGTCGAACTGGAAGGCAATTCGCGAGCGCTCGGTGGGACACATCAAGGGGTGGAAAATCTACGAACAGAATCTCGCCGGGGCCGAACACGTTACCACCGCCGACGATCCCGAACAGCTTTTCCGATTGCTCGACCTGAATCGCATCGATGTGGCCTTGTATGAACGTTCGTTTGGGATGGCGCTCGCAAAACAGCAAGGTCTGAAAGTCGTGCGGCCTCTGGCGCCGCCACTCGCTACCCGCGAGATGTTCATCTACCTGCACAAGCGTCACGCCAATCTGACGCCGCGCTTGGCGGATGCGTTGCGCGCGATGAAGCGCGACGGTTTTTATCAGCGGGTGTATAAAGAGAAGCTCAAGTCATATCGCGAGGTGCCTGCCCCGTGAAGTATGCTGTCAAGGACCGCGGCCGGCTGCGCTCACCACTTGCCCGGCGCCTGATCGTTGCCGTGGTTCTCTTCAGTACCGCAATTACCCTGATTCTGACCGCCATCCAGCTGTATGGGCAATACCGTTACGACGTGCAAGGTATTGAGACCGACCTTGCCCAGATTGAGCAGGTGCACCTGAAGGCCCTGACGCAATCGCTGTGGGCGACCAACAGCAAGGAACTCGCGCTGCAACTTGAGGGCCTGGTGCAGGTGCCAAACTTCGAGTATGCCGCGGTGCACGATGGTGGTCGCACATGGGCGCAGGCAGGGAAGCGCAGCGCACGCAGCGTTGTCGAGCGGGTCTATCCGATGCCCTACTCGGTACAGGGCAAGGAGCGGCAGATCGGTACCCTCAGCGTGGTGGCGAGCCTCGATGCTGTCTACCAGCGCCTGCTGAATCAGGCCGTAGTGATACTCGCGAGCAACGCCGTCACAATATTCCTGGTTGCCAGCTTTATTCTGATGTTCTTTCACTGGCTGGTGAACCGCCACTTGCTGGCGGTCACCGGGTATGTGCGGGGGCTGAACCCGGCCACGACCTCGGCGCCGCTCGCGTTGCAGCGTCCACCGCCGCGGGTACCCGACGAATTCGATGAACTTACCACCGCGATCAACCGCATGCATGAAAAATCACGCGATGCGCTTCAGGCACTGGCCGAGAGCGAGCAGCGCTTCCACGCCATTGCCGACTACACCGTGGACTGGGAAAGCTGGATCAGTCCCGACAACAGGCTCATCTGGGTGAATGCCTCGGTGCAACGCCTGACCGGCTACACACCGCAGGAATGCCTGGCTATGCCGGACTATCCGTTGCCGCTGGTGGCCGCGGACGACCAGGCCAGAATGCGCAATGAATTTACACGCTCGCAGCGCGGCCGCAGCGGTGAAAATCTAGAATTTCGTATCCAGTGCAAAGATGGCCAGCAGCGCTGGGCGGCGATATCGTGGCAACCCATTTTCGGTGGTCGTGGCGAGTACATGGGATACCGTACCGGCGTGCGCGAGATCAGCGAGCGCAAGCGCATGGAACTGGATCTGCAGGACAAAGTGAAGGAGCTGGAGCAGTCCGAGGACATCCAGAAGCGTCTTGTCGCGCACGCATACCAGGAACAGGCGCGCATGTCCTCGTTGCTGTCGGCGATGAACATCGGCATCCTGTTCGAGGATGTGGACAACCGCGTCATTTACTTCAACCCGGCATTCCGCCGCACCTGGCTCATCCCGGACACGATCGATCTGGCCGGGCGCGCGACGCGCGATGTCATGGTTCTTTCGGCCAATGTGCTGGCACAGCCGGATCATTTTTCCAAGCACATCCTGCACGTGCTCGACACGCACGAGGTCAGCGATACCTTCGAGATCGTGATGGCCGATGGCCGGGTCGTGACCCAGCATTCCTATCCAGTGCGCGACAACGAGGGGCGGTTCATCGGGCGATTATGGGTATACGAGGATATTACACGCGAGCGGCAGACCGCCGAGCAGCTGATCTATCTGGCCGAGCGCGACTCGCTCACCGGCCTCTACAACCGTCATCGCTTTCAGGAAGAGCTGGCGCGCATGCTGGCGGATGTGGAGCGGCGCCAGTCGCATGGGGCGCTGTTATTTTTCGATCTGGATGAATTCAAATACATCAATGATACCTTTGGTCACCGTGCCGGCGATTCGATGTTGATCCGCGTCGCCGGTGAGGTGCATGCCCTGGTGCGCCGCAATGAGGTCTTCAGCCGCATCGGCGGCGACGAATTTGCTGTGCTGTTGCCAGACGCGAACGAGGCCGAGGCCACGCACCTGGCTGAGCGCATTATCCGCGCCATTTCCCAGATTCCATTCCGCTTCGAGGGCCAGAATCTGCGCCTTACCACCAGTCTCGGGATAGCGCTCTACCCGCAGCATGGCGCGAACGCCGAGGAGCTGGTCTCGCATGCGGATGCCGCCATGTATCAGGCGAAGGAATCCGGCAAGAATGCCTGGCGCGTGTATCGCCACGATCTTGACGATTCACGCGAGATGCTGCATCGCCTTTCCTGGAACGATCGCCTGAGCAATGCCCTGGAAAGGGACCTTCTGCGGCTGCATTTCCAGGGGGTCTATCACGCGGCGGATGGGAGCCTGGCGCATGTGGAAGCATTGGTGCGCATGCAGGACGAGACCGATGCCGACCGCATCATCATGCCCGGCCACTTCATTCCGGCTGCCGAAAAAACCGGCAAGATTCTGGATATTGACCGGTGGGTGATTCGCGAAAGCATTGCCCTGCTCAAGCGTGTCCCGAATCTGCCGGCGATCGCCGTCAATATCTCCGGACGCTCGTTCGATGAACCCACGTTGCCGCGCTACATTGCCGAGCAGCTGGTGGCGCAAGCGGTGCAGCCCAGCCGCCTGATGGTCGAACTCACCGAGACCTCGGCGGTCTCCGATCTGCATGATGCCCAGCGCTTTATCGAAGCTTTGCGCCAGACCGGTTGCCGGGTGTGTCTGGACGATTTCGGTACCGGCTTCTCGTCGTTCGCCTACCTCAAGCATCTCAAGGCCGACATTCTCAAGATCGACGGTTTGTTCATTCGCGACCTACCGAATGATCACGACAACCAGGTGTTTGTGAAATCCATCGTGGACGTGGCGCGCGGCATGAACAAGATCACCGTGGCCGAATTTGTCGAAGATGCCGAGACCCTGGCGATGCTCAAGGCCTTTGGTGTCGATATGGTGCAGGGCTATCATCTGGATATGCCGCGCGCCAATCACCCGGCCCTCGACCTGTAAGCACCTGCGCAACCCGGATGTCCCGCACGCCGCATGACTGACCCCCGAGAGTCTTTCTTCCGCTGGCCGCGCACGGCCACGCCTGTATTGACCACGGCAACGCTGCGCGCCGCCCCCGAAGATTTCGTCGTCGAAGAGCAAATGCCTTATACGCTGGCCGGTGCCGGTGAACATCTGTGGGTGAAGCTGCGCAAGCGCGGCTACAACACCGAGCAGGTGGCGAAGCAGCTCGCGCGTACGGCAGGCGTCACGCGTCGCGAGGTCGGCTACGCCGGCATGAAAGACCGGCATGCGATCACCGTGCAATGGTTCAGTTTGCACCTGGCGGGCCGCCCCGACCCCGACTGGGGTTCGCTCCCGGACGGGATGACAGTGGTCGAAAGTACGCGCCATTCGCGCAAGCTGAAAACCGGCGCGCTGGCCGGCAACCGGTTCATTATTGTGCTGCGCGACTGTCTGGGCGATCCAGGCGCCGTTAAGGTCCATTGCGCCAATAACGGCGCCTGGATTGGCGCAATGGACTTTCGCGCTGCTGTGCTGCACCGTAGCGAGGCAATGCGCACGCGTGGCGTGCCGAATTACTTCGGCGAGCAACGCTTCGGATATGGCGGCGGCAATGTGGCTGCTGCGCGCGCGATGTTTTCTGGGAGCGGGAGCCTGCGCGACCGCAAGCAAGGCGGCATCTACCTATCGGCCGCGCGTAGTTTTTTGTTCAACGAAGTGCTGGCGAAACGCGTGCTGGCGGGAACCTGGGACGTGGCCATGGACGGCGACGCGATGATCCTGAATGGCACGCGCAGTTTTTTTGTGCCCGAGGCCGTTGATGACATCATCCGGCGCCGGCTGGCCGAGGGCGACATTCATCCGAGTGGGCCGCTCTGGGGGCAGGGCGAGTTGCCGACACGCGCGGCGACCCGCGTGCTGGAGCAGACGGTGGCGGATGAACATCCGGACCTTGCACGCGGGCTGGAGCAGGCCGGTCTGGACCAGGAGCGGCGTGCGCTGCGTGTGATCCCGCAGGAGCTGCAGGCAGAATGGCTGGATGACACATCGCTACGGCTAAGTTTTGGGTTGCCAGCGGGAACCTATGCGACCACGTTGATACGCGAGCTCGCCGTTTACACCACGGCATCTCACCTGGAAGAAGAGAACGAATGACTCAGCAACGCACAATCTTCGAAGGCCGGATCATCCGTCTCACGCTCGATACGGTGCAGTTGCCGAATGGCGCCACCGCCGAGCTGGAGATCGTGCATCACCCCGGTGGTGCAGCGGTCGTTGCGCTTGATGCCGGGGGGCGCGTGTGTCTGCTGCGCCAGTACCGGCATGCAGCCGGCGGCTGGTTGTGGGAGTTACCGGCCGGCAAGCTCGATGGCGGCGAGGCACCGCTCCTCTGTGCACAGCGCGAACTCGAGGAGGAGGCCGGCATGCAGGCAGGAGACTGGCAATCACTCGGCAAGATTGTGAGTTCGCCGGGCGTGTTTACCGAGGTAATCCACCTGTTTCTCGCGCGCACGCTCACTGCCGTGCCGACCCGCGCCGAAGATCACGAAGTCATCGAAGTGCACTGGTTTCCATGGAGCGAGGCGCTGCACATGGCGCAGGCCGGTAAGATCGAGGATGCCAAGACCCTGGCCGGCCTGCTGCGCGCGCTCAAATAATTATTTTTTGTGCAGGCATGCCTTCCTTCGGCTGCTTGTCGAGCCGAAGGGGAAATGCCGTCAGACGGCGGCGAGACGTGCCGCCGGTTGCAAACTGGTGGTCGTGCCCAGCCAGAAGCCGATGTCGTGCCGAAGAAATTCCTCGACCGACATGTAGTGCGAACCGTCGCACGAAAAGGTCAGACCGATCATGCCGTTCATGATGTTGAGCGAGCCGGAACGCAGGTAGATGGTCTCGTCTGCAAAGCGCAGCGCCTTGAACTGCTCCAGCACCTTGATGATGTCGGCAGCCGGCGTGATGGCCTTCTCCGGATAAGGGCGCACCGGGTAGGCGAGACACAGCTCCGGGTCGATGATCTCCTCGACGCCGTGCAGGCGGTAGTTGTACGGGTCGTCGAACAGCCAGAACGAGCAGCGCCCGCTCGAAAAATGGATCTTGCTGTGGAACACGCCGTGTTCGCGCATCAGCATGGCGATACCCTCGATCGCCTCGTTGATGTGCTCGTCGAATAGGCTGTGCGCGCGCGTCTGCATGAACACCGTGCCGCGCACCGACGGGTCGCCGCGGAACTGCTTCCACTTCACTTCCTGGACCGCGGCCAGCTTGTCGTTGCGCAGCAGGTCGTTGACCGCGAAATCCGCGGCAATGAAGCCGAGCAGCTGGTTGTTGCGGCTTACCGCCTGCAGTGCGGTGAGGCAGAACTCGTAGGTGTACTTGCTGAGGTACACGGACGACAGCATCACGCCCTTGTACGGCAGGTGGTTCTTGAGATACGGGCGATCCGACAGATCGCGCCCACGCCACGACGGATCCGGGCCCTTGGCACGCACCATGGACGAAAGCTC
>Ga0209253_10001584_pt1 | contig 19980 bp, 15 predicted proteins | sample FrelakmetBRP12BR_FD_187145 | JGI IMG/M metagenome (GOLD analysis project Ga0209253, IMG submission 187145) | Freshwater lake sediment microbial communities from the University of Notre Dame, USA, for methane emissions studies - BRP12 BR (SPAdes)... | ecosystem: Environmental > Aquatic >... | reverse complement strand
GGCGGCCCACATCACGAACGGCCCGCTCATGCAGTAACCCACGGCCCCCAGGCGCGTCGCATCGGCGTCGCGCTGCGCGTCGACGAAGAGCAGCATGGCCGCCGTGTCGCGCTCGGTGGTGTGCGAGTCGAGCGTGGCCATATGTTCGAACATCACGGCCATTGCGGCTTCGGTGCGCTCCTTCAACCAGAAATCGCGCGTGCGACGGTAGTAGAGGTTGGGCAACACCACGTAGTAGCCCGCAGCCGCGATGCGCCGCGCCATGTCGTGCAGCTCCTCGCGCTTGCCCGGTGCGTCCATGTAGAACAGCACCACGGGAAACGGCCCGCCCTCTTCAGGGTGGACCACGAAGCTGTTCATCGCGCCGTCGGCGGTGGGGATGTCGATGTCGTGCTCGATCATTGATTTCTCCTGCCCGCACTGAGTGTACGGGCCCAAGTTCTGCGACCCGTCGCGGCCAATCGTGCATCGAGCAGCAATTGCACCCGACGGTGCCACACTACCCGCTACCGGAGCTGCACCGGATGCTCCGTTGCATGAATCTGCCACTGGGGGCGCAGGTGCGGGACGTGAGGGAGGCGATGGGGATCGTGTTGGCCGCGCGTGCCTGGAAAGGCGCGCCATGACCCAACGCTGGCGTATCGCTTGGCCCCTCGCCCTCTGGCTCGCCCTGACCCTGCTGCCACCGCCGCCTGGGCTGCAGCCGAATCAGTGGCACTACTTCGCCGTGTTCGCGGCAGCAATCGTGGCGATGGTGCTCACCACGCTGCCCAATGGCGCGATCGGTTTGATCGCGGTGAGCTTCATCTCGGCCATGCGATACGTGGACGCCGACGCAACCAGATCGCTGGCCTGGGCCGTGAGCGGTTTTGCCGAGCCCACCGTCTGGCTGACCTTCGGCGCGTTCCTGTTCGCGCTGGGTTATCGCCAGAGCGGGCTGGGCCGGCGCATCGCGCTGATGCTGGTGCGGCGGCTCGGGCGGCGCACGCTGGGCTTGGGCTATGCGGTGGCGCTGGCCGACCTGGCGCTGGCGCCGGGCACGCCGTCGAACACCGCGCGCAGCGGCGGCACGATCTACCCGGTCGTCCGGCAGATCCCGGCGCTGTACGGCTCAGAGCCCGGCCCCACCGCGCGGCGCATCGGCGGCTATCTGATGTGGACGGCGTTCGCCGCCACCGCGGTGACCAGCTCGATGTTCATCACCGCGCTGGTGCCCAACGCCACCGCGCTGGCGCTGGCCGAGCGGACGATGGGTGTCCAGATCGGCTGGTGGGGCTTCTTCGCCGGCTTTGCGCCGGCGGGGCTGTTGCTGCTGGCGTTGGTGCCGCTGGTGACGTATTGGATCTATCCGCCCGAAGTGCGCGACAGCCCAGAGACCGTGGCCTGGGCCGCCGACCAGTTGCGCCAGATGGGTCCGGTGTCGCGCAACGAGTGGAAGATGGCCGCGCTGGTGCTGCTGGCTGTCGTGCTGTGGGTGGCGGGCAGCAACCCGCACGTGGCGCTGCCCGGCCTGGGCGCCAACTTCATCCACCCCACCGGCGTGGTGCTGGTCGTGATTTCGCTGATGCTGGCGCTGCGCGTAATCGCCTGGGAAGACATGCTCGCCGAGCGCGAGGCCTGGGGCGTGCTGATCTACTTCACGATGGTGCTGACGCTGGCGGATGGACTGCGCCGCATCGGCTTCGTCGATTGGCTCGCGCGCTCGGCCGCCGCGCCGCTGACCGGGGTCGATCCGCTGGTAGCGCTGTTCGCGCTGGTGGCGATCTTCTACTGGTCGCACTACCTGTTCGCCAGCATCACCTCGCACGCTGTGGCCGTGCTGCCCGTGGTGCTGGCGATCGGACAGGAAATACCCGGAGTGCCGGGCGTGCCGCTGGCGATGCTGTGCATCTACGGCCTCGGCCTGATGGGCGTGATCTCGCCGTATGCCACCGGCTGCGCGCCGATCTATGCCGGCAGCGGCTTCATCGGCCGCGGCCGCTTCTGGTGGTTGGGGCTGGTGTTCGGCCTGCTGTTCTTCGCGGTGCTGGCGGGGGTGGCCGGGCCATGGGTGCTGGGGACGATGGCGGGGCGGTGACGCGGGCCGGGGCAGCACGGAGGGCCATGCGCGCAGAATGGCGGCACCACGAGGGACACGCATGGCAACCAGCACAGATCGGGCGGATCGCGGCGGCGCTGAGCTTCAAGGTCGCGTCGCGGTGATCACGGGTGGCGCCAAAGGCATCGGCTGGGCCACCGCGGAGGCCTTCGTGCGCGCCGGAGCCGTTCCCGTGATCCTCGACCGCGACGCCGACGCGCTGGCACGGGCGCGCGAGGCATTGGCTGCGCAGGGCATCGATCATCTGGCAGAGCTCGTGGACATCACCGACGAGGCGGCGGTGGACGCCGCCTTCGCGCTCGTCAGCAAACGCTACGGCCGCATGGACATCCTGGTGAACAACGCCGGCATCGGGCGGCGGCGAGCGACGGTGGAGCTGCCCAGCGCCGATTGGCAGGCGGTGGTGGACGTGAACCTCACCGCGGTGTTCTTCTGCTCGCGCGCGGCCGCGCGGCTGATGCTGGCGGCGCGGCGCGGCGCCATCGTCAACGTGGCGTCGATGATGGGGCTGTCGGGCGGCGGCCTGTACCCCAACGTGGCGTATCACGCCACCAAGGGCGCGGTCGTCAACATGACCCGCGCGCTGGCCGTGGAGTGGGCCGGCAGCGGCATCCGCGTGAACGCCGTGGCGCCCACCTGGGTGAGCACCGACCTCACCAAGGGGCTGTTGAGCGACCCGGCGATGCTCAAGCGCATCGAGGACGTGACGCCGCTGCGCCGCCTGGCCGAGCCGTCCGACGTGGCGGATGCGATCGGGTTCCTTGCGTCGGACCGGGCCCGCATGATCACGGGGCACACCTTGCCGGTGGACGGGGGTTTTCTGGCGCAGTAGGCAGCGGCCTGCTTGCGTGCCGCCTCGGCCACCGCGTCGACACAGCGACAGGCACCCGCGCATCGAGACGTCGAACCGATTGCTGCCACGCCTGAGCGCCAAGGTCGGAGGCCTCCATGCCGCCGAAGCGTGCCCGATCGATTCTCGATCGGCACGGTCTATGAAGTGCGAAGTTCAATGCATGCAATTACCTGGAGCGCTCGATTGACAAATGCAAACACGACGCCAAGATTGGCCGCCACCGGACCTGAGGTGGTTAGCAGTTCGCGGACGCGAGGTCGTGTACGGTTGGTCGGCCCGCGCAGGCTCATCGCACCAAGCCCACCCCGTTTCAAGAAGGCCGTTTGATGAGCATTCGAAGAAGATCGCTGATCGGCGCCTGGACCGCACTGCTGGCAACTCCCGCCATGACCTTGGCGCAACCCAGCTCCAAGGTCTGGCGGGTCGGATTTCTCGAGGTCTTTCCCAGACCGGCAGACGGTTTACCACCAGGCTACCTGCGCAAGGGGCTGGATGCGCTTGGCATCGTCGAGGGCAAGGACGTCATCTACGAGGGTCGATATGGCGAAGGCAGGCACGAGCGGCTTCCCGCGCTGGCGGCTGAACTGGTGGCACTGAAGGTGGACGTGATCGTCACGGTCGGAGGTGCTTCTGCGGCGGCGGCCAAACAGGCCACCTCGACGATTCCGATCGTGGTGACGTTTCCAGGCGATGTCGTGGAGACTGGCCTCGTTTCCAGCCTTGCCAGACCAGGCGGCAACGTCACTGGCGTCAACGATCCCGCCGCCATCTTGAGCGCGAAACGTCTCGAGCTGCTGAAGGACTTGTCCCCCTCTGCGCAGAAGGTTGCCGTGCTGTGGAATGCGAATGAAAAGGCCATGACGTTGCGCTATCACGAGATCGAGAAGGCAGCGCGTGCCTTGGGCATGAGCGTACAACCCTTCAGCGTGCGGGAACCCGACGATTTCAGCACCGCCATCGAGGCGATGAAACGCGCGCGGCCCGATGTGTTGATGATGCTCACCGATGCACTCACCGCAGTGCACATGCAGCGCGTGGTCGACTACGCGACGGCGCAAAGCGTACCCGCCATCTACGAGTACGACTTTGTGGTGCGTGGTGGCGGATTGATGTCGTACGGCAGCAGCATCGGCGACAACTTGAAGCTCGCGGCACAGTACGTGTACAAGATCTTGAAAGGCGCAAAACCGAGTGACCTCCCGGTGGAGCAACCCAACAAGTACTTCCTCGTCGTCAATGGGACGTCCGCGCAAGCACAGGGGCTGAGGATTCCGAACTCGTTTCTGTTGCGGGCCGATGAAGTCTTGAAGTAGCAACAGCTGGATCGAATGGCTACATGACGGCTCCGTGACGAGCGGGCGCGACAGACGCCATTGAATGCCAACACCGACGAAACCCCGATGAAGAAGATGTTCGTGCGCACGGGGGCACCGCTGGCGCTGCTGATCGGCGCTGCGTTCCCCAGTCACGCCACGCACCCTGTCGCGTGTGACTCCCTGCTGGGATCGTTCGTCGAAGGCGCCGCGATCATCACGACCGAGCAGAGCCCGGCGACGATCACGACGGCGAGCGCGACGATGATTGAGCCTTGCTGCAGGCTCCGGCTGCGACGCCATGGCATTTGCAGGGCTTGCCGGCCGCGCGCATTGACGCAATCGTGAAAGTGCAGCGTGGCATCACGGCCGACAGGTCCGTCGGCCTGGTCGAACCGAAGCGCTACTTGACCTGCTGGCGCACCGAGCCCGGCCGGAAGTCCTGCGTCAGGTGGTACACGAGCGAGGGCACCATCTCCTCGCGCGGGTTGGAGCCGCGCAGCGTGCCGCTCACGCCCTGCTCGGCCGACACGCTCACGCGGCCGAGTTGCCTGCGCGCCCACGCCGAGCTGCTCCACACGTTGGCGCCGGTGCGCGTTTCCACCAGTCTGCTGGAGATGTCGCCCCGGACATCGATGCGCACGCCACCCTCGAGCTTGGTGACATCGGTGACCCTGACCTCGGTCTTCGGCTCGGAATAGGTCACGCTGCCGAGGAAGATCGCGTCGACACCGAACTTCTCGCCGATCCGCCGTAGCGCATCGGCGTCGAGCTGCCGGCCGCCCACCGCTGCCAGCAGCGATTCGGGGGTTCCCAGCTCCACGATGCGCGTTCCCGGCTGCGCGGCGTGGATGTGCGACTGAAACTCCCGCGTCGTCCGGGCGTTGATGGCAGGGTCGGAATTGGAGGCGAACTCGACAAGCCCCAACGTCCCGTAGCTCTGCAGTTCCACGCGCGGCGGCACCGGAACGACAACCGTGTGGGAGCAGCCCCATAGCGTGGCGAGCGACATCAGCATCAGTGCGAACCGGGCGGAATTGCGCATCGAAGACCCCTTCTTGCTCATGGCCGCGACAGTTCGAGCTACCCGTTGGAAATTCAACAGCAGCCGGGCGTCTGCAGCGCTATGAGCATTCTTGTGCTGCGTCCGCCGGTGCGCCCACCTGCGCGTCGCGGACAAGGATGGTTTCGTGAATTCCGGCGGCATCTGCGCGCATACCCGGTCGCGCCCGCTGGTACCCCGCCGCCTGCCAATCGCGTTGCGGTGCTGTCGCCGCGGCGCGCCACGGATCGAAGCAGCAGCCGGGCAGCTCTACCAACTTGAAAGCGCCCGGATCAGCTTCGCCTTGACGTCAGCATTGGCGAAACTCGCATCGATGGAATTTCGCGCCAGAGCGCGCAGGTCGTCATCGGACCAGCCGAACGTCTGGCTGCACAACGCGTACTCGCCGACCAGGCTGGCTCCCAGCAGAACCGGATCGTCGGTATTGACGGACACCGCGACGCCGGCACTGCGCAGCCTGTCGATCGGGTGGTCCTCGATCGACGCGTAGACACCCAACTTCAGATTCGACGTCGGGCAGATGCCCAGGGGGATCTGCCGATCGACCAACCGCGCCACCAGTTCGGGGTCTTCGATCGATCGCACACCGTGATCGATTCGATCGGCACCCAGCAGTTCGATGGCATCCCTCACGCCCTCGGGGCCGCTGGATTCGCCGGCATGCACGGTGCGGCGCAACCCCGCTGCACCCGCGCGCCGGAACGCCTGCGCGAAACGTAGGCTGGTGCGTCCGGCGGCAGCCTCGTTGCCGTCGATCGACAGCGCCACGACGCGCGGGTGTCGCAGCAACACCAACGTGTCGACCAGCTCGGCCGCTGCGTCCGCCGACTGCGTGCGCAGCAGGCTGACGCACAGGCCCACCGGTGGCAGACCGTCCTGCTCCGCGGCGGTGAAGCCGGCATCGATCGCGTCGATCATGTCGGGCAGTCGGCCGTGCCACGCCCGCCAGTGGGTCGGGTTGACGATGACGTCGGCGTAGCCCGCGCCGCCGTCGGCAAGCCGCCTGCTGTAGCCGTAGCTCAACGCGGCCAGGCGTTCACGCGTCGAGGCCAGTCCACAAGCCCAGTCGAGGAAGTGCAGGAAGTCGGCCAGCCCTTCAAATTGCAGCAACTGCTCGCGCGGCCTGGGCATGGGTACACCCGCCTGCCTTGCCCATTGCTCGAGGACATGGGGTTCAAAGCAGCCTTCGAGATGGGCATGGACCTCCGCCTTCGGCAAGGCGCGAAGGCGGTCGATGTGAGAGGCTTGTGCATTGGACATCAAGGTACTCGCTTGTATGCGCACCGCGCGGCGCCACGCACGAGTCTCGCGCAACGCAAGCGTCACGTCATATGCCGGCGCGCATACCCGGTATGGGCCTCGCCTACTCCGTGCGAAGATCGGTTTGCCACCCTACAACCATGCCTGCCACGCTCGGCACCTCGCAGCCCGCGATCCGCACGCTCTTGCTGTGCGACCTGGTCGCCAGCACGCAGCTCGTCGAGCGCGTCGGCGACTCGGCAGCTGCCGACCTGCTGGCGCGCCACGATCGCATCGCGCGCGACCTGTTGTCCACGTTCAACGGCAGGGAGATCGACAAGAGCGATGGCTTCCTGCTGCTCTTCGAGCGGCCCATCGAGGGCGTGCGTTTCGCGATGGCCTATCAAGCCAGGCTGCGCGAGCTTGGCGCCGCGTTCGATTCGGCCGTCACCTCGCGGGTCGGCATTCACCTGGGCGAAGTGGTGCTGCGCGAGAATGCACCCGAGGATGTGGCGCGCGGCGCCAAGCCGATGGAGGTGGAGGGCCTGGCCAAGGCGATTGCGGCGCGCGTCATGTCGCTGGCCGGCCACGGGCGCATCCTGCTCACGCGTGCGGCCTACGACTTCGCACGGCGCGCCGCGGTCGGGGCGAAGGACGAAGCGCTACTGCGCTGGGCCGTGCACGGGCGCTACGCCCTAGCCGGGGTGGCGGATCTGGTCGAGGTGTGTGAGGTCGCTGAGCCGGGACCGGCAGCGCTGGAGCGGCCGCCCGACTCGGAGAAGGCGCATCGCGCGGGCGACGAAGGCACGCCCGATGCGGCCGAGGCACGGCCGCTGCCGAAGAGCGTGACCACCGAGCCCGTGCTCGCCGTGCTGGCCTTCGACAACCTGTCGAGCGACCCCGAGATGCAGTTCTTCTCCGACGGCGTGAGCGAAGAGATCATCCAGCGGCTCGCCCGCGGGGCCAAGCTCAAGGTGATCGGCCGCACGTCGAGCTTTCAGTTTCGCGGCGATCGCAAGGCCGAGGCGGCGCAGAGCCTGAATTGTTCCCACGTGCTCGACGGCGCCATCCGCCGCGCTGCGGGGCGCGTGCGCATCAGCGCGCATCTGGTGGAAGCATCGTCACGCACGACGCTGTGGTCAGACCGCTACGACCGCGGCCTGGAAGACATCTTCGCGGTGCAGGACGAGATCTCCGAAAACATCGCCGCGGCGCTCGATCGGGCGTTCTCCAGCTTCTCGACCCAGGCGGTCGACCCGGCCGTCTACGACCTCTATCTGCGCGCCAGCCCGAAGTCCTATGCGCCGGACGAGCTGCGCACCCACGTCGGCGTGTTGGAGGTGGTGACCCAGCGCGCTCCGCATTTCGCGCAGGCCTGGGGCCGGCTTGCCTACCTGCGCTCGTTCCTGCGCTTCTATCAGCCCTTTGCCGATCGTGCGGCCAGCGCCGCCCTCGTGGCGCGCGAGGCGGCCCACGCGTTGGCGCTCGACGCGCAGAGCATCGATGCACTGGCCGCGCAGGTCTTCGTGATGGCGCCGTTCGGCCGCTTCATCGAGGCCGACGCGGCGCTGGAGCGGCTGCGCCAGGCGCCCGGCTCGGGCGACGCACGCCGCTACATCGGCTGGTTCCTCCGCACGATGGGCCGGGTGCGCGAGAGCCTGGAAGAGACCGAGAACGCGTATCGCCTGGATGCGCTGGACACGATGTCTGCGAACACCGTGGCGCTTGCGCGCATGGCTGCGGGGCGCGTGGCCGAGGCGGTGCCTGTATACGAGGACCTCGTCGTGCGGGTGCCCGACATGAGCTTCCCGGTGACGAGCCTGCTGCGGGCCTATGCCTTCCAGCAGGACTGGCCGGCCGTGGACCGGCTGCTCGCGCTGACTGCGAAACGCCAGTTGCGGGAGTTCCAGGACACCCTGCCCTTCGTCCGCGCCAAGCGCGAGCCCACGCCCGAGCACATCGGCGCCTGGCGCAGTGCGCTCGAAACGCATGTCAGCAAGACGGGGTGTGTCGACGTTTCGCGCCTGGTATATGCAGCGCATCTGGGCTTGGTCGAGGAAGCCTACCGCGCGGCCGACGCCGCCCGCCTGGGGCCGACCGGAACCAGCGACGACATCATGGGACCGGACGCCTACCGCACGTCGATGTTGTTCCAGGCGGGAATGCCCGAGCTGCGCAACGACCCGCGCTTCGCTCGCCTGTGCGCTCGGTTGGGGCTGGTGGAGTTCTGGATCACCACCGGCAAATGGCCCGACTGCGCCGACGAAGTGCCCTACCATTTCAAGCTCGAGTGCACCAAGGCGCAGGGTGTCACGAAAGAGGAATTCGGGTTCTGAACACGGGCGCGTCGCGCGGTAGATCCATTCACACCTTGTCAGTTCTCGATGCCACGGCCTGGAGCCACCCATGGACGCCTCGTCCCCCTACACCCCACCGAAGATCTGGTCCTGGACCATGCAAAGCGGCGGTCGCTTTGCGAACATCAACCGTCCGATCGCCGGCGCCACGCACGACAAGGCCCTGCCGGTGGGCCGCCACCCGCTGCAGCTGTATTCACTGGCCACGCCCAACGGCGTCAAGGTCACGGTGATGCTCGAAGAGCTGCTGGCGCTGAGCCATGCCGGCGCGCAGTACGACGCCTGGCTCGTCCGCATCAACAGCGGCGAGCAGTTCGGCAGCGGCTTCGTCGCGGTGAACCCGAACTCCAAGATCCCGGCGCTGCTGGACCGCAGCGGCCCGAAGCCGATCCGCGTGTTCGAGTCCGGCGCAATCCTGCTGCACCTGGCCGAGAAGTTTGGTGGCGCTCTTCTGCCGGCCGGCGGCGCCGAGCGCGCCGAATGCCTGTCGTGGCTGTTCTGGCAGATGGGCGCTGCGCCGTATCTCGGCGGCGGGTTCGGCCACTTCTACGCGTACGCGCCGAGCAAGATCGAATACGCGATCGATCGCTACGCGATGGAGGTCAAGCGCCAGCTCGACGTGCTCGACCGGCGCCTGGCCGAGAGCGCGTATCTGGCGGGTGACGAGTACACGATTGCCGACATCGCGGTCTGGCCCTGGTACGGTGCGCTCGCCAAGGGCCTGCTTTACGGGTCGGGCGAGTTTCTGCAGGTGCAGGACTACAAACACGTGCAGCGCTGGACTGAAGCCATCGCCCAGCGCCCGGCCGTGAAGCGCGGCCGCATGGTCAACCGCACCTGGGGCCAGCCGTCCAGCCAGCTGCACGAGCGGCACGAGGCGAGCGACTTCGAGACCAGGACGCAAGACAAGGTTGGACCGACGGGCAAGGACGCGTAGGAAAGCCTCCATGGCACGCAAGAAGAGTGGCAGCGGCCCGACCGCACTGATTACCGGCGCGCGAGCGGCGCGGCGGTCCGCCGCATCAAGTGACGGGCGACGCGTCTTTCCAGCGCACCAACATTCCTCGGGAGAACAGCCTTGAACTCGAAGCGAGCCCGGCCCCACCGGTCGTATGACGTGGTGCTCTACGGCGCCACCGGTTTCGTCGGCCGGCAGACGGTGGCTCACTTCGCTGCGCACGCCGACGGCGTACGGTGGGCGCTGGCCGGCCGTTCGGCGGAGAAGCTCGAGCAGGTGCGGCAAGCCTGCGGGCCTGGCGCCGCTGGCGCCGGGATCATCGTGGCCGATGCGGCCGACCAGAGAGCGCTGGACGCCCTTGCCGCCCAGGCCGTCGTGGTGCTGAGCACCGCCGGCCCGTTCGCCCTGTATGGCAGTGCGCTGGTCGCGGCCTGCGTGGCACACCGTACCCACTACGTCGACATCACCGGCGAAACGCCCTGGGTGCGCGCGCTGATCGATCGCCATCACGCACAGGCTGCACGCGACGGCACGCGCATCATCCCCTGCTGCGGATTCGACTCGGTGCCGTCGGATCTCGGCGCGTGGCTGGTCGCCGAGGCGATCTGGCGACAGCACGGCGAGCTCTGCGTGAGCGTCAAGGCCTGCCATTCGATGCGCGGGGGTCTCAACGGCGGCACGCTGGCATCGGCACTGAACCTCATGGAGTCCGGCCAGGACCGGCTGCTCGCCGACCCGTTCCTGCTCAATCCGCCCGGCACCGCGCCGCGCCGCCCCACCGAGCATGCCGACCCTGTCGCCCCGCATCGGGACGCCGATTTCGACGCCTGGGTCGGGCCGTTCATGATGGGGCCGATCAACACCCGCGTCGTGCGCCGCACGGCTGCGCTGCTGGCGGCGCGCGGCGACGCGGCCTACGGCGCGCACTTCAGCTACCAGGAATACCTGCGCTTCGGCAGGGGGCCGCTTGCCGCTGCTGCTGCCGCCGGAGTCAGCCTCGGCATGGGTGTGGGACAGGCGGCGATGCGTTTCAAGACTGGGCGCGCATTGGCCCGGGCGGTGGCCGTGTCGCCCGGACAGGGGCCGTCCGAGCGCACGATGGACGGCGGATCGTTTCGCTGCGAGCTCGTCGGCAAGACCGCCAGCGGCAAGGTGGTGCGCGGCCGCGTCGCGGGCCAAGGCGACCCCGGCAACCGCGCGACGACGAAGTTCGTCTGCGAGTCGGCCCTGGCATTGGCGCTGCAACCGCAGGCGCTTCCCAGTGGCGAGCGCGGGGGTGGCGTGCTGACGCCAGCGAGCGGGCTGGGCATGGTGCTGGCCCAGCGCTTGGTTGCAGCGGGAATGAAACTGGAACCGATGCGATGATCAGCGCCCGCCCGATCGACAGCGTGATGCACTTCTGAACGGCTCGGGTACACAATGCCCAGGTGGCGAACGACGAAGTTCCAGCTTTCCGGCGCTTGACCGGCATCTATGAACCGTCGGCAATTCAGCAGCTGACGGACGGGCGCTTTCTCGTGGTCGAGGACGAAGAGGATCATCCCCTGAGCCTGGTCACAATCGGCGCCGATGGCAGTGTCACCACCGCTTCATTGACTGCCGGGCTGCTTCAAGTGTTCAGCTCCTTCTGGAAGATGGACGATCTCGAAGGGCTGGCCGCGGACCGAGCGGGCTTTGTCTATGCCATCACATCCCATTCGCGCGATGACGATGGCAACGAGAGGAAGTCCCGCGAAAAACTGGTCCGCTTCCGGGTCGAGGGCAAGCGTGTGGTCGACCCCAAGGTTGTCGACGGATTGAAGCAGGCCCTGACGACGCGACATGCCGTGCTGGCGGACGCAGCCCAGGTGCGCGACGTCAAGGCCGGCGGTGGGCTCAATATCGAAGGGCTGGAAGTCAGCCCAGACCAACAGCGGCTGTTGATCGGTTTCCGCAGTCCGTTGCGCGACGGTCGAGCGCTCATCGCCGGTGTCGAGAACGCCTCGGCGATCTTCGAATCGGATGAGGCGCCTCGGATCGCGCCTGTGCTCGACGAACTGGATCTTGGCGGCCATGGCATCCGTGGCATGTCTTACATTCCCGCGCTGGATGCCTATCTGGTGATTGGTGGCCCGACTTCACGCGAACCGACTGACTTTGCCCTCTGGCGCTGGAGCGGCCAGCACGGTGCGCCAGCGCGCCGTGTCACGGTTCCCGGTTTGCGCGGCTTTGACAAGGCTGAAGGGGTGTGCCCGGCCGTCGTCGGCGGCATGGATCGAATCGTCATCGTCAACGACGACGGGAACAGGGATGCCGGGCGCTTTGCCGGCTATCTTCTGCTCGACCCGGCTCAACTGCAGACCGCAGCTTGATCGAGCGGCAGCGCTAGACTGACGTGATCGCCAAGCGCCCGGCCGTCAAGCTCGGCCGCATGGTCAACCGCATCTGGGGTCAGCCGGCCAGCCAGCTGCACGAGCGGTACGAGGCGTGCGACTTCGAGACCTGGACGCAAGACAAGGTTGCCCCGCAATGATCACCCTCTACGACTGCGCCACGGCGCCGAGCCCGCGCCGCGCGCGCATCCTGCTCGCCGAAAAAGGCGTCGCGCACGAGACGGTGCCGGTGGATCTGAGAAGTGGCGAGCAGCTCAGCGACGCCTACCGCAAGATCAACCCGCAGTGCACCGTGCCCGCGCTGCGCACCGACGATGGCCTGCTGCTGACCGACAACGCGGCGATCACCGCCTGGCTGGAGGCGGGCTACCCGCAGCCGCCGCTTCTGGGCATCATGCCGGCCGAAAAGGCCGAGATCGCGAGCTGGAACTGGCGCATCGAGTTCGAGGGGCTGATGGCGATTGCCGAGGCGCTGCGCAACAGCGCACCTTCCATGGCCAACCGCGCACTGCCCGGGCCGGTGGCCTATCCGCAGATTCCCGAGCTGGCGCAGCGGGGCCTGGCGCGGGTGCAGCAGTTCTTCGTCACGCTGAACGACCACCTGGCCGGCCGCGACTTCATCGCCACCGACCGGTTCAGCATCGCCGACATCACCGCGGTGGTGGCGGTGGACTTCGCGCGCGTGGTGAAGATCAAGCCCGGTGAACAGCATCCGCACCTGCAGCGCTGGCGGGCGGCGATGGCGCAGCGGCCGGCGATGGCGCTTTAGCGCATGGGCTACCTCGCCGCGATCCGAGCTTCGCGGCGCATCTTGGATGGCGAAGAGCGCGCCGCCCGAGCGCAATCGGGTTCGCCCGCAGGGTCGGCGCATGTCGAGTGCATGGCTGGTGCCCGGGCCCGATCACGGCCCGGGTCGGACTGCCGCGCGAAATGGGCTGATCACACTGTAAGTCACTGTGTGAACCCGAACGTGTAGAGCTGTTTCCGAATCTCCGAAGTGCGCATGTTGCACTTACACGCTGCGCGCTGAGATCGCGGCGTCTTCACCTATCTCGCAACGCTCGCACGCAGACGCGTTACACGCGCCGCGCACCAACACGCGGTTGCATAGCGGCGTTCGATTGCGCGCTCAATCCATCGAATTCGCGGGCCGTTCCGGGCCACGCGGGGTCGACAGAACCAAAGTGGAGGTAGACATGTCCCTTGAGCTACGCATATCGCGCGCGCCCCTCGCGCCACCGACCGGGCGGCGCCCATCCAGCCCATCGGCCGCCATCGACTGGCGCTATGCCAAGGCCCTGTTCGTGTTCGTGCTCGCGGCCTGCGGCGCGGGCAAGGAAGACGACGCGCCGGACAGCAACCCGGCGCCGGCCACCGCGCCAGCCCCGTGCGCGACGGCTCCGGCGCTGTTCACGTCGTCGGTCTGGCCGAGCCTAAACAGCAGCTGCACAGGCTGCCACGTGCAAGGCGGCGTGGCCGGCGGCACCCGCCTGGTGTTCGCACCGACAGCCGGAGAGATCGCCAACTACAACATCGTGCGCGACTTCGCCAAAGCCTCGGGCGACGTGTTGCTGGCCAAGACAATCGGTGTGCCCTCGCACGGCGGCGGCAAGCCCTACACCGACGCCGCCTCGCAGGCCTACAAGAACCTGGAGCAGCTGATTCCGCAGATGGCGGCGCAGGTCTGCACGATCACCGTGACGCCGCCGCCGACCACCGCATCGGGTGGCTTCTGGCAAGACGTGACCTTTGCGGGCGACACCCAGGTGCTGGCCAAGGCCACCGTGCTGTTCGCCGGGCGCAACCCGAGCACCGACGAAGTGGCCGCGGTGAGCGCGGGCGGGCAGACCGCGCTGCGCCAGGCGATCCGCGCCACCATGCAGGGCCCGGTGTTCGAACGCTGGCTCGACGACGTGGGCGACACGCACTTTCTGAGCCCCGGCGTGCCGGTGCGCGGCGACACGGGCTACAACGCGACCGACTGGCCCAGCGCCGGCGCCGTGCTCGGTGCGGCCAACGTGACGCAGGTCGACAACGCGACGCGCAACCGCTTCGACGCCGCGGCGCGGCGCGAGGGTATCGAGCTGATGAAGTACATCGCGCGCGGCGACAAGCCCTACACCGACATCGTCACGGCCAACTACACGGTGGTGAACGGCATCCTGGCGCAATACCTCGGCGCCACCGTGCAGGGCGCCTTCACCAACGCGGCCGACGACACCGAATGGCGCCAGGCCACGATGCCGAGCCAGCGCCTGGGCGGCATGCGAGAGCATGCGGGCGTGTTGTCGACGCATCCGTGGCTGTCGCGCTTCCCCACCACCGCCACCAACCGCAACCGGCATCGAGTGAACGTGATGTTCAAGCAGTTCCTCGGCACCGACGTGACGATGATGGCGGTGCGGCCGCAGGATGACGGCACCGTGAAGTTCCGCGTGCCCACCGTCGAGAACCCGGCCTGCGCGGCCTGCCACGACACGATCGACCCGATCGCGGCCGGCTTCCAGAACTGGAACGAGAACAACCGCTACCTGCCGTTCCGCACGGGCGCCGGCGTCGACCATGCACTGCCGCAGTCGTACCGTTCGGGCAACTACCCGAAGGACGCGAACAACCAGGCCTACTACCGCACAGGCGACAACTGGTTCCGCGACGAAAAGGAGCCGGGCTATGCCGGCACCGCGATGCCCGGCGGCGTCACCGGCAACCAGACCGCGCTGCAGTTTCTGGGCCAGCAGGTAGTGGCCGATCCGCGCTTCGCGCTCGGGGCCGTGCACTTCTGGTACGAGGGCTTGTTCGGCCGCGAGCCGTTGCGCATGCCGCAGGATGCGACGTCGCCGCAGTACGCCGGCCTGTCGGCGGCCTACACGGCGCAGAACGACGAGTTGCAGGCCGTCGCTGCGCGCTTCAAGAGCGACCAGGGCCACGGCGCCTACAACGTCAAGGATCTGCTGGTCGACCTGATGACGAGCCGCTGGGGCCGCGCCGAGCGCGTGGCCAATGCCAACCCGGCGCGCGCGCTCGAGTTGCACGACATCGGCAGCGTGACGATGCTGCCGCCGTCGCAGCTGCAGCGCAAGCTGGTCGGCCTGGTGGGTGATGGGTGGACCGAGTTCAACAACCCCTATGCAAGCTGGGCGTTGAACTATGGCGATTTCGACGGCGTGGCCCGCGTCAACCGCGCGCAGTCGCACACGATGATGCAGACGGTGACGATCGACCGGCTGGTCGCCGTGCGCAGCTGCACTTTCACCAAGACCGACCTCGACAAGCCCGCGGCGAGCCGCCTGCTCTTCCCGCAGGTGATGCTGAGCGACACGCCGGCCACGACCGCGGGGCTGAGCGCCATCGCCGCCAACGTGCGCTACCTGCACAAGTGGCTGTGGAAGGAGGACGTGCCAGAGACCGACACCGAGGTGCAGCGCACGCTCAAGCTGTTCACCGACACCTGGGCCGACCGCGCCGCCGCGCCGGCACGACCGGTGAACTGCGCCTACAACAACAACAACGACCCGAACTACACCGGCCGCGCCTGGGCCGCGGTGCTCGCCTACATGCTGGGCGACGTGAAGTTCCTGTACGAATGACCGCCGGGGAGAAGACACCATGCAACGCAGAAATTTCCTGAAGCTGGCCCGCAGCGCCGGCGTCGTCATCGCGCCGTGGGCGCTGATCCCGGAGGCGCAGGCGCAGAGCTACACCGGCCGCATCCTGATCAACATCCACGCCGACGGCGGGCTCGACCAGAGCTCGTGGACCGATCCGCGCGACGCCGACCCCACCATCAACGGCTACGCCGCCGCCGGCACGCCGGCCGGCACAGCCGGCAACATCCGCTTCGCGCCGATGGGCAACAACGCGGCGTTCTTCAACGCGCATTTCAGCAAGATGCTCGTGATCAACGGCGTGCACAGCGAGACCAACGGCCACAACGAAGGCACCCGCGCACACGCCACCGGCCGGCTCGACATGGGCTACCCCAACGTGGCGGAGCTGTTCGCGGCCACCTACGGGCGCGGCATGCCGATGGCCTGGCTCAACAGCGGGGGTTTCCGCACCAGCGCCGGCTTGGTGCCGCCCACGCCGGTGCCCGATGCCAACGCCTGGCGCGCGCTGGCGCAGCCCAATGCCGCGTCGACGACCAACGACTTCATGAAGCAGGCCGACCTCACGCGCACGCAGGCTGTGCGGGCCGAGCGCATGAAGGCGCTGCAGACGCGCGGCGACCTGTTGCCGCGATCGAACATCGCGGTGCAGGAGTTCCTCAACGCCGCCGATTCGCGGGCGTTGCTGCAGCGGGTGGCGCAGGTGACGCCGGCCACGTTCGACACGTTCACGCAGGCGCACATCGCGCTGATTGCCGCGCAGGCCGGCCTGGCCTCGACGATCCAGCTTTCCAGCGGCGGCTTCGACACCCACAGCAACCACGATGCCGGCATGGCCAACGCGTTGCCGCGCCTGACCAACCTGGTGGACTACCTGTGGCAGAAGAGCGCCGAGCTGGGTCTCACGAATCGCCTGTTCGTGCGCATCTACTCCGAGTTCGGCCGCACCGCGCTGAACACCGGCAACGGCAAGGACCATCACGAGGTGGGCAGCCAGGTGCTGATGGAGGCCAACGCGCCGTGGGGCAACCGCGTCGTCGGCGCCAGCGGCCCGAAGCACGAACAGCGCAAGATCAATCCCGCCACCGGCGCGGTGGACGCGACTGCCGGCTTTGTGATCAGGCCGCGCCACATCCACGCCGCACTGCGCAAGTACCTCGGCATCGAGACCACCGATCCGCGGTTCAACCTGAAGGTGCCGGCAGCGGAGGTGTTCGACCTCTTCAATCCGGCGCTGAACACCGGCTACCCTGCTGTGTGACCCGGGGTCGACTCTGGACGCTGATCGACACTGAGCAACAGCGTCGATCGACCCTACCCTGCCAACGCGAAACCTGGCGCCTCCCGCGTCAACACCCCATGGCAGAGATCCGTCAGGCGCGGTTGCGCAGCGGGTGCGCGGCGCGGTAATCCGACCTCTTCGCACGGTGGGCCGCGAGCCGCTCCCCGGCGCCAGCCAGCCCACGCTTTTCATCGCGCAAGGCCCTCTTGACGCGATCTCGCAGCACGTGAAGTCGGGTGCGGTGCTTGTGTGCCGTGATGGCATTGGACATTGGTACGCTTTCGATGGCTGTGACCCCACAGCATATACACCTCCAGGCCCGGTTTGTCTGTACGTTTCACCACCCACGAGCGCGCTGCACGCTCTGCGAGAGCTACGGGCGCATCGAGGCCGCAAGACACCACCGCTCGCGTGGTGGCCCTTCGTGGCCCTCACAGTTCGTACCATCTGCCCGTGACCCTGCACGAAGACGAGGTGATCGAATGAACAAGCGTCAGCTTCTCGCAGCGGGTATGGTTGGCGCTGCCCTGCCCTGGCCCACGCACGCGGCCCCATCACGTGCGCGCACCGGCCCGGGCCTGCTCACCGTGGCCGGCGCGATCCCCCGCGGCAACCGCGGCCCGCTGGACGTGTGTTGTCTGGCGGGCGAACATACACGGTGGATTGACAGGGCTGAGCCAACACAGGGAGCGCCACGATGAACGACAACACGCTGCAATTTGCCAGGACGACGCGGTTCCTCGAACCCGGCTCGGCGACCGCGCGCCTGCACGCGCAGGCCAGCCAGCTGATCCCGGGCGCCACCTCGCGGCTTCACTACCACTTCAAGCCGTATCCGATCTATGCACGTTCCGGCAAGGGCTGCCGTCTCACCGACATCGACGGTGACGAACGCATCGACTGCCTGAACAACATGACGGCATTGATCCATGGTCACGCCGACGCGCAGGTCAACGCCGCGATCGTCGATCAGGTGCAGCGCGGCGTCAGTTTCTCCGAGCCCACCGAACCCGAGGTGGCGCTCGCCAGGTTGATGAGCGAGCGCGTGCCGTCGGTGCGGCAGGTGCACTTCAGGAGTTCGGGCACCGAGGCGGTGATGATGGCCGTGAAGCTCGCGCGCGCCTTCACCGGCCGCAGCCGAATCGCGAAGTTCGAGGGCGCCTATCACGGCTACTACGACTACGTGCAGATGAGCTTCTCGTCGACGCCGGCGAACTGGGGCTCGGCCCAGGCGCCACGGAGCGTGCCGAGTTCAGGCGGCCTGTCGAGCGCGGTGGGTGACGAAGTGCTGGTACTGCCCTTCAACGACCGCGCCGGAGTCGAGCGGCTGCTGGCGCAGCACGGCAAGGGCATGGCCGCGTTGCTGTTCGAACCGCTGTCGAACCGTGCCGGCATGGTGCTGCCGGAGCCCGGTTTCCTCGACTTCCTGCACCAGATCACCCGCCAGTACGGCATCGTGCTGATCTTCGACGAGGTCATCGCCTTTCGCCTCGGGCAGGCGGGCGCACAGGGCCGCTACGGCGGCAAGCCGGACCTCACCGCTTTCGGCAAGATCATCGGCGGCGGCTTGCCGATCGGCGCTGTCGGCGGGCGCGCCGACATCATGGCGCTGCTCGATCCGGCCGGCACCGGCACGCGGGTGATATCGGGTGGCACCTACAGCGGCAATCCGCTGTCGGCCGCGGCCGGCCTGGCGACGCTGAAGAAGCTCACCCCGGCGATGCATGCGCGGCTCGACGCCATGGGCAAGCGCATGCGCGACGGCCTGAACGCAATCTTTCGCGCCGCGGGGCAGACGGCGCAGGCGTCGGGGGATGGGTCACTGTTCCAGATCGTGCCGACCGACGGGCCGCTGACCAACTACCGTGACGTGCCGCAGGACGCCGCGGCGTTCGACTGGCTCGACCGGCTGCACCGGGAGCTGCTGTGCAACGGGGTGATCATCTCGCACCGTGGGCTGAGCTGTGTGTCGTCGCCGATGGGCGAGGCCGAGGTCGATGAAGTGCTGGGGGCTTTCGAGCGGTCGGTGGCGGGGTTGCAGGGTTAGCGACCGATTCCGGGCTTGAGCCAGCGCAGGCCGACAACGACGCGGTCACGCCGCTACGGCACGACGCACCTGGTGATGTCGCCACTGGAGTTCATGCAACGGCTTCCGGGTTCGTGCCGCCCGCCTGCCGAGAGATCGTTGGCACCGACGCATGATGAAGAAGGGTGCCCGTCACCGGACCTTCAAGGATCCAGACCGGCCATACCTTGCCGGTCACCCTGGCGATCTCGGTGACGGCAAGCCGTCTTCGAAGCTGGTGCCTGGCAGCTGACATTCGCTTGCAAGAGACCTGGCCTCCAGCCGACGCTGCCAATCGGGTCAGCGGCGCCGTCGCCTCGCAGAGGCCAGAGGCCCCGATCAGCGATCGATCTCGCGCTGCAGCGCGTCGATGCCGTCCAGCACGCCGAGGAACTTGTCGCCGAAAGGGGTGAACCGGTATTCAACGCGCGGCGGCAGTTCGGGATAGGCCTGCTTTTCGAGGATGCCGAAACGCACGAGCTTGCTCAGACGCTCGTTGAGGACCTTCTTGGACAGCCCTTCGATGGCGTGCTCCATCGCGCCAGGCCGGCACACGCCGCCGCGCACGGCACCGAGTACGGCCAGCGACCACTTGCAGCCGACGATGTCTTCGACCATGCGCGCCACATTGGGCGTCGTCGGTGCCGCTTGGTCTTGTGAGTTCATTGATTGATACCAGTAGTGTCCCAACGTCCGTCATAGGAGAGCGAGTTGTTGATCGTCGTCCGGCGACAGCGGTGGTGGCGTAAGTAGTTGATTTAGCGGAGTTGTCTCG
>Ga0209253_10001583_pt1 | contig 19984 bp, 12 predicted proteins | sample FrelakmetBRP12BR_FD_187145 | JGI IMG/M metagenome (GOLD analysis project Ga0209253, IMG submission 187145) | Freshwater lake sediment microbial communities from the University of Notre Dame, USA, for methane emissions studies - BRP12 BR (SPAdes)... | ecosystem: Environmental > Aquatic >... | reverse complement strand
GGTTTACAGCAATGTCTGTCGGGGTCAACGGAAGAAGGCAAATGAGGAAGGATTGGTGCCTTCCATCTTGCAGCCCGATGAATCATCCAAGGGGAACCGCAAGAACTGGGTAAGGTTTACCCGCCTGAGGGCTGATACGAAAAATCTATGAAATCGATCCCCTGACGTGTCCTAAGTGCCATGGGCCGATGGCCGTCATCGCTTTCATTGAGGCCGAAGACGTCATAGGAAAGATCCTAAAACACCTCGGTCTATGGGAGCTCACGCCCAGGCCCCCACCCCGGATGGCCAAGACGCAGACCCTTCACACCGTGCCCCATATCGATTATTCGGACTCGCAGGTCCCCCCTTCCGATAGCGGCCCTTATCCCCTCACCTTGATGTAAAACAGCCGATGTGTCTTTGAGGCATAGAAGCGTATTACTCCGCCATCCTTTTCAAACGATGTTATGACTTGAGTTGCCAGTCCATTGCCTCTTAGACCGCTCAAAACTCGCAACATAACGATACGTAGTGTGTCGTGGAGGGGGTGTGAAGCTTACATTTCGCATTCTTCACTTAGAGAGTTAATGGGTGCCATCGCGCTCTTGCCCAGGAGTTGAGATATCTTGCCAGGGACGGGCAATATCATGAACTTCAGAATTGTTGGATATGACTTACCGATCATAGCAAGACCCAAACCTGAGATGAGAGAAAAATACACCCTCGAAATGACGAGATTTGAATCCTGAGGTATCTTGCCAATCTCCCTGCCCCGGGCGGTCCAGCCTCGTTGCAGATATCCATCTGAAATATTCACTCGCCTTCGCCAGCATGCCCCGTGTGGAAGCACGGGGAGGATCGGCCTTCGCCAAAGGCTTCGGCCCGATAAAATGGCGACAGGCGACCGCGGCGTAGCCCGTAGGGCGAAGACGGGTGGCTTCGGCGTAGTTCCGCTTGGCTTCGCCACAGATGCCCCGCGCGGGAGCGCGGGGAGCTTCACTCATACGGGATGTCAGGGTTTTTGGGGGGACCGTCTGTCTGATAGACGAGGGGGATTCAGCGATGGTTGACATTGCGGTCACGATTGCGTACACTAATGATGCTTTTAATGAGCACTATGCCGGGAGGAATAAAGATGAAGTTCATCACGATCCGAGATCTGCGGGGCAATACGGCGCGTATCCGCAAGGATCTCGAAGCGGAGGGCGAAGTGGTGATCACCGCGAACGGTCGCCCGTTCGCAGTCATGACTCGGGTGGAACCGGACAAGCTGGAAGAGGAGATTCTTGCCATCCGCCGCGCCCGATCGCGCGCGGCACTCAGTCGCATTCGGGTGAAGGCCAAGGCGGAAGGGCTGGACCGTCTGACGATGGAGCAGATCGATGCCATCATTGCGGAAGTGCGGCGTGAAAGGCGCGACAAATGAAGGTTGTCCTGGACACAAATGTGATCGTGTCCGCAGTTCTGACGGCCCAAGGGGTCTGTGCCCAGATCCTTGATATGCTCGCTGACGCTGTGTTCGGAATCTATGTGGACGACCGGATTCTTGCGGAATACAACAGTGTCCTGCGCCGTCCCCACCTCCACCTTATCCCCGACGATACCGCTGAAGTGATGGAATTGATTCGTTCCGTCGCCGAACCAGTCGGCCCTGTTCCGCTTCCCGCTCAACTCCCTGATCCCGGGGACATGCCTTTCCTGGAAGTCGCAGCTTCAGCGGGTGCCATCTTGGTCACCGGCAACACGCGCCACTATCCGAAACGTTCACGCGTCGGAGTCACTGTCCTCAGTCCCAGGGAATTCATAGAGCTTCTGCGGCGTTCCCCGTGATGCTCCGCCTTTCGCCTCGCCCATCAAAACCTCACCACCACTTCTGCAGGGCATTCCCTGCATGTGAAAGTGTCGGTCGTGAACTCGGTCAGTGCCCGGCCGTTGACCTCGACCTGCCGGATGGGGCGGGGCAGGGGCGGATTTACAACGATACCACCCGGCGGCAATACTAGATTACCCTCAAGTTTCAAACGGAGGGTGCCTTTTCCTTTGAGTCGCAGAGAGTAAGAGAGGTTCCCGTGATAGGTAGGCAAGTTCTTAACCCCCACGGTAGAACCGTCGGACAACCACTCCTCCGCCACTCCGGCGGCGATGACAAGAGATTCATCCTCTTCCCGCTCGTAAGCAAACATAGTGCACATCGCCAGCATGTACTCTGCACTGATCCAGGTGTGGGGCAGATCACCGATGAAGCTGGGGCCTGAAGGGTCACGCCAGGAGATCTCCGGCCACTGATTCCACACCGGGATGCGCCGGTCAGCGAGCATGAATTCCAACACCTCCAATGCGTCACGTCGTCTGCCGAGCCTCACCAGGGCGCCGATGATGCGGATTTCATAAGCACTGTAATTGTTCCAGGCCACTGCTTCGTCCCTGCGCTTGCGGAAGCCCTCCATGTATTTGTCAAAGGTCTTCTGAATTTCGGCGGGGGGCAGAAGATGTAACTGGTCCAGCAGATTAACTGCGACAGATGTGGCCGTCGGATCGAAATCACCGAATTCCACGGACCCCGGCACAAAATCGATTTTATGCCGCGCGATGGTAGCCCTGAGAGACGCTGCGACATCCTCGGAAAAGGAACCCCGCATGGAAGCGAGGCGCGCCGCCTCTTTCGCATCCCCCAACACTTTCGCCATGAGAGAGGCATCCCTCAGACCCCTGATGCCCCAGAAGTCATCCCAGTAGGCGTGGACCGGGTGGGCCATGTACCCTTCGTGGCTCATGGATTCGGGCAGAAGGCCATAGCAGGCCTGTTTTTCACCGCTTTTATATTCCTTTGTGAGTCGTTTGCTGCGCAAGCCTTCCATATAAGCCAGGGCCTTGGCCACAGCCGGCTGCATTTCCGCGAGAAACGCTTTGTCACCCGTGAACCGGAAATACTCCACGACCGCGTAGATGAATTCGCCGTAGGCATCGAATTCCGGCAGCCACTCTGTGCCTTCCCGATCCGCACAGTCGGGGATGTTCCCGTCATCCGACTGAAATCCTGCATACCAGCGAATGAAATCCCTAATCGCGTTGGGATAACCCGCCCGCAGCAAGGCAGCGCCCATGATGGCTCCGTCCCTGATCCAGGAACGGTTGTAGCGGCGGGGCCCCGGGTGCAGTGCGGGGCCGTCGCGGTTGATCAGGATGTGGGCGGCCGCTGTCCTGAAGGTGTCGGCCATGGCCTGCATCTGCGGCGGCACCTGAATTTCGACGGCGCCAAGCTTTGCTTTCCACTCCCGGACCGCGCGAGCGAACTTCTTAGAAGCTGGACTTCGTCGCAGCGAGGCCCCGGCTGAACGGTGGGCCCCGGTCTCGACTTTGCCGAAGGGAATTGCGAGATAAACCTCTCCGGTGGAGCCCGGCGCCAGGTCCAGGTCAAAGCGCAAGGCACCGGAGGCGTAGCCGAACTCATCAAGGACTGCCGTCTCAAGAGGCAGCTCGCCCATGGGGAGATGCTTGGTCACCCCTCCTGAATCGAAGGCTGCTGCACCGAAGCCGCTCGGCGCAGTGAGAGGAATCACGGGCTTGTTTCCATTGACCCAGGCCGTGCCCCTGGAGAACCGCAGTTCGCGGATCGGGGTGACACCGCCGAAAGCCCTCCAGTTCTGCCAGGTCGGGGTGACCTGGAAAGGCCGAAGCACAGTGAAAAGGCGAAGCGATTGCGTTTGCTTTCCCGTGTTCAGGATGCGGTACCCAAGGTACAGAACGGGGGCCCCCGCCTTACCAGTCGCTAACGCCGTGATCGTCATGGTGAAGCGGTCGGTTCGCCATTCAGAGGAGGGAAGGGGTAGATACCCATTTATCAATTTCTGGGTCAGATCCACATCCGCCCATGTGAAGAGCTTGGCGTCCGCATAGACGAACGGCTCAATGGAAAAGGAGCCCTTGTCAACCTCCACCATGCCCTCCTCGTTCATCAGGGCTTGGGTGTCTGACTCACCGGTTCCCACGGGAGTCCAATAGGTCTGCCGGCCGATGAGGTACTTTGGATAGAGCCCAGGGGTGGCTTCCCGGGCGATGTTTTGGAAGAAGTGGTTTATGGTGCGGGAGAAGTCAAAAGGTTTGACCTCGATGTTTCGAATGGCAAACCCGCGGCCTTCCACACTCTGATGGAGATTGAGCCGGATGTATCGCGAGATGGTCTGGGGGAGGTAAAGGTAGCTTCGCTCGGCGTCCCCCTGGCTCGTGGCATAGGCGGTGATCCATTCGGCACCGTCGAGCGATACCTGAACATCAAACTCCCGCGCCTGGAACCCCTTCTCCCAGTCAATGACCAGCCCCCCGTATTCCCTTTCCTGCTGGAAGTCGATGAGGAGCCACTGGGGCTCATCCGTCGGCTCGCTTTGCCAGGTGGAGGTCTCGGAGGTCGTCATCGCGTTTTGCGGGTCGTGGCGAGGAAGAGCACTGGAGGCATGCACAACGGGGGTCAAGCGGTAGGTGTCATCGCGAAACCAAAGGCCGTCGAACCAAACCGTGCCTTTTCCGCCCGGACCCGCTGCGATCACCAGTTCAATGGCCGCCACATTGGTGGGCGGCCCTCCTCCCAATGGTCCCCAGCCGAAAACGATCTGGCTGCTCCGAAGGTGCAAGGGGTCCCACTCTTCATGGAAGTCAAAGGCTTCGACCCGATAACGCCACACGTTCTGATTGGTTTCGTCTACCAGCTTGAATTCGAATATATTGGCCGGAGCGCTGCCGCGGATGTTGAACCCAAAGGAATAGGTTTCGGGGATCTCGAGGGGGAATGCCTTTCGGGCGACCACGAAGCCTCCGCCCCCTCGGAAGTCGAAATCCAGGCGCATGGCGCTGCCCTGGAGCCCCAGGTCCCGGCTAATATGGAGTTGAGCCTGTCCGGAGGCGATCGCCGTCCAGTTCGAGAGATCTTCAAAGTCGTCCAGGATCTTGTCGTCCATAATTGCGGTCTCCAAGAAGCTTACTGAAGCCTTTTTTCTCTACCCAAATCCGAATATCGAAATCCGAAACTCGAAACAAATTCAAAGCACAAATGCTCCAATGTTCAAAACCGAAATCCAGCCGCCTGCGGTTTTGGTCATTCGAATTTGGGTCATTAGGTATTGTTTCGGATTTCGTGCTTCGGATTTCGAATTTCTGACCTTCCTGCCACTTGTTCTAAAAGTCACGAAAGCGCATTTATCGCGTTAGTACCCTGCCTCCACGACGACGCTGCCGCTCAGCCCCGTGATATCCACGTCCTCGGCCGCAAACCGGGTCCAGGGCCGGCCATTGACCCGCGCCAGGCGGATGGCCGTCTTGTCCGGGTGCCGGAAGCGGACCAGAACCTGGGGGTTATCCCGAAGCGTGCCAAGCTCCACGCGGGCGATGATCTTTTTGTCTGCCAAGCGGGCTTCATAGTGCACTCCCACCCGGCCGAAGAGGGTGCACACTCCGGTCAGTTCGACCGGAGTGCCGTGTGCGAACCATGCTCTTGGCAGGGCCCTACCGAAGTGAAGCAGCCGGTCGTTCCAGTAAATGACCATGTATCGCATCCACATGACGGCGTTGGCTTCGTCACTCGTCTTGAACACGACCGAAGTCGAGAAGCCCAGCTCGGGCATGGGATGCTCGATCATGCCGGAGATCTCTTCGCGGTAGATGGTCGCGAAAGAATTGAAGAACATCCAAAGATAGATCTCCGGTTCGTCCCTCTCCAGGTGGGGCATGAGCCCGGGCAGCAGGCAAGGCTGAATCGAGAAGCCGCCGCGGCTCAGGAGATCAGCCTCGGGCTCCCGCATCACGTACCCGTAAGGAGGCGTCAGGTAGAGATTGTCCTGGTAGTCGTCCAGAATCCATGAGGCTTGTCTGGACCGGGGACCAAACAACCCTGAGATCAGCAAATAGGCCGCCCCTTCGATCACCTGGCGGATCCAGCCCACATCCCGGCCCCTGCAGTAGAGACGGCTCGGGTACTGGGGAACCCAACGGCCGTCGCGGAGTCTGACCAAGGGCGCGTGCTGACGCATGGTTTCGAAGCCGTGAATGAGGTCAAGCCCGAAGGCGTCGGCCTCCTGCCGGATGCGGCCGGCCTCGGTGTGTCCATAAACCTCCAGCGCCTGTGCGGCCCGGTCTGCTCCTCGCCAGGTGAGGCAGTTGGTGGAGAGCCAGTAGTAGAACTCGGTGACGTCCTCCAGGCTGCCGGCCGGAAGGAAGCCGTGCTCCCATCCCCGTGAATGAGGCAACTCCCCCATGGTCCGGCGCCGCTGCCTGAAGACCCAGTCCGCACCGGCGATCACGGATCCTGCCACTCTTCCGAACCACTCGCGGTTGCGGGTGAGCAGGAAGTGCTCAGCCATGCACCAGAGGACACATCCGTGGTGCTGATTGTAATGCCCCTGCTCGAAACCTCCGGCACCATAGTACATGCCGTCGAAGTCCGAGAAGTTCCCAGGCTGAGTCGCCGTGCCTTGGTATTTGACCCACAGGTCCAGGCGCCGGCGGCAGTCGTCGTGAAAACCGCGCTGGTCCAGTTCCTGGACAACCATGCAGGACTCATTGCTGAAATTGCCGTACGTGGAGCTGCCCACCGACGTGTTGATCAGGTCGGGCGCATCCGGCATCGCAAAGTCGGTGATCTCCACATTGCTCAGGTGGCTGGCATGGAGGCTGTCGAGCTGAGGCACGGGAGAGCGGAGCTGGGTGCCTTTCCTGTTTTCCATGCGCCAGAATCGAGTGGCTTCCTCATGGCACTTCTCGAAGTCCAAGCGGGACAGGGATTTCAGCTCAGCCTCCGAGTGGGGGGCCAGGTAGGGGATCTTGAGCAGCGCCTCGCAGCGCTCGCCCGGCTGCAAGGTTTTAAGCAGCTTCACAGCTTCGCATTCAGCAAGGACCGCCATGGCGGTTTCACAGACGCAGCGAAGGATTGCCCTGTTTTCGTATTGGCTTGTGATCCGGCTTCCATTGAGCGCCAACTGATCCATCGGGCTTTTGGGCACCATGTGCGCTGTCTGACCAGGGTCGATGTGAAGGAAGTGGAAACTTCGGCGCGAGTCTCCGGAGTAGCGGATCGGCAGACGGGCTTCGGCCGGAGCATCTCCCAAGTTGTGAAAGCGGAAGCGCATGAGCGCCACGGTGGGCTCATTGAATCCCACCTCTCCATCCAGAATCGATCTCTCCAGGGGCACACACAAGACCTCCTGCTCCAGCTGCAATGTGCGCTGCCGGAAGCCCAGGTGATAGCCAAGCACAGGCGGAGGATTTGTGAAGCGGGCGGTGCCGGTCCACTCCTCCAGGCTGAAGAAAAAACGGGCATTCCCTTTGTTCAGGAATCGTGCGGCAGTAGGACCCGGATGCGCGAGCCGGGTCAGATTGTCCTTGTGCAGCACCAGATCGCCGTTCGGTTCGAGCCAGAAGCGCTGGGGGGAATGCTTACACCCTAGACTGTAAGCTACGGCGTGCGGCCGCGGCTGGCCGAGAAAGGCCCTGGCATAGGAGTGTTCAGGCCGCCCTGCCACGCGCTGGTTGATGGTCTGGCCGGCCTCTTGTTTTCGCTGATATTCGGCGAAGGTTGTCGGGTCGTCGGCTAGGGCTATGTAGATCCCTTCCTCGGCATACCAAATGGGACCTTCTTCGGCCAGGGCCTCGAGGGAGAAGGTGAAATGGTCCTGGTCGAGGTGAAACTCAACCAACCCTGCGTCTCCGCAGTATCGGTGCGTGGGGACCACGTGTTCGACTTTGAGAAGGAAGGAGCGTTTCTTGCTCTTTCCGAGTTTCACTTCGTCAAGGCCGAACGGAGTTGCACCTCTGAGCGAACCCGCTCCGGCAATCCGGGCATTGTACCCGGAGAACTTCAGGTTTTTCCCCGGGGTTCTCTTTCCGGCATCCAGTTCAATCCGCAGGAGGTGCGAGGTCGGCGCGGAAGCTGTATGGAGACCGATCTTCCGGACTTGGCTCCAGTCGGGCACCACCAGGTGCAGGGCCATGGTGCGGCGGAACTCCACGTCATAATCCTTTGGAGTTCCTTCAATCCCGTCTTCCAGGAGCCCTCTGAATCGAAGGGTTGCGGTCCTGCCGTTCACCTCCTTGCGAACCTTGGCCTGCCGCCACTTTCCGTTAAACCAATCGTCTGTTTCCACCCAGCCGAAAGCAGCAGGGTTCTCTGTGTCGTGTCGCTCCTCGTGTCGGGTGTTGGGCCACTTGTCCTGCAGGTAGCGCACTCCAATCTGACGAGGGACCGTGTTTCTGAACTGCACCACTACTTCCTGGATGTCGCGGCTCTCCTCAAACCAGATTTCTCCAGGCGGACAGTTGGGCAAAGCAAAAGGAGTAATGTCAAATTTTTTCACAACCTGATCTCCACTAAAGGTTTGGAGTCTGTGACCTCAATTTGGGTTAAGAAAAAATTCAAAACCGAACCGCAGAATGCCCGCCTGCCCTGCGAAATGCTCGGCCGCAAAAGGGAAGATCGAACATCCACAGGCACGGTGGACCTATCCCAAATCTGTTTGCGGGCATAGCGGGCAGGTCGAATAACGAATAAAGAATGTCGAAGGAGAGAACCCGAGCCGTTAAACTTCATCATTCGAAATTCCTTGTTCGACATTCGATATTCATTCAGTTCATCGGCTTCGGTTCTTTGAAGGCATTTCCGAGTTGTCCTTAGCTGATGACCTGGCGAGTCTCTTCAGCGAATCGCCGGTCTTTTGCAGACTTGAATTCCCAGGTTCCTCCCTCCTTGATCTCCAGCACTGCATCGTAGCGATCTGGGTTCACGCTGCTCTCGTCGCTCTCAAAGGTCACATAGGGGATCGAGCGCTCCTTGAGCAGGTCCAGGATCCAGTCCACGCGTTCGGGGCCGAGCGTGCTGCTGGGTCTGTCCAGGAACACGAAGCGAGGCTGTGACAGAAGGACACGGGCCAGCACCAGCATCTGCTGCTGGTCCAGGGGCAGAATGTTTTCCCAGTGCTGCCTCTGGTCCAGTCCCCCGAAACCTTTCACCATGGTATCGATCTTCAGCGCGGCCAGCGTTTCCATAATCTCCTCCTCGGGAACCTGGATGTCGGAGAGAGTTTGTTTCCAGGGGAGGGGCGCCTCAGGCCAGGGCCGTATGAGCAGTTCACGGAGCGTCCCCGGAGGCAGATAGGGGAGTTCGGTCACCAGGAGGATCTGTTCCAGTGAAGGACGGCCGATGCGGCCCTCGGCAACGTCCCAAAGTCCGACCGTGCTGAGGAACAGGGCTGACCTGGCCGTTTCATCCCGTCCCCGAACCAGGACATGAGTGTCCTGGGGGATCGTGACTGACAGGTCATTGATCAAGACGCGGCCGCTGCGGGGGGAACGGAGCGTCAAGCCTGAATAAACGATCCTCCCTTCCTCATGGGAGAAGGCAATAGGTGCGGCTTCCTCCTCGGCCTTTGCACTTTCTCTGGCTTCGGCCAGAGCCCCCAGCCTGGCAAGCACGGCCGTGTAGGAGGAAATGGACTGGAATTGGTTGACGATGATGGAAAAGGCGCCCAGCAGTTGTGTGAAGGCGATCGCCGACTGGGTGATCACTCCGAACTCGACCTTTCCTTCGATAAAAAGGGGAGCGATGATGAGGGCGGGAATGATCTGGATCATCCAGTTGTATCCGGTGGTGAAAAAACCAACGTTGCGGTTGACCGCGATGATGCGGCGAAAATTCATCGCCAGGTCGCCAAGGCACTTCAGGCTGAGCTGGATCAGGTGCCCTTCCCGGCGGGAGACCGCCACGGATTCAACGTTTCCTCGCAGGTATGTCAGAGAGGCGCGCAAATTGGCCTCCTTGTCCAACTGGTCGTAGTTCAACCGGACCAGGGGCCGGCCGAAGACGACCGTCATGAACGTGCCCACCACAGCGTACAGCACGGACACGACGAACAAAAGCGGGCTGATGGTCCACATGACCCCTGAGAAGGCGATGACCGTCAAACTGGCGTTCACGAGGATGAGCATGAAGGAGAGGGTGGTGGTGCAGTAGGTGCGGATGTCATCGGCGATGCGCTGGTCAGGGTTTCCGATTTCCCCTTTCTTACTCAGGCGATAGTAGACCCGGTTATTCGTGTAATTAAGAATAGTTTCCCGTGTGCCCCAAAACCGCCACAGCAGCCCGAGGCGCTGCTCCGTGAAGCTGTAAGAGACGGAAATGAGCGTAGAGGCGGCAAAAACCCCCAAATAGATCAGCGCCATCCGGACAAATTCGTCGGACTTCCGGTTCTCGATGGCAGTCATGAAGTCGCGGCCAACGTAGCTGCTGACGACGTTCAGGACATTGATGGCGAGCAGGAACAAGGCGAGCGTTGCAAACAGCCATTTGGCTTTGGTGCCCACCTGTTCAGCGGTCACGAACATCTTCAAGTTGCTAAGGAAGATATTCCATCGGTGTCGGTTGAAGGAAAGTCTTTCTGTCTTCACTTTAGACCTCCAAGACCATAACGGTTCCCTCTTCTGTCAAGCCCATCACTCGCAGCCCGGAACTAAGCAACCCTTCGAGCGTGAAGTCAAAAAGAAAAGCAACAAGATCCCTGGGCGACTACCGGACGGGGACTCCGCGTTTCTTGAGGTAATCCTTGAGTTCCTGAATGCCGATGAGGTTGAAGTGGAAGACCGAAGCCGCAAGCAGGACCGTGGCGCCTGCCTGGACAGCATCATAGAAATGCTCTAACTTCCCGGCACCGCCTGAAGCGACGACCTCTGCAGAGGTCGCTGCCTTGATCTTCCGGATCAGGGGGAGATCAAATCCGGTCTTGACGCCGTCCGTGGTTTTGGAAGTTGGAAGGATGGTACCGACCCCGTATCCGTCCGCACGCTTTGCCCACTCCACAGCGTCTTTGCCCGTGGCTGTTCGTCCGCCATCGATATAGACTTCATACCCGGAGGCTAGACTCTGGTTCACTGCCGCGTCAATGGCCACCGTGACACGATTCCTGCCGAACTCCTTGACCATATCTTTAACCACTTCGGGTTTGCGAAAGGCAGCGCTGCTCGTGGAAACCTTGTCGGCGCCTGCCTTGATCACATCGGCTGCCGAAGCGACATCGCTGATCCCTCCACCGACCGTGAAGGGAACCGTACACACTTCAGCAACCCGCTTGACCACGTCCAGCATCGTGGCGCGGCCCTCGATGGTCGCGGTGATATCCAGGAGGGCGAGTTCGTCCGCCCCGGCCCGGCAATAGGCAAGACAGCATTCAACAGGGTCGCCCGCGTCGCGGATGTTCACAAACTGGATGCCTTTCACGACGCGGCCTTTCTGCATATCCAGACAAGGCATAATCCGAATCGTCATGCTCTTTACTCCCTTCGCGAAGGATAGAACGATGTCCCCTGACTGAGCCGGGTGTGTCCCAAATCCCCCCGCCCCCCCTTTACAAAGGGGGATAGCTCAGTCAACAAAGGAACCATTGCAAAAGAGCTTTCATCCCCCTTTAAAAAGGGGGATGGAGGGGGATTTTCTTATACCGCCTCAATGGTTGAAGGCGGTTTGGTGGTGATGTTGTACGTCACGCTGACCACGCCGGGGACTTCGGAAGTCATCCTGGCGGCAAGCTTTCGGAGCAAGGCGAACGGCAGTTTAGTCGGCGAGGCCGTGACGGCGTCTTTGCTGTCCCAGCAGCGGACCTCGATCTGGAATCCATAATCCCTTTTTCCGGCCCGTATGCCGGTGACGCGGTCTTCATGCAGGATAGCCATGTACTGGAACGCTTTGATCCCGGCCAATTCCTGCTCAACCACCACAGTGGCTTTTCTTACCAGGGCGATGCGCTCGCGGGTTGCTTCTCCAATTACCCTGGCCACGAGAGCAGGGCCGGGGAAGGGAGGGCGATTGTACATTTTTTCAGGCATGCCGAGGGCTTTGCCCACCGCCCGAACCCCTGGTTTTCGGAGCTGAATGAGAGGTTCAATCACCTTGTATCCGTAGGCTTTCTCTGTGTCGATGCCGAGCTGGGCCAGGATATTGTGCTGACGCTTGATCCCGGCCACGGTTTCTTCCACATCCGTATAGATCGTTCCTTGAAGCAGGTAGGGAGCTTTGCTTTTTTTGACGAGCCGGCCGAAGACGGTTTTGTAAAAGGTGTCGGTAATGGCCTGGCGTTTCTCCTCCGGGTCGGTCTTGCCCTTCAGGGCTGAGAAAAACTCCTTCTGGGCGTTCACCAGAACGACCTGGACCCCGAGTTTTTTCATGGCGGATACCACGGCTTCGGGCTCCCCTTCACGCATGAGACCATTGTCAATGAAATAGGTTATGAGACGGCTCCCCAGTGCCCGATTCGCCAGCATGGTCGTCACCGAGGAATCCACACCTCCTGATAGGGCATTGATGGCCTTTAAATTCCCGACTTCCGCCGAGATCAACCGGCACTGTTCTTCGATGAATGCTTCCGCTTTGAGATCCTGAACTCTGATTTCCTGGATGGACATGGTGGGCTCCTTTTGAAGATAGGGATTTGCTAGCGTCAGAGCTTCGTCTTGGGTTGGAGTACAGAGAAACGGCGCAGGTGTCAAGGGGAAAGAGGGGAGAAAGAGGGGAGAGCAATTTATTCTTGACAAAGGCGAATGACTGTTCTACATGTAAATCGATTGTTTTCCATGGAGAACAATCGATTTCTCAGCGGAGCGCCCATGGAAGGAAAATTCAAAAGGGTTCCTGCCTTAGACAAGTGTTTCGCGATCCTGGACTTGATGGCGCGCACCAAGAAACCGCTCGGGATCAGTGACCTGTCCAACGCCCTCGCCTATCACAAGAGTACCGTCTTTAACATGGTCTACACGCTGGTGGACCTTGGAATTCTGGAAAACGGAATGGACGGCAAGTTTCGTTTTGGTTCCAGACTCTACTCTTTGGGCAAAGCATCCGGCGGAGGCTCTGAATTGGTTTCCACGATCCGTCCCTATTTAGAGGAAATCAACAGGAAAACCAAGCTTTCGGTTTTCCTCGGAATCCTCTCAGGGAAAAGGGCGGTGATCATGGACAAGGTGGATTCCCCCTTCGACATCAAAGTCTCTTCAGAGGCGGGCATGGCTATCCCTCTTGTCGCCGGAGCCGGAGGCAAGGTGTTGCTCTGCCAGCTTTCCGATCCTGAAGTCGACCACATTCTCTCGGAGAGTAAGTTAACCAAATTCACCCCCACCTCCTGTATCAACAAGAAAAAATACAAGAACTTGATCAAGAAGGCTCGCGAGGAAGGATTTGCCCTAGATGACGAGGAGTACATCGAAGGCGTTCGAGCTCTTGCAGTGCCTTTGCGTCTCCATCGAGGAAATCTTCTTACGGCCATCTGGGTGGTGGGACTGAAAAGCCAGATCAAAGATGAGGTGCTTCCGTCTTTCAGATCGATGCTGAAGGAGATCGCCAGGAGGATCGAAATCCGTTTTTCCTAGCAGGTTGCTGAAAAACATCCATCTACCATTCGACAGGCTCATGGCCCTGAGCAAAGCCGAAGGGCTGCGTTGCCTTCATCCCTCATCGTTGCGACGTACCTATGAAAGAAAGGACTGAGTGAGGAGTAATGAGGACTGAGTGAATTTCAAAAGGCGTTTATTTTTTTGTCCTACTCAGCCCTCAGTCCTCAGCACTCGTTACTTCTTTCGGGCGCCTTGTATCTGAGTGTTTTTGAGCAACCTGCGAGCAGGATTTTTTCAGAACCCTGATCGAGTGAATCCGTTGGAATGGAGGCTTAGACATGGTGAAGTTTCTGGAAGGGTTTACGCCTTACAAGAAGAAGGATGCTGAAAAGTACAACAAGTTCCGGTGGTGGTCAGGGCTGACCTTCGGAGATCTCCTGGACAGGGGTGCGGATATTCACCCTGAAAAAGAGGCCTTCGTGGACGGGAAGACGCGCCTCACCTATGGCGAAGCCCGGGAAAAGACCAACCAGCTTGCCATCGGACTGTTGGATCTGGGAATCCAGCCCTTGGACCGGGTCTTGGTTCAGCTTCCTAACTGGAACGAATTCGTTTTCGCCTATTTTGCCCTTCAAAAGATCGGCGCCATCACGGTGTTGCTGATCGACCGGTATCGCCAATTCGAAATCACTCGCCTGATCAGCCTTACAGGGGCCACATCCTGGATCGTCGCCTCGCAATACAAAAACACAGATTACATTCCCATCATCCATGACGTGCTGAAAGAACATCCGGAAGTGAAGAAGGTCATTACGGTCCGGGGCAAAGGAGATCAAACGCCCTTCACAAGCCTCGAGAGGCTGATCGAGAAGGCTGAGTTGACGGAGGGCAATCTGGCCCGGCTCGCAGAGCGGCGTCCGGACCCCATGCAGGTGGCCCATATGGGACCGACCGGAGGGACGACCGGAGCGCCCAAGATTGTCCCTCGCACGCACAACAGTCTTATCAATGGCATTGAATATTGCTCCAAGGCGTGGGAGCAGAGCATTGAGGACATTAACTTGCTCGCAGGCCCCATAGGCCATGATCTGACGTTCAGCAAAGGCTTCATCGGAAGTATTATCACCCTTGGAAAGGTGGTGTTCCTGGATTCTACGGAGAATAAAGACATCTGCGAGACCATTGAAGGGGAGAAAGTCACTTCGACCATCTGGGTTCCCACTTTAGCGCAAAGGATGCTCCAATACGATGACCTCCATAAGCACGATCTGAGTTCCCTGAAAAAGATGCACAGCGCAGGGGGGGCAAGCCATCCTGATCTCGTCAAGGAGGTCACGGAAAAGCTGAGGATGAAGTTTTACAATGGGTACGGCGGGACAGAAGGCATGACGACCATCACTCGGCCCAGGGATGATTTGGCGGTTATCTGCAGCACGGTGGGGAGGCCCACGTGCCCGTTTGACACCTACAAGGTCATTGATAAAGGTAGGAATGAACTTCCGGCCGGCGCAGAGGGTGAACTGGTCCTTAAAGGTCCCGGGGTATTTACCGGTTATTATAACAATCCAGAGGAGAACAAAAAGGTGTTCACCAGGGATGGGTTCTTCAGGACCGGAGACCTGGCGAAAATCGATGAAAAGGGATACATCACCATCACGGGCCGCATCAAAGAAATGATCAACCGGGGCGGAGAGAGTATCAGTGCCACGGAAATCGAGAGGCTCATCACCCGCCATCCGGATGTGGCGGCTGTGGCGGTGATTCCCATGCCCGATCCCCTCATGGGTGAAAGGGTTTGCGCCTATATTCAGCCCAAAACCGGTGCTCGCCTCACCTTTGAGGGGGTCATTTCTTTTTTGAGAGCCCAGAAGGCCTCGGTGCTGCAGCTTCCGGAGCGGATTGAATTTATCGATGCCATGCCTTATACGGGCGTCCAAAAAACAGACAAGCGATTCCTGCAGGAAGACATTGCGAAAAAGCTCAAGGTATCTGAATGAGCGATGGAGGGAAGGGAGTAGTAACGGAGGACTTACAGCGTAAAGGAGTGAAAAAATGGCTGAAATGAAAAAAATTAAAACGCATTGTCGGGGTTGTCATGGAGCCTGCGGCGTGATCGCCCACGTGAAGGACGGCCGGGTGATCAAGGTGGAGGGAAATCCCGAAAGCCCCATCAGTCAGGGGACTTTGTGCACCAAGGGGCTGGCCGTCACGCAACTGGCCTACCATCCGGACAGGATCATCCATCCGATGAAGAAGGTCAACGGGAAATGGGAACGAATTACCTGGGACGAGGCGCTCGACACCATCGCGACAAAGTTCAAGGCGGTCATCGACCAGTACGGACCCGAACACATCGTCGTCGGGCAGGGCACAGGGAGGGACTACGAGAGTCACCTCTACCGTTTTGCCAATCTTCTGGGAACCCCCAACGTCCTGACAGCCGGGCACATGTGTTACGTCTCAAGGGTCTCAACGAGCTTAATTACCTGCGGCAACCTGCCCGTTGTCGACTACTATGTGAATTCGCCTAAACTCATTGTGATGTGGGCCTGTAATCCTTTGTGGACCAACCCAGATGAGTACAAAGGAGCAAGCTTCTGGCGAGCCTACAAGAAGGGAGCCAAGCTGATCTCTATCGATCCCCGGAAAACATTCTACGCGAGAAAGGCGGACCTCTGGCTTCAGGTTCGACCGGGAACCGACGCGGCTCTTGCCTTTGGATTCCACCGGGTGATCCTTGAGGAAGAGCTGTATGACAAGGATTTCGTGCAGGATTACGTGCATGGATGGGACGCCTTCAAGGACAGGGTCATGAAGGATTACCCTCTTGAGAAAGTGCAGGAAATCACCTGGGTCGACAAAGAACTGATCCGAGAGGCTGCACGGATGTATGCCACGACAAAACCGGCGGCCATCCACTGGGGCGTGCCCACTGAACAGAACAACAATTGCACCGACTTCACACGCACCGCGATCGGACTCATGGGCATCACAGGCAATCTGGACGCGCCCGGAGGGAACGCCCTCTTCGTGAACCCGCCGACGCGAACCGTCGCGGAGTTCGCCCGGCACAAGGAGCTTTCCAAGGAGGTTCAAGCCAAGAGACTGGGTGGAGAGCAGTTCAGGCTGGGCGCTAGGGTGGCATTCATCAATCCCAAGAAAGCATGGGATTCCATCCTCCTTGGAGAACCGTATCAGCTCAAGGCCGGGCTGCTCTGCGGTACCAATCCGGTCGTATCCAGAGCCAACGCCAAGGAAGCTTACGAGGCATTGAAGAAACTGGAGTTCCTCGTGGTCATCGATCATTTCCTTACTCCCACGGCGGAACTGGCCGATATTTTCTTGCCCGCGGGCTCCTGGCTGGAGCAGAACCATGTGGCCGACAACTGGAAACGGCACGGTTATGTGTTTGCCAGGCAGAAGTGTGTCGAGATCGGGGAGGCCTGGCAGGATCACAAGATCTTTCAGGAACTCGGTAAACGGATGGGGCAGGAATGGTTCCCCACGGTAGAGGCTGCCCTGGATTGGCTCCTCGAACCCTCGGGACTGACGTGGGAACAGTTCAAAGAAAAAGGGTACCTCCAGGGCGAGATGGTCTACTACAAATACAGGGAGAGAGGGTTTTCCACCCCCACAAGGAAACTGGAACTGTGGTCAACCATCTTGGAGAAATGGGGACGTGATCCTCTGCCCAAGTATGTAGAAGTCCCTGAGAGCCCCTATTCCACTCCCGAGACCGCCAAGAAATACCCCTACATTTTCAATGCAGGGCTTCGGACCATGACCTTTTTCCATACAGCGAACCGGATGATGCCCTGGCTGCGGGAGATCAGGCCTGACCCCCTTGTGGAAATTCATCCTGAGACGGCGAAAAAACACGGCATCAAAGAGGGACAATGGGTTTATATCGAATCGCCGAGAGGCCGCATCAAACAGCGCGCGAGACTGAACGAGGGAATTCTTCCACAAGTGATCGCCTCGGAGCACGGGTGGTGGTACCCGGAGATCAAGACTCCGGATCATGGCTGGGATATAGCTAATGCCAATATTCTCACCGACAATGCCTTTGAGACCTGTGACCCCAATATGGGCTCCACCAACCTTAGAGTCTGCTTGTGCAACATTTCTCCCTGTGAGAATGAATAGGAGGAAGGAGATGGGAAAAGTATCGTTAGTGTTCAATGAGAATGATTGCATGGGTTGCCATGCGTGTGAAGTGGCCTGCAAACAGGAACACGATCTTGGAGTGGGCCCGAGAGTGGTCAAGGTTATCGAGAAGTCTCCCCGGTTCTGGCCGCTCTTTTGCCACCACTGTGACGATGCCCCCTGTGCAAAGGCCTGTCCGGTCGATGCCATCATCAAGGATCCGGAAACGGGTGTGGTCCTTCACGACAGGGAGAAGTGCACCGGCTGTGATGCAGTGCCCGGCAAATCCGGAGCTGAAAAACAGGAGACTTCTCCCTGCAAGGTGGGCTGCCCGGCACACATCGATGTTCAGGGGTATGTAAACCTTGCCGCCAAGGGCAAGTTTAATGAAGCCCTCCAGCTCATCAATCTGGCGAGCCCCTTTCCCTCCATCTGCGGAAGAGTTTGCCACCACCCCTGTGAATCAGGGTGCAACCGGCAGCAGATCGACGAACCTGTGACGATCCGTTCGGTTGAGCGTTTCCTGGCGGATATGGATTTGAATGCCAAGAAACGCTACCTGCCGGAGGCCAAAGGCCGCAAAAAGGAGAAAATCGCGATCATCGGCTCTGGCCCGGCCGGCCTGAGCTGCGCCTACTACCTTGCTCATGAAGGTTACAAGGTGACGATCTTTGAAAAAGCCAAACGGCTCGGAGGGATGCTCACCCTGGGCATTCCCTCTTATCGTCTCCCCCGCGAAATTGTGGCCGCTGAAATCCGTCTCATTCGCCGCATGGGCGTGACCATGAAGACCGGTGTGGAGGTGGGCAAAGACATGACCATAGCCCAACTGCGCAAAAAGGGGTTCAAGGCCTTCTTTGTGGGCATCGGCACCCAGGAGTGTCTTCGACTGGGTATCGAGGGTGAGGACCTGAAAGGGGTCTACGGCGGGTTGGACTACCTCCGCAGCGTCAACCTGGGAAAGCGGGTGAGTCTGGGGAAAAAGGCGGCGGTCATCGGCGGCGGCAATACCGCGATGGATGCCGTGAGGTCAGCTCGCAGGCTGGGGTCAAAAGACGTCTTCATTCTCTATCGCCGCACTCTGGAAGAGATGCCCTCGCGGCCCGAGGAAATTGAAGAGTGTCGTGAGGAGGGTATTCCTATCCATACGCTCGCTCAGCCCTTACGCTTTATCGGTGAAAATGGGAGAGTCAAAGCGATTGAGTGCATCAAAATGGAGCTCGGAGGGCTGGATGAAACCGGGAGGCGCAAACCCGAGCCTGTTTCGGGCTCTGAGTTCACGATGGAAGTGGATGCGGTGATCACGGCCCTGGGGCAGGAAGCGGATTGGGGATGTTTGACCCCGGAGTGCTCTTGCACACTGACGGGATGGGGGACGATGAAGGTGGACCCATTGACGCTTCAGAGCGATGACCCGGACATCTTCTCCGGTGGTGATGCGGTCAGAGGTCCTCAGAGCGTGATTGAGGCTATTGCGGACGGGAGAGAAGCGGCCGTGTCGGTCCACCGCTATCTCACGGGCCAGGATCTTCGCCTGGGCAGGGAGAGAGTGCTCAATCCCATCACGAACCCCCAAAAAGAGAATTACGATCCCTCGGCACGGGCTCCAATGGGTCGCCTGGCGCCGCGTCAACGGGTCAAGAACTTCAACGAAGTGCAAAAGGGGTTCACGAAAAGCGTGGCGGTGCAACAGGCGGAACGGTGCCTGTCGTGCGGTAGCTGCTGCGTTCAAGCTTGTCCATGGGGGGTCATGCAATTCAATCACGACATCACCAAGGCGGTGAAGTGCGATCTCTGCGTAGAAAAAAGAGGAAGGGATGAAGTGCCTGCGTGTTACTCCGTCTGTCCCACCAGGTGTATTTCATGGGGAAACCCGAGAGGATTTCCAAAAGGAGTTTACACGGGCTTATAGGCGCTTCCAATGTGGAGAGAACGGGTGTCCTAAAAGGATTTCTCATTCCTGCAAGGAGCCCGTTCCTTTGCACTGACAGGAAACGATGAGCGACACCTCGGTATCTTCTCCTGCAGGATGTGAAAGACAAAAGCCGCACACGTGGATAGATCCTAAAACCGGCTTGGAGTGGCAGTGCGAATCCCCGGGCGAGATGTCTTGGTATGAGGCCCAGGAATACGCGCGATCCCTTTCACTGGGTGGGAAAAACGATTGGCGTTTGCCGACTGCGGCGGAACTGGAATCGCTCTTGGACAGAAAGACCCTCTTTGATAAAATACGCCCGGATATGCGTGAAGAGGTTCCTTTTCGGGATGCCTTGTCCTATTGGTCGTCCACGACCTTCGGGGACCACACCCGCAACGCCTGGATCGTGATGTTCGACGGCGCCTACGTGCTGAGCTACTACAAGACCAACCTGTACCATGTCCGTTTCGTTAGAGGATAGGTGATATCGCCGGTGTTTGACTCAAAGAGCCTTATCGAACAGATTCGACACAATTGCAGCATCTCGGACTGCCGGTATGCCGGGACCTATTCGGTGTGCGG
>Ga0209253_10001582_pt1 | contig 19987 bp, 12 predicted proteins | sample FrelakmetBRP12BR_FD_187145 | JGI IMG/M metagenome (GOLD analysis project Ga0209253, IMG submission 187145) | Freshwater lake sediment microbial communities from the University of Notre Dame, USA, for methane emissions studies - BRP12 BR (SPAdes)... | ecosystem: Environmental > Aquatic >... | reverse complement strand
ATCGTCATGTACATTCTGGTCAAGAGAAACATCATCAAAATGTACCTCTAGCCCCGAAACGCGGAGAGCAAACGCTCGCATTTCAAGAGAGATAGAAGAGAAATAAGGATCTCTTGACGCGGCATGCAAACCCCAAACGAGCAGTGAAGCCTCGTACCTGAGCACTTGCGAGGTACAAGAAGTGCGGTTGCAAGAAGTGCGGCCAATCAAGACGACCTGAGGCTGCTAAGGCAGAATACCTAGCGTAGCTCTTGTATGTTATGTATGTAGACGAACTCGGGGTGCAGATTAGCGAAGCTCCAAAGTGTTTGTTTCACCGAATCTTTGAAAGTATGTTTTAGTACGTCGTGCCCGAAAATCGTACCTTGCATTGGCTATATTTTTCGCAGTTGAGAAAACTTTACGAGATGCCAATTACATTTGATCTTGGAGAGAGTGGATGGAATGGAGGGAAAAAGTGAGTGCTCCCCCACAGACTCGGATCCGACATCGATATTCGAGATGTTCGCGCAATCACGGACCTATCACTCACGGAGGAGTGGGAGGACGTATACTTCGCCTTTATAGCGAGATGCCAAGAAAAACACGACTAGAGATGTTCACTAGAATCTTCACGGCCTTTGCTTCTTAGGCTTCAGCATTATGATAGCTCCAAAGTTCGTTGCTCGTCAAATCGCGTTCTTTCTGTCGCTGGCGCTTCTCGAAACATTCTGAACAGAAAACCGGCCTCGTTCCGCTCGGTATGAAGGGAACCATACATTTCTCGGTTATGATCGATGAATATGAAAAGGAGGTGATATCATGCTCTTTGTGGCGCCTCAAATAAAACCAATTCCTCTACGCTCAATAACCCCTCCGGGGATGTGCTATTACCATCATAGTCTCCCAGCCACTCATATATGCGCAAGATGTGGACGACAGATATGCAGAAACTGTTCGGTACCGAGAATCGGAATAATGCTGTGCCCTGAATGCTCACATAGAATCCTGCCACCTATGGTTCCACAGACCCCATCGACAATGCCCTCCACGCCACCTTGGCCATATTACATCTAGTGTCAACGGTTTTGGACACATCATACGCCGACGAAGGCAGAAAGAACAAAAATTTGCTTATTCTCGAGCGTGCAATCGCCGCATCATGAGGCATCGTCAGCTTGGTTGAAGATCTAGCTGTAACCCCGGCTTGATAAACTCCGGGCTCTTGATTGGTCTCTGAAAGGGTTAGGATCCACTCCAAAGCCTAGCTCGCTTCATCTGTAAAATGCGTTTTACGAGTTTCTGCCCCGATTTGCCATTCCAGATTGTCATGGGAAAGGTGGGCTCTCAGTAGAATGGAAAATGCGTTGTCTAAGGTGTATTCCGTTCCACGAATGTGATGAGGTCAGGTGGCTTTTGTTTCTTACGGACTCGGACCGCTTTGCCCCCACATTTCGGACAGGGTTCAGGTAACGGATAATCTCGCCACGTTAAGATTTTGAGCTCGATAGTCCATTCATGCCCGCATTTGGTACAGAATAGGCGCCACTCTCTCTCGTTTCGCCAGACTTTTCGCCTTACGATACTTCAACATTATGGTATGACCAACTCGAGTTAGATAGGTCTATCCTCACGTTCTCGTTGGTGCTTCTCGTAACACGCTTACAGTACACCGGACGGCTGCCTCAGACCTATCTTTCCCAAGGGGAAACGTGCAGAGAAACCGTTTCAGAGGGAGGTGTCTCTGCTCTCAGGGGTGTAACACTCTTCATCGCGTACTCACGGGTCTCTGCCCGGAGACAATGGGCAGCATCTCGAGAGACTTGCAGCCCCATGTGGAAATGCAAGTTCAAGGGTGAAGCCACTACCGCACATGCGGCGTTGGGTGATGGAGCCTCGTGTAGACGCCGATCGAGAAGAGGGCACCGGGGCCAATGCCACACCTGGGGAAAGACCTCAGGGATCACGATCACTGCTGAGCATACACAAGGGTGTGACTACCTCATGTTCGAGGCTTATCACCGCCGACGCGCCGACGATGATCTCGACAGCAGGTAATGCGGCGCCTGCACGAACCTTTGATGCCTAAGATGCGCTCGAGAAATAGGGTCAGCGTGTGAGGATTCAGCGACAGGTCCAGATCGATCGAAACTCTTGAGAAAAAAAACGCAAGAATCAAGCCCAAACGAAAGCAAAACACATTGTATACGTGACGTAAACACGCTATATTCATTTATATCTCGTATTCTGCTTTACAGCGGTTTCGAAGAGGATATCAAGTGCCAAGTTCGTGGCTGCTCTCTCTCCTCATGGTCTGCATAACATTACCGGGATGGCTCACCGGTTTTTGGCAAAAGAAGCAGGAGGGAAACAACCAGGACAATCCCTCTCCATCTGAGAAAAGCAACCAAGTGACTGGGCTGACTGCAGACGTTGAGAAGACTATGGAAGAGCTAAGGCTCTACTCTTTTGAGAAAGAAGTTCTAAGCTCTGCTTTAACAACAATCTACGAAGCTGAAGTGAAGGGGATTCTAAAAGTCTCAGAAAGAGACAGACTTTCCGAACGATACAAGAAAGAACTTCAAATTCTAGAGAGAGAGATTGAGGAAAGAAGAAAAGTTGCTGAGCTCGTAGACCTGGAGAAAGAGAGAACCGAGCTTAAGACTCATTTCTCCCAGAAGATGCAAGAGATTGAACAAAAGATTGAGCAACTGAAGTCTTTGATCGGATCGTTGCCTCCGGTTGACCTCAACAAAGTCGACAGAGAAAAGCCGCTGCCGGAGAATTTGGTACATATGGATAAAGAATTGAATGCTACAAGAAACATGACAGCCGAGGAACCAACGGAAAAAGCAACGAAGATGAAACCAAAGGGTGAGGAGAAGATGGAGGCTTTGAGGGAAGAAGTGCTCAAAGCCATAGAGAGACTTGAACAGATAGAAGGAGAGGTCTGATGCGTTGAGTTGGATTGAGAGAGCAAGGCAAGCATCAGCATCTGCCTCTGCCAGACTTGTGAAGAACGACTCTGTCATCGGACTTGGAAGCGGAAAGACCGTTGCCTTTGTCATCAAAGAACTTGCGATGAAGATGAAAACTGAAGGCCTCAAGATCAGAGTAGTTCCCACATCAATTCAGACTGAGATTCTCTGCGTAGAGTCCGGTCTGAGACTGACGAACCTGATCGAACATCCTAGACTTGACTTGGCCATCGACGGCGCCGATCAGGTTGATCTGAAAACCCTGAACTTGCTCAAAGGAGCCGGAGGAGCTCTTACGAGAGAGAAAATTGTGGCTTGTGCATCGAAGAAGTTTGCGGTAGTTGTGGACCAGGACAAAGTTGTGACAAATGGCCTTTGCGGGAGAGTCCCGGTTGAAGTAGTCCCATTCGGCGTAGGATATGTGATAAAAGAGATCACTCGGCTCGGCGGCAAGCCTGCTCTACGTGAAAGTGGTGGAAAACTTGGTCCGGTAATCACCGATAACGGCAACTATTTGGTGGACGCTGAATTTGGCAAGGTTAGCTCTCCCAACAAGCTAGACAGGAACTTGAGGTTGATAGCGGGTGTCGTTGAGACAGGCCTTTTCTTGGGATTGGCAGACGTGGTCCATGTCGGCAGAAAAAGTGGAGAAGTTCAGATTCTCAAACGTTAGTCTCGCATGTTTCAGGTGCCGAGGACGGGAGACTCGGCACAGATACTTGTGCTGTCGAACCCGTGGCCTCTGGATCTCTCCAGGCCGGCTCTAATCCTTATGAGTCCAGCGCTAAAGCTTAGCCCTTTAGGGGCATCTAACCACAGCTGAGCCACCTCGGCATCGAACTCAGTTTTGACGAGTTCTCCACGTTATAAAGATTTTTCAGATTAAGAACTGCAGATTGTGCTTTCCACAAAACTTTGAGATCATACTGTGACTGACGAAGGTTTTATGTTGTTCATCAATGAGATCAACATGGAGATCTTTGGATGGCTCTTAGGTTCATGACAATTGACGATTTCAACGTTGACGGATCAACGGTCTTTCTTAGAGTCGACATAAACTCACCAATAGATCCATCGAGTAGTACGATTCTAGACGATTCAAGGATCAAAGCCACCAAGGAAACGCTTGACTCGTTGAAGGAGGCAAAAGTCGTTCTTGGATCTCATCAGAGTAGGCCAGGCAATGAAGACTTCACGACACTCGAGGAACACGCAGACATACTAAGTCGATACTGCTCTCAAGAAGTCGTCTTCGTCGAGGATGTCATGGGCCCAACGGCTAGAAACATGATCAAACAGCTAAAGCGCGGCCAAATTCTTGTACTGGACAACCTTAGAACATGTTCAGAGGAAGTTTTGGAAGCTTCGCCTCAGAAGTTGGCGAAGACTATGTTCATCCGGAGGCTGGCGCCGCTCTGTGACCTCTACGTAAACGACGCATTCGCCGCAGCTCACAGAGCTCAAGCCTCGCTTGTAGGATTTGCATATGTAATACCAGCGGCGGCTGGAAGACTCATGGAGAAGGAACTCAGAGCGCTCAATGATGTACTTTGGGAGACCGAACATCCATGCACATATGCTCTCGGCGGTGCCAAGGTGGAAGACAAGCTTCCAGTTGTGGAGAATATCTTGAAGAGCGGAAAAGCCGATACCGTGCTCGTCGGCGGCCTCATGGCGAAGGTCTTCTTAAAGGCCATGGGATTTGAACTCACAAAAGGAGACGACGAGGAACTTACTGGACTCATCGAATTCGTGCAGAGAGCCAGAGCCATCTTGGACAAATACTCGGAGAGAATCAAAGTTCCAACCGATCTCGCAACCCTTAGATCCAAAAAGAGGGTTGAAGCACCCGCGAAGAACCTCGATTATGATGAACCGTCCCTCGATATTGGCAGTGATACATGCAAAGAGTATGCCCAAATCATAATGAAGTCCAAGACAGTTGTAGCCAATGGTCCAATGGGAGTGTTTGAGAAAGAAGGATTTGATCTTGGTACTAAGACCATACTCAACGCGATAGCATCATGTAAAGGAACAACCGTGATCGGGGGTGGACACTTGGCCGGACTGGCAAACATCCTTGGAATCGAAGAAAAGTTCACACATATTAGCACAGCAGGAGGAGCCATGCTCTCAATGCTTGCAGGCGAAAACCTACCATCCATCGATGCGCTAGTTCAATCAGCTGAGAAGTACAAGAAACAAGGCCCCTAGTTTCCTCTTGTAGATGAATCCATAGAAAAAAGTGCATTTCTTGGTGTGATGGAGCCCCGACCGGGGGTCGAACCCGGGACCTGCGGCTTATTTTCACCATGATACAAAGCCGCCGCTCTACCACTGAGCCACCGGGGCATCGGAGTCTGAATCGTATGCTTCTAGGAATAAATCCTACGCCTATTTAGTCTGTTCGATAAAAACTCGCAGCCGGATCTACTATTTGCAGCTGAACGGAGGTGTCTGTCACAGTTGAGGGAAATAATGGTGGGGCTGGGGGGATTTGTTCACTCCTTTTCAGGATTTGAACTCCCGATCTCGTGGGGTCTCGAAGCTTAATTTCCCAAGCCACGTAGCCTAGACCAGACTTGCCGTTGCTGTGCATAGGTTTGTCCTGAGATATTACCACCTATGGCCATATCTTTTGGACCTAGCCTCGGCAACTCTAGCCGACAGCCCCGCCGGCTCTTAGCAAGTGAAACAAACTTTAAGCATTTTCGGTGACAGATTCATCCAACATTTCTATCCATGAAAAGAATCCTTCGTAGTTTTGACTGCGACCAGACTAATGCTAACTCTTCTGAGTGTTATGTTTGATGCCCCATCTTATCTTGTTCCAGATTCGTTCATGTACGAAGTATGCTCCGGTCGTTTAGATGTTGCTGATTACCATGAAGCCTAGCGATACATCCACCCTTTTTGTAAGAATGTAAATCACGGAGAAGTCTAGGACGATAATCGCACATCTGTATGTGATCGCTTTGACTAAGGATCGCTTGGGTGTGCTATTTGCATCACTCATTCTAATTCCTTCAGGTTCTAGAAAATACAGGGAGAGATCTCGTCTTCTAGGAGCTTGCCGCTACGACTACTCTTCAGGTACTTCAGGTTGTAAACTATCTTCATCTGATCCCATGGGTTCTTCTTCTTCCATTTCTGACACACAACTATACTCAATTTCACTCGCCCATTGGTTAAGCAGTGGTCAGTCACGAAAGTTACTGAATGAAACCAATTTTTGAATGAGCATCCGAATCGAGTCGACAGAGCGTCTTGTACTCGCAGAATAAGAACCAGAGAGAAGGTGTGCCTGAAAGTGAAGTAAGGATTCTACCTGATGCCGACTAGATTCTTCTCCGAAACCTAGCAGCGTGCCGAGACTGAGACTTACAAATCTTATCAATTGAAAACAGTACAATGAGTTCAATGAGGTATCGTTGTTGAGCGAAAATCCAATCGGAGAGGTTGCTCGAGAACTAGAACGAAAGGCGTGGGAATTGTTTGAGGGAAAGGCAAAGACGAAGAAGAAGATAGGTTACGATTTCAAACAGCTTCGTAGGGTAGAATCCAATATAGGAAGACGGGAAAAAGAAGAGTTGGGTAAGATAGAAGACACGATTAGAAGAAACGAGGGATTGATAAAACGCAAGCGCTTGACATGGGAAAAGAAAGAGCGCGCTGAGATAAGACAATACAATGCATTGATGAAGCGGAAGCGCTTAGCGTGGGAAAAGAAAGAGCTTGGCAAGATACAGAAGAAGATAAGAAAGTATAAGGCATTGATAAAACGTAAGCGCACGGCATTGAAGAAAAGGCGTAAGTGAAACGAAAGGTGAAAAGGAGAACAATTCTAGGAATTATCGTGGCGATATGTATCTTAGTTCTGATTAGTTCTGTCAGCAAGGCGTTACGAAAAAAACCAACGATCTTAGGATTGTTTGATGACGAGTGACCGAGATTCCTAACGACAGTGAACAATGCCAAGTATGGCGATAACACGGCTAATTTGTTTGCAGTAAACAATTCGCCGCCAACGGGTTGCGGCACGGGTGGGACGGGCTGTGTTGCGGTGGTCGCAGTTTGCTGAAACACACCGGGTCTTTGATTAGCGATCCCCGGCGACGTCGTGATGCTGAATGGGACTAGAGGCCCCTGATTTGTAGTGTAAACGTATGTATCAATTGATCCTCCAGTCTTAGGGTTGATTCTGGCGGGAATTTCGATCTGACTCACCCCAGCGGCGCTACATCTGAAATAAAGTGCGATCCAATATCTGTCCTGAGAATAGACGCCGATGGATTGTCTAATACGTGTATAGCCTGTGATGCCGAATTCAAGTGTCACTTCCAGCTGATCGCACACCGCTGCCCAGACCGCCTACAATTCATTATTAGACAGCCACCGCTCGAGTCAGGCGCCTCCTAAACCCGTAAACCCACCCTTATTACCGTCCAGAGACTGTATTTCCCAGATTACCCGAGGCTACTGGGATAGACGCACAGAGGATTTAGAAATGCCTGGCAAACGCTGCAATGTTTGTGAGACTGATATTCCAAGAGACGAACAGTTCTGTCCAAAATGTGGATGGAAATGTGGGCATTACGGCCACGAGAGAGATGAAATAACACGGCACAACACTCTCGGAATAACGCAATTTCCAAAGTATGTTTGCAAACGCTGCGGTGCGACTATGCCCACACTGATTGCCTACTGGCAACACCGTTGCTCAGGCGCACCTTAAACCCCCGCAGAGACACCTCCTCTAAACTCGGTTTAGCGTTCTACTGCCGCGGATGTTACCTAAACGGAAGTCTATGAGTTCACCTGGTCTTTCAGAGGTCGAGTAAATCTCATCGAGTCCAGGTTGAGGCTCTCCATTCGCTTTATTTTCGCAAGCATGTCCGGTTTGCCTTTACATGGCTGTTCAATCTCTGGATGAGTCGCGAAGAGGTCGCAGTTGTCGCAGTATAGAATCTCGAAGTTCTTGACAACCTTGATTCTTCTGATCTTGTGAGTTGGATGCGGATTCATAGTTTGCAGCTGTGATGCTACGGAGAATAAGAACCAGAGAGGATGACGGGTCTGAAAGTGCTCGCATCGACGAGTAGTAAGTAAGCTTCGTGACTAGCCGAGGCTTAAGTCTAACCTCCCCATCCTAACATAATTGGAGAGCATTTGTATGCCATGCCGACCCAATGTCATGCTGACCCATGTCATTCGCTCTCTGGTTTCGATGTTCGATTCTGAAATGCTCTGTCTTAGATCACTTTCTCAAATCGCAAACCGAATCCTTAAGGACCCCTCGACATGATTGCCTTGGCGAGATTTCTCGGTGTACAGAAATGAAGTTGAATTCAAGGCTTGCAGCCTTCGTGGCAACCATGAGCGCACTGGCAAACATATTGGGATTGCTGGTTGTCCCTGCTGGCGTCATTAACATTCACTTCACGCAAATCCCGGTGATTTTGGCAGGACTTTCAGTGGGACCAGTTTCAGGAGCCTTTGTAGGTTTCATTGGATTCGTAACATCCGCTTCTAGGCTTCCAAGAGCTAATCCCTACATTCTCGGTGGAAATGCGATACTGGGATTCTTCACAGGATTATTCTACTCTAGGATCCGCAGAATGAAGGCTAAGCCTATAGTGCCACAAACGATTGCGGTTCTTGCAGCCTACCTTGTTCAAGCTCCTTATGTTTTCATAACTGATGTATATCTAATGGCAATGCCGATTCCGATTGTGCTATTGATAATGGGCGTCCTCCTGGTAGAGGATGTCATTGGAGTCTTCGTCTGCCACCCGATACTCTTCAGGATCGACATACGAAAAGTGCTCTTTCAGGAATAATACGTCCGACTATTAGTGACCGATTTTGCATATCTTAAGTTTCTCGAAAGCATCCTGAGGGTCTTCCACGTCTTGAATGAGACTCTCAAAAGGGCACGTTGAAGTCTGGTTTCTGTTCAGTACCCTTGCAACAGTCTTCTCACACTCAAATGGCACGCTGAACATCTTCAAAGTTGTCAGGGCATCTTGACTGGCCAGAAGAGCAAATACACATTTGACTTCAGAGTAGACAAACAACATTGCCGCGGCTCTGCCAAGGACCTTATCTGCAGCGGAAGCGCCACGAAGACTCTGACGATCCCTCTCGATTGCAGTTACAAGTGCGGATACTCCAGGAGTCTTGCTTTGGAGTATTGTGTTGCCATCTTTGACAACTGAGAGAGCGAAACCCTTCTTTCTCACATCATTTTTGGCTATTTCGATATCAAGCACCCTTCGAACACCCAGATATCTCACTATTTGCAGCATCACTTTCCGCACTTACGATTAGAATAGAGAGCCCTCTTAAACGCGATCTTATCCGCGACAGCTTGAGAAGATTATCTTCTCATAACCTTTCTGAAGATGGGCATGGCCATGCCCATAGTCACAACAGAGTAAATTCCTAGCACGCCAATGTCCAAGAATACTTGGCTGAAACTTGCGTTGAGAACCATGATCTTTCTGAGTGCATCAGCAGCATAGTACAGGGGCAGCAGTTTTCCAACTGCTTGGAGCCAGTTTGGTAGCTGTTCGATTGGAAATACGATGCCGCACAGAAACATCATTGGGAATTGTAGCATCATCATCATCATTTGTGCGGTCTCTTGCTCCGCTGCCATGGAAGTGACTATTATTCCTATGCCTGAGAAGCTGGCTACTCCAAGAAGCATGACCAACATCATCAAGAGGGGATTTCCGTACACTCTCACGCCGAATAGAAACATGGATATTATCAGAATCATGAAACCTTGTATCAGTCCTCTGACTGTTTGAGCTAGTATCTTTCCGACGACGATAGAATATCTAGATACTGGGGCCACCATCAGGCCGTCCATTGTGCCTTGTTCTTTCTCCCGTGATATAGCAGCGCCTAACCCTGATAGGACGCCCATCACGGCGGTCAATGCGATGAAGCCTGGTGCTAGAAACTGAAATGTGTTGGCGGTGCCAGCGATCAAGTCTCTATTTTCGACACTTATTGGTTTTGAAACAAATGATGGGTCGACGCCATTGTCCATCTTGGCTATAAGTGATACGGATAAGCCATCTGATATCGCTTTGAAGATTGATGTGGCTTCGCTGTAGATAATCGATGCAATCTGAGGATTTGTATCATCGACTGTAATTATGACTGTTGCTTGTCGTTGTGAATTGAAAGCTTCAGTAAACCCAACTGGGATTACGACCACGCCTTTAAGATTGCCTGACACAATTTGTTCTCTAGCTGATTCAAAGCTGGCGAAATCCTGCACTTTGAAAAGACCTGTCGAAGATGACATTTCTCTGAATTGATCTGCGACCTGTAATGCAAATGGTCCCTGGTCCTCCAGCACAATGCCGATTGGCGCGTTCTTGTATGGTGTTGATACTTTTCCTGAAAAAGGGTTACTTTCTCCTGTCTGAGGAAACATGAAGCCAAACATGGACATGAATAGAATTGGCATTATCATGAAAAATGCGACAAGCATCTTGGCTTTCCAGAAGTCCAGTAGGTCTTTCTGTGTTACGAGAAGAGTTGTTTGTATATCTTGGAAAAGTCCATTTCTCAACTTAAGCTGGTCCCCGCATCATTCCCATAGGTACTCTGTTGGAAGCTGAGTCTCTAAGGTCCCTTCCGGTGAGCTTCAAGAAGACTTCCAGCAGACTTTCTGAACCATTTTTGCTTTTCAGTTCAGCTGGGGTGTCTACTGCGATCATCTTGCCATGATCGATTATGCCGATTGTACTTGATAGTTGGTCAGCTTCTTCCATAATGTGGGTTGTGAGAATAATGGTCTTTCCAGCTTCATTCAGCTCTCTGATGAGATCATGAACGAACTGTATGCTTTGCGGATCGAGAAGGGCAGTGGGTTCATCTAGAAAAAGTATGTCTGGATTATGGAGAAGCCCACGCATGATGTTTATTCGTTGTCTCATTCCGCTTGAGTAGCCACCTATAGGCATATTCTTGAAAGCCTCTAAGCGGACCATTTTCACCAGGTCATCTATCCTCTGCCGCAGGTAAGTTCCATTCAACCCGTACAGTTGACCGAAAAACATCAAATTCTCAACCGCAGTGAGCCGTGGATAGAGAATAAGCTTCTCAGCTACCAAACCGATTCTTTTCCTCACCTCATCTGATTGATGTCTTATATCGTAACCTTCTATCTTAGCCGTACCTTCACTCGGCTCCGAAAGCGTCGTCAACATTCTTATGGCGGTAGATTTTCCCGCTCCATTCGGTCCGAGGAAACCAAAAATCTCTCCTTCCATGACCTCCAGATTTATGTGATCGACCGCCGTGAAATCCTTGAATCGCTTCGTTAGATTCTCAGTGACTATGACCGCTTTCTTTTCGCCCATAGAACCAGATCAACCTCAACGTAGGTTATTCTCATTCAATTCCGATGCTAGTTCCTACACCCGCAAGGGTCACAGTGCTTCTTACCTTGGTCCTGGCAAGGATAATTGTTACAATATGACGTGCAGCCTCTTCCGCTGCTAATTTAATATCGATACGATTCTTGATCCCGATACGGACACTGGGCAATTATTTAAGGTGAGTTATGGGACAAGAATTACAGTCTGCTAGGAATTCTTGCTGTTCATGAGCGAGTGTTCGGACGAAAAGCTCTCAGAAAAATACTGAAGGAGTACGCCTTATATCTAGATCGTACATCTATCGATAGACATTCGAAATCGGATGGTGCCTAATTGAAAAGTCAGGCTAGACTGGCTGTCTTGACTGGTCTCCTTTTGCTTATCAGTTCCTTGTGTTACACTCCTTCATCAACGAAAGCCATAGGCATGGCTAACATTGTCGTGACGAATGCCTATTGGGGATCTAGTCCTCAAGAGACTGTTCATCCAGGCGACATTAACGTTCAGCTTTCAATAGTTCTACAGAACGTTGGCGACGACGTTGCTCGCGGAGTCACGGCGACCCTGGAGCTGAACTTTCCCCTAATCTACACGTACTACATTGACGATACGGAACATCCTGGAACGTCTATTTCGAAAACTGCGGGAGATATACAGGCAGGGTTGGCCTCCACTCTATCCTTTACACTGAGCATAGACGCAGAGGCAAAAGAGGGAATCTATCAATACAATATTCAGGTGTCTTACAAGTCGGCAAGAGAACTTCAACAAATAAACAAGACAATCACCGTCGATGTCCCAATTTGGTGGGGTGATCTTCGCGTTCAATCTGTTACGACCGTTCCAACAAAGATCTACCCAGGCAGCAAACAAGCTGTGGTTATGGTTGTCATAGCAAACTCAGGAAGGGGTACAGCCAGCAATCTTCAACTTAGGCTAGATCTTAAGCCTCCCTTTGTGGCGTCATCAAGTGGCTCGGATAGACTCTTTCTGGGCAATCTTCCACCAGGACAGACTTACCCAGCAGAATTCAAAGTAGACATTCAGGATGATGCGCCTCCCGCTCAATACTCTGTGAATCTGGTTGAAGAAAGAGATACGAAGCTGGTCCCTGTAGGCGAGGTTCAGTTGTATGTCAACGAGAAGATCGAGTTTCTCATAGCTAGCGTAACACCGAGTGTTGTCAAAGCAGGCGAGACAGGGGTTGTCATTCAAGTTGCATTGCAGAACGCGGGCACCGTCAAAGCGGATTCCGTCAGAGTGCAACTCCGCGTGGGGAATTTCTTCTCCGGAACACTGACAGATTTTCTAGGAACGATGCTGGCTGGAGAGACGAAGAGCGCATACTTCACAGTTGACATAGACTCCGCCGCGCAAATTAGGGAACACAAATTAGATTTGAGAATCGACTGGACTCAGGAAGACAATGCTCTGGATGACACTTTAGTCCTTCCGCTCAATGTCCAATCACCAGGCTTTCCTGTGGGAATTTTTGCTGGTATAGCAATCATTGCGGTGGCGGCCGCAGGATACTTCATGTATCGGCGACGCAAGATGAAGAAATCTCTCCCCGAAAAGAAGTGAGAATATCTAAGGTATTGTGCTTTGACTTGGAGCGAAGATTGTTGGCTCCGCGATGGGCCATTGCCATTCTAATGATAGCATTGGCATTATGTCTGATCGCTCCGGTTGAGGCTCATACAACGATTGGCAACCTAACAGGTTCGGATCCTCTTTACAGGCTGAACGACCATGAATTGAACCCTGAGGACGCATCTCGTAGGTATCATGTTCCAGGTCCTTTGGGTTATGTGTGGCCTGGAAGTGGAGTGAACATGTACTCTGGAGTCGCGTCGTATCCGCCGGGATATCAATCGCCATTCACAACTTACGAGAAACCGTTGCAGGTCGCGGGAACCGCATACGCTCCAGAGGGTGCAATTCTAACCTCGACAGGAGATCACGATAGTGTCGGCGACTTGATATTCGCGATAAATTTCTCTCAGCCAACACTGTTCACTGCTGCTGGTGCTGACTTCAACTACAGTTCGCTTGCCCTATACATTCCAGCACCAGTCTTCGACAAGACTGGGAAACTCATCCAAGACGGATTTGAACCGGCCGGCGGACTAAATTGGGATCTTGGAGAGAACACAAACATAGTCACTACCCTTACGGACAACTATGGGAGCATCTTCGTCACCAGAGCCGACAAGAATGATCCCTACATGCCTGGTTCATGGCTCATCTACATAACTCCAAGTGCTGGAATGAACTTCACCTTTCCAGATTATGACGAATGGTACTATGTCAGAATAAACCAAATGAAAGCCCCGTTCGTAGCAGGTCGATACTTCTTCAAGTTCTTCCTTGGCGATCACTACCCCGTTCGCAGTTCAACACCGTCCACACCTATCAGCAGCACAATGCCTATGGAGAATTGGCCGGTTCTTCTCGCCAAAGGTGAAGTTGATCCTGGAATAATCTGGGGAACCGTCAGACATGGCGATATGGGAAATCAGGAATTATTCGGGTTTCCAATCAGTCTCGCCGGGAGAGTAAGGGCGGCGGGGTACGCAACTCATCCTGTCTCGGGAGAGTTGACAGGCCGGGCAGTGGAGGCCCATGGATATTTCAACTCATCATCACACGGCCACTTCGAGATAGAAGGGGTAGCCCCGGGCATCTATGATATCTATGCTTCAGCAGCAGGCTACCCTGAGCTGAAAGTTGCAGAAAATGTCAGAATCCACAGGGGACAATCCCTTATGATGGATGCATGCCTTCTGGCAGGACCAGAAGTCCGTGGTGAAGTTTTCTCGAAAGAAGAGTTCGGCGTCGCCGAATGGTCCGGTGATCGGCCGGTAAGCGTCGTAATCTATGATAGCAACACCTACGATTCGGACAGCATTGTTTCGTATTCTCCGACAAATCTGACTCATGCGCCATTCACCAGCTATGTAACAGGCAATGTGATCTATGATTCCGGTACAGGCTATACAACGCTGAAATCACCAAACGTGGCAAAGAAGGTTGCTTTCCCATGGGAAGGACCGTTAGCTATCCCAGGAGTTGCGTGGGTCGGATCAGATCCATCTGATTTCGACGGAACTGTCAAGGATGACTTTGGATTGTTCAACGGTGTTGGACCAGCGCAGCACTGGTGGGTTGACCCGGCAGGTCTTTGGACCAATGGTGGAGGAACGGATTCCTTTCGTTTTCAGTTTGGACTGAGGAGTTACTATGGGGTTCCCACAAGACTTTCCGGAATGGTGCCGCAGGTTTTTGCGGAATGGACTGATAGCCTAAGCGTCGGCGTGTACTACGTTCGGGTCTTCATAAATGGCTACGTTCAAACGATACATGATGGAACGCAGTTTGTAGATGCACCCTTTGTGATACCAGACATTGGATTTTCACGCGATATCTCAATTCCGATTGATGTGTTCCGGTCGGGAACGATCAATGTCACTGTTCATTTTCATGACTTGCCAGGGACAATTGAAGATTCACCGGTAGGAGGACCAGATCCAACGAGGTTCCTGATTGCTGAAGCTTCGACGGGAGATGGAAACCTAGCAGCGTTCAACTTCACACAAGTCCCCGCAAGTGCGGAGAGCTGGAATGTGACACTGAACGGTCTCGGTATGGCAGGTCCCATTGAGAATGATCCCCTGATCTTCAGAACGGGTGTCAAATACTCCCTTGCACGATATCGTGGTCTCTTCGACTATGGGCTTTACCCTGACACCTACGAGATTCGACTATTCATGCGCGGATACATTCAGGCTTTGCCTCCGGCTAAGGACTTCACGTATCTTGACCAAGCCTTAGTGGTGAGCGTTTCAATTGGATCGAAGGTCGCATGGGCAAGCACACATATGTATCGTGGCGGAGGAATCAACGCAACCGTCTACTCTACTGACTGGGAGACTCCCCTTGTAGACAGAAAATGGGTTTGGGATAACGCATCGACAAGCGTATTGGTTTATGATGTTGGATCAAAGAGCTTCATCGATGTCATCTATTTCTGGAATGACAATATCAAGCAGTGGACCATCCCCCAGCAGGACTCCGACTTCACCAGCATACCATGGCCAACTTGGAAGAGCGACTACGGTGATGGAGCAAGTTATCTTGTGACGAATGGTTCGACGTTCCTTGAAAGACTCGGTCCTGATCTTCCGAGTTTTCCATCAATTGATCCTTCTCAAGACATACCAACCGTGGTATTCCTTCAAGAGAACTTTCGGAGCGGTTTCCTCTGGGGTTCAGGAAGCTACAGAATTGGATCTCGGTCAAGTCTAGCCATTTATCCCGGAACCTACGCTTTGAATGTGTGGACTTACGGGTACGTTCAGGAGGACATCTTTGCCTATGGTTCAGATCTTGGCAACGTCCATGTCTCCGTGGGGTGGCTGGGATCCCAAGCGGATACGCTAATCAAGGTCATGATTGGAGTGAATTTCACAATCAATATGGTTTTCAAAACTGAGGGAATATTCTCAGGCATCCCATTCAACTCTTCAGTCAGGCTCCGCATATTCGATGAAAGTGACACTTTAGTTGCCGCTGCGATTCTATCATCCTCTAAATTCTCTTCAACTACTGGATTCCTTGCGGACGGATACAGCCTAGATTTCCCACGTTACAACACAATTCCTGCTGGTACTCGGGAACTAGAGTACGTCAGCCTTGCTGGATTCTCTGGGTACGTCGAACCGCGCGACTCAAGTCAAGGCGTAAAGAGCGCAACACTCTATTCTCCTGATCACGGTGTTTGGGGTCGTTCAACTCATGCAGGGTCGTACACGGGTTCATGGCTTGTCATGGTTGACTTCGTGAACTGGTGTTCGGCTTCCAGCTATTATCCACCTGTCCCAGCTCTTTTGCAGGGTGAATCACCGTTCTTCTTTCCATACAATCATCTTGGACCTTATCAACAGCGATCATACACTAGAGTGCCGAATGTTGCGATTGGAGGTGAAGCCTCAGTCGTTTTCGAATTGGATCTGAGAGGCTATGTACAAGGTATCGTGGTTGGTCCAGATTGGAATGACGCGATTCGAACGATTAGCTGGGCGTCCGTCCAATTCAGGGCTGGTGAAACAACACAGAATTGGTACACATGGGATGGTTGGTTTGACGGTTACCTCGACCCCGGGATTTATGAGGTGTCAATTGCCGAATGGACAGACGAGAATGAGGGTCACAACTCATACCAGTCTACTATGGCCGTGAGTTCGGGTCAAGTCAGCACGGCCACTAGTATAGTCCTTGATCTTAGCGGGAAACCCATTCCCGAATTCTTGCCTTTCCCGATTCTTGCGGTGTGCATTGCGTCTTTTTTGGTTGTTGTGACTATTGAGCGCAATCCCAAACGTGGTAGCAGAAGTTCCCAGTCTTAGATTTTACATTGTTCGCTTGGACAGCAGAGCTGCGATTGGCAGTATGACCATGCTGCTTATCAAGAGAATAGTTACATCAGTGGCTATTGCGTCGAATCCAAGTCCTAGATACATGACCCGTCTTAGGGCTTCGTTGCCATAGGTCCAAGGCAGCATCCTAGTTAATGCCCGTCCACCGGAAGCAAGAAGTTCTGGAGACTGAAAGGCGCCCGTGAGCTGGAATAGTGGGAACGATATCGCAATCTCAAGTATCGTTAGTGTTGATGAACTTCGGATCCTAGAGGAAAGCAACAAACCACAAGACAGAGTGAAGATTGCGATTAGAGACGTCACCAAGTAGACGAGAAGGATATTTCCTCTTATGACTAGGCCAGTGAGAACGAATATTATGATCATTAGTGTTGTTCGAACGGCGTTCAAAACGATAGTCGCACCCATCTTTCCCGTATAAACCGATAAGATGTTGACCGGGGAAAGCACAAGACGCGTGAATGTCCCTCTTTCACGCTCTCTGGTAACCGCGTTAACAATATCATCGAAGGCGCCAAGTATTGTAATCATGCCCAACATTCCAGGCAGGATTGCGTCACCAGACGGAGGACGACCTGAGATCGGTCTAGAGATCACCTCCACAGGCGTCGCCTGAGTGCCGAACATGATTCCAAACTTGTCGAAGAGTTCTTGAGCGGTACTGGCTATCGAACTACTCACGGCGGCCTGAACCAAGAAAGATGCAGTGAATTTTGAATTGTCGGTCTGCAGCACTAAATAGGCTGGTCGACCGTTGAGAACAGCGTCTCCAAACCCTTTTGGAATTATTATTGCTCCTGTTACTGCGCCTCTTTCAACAGCGCGAAGGGCTTGCTCATCCGTCTGAAGGAATTGAGTAATCGTCACTAACGGAGAGCTGGCCATTTTGTCCACAAAAATCTTTGAAACAGACGATCCATCAAGATCAGCCAGCACGACTGGTATGTCATAGCTTGGCGCACCGAACGCCGTGGCAATCACAATGAAAATCTGAATGAGCAGTATGGGGAATACTATCGTCAAAGCCAAGGAGATGGGGTCACGTAAGAGCTGCTTCAACTCTTTTGCGGTTACGGTGATTGAGTCTCCGACGATGTGTCTCATACCGCCAACCTCTCATGTGACATTCTCAGAAGAACGTACGACACTCCGTAGAAGACTGCCGTGGATAAGATGATGAATTGGAGTTGGGTTGTGAGGGTTAGCAGAGGTTGTCCTATGAGTATTGTACGTCGAAGAGCCTCGATTCCGTATGCCCAAGGTAGCACGAAAGAGATTGACTTGGAGATTCCTCTAAGGAGTTCCCTGTCAATTATGAAGCCACTGAAAGCGAATAGAAATAGTATAAGGAAGAACTCTATGATTATGACGGCTCTCACCCCTGCTCCGAGTGATGATATCATGAACCCAAATCCCATCGTCAGTAATGCGATCATCAGTGAGAGCACCATGATCGTTCCAAAGTCGGTGTTAGGCCGAGCGCCGTAGAGATACACCGAGATCGCCAGAACGAACAACGTACGAATGACGTTCAGAACAAGATCGAAAAGGGTCTTTCCTATCATTATTGCACCGAGGCTGACCGGACTTACAAGCAGACGTGCGTAGGTTCCATCCTCGCGTTCCTTGGAGATTCCGCCTGCAATCTCATAGAACGTTGCAAATATTATTACCAAGCCAAGAATTATTGTGAGACCAACAGAGAAACCTGAGAATATGGCGCCTTTCTGAACGATTTGAACTTGTGAGGCCCCCTCCACCGGGACCATCTGAACATCAACACTGGGATTGAAATAAAGTAGAGTTCCCTCAACTGTGGAAACGATCGTTGTGTCAAGTGAAGGTTCTCCATCATCCGCATAAACAAGTATCCTAGCCTTGTTGCCGCTCAGAAGATCATCCTCGAACCCTTTGTCAACAACGATGACTGCGTAGATCTTCCCGGTTCCCAAGAGAGCTATCGCATTTTCTTCTCTGTAGCCTTGAAGTAGATTGTTGAAATCTCCGGAACTTGAAAGAGCACTGTACACACGACCAGAAGTGATCGTCATATCGTTGTCGACGAAAGCAATGGGAACATGCGCCGTCGCAGAGAAACTTGTTCCAGCTTCACCTGTTCCGGCTCCGAGCGACATTGTGAAGAACAGCGGTAGAACGAGCAGTGATATGACTATGGCAGTGCGATTCCGTCTGAACAAACGAAGTTCTTTAGCGGTAACCGCCAAGATATCGTTGAGAAACTTCACTGCTGACATAACCAGCGAAACCTCAGCCAACCGAAGTCGTCTGTCAGTTCCAAACTATTTCTTCCTGCTGGACTTCTCAAGAAAACGATCTACTTCTTCCTCTCCACCGGTAAGTTTGATGAAAGCTTCCTCAAGGGTGGGTTCCTTTGTGCTGACGGATTTGACACGAGAGCCTTCAGATAGAAGAACCTTCACAAGTTTCTCGGCTAGCCCGTCGTCTTGTGAGCATTTTATCTGGAGCATCGGATCATCGTACTTCAAGCTGCAGACTTCTCCAAGATTCCTAATCTTCTCAATCTTCTCAGTCGACAAGCCGGGAGTCTCAATTTCTATTATGGATAACTCACTGACTTTTTGTTTCAGTTCCTTGGGTGACCCTATCTGAATTAATCGACCCGCTGAGATGATTCCAACACGATCACAGATCTTCTCAGGTTCAGTCATGTAGTGGGTGGTCCAGATCACCGTGACACCTTGATTGCAGAGATTTCGGGTAAAATCCCTCAACGCGGTTGCAGACTGAGGATCCAAACCGGTCGTTACTTCGTCTAGAAACAGAATCTTGGGATCATGCAGCAAAGCTGCAGCTATCAGCGCCTTCTTCGTCCAGCCTGAGGAAAGTGCACCAACCATTCGCTTGGATTTCTCTTCAAAATTGAACATGTCGAGAAGCTCGTTAATTCTGATGTCAGCCTCTCTCTTGGGAAGATCGTAGAGTTTGCCTAGAAATCTCAGGTTCTCCTCTATGCTCAGGTCTTTGTAGAGCATCACCCCTTCTGACACTACTCCAATTTGACGTCTAACGCTCGCAGGCTGTTTGACAAGATCATATCCGGCAACGGTTGCCGTGCCACGTGTCACTTCGATCAATGTACAGAGCATGCGTACAGTGGTTGTCTTTCCAGCGCCGTTGGGTCCTAGTAAACCGAAAAGTTCACCTTCTT
>Ga0209253_10001581_pt1 | contig 19988 bp, 18 predicted proteins | sample FrelakmetBRP12BR_FD_187145 | JGI IMG/M metagenome (GOLD analysis project Ga0209253, IMG submission 187145) | Freshwater lake sediment microbial communities from the University of Notre Dame, USA, for methane emissions studies - BRP12 BR (SPAdes)... | ecosystem: Environmental > Aquatic >... | reverse complement strand
TGGAGTATCCTCTCAACAAGATCGTCATGTAGGGCGGTCGTGCGGCGGCACTTGTAGGCGGAGCGGCCCGCCCCTCGGGGCGGGCCCTGGCGTTTCTCTCGCTTCCCGGACCCGCCTGGCGTAGAAAAATGGCCCGGGCGGCCCGGCGGCCGCACACCGCAAGGGGGCCAGGGTGAAGATCCACGAGTACCAGGCCAAGGAAATCCTGCGGAAGTTCGGCGTGGCCGTGCCACGGGGCTTCCTGGCCACGACCCCAATGCAGGCCGAGGGTGCCGCCCGTCAGCTCGGCGGCGGCATCTGCGCGGTGAAGGCACAGATCCACGCGGGTGGCCGCGGCAAGGGGGGCGGCATCAAGCTGGCCCGCTCGCCGGAGGAGGCGCGCCTCCACGCGGAGGCGATGCTGGGCATGATGCTCCGCACCCCGCAGACCGGGCCGGAGGGGCAGGAGGTCCGCAAGATCTACGTCGAGGACGGGGCGCGCATCGCCCGCGAGCTCTACCTGGGCATCACCTTGGACCGCGAGAAGGGCCGGGTCACGGTGATGGCCTCGGCCGAGGGCGGCGTGGACATCGAGGACGTGGCCCGCGAGCACCCCGAGCGGATCCTGAAGGCGCCGGTGGACCCGCTCATCGGCTTCCCGCCGTTCCAGGCCCGCAAGATGGCCTTCACGCTCGGGCTACAGGGGGACAGCGTCAACGCCTTCGTGAAGTTCGGGACCGGCCTCTACGCCGCCTTCGCCGCCACCGACGCGACCCTGGCCGAGATCAACCCGCTGGTGGTGACGACGACCGGCGCCGTCATCGCGCTCGACGCCAAGCTGAACTTCGACGACAACGCGCTCTACCGGCACCCCGACGTCGCGGCGATGCGCGACCCGGGCGAGGAGGATCCCAAGGAGACGCAGGCCAAGGAGTTCGACCTCTCCTACATCGCGCTGGACGGGGACATCGGCTGCATGGTGAACGGCGCCGGGCTCGCCATGGCGACCATGGACGTCATCAAGCTTGCCGGCGGGTCGCCCGCGAACTTCCTCGACGTCGGAGGCGGCGCGGACGAGGGGAAGGTGACGGCCGCCTTCAAGATCATCCTCCAGGACCCCAACGTCAAGGCGGTGCTGGTGAACATCTTCGGCGGCATCATGAAGTGTGACGTGATCGCCAAGGGCGTGGTGGCGGCTGCCAAGCAGGTGGGGCTGACGATGCCCCTCGTGGTCCGGCTCCAGGGCACCAACGTCGCGCTGGGCAAGGAAATCCTGGCGAAGAGCGGTCTCGACATCATCGCGGCCGACGACCTCACCGACGCCGCCCGCAAGGTCGTGGCCGCCGTACGGTCCCATCGGTGACGCGCCGCGCGGAGGTCCGCACGTGAGCATCCTCGTCGATCACAACACCCGCGTGGTGGTCCAGGGCATCACGGGCTCCGCCGGAAGCTTCCACTCGGAGCAGATGATCGCCTACGGCACGCAGGTCGTGGCGGGCGTCACACCGGGGCGGGGCGGTACGCGCTTCCAGGGGGAGGTTCCCATCTTCAACACCGTCACCGAGGCGGTGAAGGAGACCGGCGCCAACGCCGCGGCCATCTTCGTCCCGCCCCCTTTCGCCGCCGACGCCATCCTCGAGTCGGCCGACGCCGGCGTCCCGTTGCTGGTCGCCATCACCGAGGGCATCCCCATCCTCGACATGGTCCGGGTGAAGCGCTACCTGGAGGACCAGGCCGGCGTTCGGCTCATCGGGCCCAACTGCCCGGGCGTCATCACGCCGGGGCAGTGCAAGATCGGCATCATGCCCGGCCACATCCACCGGCCCGGCCGCATCGGCGTCGTCTCCCGGTCGGGCACGCTGACCTACGAGGCGGTGCTCCAGCTCACCGAGCTCGGGCTCGGGCAGAGCACGGCGGTGGGGATCGGCGGTGACCCGGTCCACGGCACGAACTTCGTCGACGTCCTCCGCCTGTTCCAGGCCGACCCCGACACCGACGGGGTCATCATGATCGGCGAGATCGGCGGCACCGAGGAGGCCCGCGGTGCCGACTGGGTGAAGAAGAACATGACGAAGCCGGTGGTGGGCTTCATCGCCGGCCGCACGGCCCCCCCGGGCAAGCGGATGGGCCACGCCGGCGCGGTGATCTCCGGCGGCGGGGACACGGCCGAGGCCAAGATGGCGGCGATGACCGAGGCCGGGATCGTCGTCTGCGACTCGCCGTCGAAGCTCGGCAAGGCGATGAAGGACCTGCTCGCGGGGCGCAAGGCGCGCGGCCGGGAGGAGCGCCGCGCCGAGGCGCGGCCGGTGGCACGGGTCGAGGCCAAGGCCGATGTGAAGGGGGCGGCCCGAGCGGAGGTCAAGCCTGCCGTGAAGGGCGCCCGGAGCGCCGCGCAGGCCTCGCCGACAGCGCGTGCCACCCTCAAGAAGGCTGCCAAGAGGAAGAGCTGAACCCAACCATCGAGTTCCGGAGGAGCACCGCATGGCCGTCGAGCGCACGTTCTCCATCATCAAGCCGGACGGGGTCGAGAAGGGTGTCATCGGCCGCGTCATCGCCCGCTTCGAGGCTGCGGGACTGAAGCCGGTGGCGATCAAGCTGAAGCGGCTCTCGCAGGCCGAGGCCGAGGGCTTCTACGCGGTCCACCGCGCCCGCCCTTTCTTCGGTGACCTGGTGAAGTTCATGACCGGCGGCCCAGCGGTGCTGATGGTTCTCGAGGGGGAGGGCGCCATCGCCAGGAATCGCGAGGTGATGGGCGCCACCGACCCGAAGAAGGCGGCGCCCGGGACCATCCGCGCCGAGTTCGCGACCGACATCGAGAAGAACACGGTGCACGGCTCGGACGCGCCGGAGACCGCCCGCACCGAGATCTCGTACTTCTTCCCGGAGGTGGAGATCCACCCCTACGAATGGAAGGGCAAGCGATAGTTGCTTGTAATTCTTGATCGTTTCAAGCGCCCCGCCCCGGAACGGCCCGGCGCGGGGCGCTTGGCTATTATGACTGGCGACGTCTGACCGGCCCGTCCTCGCGACGGGCCGCGTCGTTCCCGGCGCGGGGCGCCCAGAGCGGGAGGGAGAGCACGACTTGGCAGGAATGGAGACATGGGAGTGGATGCTCGGGTTCGTCGTCCTGCTGGGGAGCTCCTTCTGCTCCGGCACCGAGACGGCCCTGACGGCGCTCGGCGACGTTCGCGCCCGCCAGCTCGCCGAGTCGGGCGGGCGCCGCGGCCGGTTGCTCGGGCTGTGGGCCGAGCACCCCGAGCGCGTCCTCTCGGCGCTGCTGGTCGGGAACACCCTCTTCAACATCGGGGGCGGCGTCCTCGCGGGCGAGGTCGCCGGCTCCCTGGCCGCGGCCCACGGCTTTCGGGCCGGCCCGACCCTCGCGCTCATCACGGGCGTCACCACCGTCGTCATCCTCTTCCTCGGAGAGATCGTCCCCAAGACCATAGGGAAGCGCCACCCCGTGCAGGTGTCGCTGGCCGTCATCCCGCTCGTCCACGTCCTCTACTGGCTGCTCCGTCCGCTCACCGTCGCGCTCGTCCGGGCGACCCAGCTGGTGGTGGGCCTTCTCGGCGGCGGCAAGGGTGGACCGCCGCCGGCCGTCACCAGCGAGGAGATCGAGTACCTCATCGAGGTGGGCACCCGCGAGGGCGTGCTCGACGAGGTGAAGGAGGAGCTCCTCAACAGCGTGCTCGAGTTCGCCGATCGGGTGGTGAAGGAGATCATGGTCCCGCGCACCCGGATGGTGGCCATCGACCGGGACGCGCCGCCCGAGGAGATCTTCCGCACCGTCACCGAGAACCCCTACAGCCGGATGCCGGTCTACAGTGGCTCCATCGACGACGTCGCCGGCATCCTGCTGGTGCGAGACATCATCGGCGAGCTGAAGAAGGGGCCGCTCGGGAGCGTGCCCTTCGACCGGATCCTGAAGCCGGTGTTCTTCGTGCCCGAGCAGATGAAGATCTCCCGACTCCTCAAGGAGATGCAGAGGCGCAAGACCCACATCGCCGTCGTGGTGGACGAGTTCGGCGGCACGAGCGGCATCGTGACCCTGGAGGACGTGCTGGAGGAGATCGTCGGGGAGATCCAGGACGAGGCCGATGCCGAGGCGGCCCAGGTGAAGTCGCTCGGCGACGGACAGTGGCTGGCCGACGCCACCGTGCCCCTGCGCGAGCTCGAGACCTTCATCAACCGCCAGCCCGATGCGCCACCCGGCGGGGCCGAGCCCGAACCCGAGGCGCGCCCCGAGATCCACTTCCCCGAGGAGGGTGACTACGAGACGCTGGGGGGGTTCGTCACCGCCCGGGCCGGTCGCGTGCCGCAGGTGGGGGCGGTGGTCGAATGGGACGGCCTCACGCTGACGGTGCGGGGCGGGGACGAGCGCCGGGTCACCCGGGTGGAGATCGCGCGCAGCGTCTCGCCCCCGGTCGCGGCGCGCCGTGCGGCCCGGCAGGAGGCCTGACGTGGCCGGCCCCGACCTGCGGTCGCTCGCCGGTGCAGAGCTCGCGGAGCTGGTGGCACGCCTCGGCGAGAAGCCGTACCGGGCGCGGCAGCTTCACCGCTGGCTCCACCGGAAGGGCGCCGCGACGCTCGGGGAGATGAGCGATCTCCCGGTGGCCTTCCGCCAGGCCCTCGCCGCCGAGGCCGGGCTCGTCACCCTGGAGCGGGCCGCCGAGGCGCGCTCCAGCGACGGGACCATCAAGTGGACCTGGCGCATGCCGGACGGGAAGCTCGTCGAGTCGGTCTACATGCCGGAGAGGGATCGCAAGACCCTTTGCGTGTCCACCCAGGCGGGGTGCGCGGTGGGCTGCACCTTCTGCATGACCGGGACCATGGGGCTCGCCCGAAACCTGACCGTGGGCGAGATCGTCGACCAGGTGGCGCGCGCCAACCGGCGCCTCCTCGAGCTCGGTGTGGGCCAAGGGCCCCGGCCTCTGACGAACCTGGTCTTCATGGGCATGGGAGAGCCCCTTCACAACTACGAGAACGTGAAGGCGGCGCTCGAGGTCTTGCTCTCCGCGGACGGCCCCGACTTCTCCAACCGCCACGTCACGGTGTCGACGTCCGGGGTCGTCCCGGCGATGCGCCGCTTCGGCGAGGAGACCGAGGTGAAGCTGGCGGTGTCGCTGAACGCCACCACCGACGAGGTGCGAAGCGCGCTGATGCCGATCAACCGCCGCTGGCCGCTCCGCGAGCTGCTGGCCGCCTGCCGCGACTTCCCCATGAAGAAGGGGCGACGCATCACCTTCGAGTACGTGTTGCTGGGCGGGGTCAACGACAGCGACGAGGATGCGGTCCGCCTGGCGCGCCTCGTCGGGGGCTTGCGCGCCAAGGTGAACCTCATCCCCTACAACGAGAACCCCGGCCTCGGCTTCCGTGCCCCCTCCCCGGGGCGGGCCGAGGCCTTCCAGGAGATCCTCTACCGCAAGGAGGTGACCGCGGTGGTCCGCCGGAACCGGGGGCGCGACATCGCCGCCGCCTGCGGCCAGCTCGCCGCGGAGGGTGGTCCGGGCAACCCGCGGCGGCGCGAGCGACCCGCACTGCCGTTGACCAACGACGCTCGGCTGGGGTAGAGGAGCGGACCCATGTCGCTCCTCGCCGTCGGATCGGTGGCCCTGGACTCCGTGGAGACCCCCTTCGGTCGCCGCGAGGAGGTCCTCGGCGGCTCGGGCACCTACTTCTCGACCAGCGCCAGCTTCTTCGGGCCGGTCCGGCTCGTGGCCGTGGTGGGCGAGGACTTTCCCGAGGAGCACGTCGCCTTCCTGCGCGCCCGCGGCGTGGACCTCTCCGGGCTGTCCCGGGTTCCGGGACGGACCTTCCGGTGGACCGGTCGCTACGAGTTCGACCTCAACCAGGCCCATACTCTCGACACGCAGCTCAACGTCTTCGCGGACTTCCGGCCGGAGCTGCCGGAGCCGTTCCGCGACTCGAGCCACGTCTTCCTGGGCAACATCGACCCGGACCTGCAGCGCCGGGTGCTCGACCAGGTGCGGACGCCGCGCTTCGTCGCCGCCGACACGATGAACTTCTGGATCGGCGCGAAGCGGGCGAGCCTGCTCGAGATGCTGAAGCGGGTCGACCTCCTCTTCGTGAACGATGCCGAGGTCCGCCAGCTCGCCGGGGAGCACAACGTGGTGCGCGCGGCCCAGGCCGTCCTGGGGTTCGGCCCCGCCGCGGTGGTGGTGAAGCGCGGCGAGTACGGGGCGCTCTTCTTCTCGGGCGAGGAGGTCTTCGCGGCGTCGGCCTACCCGCTGCCCGAGCTCTTCGACCCGACCGGCGCCGGAGACAGCTTCGCCGGCGGATTCATGGGCTACCTCGCCCGAGCCGGCTCGCTCGATCCCGCGGTCATGCGCCGCGCCATCGTGGTCGGCGGCGTGCTCGCGAGCTACGCCGTGGAGCGCTTCAGCCTGGAGCGGCTCCGCAGCCTGACCACCGACGAGATCCGCTCGCGCTACGGGGAGTTCCGGCGTCTGACCCACTTCGAGGACCTCGAGGTGGACATCCTGGGGGGGGACGGGACGCGAGATTGACGCACCGTCTGGGCGCCGTTACTCTGCGGCCGGGCCGCGGAGGGCGCGTCCGACGTCGCTCGCGGGGCCGGGTCGATGCGCATCGGGATCATCAGCGACGTTCACTCGAACGCCGAGGCCCTCGCGGAGGTCGCGCGGGTGCTCGCGGCGCAGGGCGTGGACCGGGTGGTGTGCCTGGGTGACGTGGTGGGCTACGGCGCCAGCCCCAACCAGTGCTGCGCCGAGGTGCGCCGCATCGCCGAGGTGACGTTGCTCGGCAACCACGACGCCGCCGTCGCCGGGCGCATGGACTACAGCTTCTACTACGACGCTGCCCGCAACGCGCTCGACTGGACCGCCGAGCAGCTCGAGCCGGGCCACCTCGAATGGCTGAAGACCTTGCCTTACCAGCACCGCATCGGTGACGTCGGCTTCAGCCATGGCTCTCCGCTGCGCCCCGAGGCCTACGACTACATCTTCGCCCGCGAGCAGGCCGAGGAGGTGCTGCCGCACCTGGCCGGGCTGCCCGAGGTGACCTTCATCGGGCACTCCCACCTCTGCAAGGTGTTCGCGCTGCACCCCGGCAGCGAGGTCCACGAGGTGGCGTCGCGGCGCTTCGGGCTCCGCAAGGGCTACAAGTACATCATCTCGGTGGGCTCGGTCGGACAGCCGCGCGACTACGACAGCCGGGCCTGCTTCGTGATCTACGACACCGAGGAGCGGACGGTGGAGTACCTGCGCGTGGCCTACGACATCGAGAGCTCCGCGCAGAAGATCTTCGACGCCGACCTGGCGCTGAACTTCGGGCGTCGCCTCTTCCTCGGCGTGTAGCGCAGGCGCGTCCTCGCCCCGCGCTTGCGTCATCCACCCCCTTCGCCCTCCACCACCGCCAGGTGACTCTGCAGCCGGGCCCCGACCAGCAGCCCCTCTCCGTCCAGGCACCAGACGGCGTCCCCCGCGGGGGCGAGCAGCCGCGCCGGCGCCTGGGCGGGCAGGTGGCCGACGAGCCGCCCGCGCCGCAGGTCGAGGACCTCCACGTCCTCCGAGGGCACGAGGACCAGGCCCCGCCAGACCAGCGGGGCGAGGTTGCCGACCGCGGGCACGCCGCCGCGGGCTCGGGTCCACAGCGGTGCGCCGTCCCGCGCCAGCAGTGCGCAGGACCCGTCGGCGGACTTGGCGAGGAGTGCGGCTGGAGCCGGTGCGAGCGCCGCGGGCCCGGGGCCCAGCGGCACGGTGCCGGTCCAGGCAGGCGACCCGTCGCCCTCGAGCACGGCAACGACCGGGTCCCCTCCCACCGTCCCCGGCACCGCGATGCGCCCCGCGAAGGACACCGGGGCGCCGGTGGGCGTCAGGTCGAGCGCTGCCTCGAAGCGCCGCCGCCCGGTGGCCGCGTCCACGCCCACGAGCGCCGCCCCGAGCGGCGCCAGGAAGAGAAGCAGGCAGGTGCCGGCGCCCGCCACCGGTGGCATGGCGAGCGGACCCGGGCCGCGCAGGCGCCAGGCCACCTGGCCCTGCGGGTCGAGCCCGTGGACCAGCCCGGTGTCGGCCGCCGCCACGAGGATTGGCCCGAAGCGAGTAGCCTCGAGGCGGAGCGCGCCCGGCGAGTCGAAGGCCCAGCCGGGCGCACCGGTGGCGGCATCCACCGTCCAGGCCGAGCCCCCGGCGAGAAGCGCCACCTGGCCGCCGGTGGCGGCCAGGAGATGGCGCGACCGCGCCGACGGAGCGGGCAGCGGCCGCGTCCAGCGTGCGTCGCCGGAAAGCACGCCGCGGCAGGCGAGGGCGTCCGCGGAGCAGGTGACCACCGCATCGTCGGCAAGCGCGGCGAGGAGGGAGCCCGAGGCTCGCCAGAGCTCCCGGCCGGTGGTGGCGTCGAGGGCCAGCGTGGCATCGCGGCCGCATGCGAGGACGGTGCCCGACGAATGCAGGAGCCCGTTTCTCGCGGGCGGGCCCACGTCGGCCACCGCCAGGCGCTGGAAGGAGACGCGCCGCAGCCACCCAGGTCCCAGCGGGCCGGTGGGAGGGCGCGGCGGCCGTCCCATGCGCAGGCGCCGTTCGCGGGGGGAGGTCCGCTCCCCCGCCTCCAGCTCCCGCACGTGCGCAAGCCCCTCCGCGGCGGCGTCGCGCAGGTCGGCGAGGCGCGCGTTCCGTGCCTGCGCGGGGTTGCGCGTCTGCACCGCCGCGCAGAAGTCGGCGGTGGCCTCGAGCACCGCTCGGGCGAGGGCCAGCGGGTGCACTTCGGCGGCAAGACGTCCATCGACGGAGAGCGTCCCGGCGGTCACATCGACCTCGACCTCCATGGGATGGCTGCGCCCGGGGCGCGCCAGCTGGAAGGCGACCCGGCCATGGGCGCCGGCGCCTGCGACGCGCGCCGCCGCCGCGCAGAGGTCCCGGAGCAGGAGGAAGGGCGCCCCGGCGAGCGAGAGGACCTCCAGGCCATCGGCGCCCCGCACGGTCACGCGGCCGGGCACCAGCAGGGACGCCAGGTCGGCCCCCTGTCCACGCCAGCCGAGAAGGCGGCCGTCGTCGTCGTGGATCTCGAAGCTGCAGGCGGGCTGGCCCGGGCGCCGGCGGGTGCGCAGCAGGCGAGGGCTCGGGCTGGGGCCCGGTGCCGGGGCGGACCGGATGCGCGAGGCTCGTGTGGCGGCGCGCAGCAGCCGTCGCACCGCGGGGAGCGCGGCGGTCTGCGGCTCGAGCTCGGCGACGCGCCGGCACCACTCCCCGGCGGCGTCGCGCGCGGCCTGGGAGAGCGCCTCGAGGTCGACCTCCACCTCGTGGGCGATCACCCGGGCGGGCCTGGAGAGGCTGACGAGGGAAAGCAGCGCGCTGCCCCCGCGGCGCCGAAGCAGAAGCTCCACGGCACCGTCCTCGAAGGGCACCGATGCCTCTGCAGCGCCGGCGGCGAGCCGCGCCACCGCCGCGACGAGCGCGCGCGCCGTCTCGAGGACCGGCCCCTCGGTCCGGCCGGCCGAGATGTCCACGCCGTCCACCTCGATGGCGACGACATCCACGATCGCCTGCACCGCCGCGGCGCGGGCGCGCGCGGCCCCTGCACGGCGCAGCGCCTGCTGCAGCCGCGGGTCGGACCTCCAGGCCTCCCCGATCCGGATGTGGACCACGCCTCTTCTCTAGCCGGCAAGCCCTGGCAAAACGGTCGAAATCCACGTTGACAGGGTGCACCCCGCGAAACAAGATGTTCAGTTCAGGCAGGCGATCTCCCGTCGCCGCCAAAAATTCAAGGATTCCGACCCCTTCATGACATTCACCGAAGCGGCCGTGGACGTGTTGAGGCGCGAAGGCAAGCCCCTCCACTTCCGCAAGATCGCCGAGATTGCCATCCGCGAGAACCTTCTCGACCACGTGGGAAAGATCCCCGAGGACACGATGGCAGACCAGCTGGCGTCGCACTGCCGGCTCCCCCGCCCGGAGCGGAACATCATCGTCGTCCAGGCCGGCACGTTCGCGCTGGAGGAGTGGGGGCTGGCGGAGGACCCGGCCGGGCTGGAGAACCTCGTCGAGGCGCCTCCCGAGGGTGAGCCTCCGTACCGGCCCAAGGAGCGCCACCCGATCCCCTCGCGCGAGCTGGCGCGCGGGGGAGGTCGCGAGTCGGGACGAGGCCGGCGCCGCGAGGAGGGGGAGGAGAAGCGACGCCGCTTCCCGCCGCCGGCCGAGGTGGCCTACGAGATCCTCGCTGGCGCGGAGCGCCCGCTTTCGCCCGGCGAGCTGGCGGCACTCGGCGCCGAGCGCCTGCTCATGCCCGACGCGTTCGTGCGGGAGCCGCAGTCGCTCGTGGCGGCGCTGCGCGAGGACAACCGCAGGCGCGAGTCGGCGGGTCGCAGGCCGCTCTTCGAGGTGCAGGGCGACACGGTGACGCTCGCGGCCCAGCCCGAGCCGGGCGAGCGACCGGCTCCGGTGGCGGCGGCGCGCGCGCCGGCCGGGCCCGCCGAGATGCGCCGCGTGGCGCTGGCGGCCCTGCGCCGCCGGCTGCGCGAGTGCGACGCCCCCACCGTGGAGTGGCTGGCCGGGCGGTTGCTCGAGAAGATGGGGCTCGCCGAGGTGAAGGTGGCCAAGCGCGGCCGGGAGCACGTGGTCTTCACCGGGCGCCGGCGCCTCGGGCTCGTCGACGTCCGCCACTGCGCGCGCGTCGTGCGCACCGGGGCCGAGGTCGGGCGCCGGGACGTCGTCGAGGTGCGGCGCGACCTCGGGCACTACGGCGCCCAGATCGGGATGCTGCTCACGACTGGCGAGGCGGCACGCGAGGCCCGCGGGGAGGCCGGGGCCGCTGGCCAGATGCCGGTGCTGCTGCTCGCCGGCGAGGCCTTCGCCGAGGCCTTCGCCGAGGCGGGCGTCGCCTGCCGGCAGGTCCTCGTGCCCGAGGTGGACGAGTCGTTCCTGGCGCAGGCCGCCGAGCTCGCGCAGAAGGAGGAGGCGGTTCGCCGCGCCCGTCGAGAGGAGCGCGATCGCCGCGAGGAGCGCGAGGGCGGCGGGGCGGGCCCCGGGGACGACCGCGAAGGCAGCCGCGGCGAGCGCGAAGGGCGCGGAGAGCGCGACGGACGGCGGGAAGGTCGGGAAGGGCGGGATCGCCGTGATCGGCGCGACGAGCGGCGAGGCGAGGAACGGGAGAAGAGCGCGGTGCGCCCCGAGCCCGAGGATGCCGAGCGGCTCGCAGCCCTGGCCGCCGCTGGGCCCTCGGTCGAGGGCGGGACGGCGCCGGGAGGGCTCCCGGCGGAATCGCCGCCCGGGCGCCCCGAGCCGGCCGATGTGGCGGATCTCCCCCTGGATGCGGACGAAGGGGACGATGTCGACGAAGGCGACGACGGGGAGGGCGAGGCCGAGCCCGGCTCCTTGGAGGACGCGGCGGGTGGAGCCCAACCCGGGGGTCCCGTGGCGGCCGGAGCCGAGGGTGCCGCCGGGGAGGGTCGCCGCCGCCGCCGCCGCCGCCGCCGCCGCGGTGGCCGCGGTCGAGGAGAGCGCCGGCCCGGGGGTGAGGGGCCGCCGCGCGAAGGCGCTTCCCCCGAGGGTGGCGCCGCCGCGAGTCCACCCGGAACTGGCGGAAGCCCTGTCCCCGAGATGGGCTCCACCGGCCCGCCACTGTTGCCGGCCCCGCCCCCGTCCGAGCCTGCACCGGCCGCGCCCGAGCCTGCCGGCCTCCTGCCCCCGGCTGCGGCGAGATCGGGCGGGGAGACGGAGTAGGGCGTGGAGCGCCCGCGGCGGGGCTTCGCGCTCGCGATGCTGGCGCTCGGCCTCGGCGGCTGCAGGGACGCGCCGCGAGCCTGCTACGTCACCGGCGTCTCGGTCGGAGAAGGTGTACCCCCCCAGCGGCTCGAGGCGCTCGGGCTCGGGCCCGACGACCTGCGCCGCTCGGCGCTCGCGGCCTTCGGAGGGGCGCGGGGCTTCCGGGCCGCACCCGCCGAGCCATCCCCGGGCGATCGCCGCTGCCGTGGCACCATCTCGCTCCTCGACGCCCGGGTCCGGACCTCGAGCGCAGGCGGCACTCCGCAGGTCGAGGTCCTCGTGTCGCTCGTGGCGGTCCCGGGCGACGGCGCCGAGCACTGGCGCGAGGTGACCCGCCACGCCGAGCCGGTGCGCCCGGCCGAGGACCCGGGCACGACCCTGCGGCGCGCCATCGACGCCGCGGCGGCTCGGGCTGCCACGGGCCTGGCGCTGGCGCTCCAGTTGGCCGCGAAGCCGGACGCCGAGCTCGTCCGCGACCTGGAGTCGGGCGACCCGAAGGTGCGAGACCTGGCGGTGCAGGCACTGGCGGAACGGCGGGTTCCGGCCGCGGTACCGGCGCTCGTGGCGCGGCTGCAGGACCCGGATCCCGAGGTGGTGGAGCGCGCCGTCGGGGCGCTCGCGCAGATCCGCGACCCGCGCGCCGTGGGGCCGCTCATCGAGCTGACCCGGCGGCGGGAGGGGCCGTTCGTGGCCCAGCTCGTCCGGATCATCGGTGACATCGGCGGCGACGACGCCGCAGCCTACCTCGAGACGGTGCGCGCGGGTCACCCCGACCCGGCGGTCCAGGACGCCGCCCGGCGAGCGCTCTCCGACCTGCGCCGCCGCCCGCCGGCCGCCGACGCCACGGGGGCCCACCGCTGACCAGAGCCGCCGCTTTGAGGATAAGATGCGCCCCGTGCACCGCCCCGCCCCGACGACCCTCGCCCTCTTGCTCTGCGCCTGCGCCCACGCGCCCGCCACGCCGGCCCATCCCGCCGCCGCATCCGTCCCCACGCTCCCGGCCGACAGCGCTGCCGCCTACTTCCCGCTGGCCGTCGGCAACCAGTGGACCTGGCTCGACCGCTCTCCGACCACTCCGGCGGGGACGGCGCCGCGGCGGACGGTGCGAATCCTGTCGCGCGACGCCGAGGGGTACTTCGTGGACAGCGACAAGGGGGCCCTCAAGGCATCGGGCGCCTGCGTGCAGGACCGGCTGCGGCGGCTCCTCTGTGCCCCGTTCACGGTGGGGCGCACCTGGGCCTCGGTGGTGAGCGTCACCTCGACCGAGCACTACGAGATCGCCGCGGTCGGCGAGACGACCCGCGTGCCAGCCGGCACCTTCGACGCCTGCGTCCGCGTCCGCGCCCGCAACCGCGCCGGGCCCGAGACCGAGAGCCTCCTCGAGATCACCTACGCGCCCGGTGTCGGACCGGTGCGGATCGAGACCTTCGCGGTCTCGAAGGGCGTCGCGGCGCCGCAGGTGCGCGCCGAGCTGGAATCCTACCGCGTGGAGGGCAAGTGACCATGCGCGAGGTGGGGGTGGGGATCGCCGGCTTCGGGACCGTGGGGGGAGGGGTGCTCTCGATCCTGCGGAGCCACGCGCGGGAGATCGAGGCGCGCCTCGGCGCCCGCATCACCGTCCGCCGGGTGGCGGTCCGCGACCCGGCCAAGGAGCGGATGATCGACGTGGACCCCGCGCTGCTCACCACCCGCTGGCAGGACCTGCTCGACGACCCGCAGGTGGCGGTGGTCGTCGAGCTGCTGGGCGGCACCAGCGAGGCCTACGACCTGGTCATGGGAGCCCTCGACCGAGGGAAGCACGTGGTCACCGCCAACAAGGCCCTTCTCGCCACACGCGGGGACGACATCTTCCGCCGCGCTCAGGAGAAGGGCGTCGACGTCTACTACGAGGCGGCGGTCTGTGGCGGCGTACCGGTGATTCGGACGCTGCGCGAGGCGCTGGCCTCCGACCGCATCCAGGCGCTCTACGGCATCGTCAACGGGACCACCAACTACATCTTGACGGCCATGGCCGACAAGGGTGAGCCGCTCCCGGTGGCACTCGCGGAGGCCCAGCGGCTCGGCTACGCCGAGGCCGACCCGACGCTGGACGTGTCCGGCGGGGACGCCGCCCAGAAGCTGTGCGTGCTGGCCCAGCTCGCCTTCGGCGCGAGCCTGAAGCCCGACGACGTCCTCACCGAGGGCATCCTCGGCCTCCTGCCGGAGGACTTCGCCTGGGCGAAGGAATTCGGCTACGCGCTGAAGCTCCTCGCCGTGGCCCGTCGCTGCGGCCCCCACGGCGGCAAGGGGGGCGACCTCATCGAGGCGCGCGTGCACCCCACGCTCATCCCTGCCGGCTCGATGCTCGCCGGCGTGCGCGGCGCGATGAACGCGGTGATGTTGCGCTCCGAGGCGCTCGGCCCGTCGATGCTCTTCGGTCAGGGGGCGGGGGCGATGCCGACGGGCAGCGCGGTGGTCTCGGACATCATCGACCTGACCCGCAACATCCTTTCCGGCAGCCCCGGGCGCGTGCCCCTGCCGCCCGTGCAGCCGCTGGTGCGCCTGCACCCCCACGACGAGATCCGCACCAGCTACTACCTGCGCTTCTCCGTGAAGGACGTACCCGGCGTCCTGGCTCGCATCGCCCAGACGCTGGCCGGGCGCCACATCTCCATCGCCGCGGTGCAGCAGCGCGAGCACGGCGAGGAGGGGGGTCCGGTGCCGCTGGTCATCGTCACCCATCAGGCCCGCGAGGCCGACCTGCACTCCGCCATCCGCGAGATCGACCGCTACCAGAGCACGGTGGCCCCGACCCGGCTCATCCGCATCGAGGCGCCCTGACGCGCGCGGGTCCCCGCCCATGGTTCGAACCGAGATCCGGGTCATCTACGGCGACACCGACCGCATGGGCGTCGTCTACTACGCCAACTACCTCCGATACTTCGAGGCCGGGCGCACCGAGTTCCTCCGCGCCAAGGGACTCTCCTACCGGGACTTCGAGGAGAAGGCCCGGCTGCTCCTGCCGGTGGCCGAGGCGGCCATCGCCTACCGTGCCCCGGCGCGCTACGACGACCTCCTGTCGGTCGAGACCTCTCTGACGGAGGTGCGCCGCGCCTCGGCGCGCTTCGGGTACCGCGTCCTCCGCGGCGGGGATCTCCTGGCGACCGGACACACCGTGCACGCGTGCGTGGACCTCGACGGCCGGGTCCAGCGCATGCCCAAGGACCTGCTCGACCGGCTGCTCGCCGGCGAGGACCGCGTCCCCTGAGGCCGCACCGGGAGAACTCCATGGACCGCAACCTCGGGCTCGAAGTCGTGCGCATCACCGAGGCAGCCGCGCTGGCCTCGGCCCGCCTGATGGGGCGCGGCGACCGGGACGCAGCCGACCGCGCCGCCACCGAGGCGATGCGCAAGGCGTTTCGCGAGTTCGACATCGCCGGCGAGGTGGTCATCGGTGAGGGAGAGCGGGACGAGGCGCCCATGCTCCACATCGGCGAGAAGGCCGGCCGCGCCAGCCCGGGCGCGCCGGAGATGGAGATCGCCGTCGATCCGCTCCAGGGCACGAACCTCTGCGCCACCGGCGCCGCCAACGCCATCAGCGTCATCGCCCTGGGGCCCAAGGGGTCGTTCCTGCGCGCCCCCGACACCTACATGGAGAAGATCGCCGTGGGCCCGAAGGCCAAGGGGGCGATCGACATCCATCGCCCCCCCAAGGAGAACCTTCGGGCCGTGGCCGACGCGCTGGGGAAGTACGTCGAGGACCTGACCGTGGTGATCCTCGACCGCCCGCGCCACCAGACGCTCGTGACCGCCGTGCGCGATGCCGGCGCGCGCATCAAGCTCATCGGGGACGGCGACCTGTCCGGCGCCATCAACACCTGCCTCCCGGAGACCGGCGTGGACATGCTCATGGGGACCGGCGGCGCCCCCGAGGGCGTCCTCAGCGCGGCGGCGCTGCGCTGCGTCGGCGGAGACATGCAGGGGCGGCTCGCCTTCCGCAGCGACGAGGAGAAGGCGCGGGCCCGTGCCATGGGCATCGTCGACCCCGACAAGGTCTTCTCCATCGAGGATCTCGCCAGGGGGGATGTCTTCTTCGCGGCCACCGGCGTCACCAACGGCGACTTCCTGAAGGGCGTCCGTTTCACCGGCGACGGCGCTCGCACCCACTCGGTGGTGATGCGCAGCCGTACCGGGACGGTCCGCTACATCGAGACCGAGCACCACTTCCAGTACAAGCCCAACTACGGCTGGTAGTCCGGCCGAGCGAGCGAGCTCCGGATGGCATCCAGGGTTTCCAAGGAAATCGTGATCCACGTGCCCGTGGACCGCTTCTACGACCTCGTCATCGACTACGACCGCTACGCCCAGTTCGTGCCCGGCGTGAAGGCCTGCAAGGTGGTGAAGACCACCCGCGAGTACCGCGACGTCGAGTACACCGTGGACCTGGGCATCAAGACCATCCACTACGTGCTTCGCCACCTGGAGCACCGGCCGGAGAAGGTGACCTGGTCGCTCCTGAAGGGCGAGATGATGAAGGTGTCGAATGGCGCCTGGGAGCTGGCCGCCGATGGAAACCGCACCCGAGCCCTCTACACCGTCGAGGTCCAGGTGGTGAAGCCGCCGCTCGTCCCCCAGGCCATCGTGGACCGGGTGAGCGACGAGTTGACCAAGGTGAACCTGCCGCGCACCCTCGCCGCCTTCAAGGCCCGCGCCGAGGAGGACGGCTGAGGGGTCTTCCCCGGCCCCTTCCTTGACCCCCGCGAACGGCCCGTGCTACTCGGATCGATGGGCCGTCGAAGGTGTGCGTGCACCAGAGCGGGCCTGCGAGCCTGGGGCCTGGAGGACGGATCGGGCGGAGCGAACGATGCTGGACGCCTTCGTGATCGAGGAGATCAAGCGCCGCGAGCGAGATCGCGACGACCGGCCCTCGATCCAGATCCCGGTCCCGCCGCCGCCCGACCCGCTTGCCGACGACAAGCCCGAGGATGGCTCGGGAACCACCGACCGCGGCGTCGTCATCATCGACTACGGGTAGCCCGCGACGTCAGCCGCCGATCCGCTCCCAGGCCGCCCGGATCTCGTCGGGGGTCCAGGGTCCCTGCACAGGGTCCTTGGCCGCGCCGGGCGTGGTCTCGACGCGGTAGAGGAAGAGCTTCCCGCCGTGGACCCCGATCACCTGTCCGGTGACGCCCTCGGCGAGCCGGCTCGCCAGGAACACGACCACCGGGGCGACGAGCTGCGGGCCCATGTCCTGCTCGGTGGCGCCCTGCAGCATCTTCAGGTCGGCGGTCATGCGGGTCAGCGCCACCGGGGCGATGGCGTTGACGAGGATGCCGTGGCGCTCCAGCTCCAGCGCGGCCACCCGCGTGAGCCCGTAGATGCCGGCCTTGGCAGCGGCGTAGTTGCCCTGCCCGAAGTTGCCGAGCATCCCGGAGAGGCTGGTGGTGTTCACGATCCTCCCGCCCTGGCCCTGGACCTTCATCGCCCGGGCCGCGACCTGGGTGCCGAGGAAGGTGCCGCGCAGGTGGACCTCGAGAACCCGGTCGAAGTCGTCGTCCGACAGGTTGAGCAAGGTCCGGTCCCGCAGGATGCCGGCGTTGTTCACCCAGACGTCGACGCGGCCGAACCTGGCGAGGGCGGCCCAGAGGATGGCGTCGGCCCCCTCGCGGGTGGCGACCGTCGCGTGGCTCGCCACCGCCTCGCCGCCCTGCGCCTGGATCTCCGCCACCACCTCGTCGGCGGCCTGCGAGGCGCGCCCGGCGCCGTGGCGATCGCCGCCGAGGTCGTTCACGACCACACGGGCGCCCTCGCCCGCCAGCGCCAGCGCGTGAGCCCGGCCGATGCCCCCGCCGGCGCCGGTGACCACCGCCACCTTCCCTTCGAGCAGACCAGCCATGCTTCCTCCTGGTGACGGCGCCACCGCTGCGGAAGGTGGTGGCCCGGGTCGGCCTCGGGCTCTAGCCCGCCGGGCCGCGGCGGTCAAGCACGGCGGGCGGAGCCGGTGGGGTCGCCCGTGGGAGCCCCACCGGACCCCAGCGAGGGGTTGACGGCGCGGCTGCCATCCAGGCAAATGGCGTCGACACGCAGCCACCGGAGGCACCCCGCCATGACCGAGATCATCAACGTCGCCGCTCGCGAGATCCTGGATTCCCGCGGGAACCCGACCGTCGAGGTCGAGGTGGCGGTGGCCACCGGCGACGTCGGCCGGGCCGCCGTCCCGTCCGGCGCCTCGACCGGCGAGCGGGAGGCGCTCGAGCTGCGCGACGGCGACAAGTCTCGCTACCTCGGCAAGGGGGTCAAGAAGGCGGTCGGCAACGTGGTGGACGTCATCGGACCGGCGGTGGTGGGGATGGACGCCTCCGATCAGGCGGTCCTCGACGCGCGCATGATCGCTCTCGACGGGACTCCCACCAAGTCGAAGCTGGGCGCGAACGCGGTGCTGGGCGTGTCGCTCGCCGCGGCGCGGGCCGCTGCCATGGCGCACGAGGCGCCGCTCTACCGCTGGGTGGGGGGCGTGAACGCCCGGACGCTCCCGGTGCCGCTCATGAACATCCTGAACGGCGGCGCCCACGCCGACTCGAACGTCGACATCCAGGAGTTCATGGTGGTGCCGCTCGGAGCGCCCAGCTTCGCAGAGGCGCTGCGCTACGGTGCGGAGGTGTTTCACGCGCTGAAGAAGGTGCTGAAGGCCAAGGGCGCCTCGACCGGCGTCGGGGACGAGGGCGGCTACGCGCCGAGCCTGGCGTCGAACGAGGAGGCCCTGGCGGTCATCATGGAGGCCATCAAGCAGACCGGCCTGAAGCCCGGCAAGCAGGTCGGGCTGGCGCTCGACTGCGCGTTCTCCGAGATCTACAACGCCAAGACCGGCAAGTACGTGCTCGAGGGCGAGGGCAAGACCTTCGACGTGAAGGGGCTGGTGGACTGGTACGCGAGCCTGGTCGAGAAGTACCCCATCGTCTCCATCGAGGACGGCTGCGGCGAGAACGACTGGAAGGGGTGGAAGCTCCTGACGGACCGTCTGGGGGGAAGGATCCAGCTCGTCGGTGACGACGTCTTCGTCACCAACACCGAGATCCTCGCCCGCGGCATCGCCGAAGGGGTGGCCAACTCCATCCTCGTCAAGGTGAACCAGATCGGCTCGCTCACCGAGACGCTGGAGGCGGTGCGCATGGCGCACCGGGCCGGCTACACCACCGTCATGAGCCACCGCTCGGGCGAGACCGAGGACACCACCATCGCCGACCTGGCGGTGGCCTGCGACTGCGGCCAGATCAAGACCGGCTCCGCATCCCGAACGGATCGCGTCGCCAAGTACAACCAGCTGCTCCGCATCGAGGAGGAGCTGGGGTCGGCGGCCCGCTACGCCGGCCGCGCCGCCTTCCGGGCGCTGCGATAGGGGCGCCGTCGGCCTCCGCTCCGGCGCGCTTCGCCGGCCAGGCCGACCCACTACGCCCCGCCGACCCTGGCAGCAGCCCGTGCCCGCGTGCCGTTTGACTTGGGTCAGGCTCGCCGCTACCCTCACCCTCCCTCGAAGGGGAGCCTTTCGCTCCCGCGCGGTGGAGCGGAGGACGGATGCGCGCTGAATGGGTTGCCGGTCGCCGGGGCCACGCCAACGTGAGCCAGATGCACTACGCCCGCCAGGGCCTCGTCACCGAGGAGATGGCCCATGTGGCGCGCCGCGAGCGGCTCGAGCCCGAGCAGGTGCGCGCCGAGGTCGCCCGGGGGCGGATGATCATCCCCGCCAACGTGAACCACCCCGAGATGGAGCCGATGGCCATCGGCATCGCCGCCACCTGCAAGATCAACGCGAACATCGGCAACAGCGCAGTGGTGAGCGACGTCCAGGGCGAGCTGGAGAAGCTGCGCATCTGCCTCAAGCACGGGGCCGACACGGTGATGGATCTCTCCACCGGTGGCGACATCCCGCAGATCCGCCAGGCCATCCTCCGTGCCAGCCCCCTGCCGGTGGGCACGGTGCCCATCTACGAGGCCATGGCCCACGTGAGCGACGTGGCGGAGCTCACGCCCGGCCTGCTGCTCGACGTCATCGAGGCGCAGGCGAAGCAGGGCGTGGACTACATGACCATCCACGCCGGCCTGCTGCGGGACTTCATCCCGCTCGCGGCCCACCGCATCACCGGCATCGTCTCCCGCGGCGGCGCGCTCATGGCCCAGTGGATGCTCGCGAACCGGCAGGAGAACCCCCTCTACACCCACTTCGACGCCATCTGCGAGATCTTCAAGCGCTACGACGTTGCTTTCTCGCTCGGCGACGGGTTGCGTCCAGGCTGC
>Ga0209253_10001580_pt1 | contig 19999 bp, 19 predicted proteins | sample FrelakmetBRP12BR_FD_187145 | JGI IMG/M metagenome (GOLD analysis project Ga0209253, IMG submission 187145) | Freshwater lake sediment microbial communities from the University of Notre Dame, USA, for methane emissions studies - BRP12 BR (SPAdes)... | ecosystem: Environmental > Aquatic >... | reverse complement strand
CCCCTCCAGTCAAGCGGGCGTCCCCGCGCGTCGCGCCGGGAGCGGGCGGGCGACGAGCGTGGCTCGGCGCACGCCGCTCGGGCGGTGGCTGGCCTAGGCCTGCGCGAGCAGCGTGCGCGCGATCTGGCTCACCTGGATCTCGTCCGTGCCGGCGTAGATCTGCAGCACCTTGGCGTCGCGGCAGAGCTGCTCGACGCGATACTCGGCCATGTAGCCGTTGCCGCCGAAGAGCTGTACCGCCTCGAGCGCGACCTGCATCGCCGCCTGCGCCGCGTACAGCTTGCAGGCCGACGCCTCGGCGAAGCCCATGGGCTTGCCCGCCTGCGCCATCTCGATCTGGCGGAAGACCATGTTCTGGAGGTTCATGCGCGCGACCTCCATGGCCGCGAGCTTCAGCTGGATCAGCTGGAACTCGCCGATCGGCTTCCCGAACTGCACGCGCGTGCGGGCGTAGTCGATACAGAGCTTCAGGCACTCCTCGACGATGCCGAGCGCCATCGCGGCGACGCCGCTGCGCTCCATGGAGAAGGTCGCTTTCGCGCCCGACCGTCCGGGCGTGTCCTCGGTCTCGCCGAGCAGGCGGTCGCGGCCGACGCGCACGTCCTCGAGGAAGAGCTCCCCGGTCGGCGACGAGTGCATGCCCATCTTGCGCAGCGGCTTCGACTGCACGAGCCCCGGCATGCCGCGCTCGAGGACGAAGGTCAGGATCTTGCGCTTGCGGGGCGGCGTGACGCCGTCGTCGAGCTTGCAGATGAAGACGATGGTGTCCGCGAAGGGGCCGTTCGTGATGAAGGTCTTGGAGCCGTTCAGCACGTAGCCGTCGCCGTCGTGCCGCGCGGTGGACTGCATGCCGCCGAAGGCGTCGGAGCCCGAGCCGGGCTCCGTGATCGCCCACGAGCCGATCTTGTCGAGCGTCAACAGGTCGAGCGCCCAGCGCTCCTTCTGCGGGATGGTGCCCTTCGACAGGATCGATTGCGCCGTGAGCCCGACGCTCACGCCCATGGCCGTCACCATGCCCGGGCACCAGCGGCACAGCTCGATGATCGGGATGATCTGCATCGAGGGGTCGTTGCCGTCGCCGTTGCGCGACGGCTTCGCGGCCGGTGCCTCGCCGGCCGCGGCGGCCTTCTCCCGGGCGATCTGCTTCCCGAACCGCTGCCGCGCCACCTCGTCGAGGCCGAAGGTGCGCATGAGCCTTCGCAGGATGTCGTACGGGGGCAGGTCGCCGTGCTCCAGCGCCTCGAGGTTGGGCTCGATCTCGCTGGCGATGAACCGGCGCATCATGTCGCGCACGAGGACGTGCTGGTCGTTCCAGTCGATCATGCAGTGCCGTTCTTCCCCGGCCGTCACGCTGCGGCAAGAGGCGGGCTGCCGATGGCCTCTGCGGGGAGGCCGGGCTACACGCTGCGTGCATGGATGCCGCCGAGTACCACCGCCGGATCGACGCGACCCTGGAGCGCGTCGTGCGCGTGCTCCAGGGGCTCGACGACATCGACTACACCGCGTCCGACGGGCTCGTGACCTTCGAGTTCGAGGACGGGACCCGCTGGGTGCTGAACCGACAGAGCGGGAACCACCAGCTCTGGCTCGCCGCCGGCGCGCGTGCCTGGCACTACGGCTGGAACGCCGAGCGGGGAACATGGTGCGACGACCGCGACGGCCACGAGGTGTGGGACCGACTCGCGGAGCTCGTGTCCGGGAAGCTGGGTCGGCCGGTGCGCTTCTGATCGCGCCGGAGCCGGTGCTCGCGGCACCGCGATGCCGGCGGCGTCGGGCCGCCGCGCTGGGGAGGTGTCACGCCCGGGGGCGCGAGCGCGGCGCGTGGCGCGGCGCGTTGCCGCGGGCCATGGGGGCTGCGGGCCGGGCCGGACCCGGCACCTCGGCCGCCGGCTCGTCCTCCGGCCTGGCGACGGAGGCCGCGCAGGTCGTACACCAGCGTGCCGTCGGCACGGCGAGGAGGCGCGGGGTCTCGATCGGCCCGTCGCACGCCTCGCAGCGGCCGTAGCGGCCCGCGCCGATGCGCTCGAGCGCTCCGTGGATCGCGTCGATCTCGCGGCGGGCAGGCTCGTCGAGCCGGCCCGTGAGGGCGGCGAGGTTCTCGCCGCGCGTCGGGTCGATTCCGTCGCCGCTGCTTCCGCTCACGACGAGGAGCTCGTGCTCGCTCTGGGCCGCCAGCGAGAGGAGCATCACCCGCCGGCGCCGCAGCGCGTCGGCGAGCTCGGTGTGGAGGCTCGAGGTGCTCGCGGGTCGTGCGTCGTCCGACTGCAGCGTCATCCTACGCTGTGCGTGGTGCACGGCGCGTGCCGCCGCACGCGACGCACGTGCGCGGGCGCCGTCACGTGACTCGTCGCGGCGCTCGCGCGCCGTCGGGAATCGGAACGGGCGTCCGTTGCGCGCGCGAGAACGTGACGCCGGCGTCGCCGTCGCTGCGGACTCGCGCTGCGGCGCGGCATCAGGCGGCGCTAGCGCAGGCGGCCTTGGAGATGGCGCCGGGTCTCGTCGGCGACCACGTGTCCGAGCAGCAGCAGCGCGATCAGGTTCGGGATCGCCATGAGCCCGTTCGCCGCGTCCGCGAACGCCCACACGGCCGGCAGCGAGAGCACCGACCCTGCGAACACGGCCGCCACCCAGGCAAAGCGGTAGGGGCGGACGGCGCGCGGGCCGGCCAGGTACTCGACCGCCTTCTCGCCGTAGTAGGACCACCCGAGGATCGTCGAGAAGACGAAGGTCAGGAGCCCGACGGTGAGGGCCGCCGGGCCCACCACCGGCAGGTCGCCGAAGGCCGCGCGCGTCAGCTGGGCGCCCGCCAGCCCCTCCCGCCAGTGGCCGCTCGCCACGACCACCAGGCCGGTCATCAGACAGACGACGACCGTGTCCCAGAACGTCCCCGTGGACGCGATCAGGGCCTGGCGCACGGGGTCGGGCGTGCGCGCGGCGGCGGCGACGATCGGCGCGCTGCCCAGCCCCGACTCGTTCGAGAACAGCCCGCGCGCCACCCCGTAGCGCATCGCTTCGCGCACGCCGGCGCCGGCGAACCCGCCGACCGCCGCCTGCCCCGTGAACGCGCTCTCGAGGATGACGCGGACGGCCGCCGGCAGCTCGGCGGCGTGGTGGATCAGCAGCAGCAGACAGCCCCCCAGGTACCAGATGGCCATGAAGGGCACGAGGACGGTGCAGACGTTCGCGATGGCGGTGATCCCGCCGAGCACCACGGCGGCGGTCGCGCCCGTCAGGACCATGCCCGTGACCCAGGGCGGCACGGCGAAGGACTCGCGGGCGAGCGCGGCGATCGAGTTCGCCTGCACCATGTTTCCGATACCGAAGGCGGCCACGGCCGTGAACGCGGCGAAGGCCAGCGCTGTCCGCCGCATCCCGAGGGCGCGCTCGAGCACGTACATGGGGCCGCCCGACATCACGCCCTGGGGCGTGCGGACCCGGTAGCGCACCGCGAGCAGGGCCTCGGCGTACTTGGTCGCGATGCCGAGCACGCCGGTGAGCCACATCCAGAGGACCGCCCCGGGGCCGCCGGCTGCGACGGCCGTCGACACGCCGACGATGTTGCCGGTGCCGATGGTGGCGGCCAGCGCCGTGGCGAGCGCGCCGAACTGGCTGACGTCGCCCTCGCCGGCCTCGCCGCGCTGGATCGACCAGCGGATGCCGCGCACCACGAAGCGCTGCACGCCTCGCGTGCGCACCGTGAGGTACAGGTGCGTCCCGACGAGCAGGAGGAGCAGGGGCGGGCCCCAGACCAGGTCGCTCAGCGCAACCAGCGCCCGCTCGAGCGTCGCCATCGGGCTCGGGGCTCAGATCGGGCCGGAGATCTCGGTCTCGAGCGCCCCGCCGCTGCGCCGCGCCTCGAGCGACACGTACGACCGCTTGTCGTGGCCGATGTAGAGCTGGCGTGGCCGCGCGATCTTCTGCTCGCCGTCGAGGAGCATCTCGGCCCACTGCGCGAGCCAGCCCGACGTGCGCGGGATGGCGAACAGCACCGGGAACATCTCCATGGGGAAGGCCATGGCCTCGTAGATGATGCCGGAGTAGAAATCGACGTTGGGGTAGAGCTTGCGCGTGATGAAGTAGTCGTCCTCGAGCGCGATGCGCTCCAGCTCGAGGGCGATGTCGATGAGCGGGCTCCTGCCGGTCACCTCGAACACCTCGTGGGCGATCTGCTTGATGATCTTCGCGCGCGGGTCGTAGTTCTTGTAGACGCGGTGGCCGAAGCCCATCAGCCGCCGCTCGCCCGCCTTCACCTGCGCGATCAGCTCGGGCACGCGCTTCACCGAGCCGATCTGGTGCAGCATGCGCACGACCTCCTCGTTGGCCCCCCCGTGGCGGGGGCCCGAGAGCGCCGCGCAGGCGGCCGACACGACCATGTAGGGGTCGGCGAGCGAGCTGCCGACGACCCGCGCCGTGGTGGTCGAGCAGTTCTGCTCGTGGTCGGCGTGCAGGATGAAGAGCACGTCGAGGGCCCGCTCGAGCACCGGGTCGGGCCGGTACGTCAGCTCGGTCATGCGGAACAGCATGGAGAGGAAGTTGCCGGTGTAGGACAGGTCGTTGTCGGGGTACACGTACGGCAGCCCCCGGCTGTGCCGGTAGGCGAAGGCCGCGATCGTCGGCATCTTCCCGATGAGCCGCCGCGTCTGCACCCGGCGCGACTCGAGGTCCATCACCTCGCGGGCCTCGGGGTAGAAGGTGGACAGCGCGGCGACCGTCGCCGTGACGATGCCCATGGGGTGCGCGTCGTAGCGGAAGCCCTGCATGAACCGTTTCAGATTCTCGTGCACCATCGTGTGCATCGTGATGTTGCGCTTCCACATCGCGAGGTGCGAGGTGGTGGGGAGCTCGCCCTTCACGACCAGGTAGGCGGTCTCCAGGTACGTGCTCTGCTCCGCGAGCTCCTCGATCGGGAAGCCGCGGTAGCGCAGGATGCCGGCGTCCCCGTCGATGAACGTCACCTTCGACTTGCACCCGGCCGTGTTCATGTAGGCCGGGTCGTAGCTGAGGAGCCCGCCCCGGCCGGACGCCGTGCCGATCCGACCGAGGTCGGTGGCTCGTACCGCGTCGTGCTGGACCGGCACGGTGTGCGTCTGCCCGCTGCGCTCGTCGCGGATGGTGAGCGTGTCCGCCATGGCGCTGGGGACCTTATCGCGCCCACGTGGCTGCCGGAAGCACGGCCGGCCGGCCCTGCGGGCGCGCGCATGCGGCACACTCGTGGCGTCCATGGCACACGGCCCCGCGTCGGGGCCGCGTCGTTGCTGCGCTCACGGCGGGGCACCAGGCTTGCTCTCCCACACTCCTCGATGGAGACGCGTGCCGCCACGAGCTTCCAGGTCCACGGCCTGCTGGTCATCAACCTCCTGCTCCAGGCCTTCGACGGCATCGCGACCTACATGGGATTCGCCGTGTGGGGCGAGGGCAACCCCCTGCTGCGTGCCGCGATCGCTCAGCTCGGCCTCGGTCTGGCGCTGGTCCTCGCCAAGGCGTCCGGCTGCGTGCTGCTCTTCCTCATCTGGTGCCTCGGGGCCAGCCGCTTCGCCGTCGTGGCGATGTCGGTCTGCGCGCTCGCCCTGTGCGGGCTCTCGGTCGTGCCCTGGCTCGACTGCTTCTGGGCCGAGCTGACGGTCTGACCGTCCGGCTGCCCCCCAACGCTCGTGAAGCGCGCGCCCTGCGCGCGGGCGGCCGCCGCTGCGTTGCCTCGGCGCCGCGGCTCGGCGAGAACCTCGGTCCAGCATGAGCGTCGCCTTCCGCGCGGTGATCTTCGACCTGGGCGGCGTGGTCGTCGGCTCGCCGCTCCACGCCATCGCTGCCTACGAGCGCGAGCTCGGCATCCCGCCCGGCGCCGTCAACCGCGTCGTCGTCGCGAGTGGCCCGGCGGGCGGCTGGTCGCGGCTCGAGCGCGGCGAGCTGACGCTGGACGAGTTCTACCCGGTGTTCGAGGCGGACTGCGCGGCCGGTGGCTGCCCGATCGACGCGCGCGCGCTGATGGCGCGCGTCGCTGCCGCCCTCGCGCCGCGTCCCGCCATGCTGGACGCAATCGCGCGGATCCGGGCCGCGGGACTCAAGGCGGCGGCGCTCACCAACAACTGGATCGCCGAGGACGAGGGGACGCGGGTGCTGGCGCCCCACTTCGACGTCTTCGTCGAGTCGGCCGTGGTGGGGCTGCGCAAGCCCGACCCGCGCATCTACCGGCTCGCCTGCGAGCGGCTCGCGGTGACCCCGCCCGAGACCGTCTTCCTCGACGACATCGGCGCCAACCTGAAGAGTGCGCGCCTGCTCGGCATGACCACCATCAAGGTCGACGAGCCCGGCGAAGCGCTCGCGGAGCTGGAGCGGCTCCTCGGCGTCGCGCTGCGCGCCTAGCGGACCCACCGCGCCGCGGCCACCCGCTCCGCCTGCGTCACGATCGACAGGGGCGCCGCGCCGACACCCTCGTGCGCCACGGACGGCCCGCCGAACAGGCCGAGCTGCGTCTGCCCGCCGCGCCCGATGCCATCACCGTCGTGCGGAGCCGGCCGCAGCGCGGCAGGCCACGTGGTAGATCGCGCTGCCGGCGCTCTCGCTGCCGAGCAGGTAGCCGAGCCCGTCCCCGTCGTACGCGATCGCCTCGGCCTGTGGCTGCGAGGCGCCCGGCACCTCGACCGGCTGCGCTTCGAGCACGTCCTCGAAGGCGCGCGCGCCGGGGCTGCGCAGCTCCCACACCCGGCCGTAGGTCCGCAGCAGCATGCGGTCGCCGCGCGGATGGACGTCGGCGGCCGTCGTGTACGAGTCGAAGTCGCGCGCGGCCCGCAGCTGCCGCACGCGCACGGCGCGCCCGCCGCCGCGCGTGCCGAGCCCGTCCAGACGGTAGACGTCGCCGAGCGAGACGAGCGTCTTGGTGATCACGAAGAGCCGCGCCGTGCGGGGGTCGACCACCAGCGCCTCCACGTTGCGGCCGCCGTCCGCGTAGCGGAAGGGCATGACCTCCGCCGTGATCGGCCCGCTGCGCAGCTGCGCCGGCTCGGGGAGCTTGAGGATCGCGACCTGCGCCCGACGCCGGCCGTTGTCGCCGACGTCGCCGAGGTAGATGCAGCTGCGCGCGTCCCCCTGGGCGCACGGGCCGACGGCGATGTCCTCGGGGTCCCGGGCGATCACGCCGCGCAGCGGAAAGCTCGCGACGATCGTGCCGTCCGGGCGCATGGCGTGGAGGACCAGGGTGTTGTCGGAATCGTTGTGCGCCCAGAAGATGCCCGGGTGGCGCCGGCTCGCCGCCAGCCCCGACAGCTCCTCGAGCTCGGCCGGCACGCGGCCGACCAGCTGCGCGGCGTCATGGCTGTCGCAGGCGGGGGCGCCTGCCGGGGACGTCGCCGCGGGGGCCGGCGCGACCCAGGGCGCCATGGTGGCCGGGGCGGCGGCTGCGGGAAGCGGCTGGGCCGCCGCGCCGGCAATGACGGGCAGGGACGCGAGCAGCCAGCACGGGCGGGCGAGCACCGGCCACGGGCGGGCGAGCAGCGACCTGACGGGCAGGCGACGCATCGCGTGCGGGATTCAAGCAGACGCTCGCGGGGAAGTACACGTCGCTCGCCTCCCCGGTCGGGGCCGCCGACCGGCGTCGCGCACCGCGTCGTCGCGCACCGCGTCGTCGCGCGCTGCGCTGCGGGCCGTTCCCCCCGGCGAGAACGGCGCACGCCCGGCGGCCGCAACGGTGCGACGCGGGCGCGGCGGGCGCCGGGGTGCGGATCCTGGCACGGCTTGCTTTCGCCGGGGCGGGAGGCACGCATGTCCGACGACCACGCCGACAAGTCCTTCTGGCTCGCCGCCTACGGCCCGTACGCCGAGAACCGCCCGCTCGAGGCGGTGATCGACGTCGACGTGGCCGTCGTCGGTGGCGGCTTCACCGGCCTGTCCACGGCCTGGCACCTGCGGCGTGCCGAGCCCGGCGCCTCCGTGGCCGTGCTCGAGAGCGAGATCGTCGGCTACGGGGCCAGCGGCCGCAACGCCGGCTTCTCGATGACGCTCTTCGGCCTCGAGGCCGGCGTGACCAAGGCGCTGTTCGGCGCGCAGCGCACGGTCGAAGCGTACCGCTACATGGAGCGCGCGGTCGACTACGTCGACCGGCTCGTGCGCGAGCACGGCATCCGCTCCGACTACGAGTTCCCGGGGTACCTCCGCGTCGCGACCAGCGAGGGCGCGGCGCGACGCATCGAGCGGGACCTGGCGCTGCTCACTCGCCTCGGCATCGCCGGGCTCGAGTGGATGGACGCACCGCGGCTGCGTGCGGAGGTCGACTCGCCGGCGTTCCTGGGCGGCGTGTGGGAGCCGCGCTGCGGGCTCCTGGACCCGGCGCGGCAGGTGCGGGAGCTGAAGCGGCTGGCCGAGGCGGCGGGCGCACGGGTGTTCGAGCGCACGCCGGTGACCTCGATCCACCGCGGCGAGCGGCTGCGGCTGACGACGCCGCGCGGCACGGTGACGGCGCGCAAGCTCGTGCTCGCGACGAACGCCTACTCGCACCTCCTGCCCTGGCTCCGCCGCAAGCAGGTGCCGGTCTTCACGCACATGGTGGTGACCGAGCCGCTGTCGGCCGAGCGGCGCGCGCGCATCGGCTGGCGGAACCGCCAGGGCGTCGAGGACGGCCGCGCCCTCATCCACTACCTGCGCCTCACGGCGGACGACCGCATCGCGATCGGCGGCAGCGACGTCAGCATCCCGTACGGCAGCGACATGGACTGCGACGCCAGCCCGCGCGTGTTCGCCGACCTCGAGCGCGCGATCGTCGGGTTCTTCCCCGCGCTGGCCGGCATCCGCTGCACGCACCGCTGGGGCGGGCCGGTGTCGGTCCCCGTCCAGATGGTGCCGGCGCTCGGCTACCTGGGCGACCCGCGCGTCACGTACTCGCTCGGCTGCATGGGGCACGGCGTGTCCCTCTCGCACCTGAACGGCCAGACCCTCGCCGACCTCGTGCTCGAGCGGCGCACGGAGCTGACCGAGGTGTGGTTCGTGAACCGCCGCGTCGTCCCGTGGCCGCCGGAGCCGCTGCGCTTCGCGGTGGGCCGGGCCGTGCGCGGCGCGCTGCGTCTCCTCGACGCGCGCGACGAGCGCCGGCCGCGGCCTGCGGCACTGCCCGAGGCGCTGGCGGCCGCGCCGCCCGGCGCCCCGGCGTCGATGCTCGCAAGCGCGCCGCCGGCACCCGTGCCAGCCGAGGCGGCGGAGGGGGCCGCCGCCTCGCCCGGCCCCGGCTGACGCGGCGGCCGCTGCGGCACCTAGCGATCGAGCAGGTCGGCGCGCTCGGCCTTCACGAACTCCTCGCGGACCGCGTCGAAGTCGCCCCGGGTGAAGGGCTTGAAGGCCGTGTCGCCGCGGCGCCGCCAGTAGAGGCGCGAGGCGGGCAGGCGCCGGCGGTCGTAGTGCAGCTGCTTCAGGTTCCGCACCAGGATCTTCTCGGTCTGCGTGTACTCGAACTCGTCCACGATGCGCACGAAGTCGGGGAGCCACTTCTTGTCCATCGCGCCTTCGCTCACCTGGCGATCGCAGAACTCGAAGAAGCCCCGGGGGTCGAAGGTCGCATCCGCGCGCAGCTTGAGCGCGATCATCACCAGCTCGTCGGACACCGCGCACGGCACGCCGTACGCCGCCGCGAGCACGATGTCGGGGTGCTCCTGGACGAGCCGGGCGACCTGCAGGGCCGAGAAGTTCTCGCCGTCCTTGCGGATCCAGTCGTCCGTGCGGCCGTCGAAGAACAGGTAGCGCTTGCCGTCGCGCTCGAGGATGTGGCCGAGGTCGCCGGAGTGGTAGACGCCGTCGCGGTACTTCTGCGAGTTCGCCTCGGCGTTGTCGAAGTAGCCCTGGAACAGCGCGGTGTCGCCGGCGATGCGGCAGATCTCGCCGACCGCCTCGGCGTAGTTGAGGATCTTGCCGTCGGGGCCGAGCTGCGCCGGGGGGCACGGCTTGCCGAGCTCGTTCACGATCTGCACCGCCGGGTCGGTGATCTCGCCCACCGAGCCGCGCGGATCACCCTTGCGCCGGAACGTGCTGATGGCCGCCTCGGTCGAGCCGTACAGCTCGAACATGTCCTCGAGGTTGAACCACTTCTCGAAGCGCTCGATGTCGGGCGCCGCTGCGCCGTTGCCGAGCGCGTGGCGGAGCGTGTTCTGCGGGTTGTTGGCGAGCTCGGCGACGATGCGGGCCTCGTCGCCCCCGTAGTGCTTCTCGATGTGGCCGAGCACGTAGTGCACGGGCTCGCCGACGTAGTTCCAGAAGGTCACGCCGTGGCGGAACACGTCCGGCACGAACTGCGAGGCGCTGAAGCGCTCGCGCAGCGCGAGCTTGCCGGTCACGTGCATGGCCGGGTGGAAGCCCAGGTAGAGCGCGTTCGAGTGGAAGAGCGGCATGCAGGCGTAGCCGGTGTCGTCGGGGCCGAGCCCGAGGTTCCCCGACACCGCCATGCCGATCGCGAGCATCTTGAAGTGGTTGTTCTGGATGCCCTTCGGAAGCCCGGTCGTGCCCGAGGTGTAGATCACGATCAGTGGCCGCGTCGGGTCGACGTCGACGCCGGGCGCATCCAGCGAGCGATCCGCCGGACCGACCTCGCGCGCCAGGACGTCCGTCAGGTTCGGCGCCTCGAAGGGACCGCCCGAGGTCGGCACCACGAGGATGTTCTCGGGCGCGACGGTCGTGAGGGCGCTGCGCACGCGCTCGACCTCCGGCCAGAGCCGCTGGTCGACGACCAGGATGCGTGCTCGCGACTGGTTCACCACGCCCGACAGCACCTCGCCGCGCAGGCCCGTGTTGACGCCGAAGAGCGTCGCGCCGATGTAGCCGCAGCCTCCGTACAGGGCGAGGAGCTCGAGGTGGTTCTCGAGCAGCATGGCGACATGCGGTGGGTGGGCGTCGTCGATCGGGCCGAGCCGGCGGCGCAGCAGGTGCGCCATGCGGACGCACTCGTCGCGGTAGCGGCGGAAGGTCCAGCTCCGGTCGTGTTGCATCAGGAAGACGCGATCGCCGACCTCCGGATGGGCGGCGCGGGCGTCGATCTGCGCACCGAGCAGCAGCGGCGCATCGATGGACGGGGCAGGCGTGGGCACGGCGGGTTCCTCCTCGGGGGATCTCGGTCGAGCGGTCGTTCTAGCCGAGGTTGCGCCCCCGTGGAAAGGCGCGCCCGGCCGCTCAGCCCTTGATGTTGCCGATCGGCGTGAGCGACGCGACCTTGCGCGAGATCCCGAGGCGATCGAGCACGTCCACCACCGCGGCGATGTCCTTGTAGGCGAACCCCGCCTCCTCGGCGACGCCGGCGGTCGAGGCGGCCCGCACGACGATCCCGCGCGCCTCCATGTCGGCGAGCAGCTTCCTGCCCCACACCCGCCGCTTCGCCTCGTGTCGGGACATCGTCCGCCCCGCGCCGTGGGCGGTCGACCCGAAGGTCTCGCTCATCGCCCGCGCCGTGCCCACCAGCAGCGCCGAGCCGGTCTCCATCGAGCCGCCGATGATGACCGGCTGGCCGGTGTCGCGATACGCCGCGGGCAGGTCGGGCATCCCCGGGCCGAAGGCCCGGGTCGCGCCCTTGCGGTGCACCAGCAGCTCCAGCTCCTCGCCCGCCACCCGGTGCCGCTCCAGCTTGGCCGTGTTGTGGCACACGTCGTAGACCACCGAGAGCCCGAGCGCGTGCGGATCGCGCCCGAACACCTGCGCCATCACCTCGCGGACGCGGTGGGTGATCACCTGGCGGTTGGCGAAGGCGGTGTTCGCGGCCGCCGTCATGGCGGCGAAGTAGCGCTGGCCCTCCGGAGAGCGGAACGGCGCGCACGCCAGCTCCCGGTCGCGGACCGTGATGTGGTACTGGCGCATCGCCACGACGAAGGCGCGCAGGTAGTCGGTGCCGACCTGATGGCCGAAGCCGCGCGAGCCGCAGTGGAGCATCACCAGGACCTGCCCCGGTCCGTCGATGCCCAGCGCGCGGGCGAGCCCCTCGTCGTGGATCGCGCCCGGGCGCACGACCTGGATCTCGAGGTAGTGGTTGCCCGAGCCCAGCGTGCCGAGTTGCTGAAGGCCGCGCTCGACCGCGCGCTCGCTGACGCAGTCGGGGTCGGCCCCGGCGAGGCACCCGCGCGCCTCGGTGTGCTCCAGGTCGTCTGGCCAGCCGTAGCCGTGCCGCACGCACCAGCCGGCGCCTTCGCGCATGACATCCGCGAATGCCGCCTCGGTGAGGCGGACGAAGCCGCGTGCACCGACGCCGGCGGGGACCGCCCGGAAGAGCGCCTCCACCAGCTCGGTGAGCCGGGGGCGGACCTCGGCCTCCGTCAGCGACGTGCGCAGGAGTCGCATCCCGCAGTTGATGTCGAAGCCGATGCCGCCCGGCGAGATGACGCCGGTGTCGGGGCGGAACGCGGCCACGCCGCCGATCGGAAAGCCGTAGCCCCAGTGCCCGTCGGGCATGCAGAGCGATGCGCGGACGATTCCCGGCAGGCAGGCGACGTTGGTCACCTGCTCGAAGACGCCGGCGTCCATGCCGGCCAGCAGCTCGGGCGAGGCGTAGATCCGGGCCGGAACCAGCATGCCCGGCTTCTCGGAGGGCGGGATCTCCCAGATGCAGTCGCCGGCCGGGTTCACGTGCATGGCGGGATCCTAGATGTCGATGACGACGCGCGCGCGCCAGCCACGGCCCACCGGCTCGAGGGCGAACTGGTAGAAGGTCACGGCCTTCGGATCCGACCGCAGGTGGACGGTGGCCGGGTCCAGCGGGCCGCCCTCCACCTCGGCGGCGAGCTGGAACGGTCCGTCGCCGGCGATGGCCACGCGCGCGCGCGGATACACCTCCGCGTCGCGGTCCTTGCGGAAGATGAGCTCGGAGAGCCAGTCGTAGAGGAGCAGCTCGAGGGTGTCGGCCTCCAGCGCGATCGTCCGCCGCGCCGTCATCGGTACGGTGGCCGGGTCGGCCATGACCTCGGCCAGCGCCCGCGCCGCGGTCTCGAAGAGGTCGGCCAGGTCCGCGCCCTCGAGCTGCACGGCGCAGTCCGCGATCGCGATCTCCTCCAGGAACTCGTAGTGCCCCATGCCCCGGCGCCTCGGCGGTGCAAGTGCGGGACCAGCCTCCGGCCGAGGGCCAGCCCCGGAGGCGTTCGCGGCCATCGGATCGCCGCCGGGCGGGGGTTGTCGGCGGCGGGAGCGCGGCGGCGCACGGCGGCATGCCCGCGTCCTCAGCGCGGTCGCGGTGGAGCTGACGGTCCAGCTCACCGAGGGCTTGTCTTGGCTGCGAGGCGCGGCATAACGCTCACTCCACATGCGGCAGGGCAGCCCCTGGGTGATCGCGGCCCTCGTCGGCGTCCTGACGAGCCCGGGGCCGGCAAGCGCGCACGCGGTGCTGATGCGAGCGTCGCTCCAGGGGGCGCCGGTGCGCGCCGGGGTGGCGACGACGGTCACCCTGCGCTTCAACTCGGCGCTCGAGCCCGGCCTGAGCCGGGTGGTGCTGGTGGACGAGCGCGGGCGGGAGCAGCCGCTCGAGGCCCGTCCCACCGGCGAGCGCTCCGAGCTGCAGCTCGAGCTGCCGCCGCTGGCCGCGGGGACGTACGGCCTGCGCTACAAGGTGCTGGCCGCCGACGGACACGTGACCGAGAGCCTGCTGCGCTTCACGGTGCCGGCGAACTAGCGGGCCGCCGTCGCGGCGCCGTGCCGCTCCCGCAGCTGCGCGGCGGTCAGGGTGGAGCCGTCCGGGCTCCAGCCGGGCGGGGCGACCAGATAGGCGAGTCGCGTCCGCAGCGGCGCCGGGCGCAGGGCCTGGTGCAGCATCGCCGCCCACTCGTGGAAGGCGATGCGCACCGGGTTGAAGGTGTCGATGTTCGTGGTCAGGCCGTAGCGAACCCGCGTACCCTCCGGCTCGAAGGTGCCGAACAGCCGGTCCCAGACGATCAGGATCCCGCCGTGGTTGCGGTCGAGGTACTCGAGGTTCGAGCCGTGGTGCACGCGATGGTGCGACGGCGTGTTGAAGGCCGATTCGAACCACCCCAGCCGGCCGATCAGCTCGGTGTGGATCCAGAACTGGTAGACCAGGCTCAGCGACACCTGCGCCAGGAGCATCATCGGGTGGAAGCCGACGAGCGGCAGCCACCAGTAGAAGAGCGGGATGGTGAATGGCGTCGTCCACGACTGCCGCAGCGCGGTCGAGAGGTTGTAGCGCTGGGAGGAGTGGTGGTTCTCGTGCGCCGCCCAGAGGAAGCGCACCTCGTGCGAGGCCCGGTGCCACCAGTAGTAGGTGAAGTCCTCGGCGACGAAGAGCGCCACCCAGGCGCCGACGCCGGTGCCGAGCTCGAACGGCCGGTGCTCGTACAGCCAGAAGTATCCGCCGACGAGCAGCGTGCGCACGCCGAGCGCGATGAGGACGTTGACCGCGCCCATCGTGAGGCTGGCCGCCGTGTCCGGAGCGGTGTAGCCGAGCAGGTCGCGCCGGCCCTGCCGCTCCGCGCGCCGCACGAGCGCCGCCTCGATCGCGATCGAGATCAGGAAGACGGGGAAGACCCAGTAGATCCAGGCGCCCATGGGCTGCATGCGCCATCGGGCCGGACCCGATCCGCCGGGGACCGGCCGCAACGCGTGGCGTCATGCCTAGCCGGCTCCCGATCGCTGGTCAAGACGAAACCTCGGCAGCGATGCCCGCGGCGGGGCGTGCTCGGGTCGATCCCCGCCCGCCGGTGTCGCGCGATCGGGGTTCCTCGGTCGGCGTCTGCGACGATCCGCTCGCGGAACACCTCCACCTCTTCGATCCCGGGATCGTCTGGGACAATTTCGGCGCGATCCTCGCGACGCTCGTGCTCTTCGCCCTGATCTTCTGCCTCTTCCTCTACTGGAAGGGCCGCCATTGGCCCACCTCGGAGGACCGCAGCATCTCCGGCAACTTCATCTGGGACTCCGAGCGCGGCGGGATGCTGCTGCCCGCCCAGGAGGTGCTGCACAACCTGAGGCCGCTCGTGATCGCCGCGTGGATCGCGGTGGCCTGGATCGGCCTGGACTCGTGGCTGAGCATCGCGGTCTGGCGCCGCGAGCTTCGCCGCGCCCACGAGGCCGGCACGGAGGCGGCGTCTGCCCTTTCGGCGAAGGCCGCGAGGGAGTAGGGCTGCGGTCGAGACGGTCGGCCGGCTGCGCCCGGCCCCTGCCGTGCGCCACGGACCCGAAGGTGGCCGAGATCGGCGCGCGCGGGCGTCCGGTTGACAGCACCGGCCCGGCGGGCGATCTGCGGCAGGCTCATGGCGCGGGTAGCGAGAGCGATCACCCCGGAGGCGGCGGCGGTGCGGGAGGCGCGGGTTGCGCGGACGCTGTGCGAACGGGGCGCCGCCCGCCCGCTCGGACGATGAGCGGGCGGGTCGTCCTGGTCGGCGCCGGGCCGGGCGACCCGGGGCTGCTCACGCTGCACGGCCGGCGCTGGCTCGCGGCCGCCGACGTGGTGGTGCACGACCACCTGGTGCACCGGCGCATCCTCGAGCACGTGCGGCCGGACGCCGAGGTGATCCTCGTCGGCCAGCCGCACGTCGCGGGCATGCGCCTCGAGCAGGGGGCGATCGAGCGGCTGCTCGTCGAGCGGGCGCGCGCCGGCAAGCTGGTCGTGCGCCTCAAGGTGGGCGATCCGTTCGTCTTCGGCCGCGGCGCGGAGGAGGCGGTGGCGCTGCGCGACGCCGCCGTTCCCTTCGAGATCGTGCCGGGCGTGACCGCCGCGACCGCGGTTCCTGCGTACGCCGGGATCCCGGTCACGCACCGCGACCAGGCCTCGCTCGTGACCATCGCGACGGGCCACCAGGCGCACGACCCGGCCAGCGGCGAGCCCACGTCGCCGCCGCTGCCCTGGGAGGCGCTGGTCCGCCAGGGCGGCACGCTGGTCTTCCTGATGGCGGTGAAGTGCCTCGAGGCCGTGCTCGCGGCGCTGATGGCGCACGGGCTCGATCCCGACACGCCCGCGGCGATCGTCGAGCGCGGCACGCTCGGCACGCAGCGCACGGTCACGGGCACCGTGGCGACGCTCGGCGCGCTGGCGCGGGCGGCCGCGATCGGTCCGCCGGCCACCCTCGTCGTCGGCGCGGTGGTGGCGCTGCGCGAGCGCATCGCATGGGTGGAGGGGCGGCCGCTGCTCGGCCGGCGCATCGTGGTCACCCGGCCCCGCGAGCAGGCCGGCGAGCTGGCGCGGCTGCTGGAGGCCGAAGGGGCCGAGGTCGTGGTCTTCCCGACCATCGCGATCGCGCCGCCGCCCGACCCGGCCGCGCTCGACGCGGCGGTGTGCGCCGCCGCATCCTACGACTGGGTCGTGTTCACCAGCGCCAACGGGGTGCGTGCCTTCTTCGACCGCGTGGCGGCGCTCGGGCGCGACGTGCGCGAGCTGGCGCGTGCGCGGATCGCCGCGATCGGGCCGGAGACGGCGGCGGCCCTCGAGGCCCGGCTGGTCCGCCCGGCGGCGGTGCCGGAGGAGTTCCGCGCCGAGGGGCTGCTCGACGCGCTCGCGGGGGAGGACCTCCGCGGCCGGCGCGTGCTCCTGCCGCGCGCGGCCGGCGCGCGTGCGGTGCTGCCCGCCGAGCTCGGTGCGCGGGGAGCCCGGGTCGACGACGTGGTGGCGTACCGCGCCGTGCCGCCGCCGGACGCCGATCCGGGGGCGCTGGTGGCGGCGCTCGAGGCGGGGCGGGTGGACGCGCTCACGTTCACGAGCAGCTCCACCGCCCGCAACTTCGCGACGCTCCTCGGGCGCGACCTGCTCTCGCGCGTGGTGCGGCCAGGACGGCCCGTGGTCGCGTGCATCGGCCCGGTGACCGCCGACACGGCGCGCGCCGTCGGCCTCACGGTCGACGTCGTGCCGGCCGCGTACACCGCGGTCGCGCTCGCCGCCGCGCTCGCAGCCCACTTTGCAAACCCGGACGCCAGCCGCTAAGCCCGACGGCGGGATGAGCCGCTTCCCCGCGTACCGGCCGCGGCGCATGCGCCGGACGGAGGCGCTGCGGCGTCTCGTGCGCGAGACGCGCCTCTCGGCCGAGCAGCTGATCCAGCCACTCTTCGTCGTGCCCGGCACGAACGTCGAGCGGCCGGTCGCTGCGATGCCCGGCGTCGCACAGCTGTCGGTCGACCGCACCGCCGAGGAGTGCCGGCGGCTCGCGGACCGCGGCGTCTCCGCGGTCATCCTCTTCGGCATCCCGGAGCGCAAGGATTCGCACGGCTCCAGCGCCATCGATCCCGACGGCGTCGTGCCGCGCGCGCTCGCGGCGATCCGCCGCGCCGCGCCGGGGCTGCTGCGCGTCACCGACGTGTGCCTGTGCGAGTACACCGACCACGGGCACTGCGGCATCCTGCGCGAGGGCGACGTCGACAACGACCCGACGCTCGAGGTGCTCGCCGGGGAGGCGCTGGCACACGCGCGTGCCGGCGCCGACCTGGTGGCGCCGTCCGACATGATGGACGGCCGCGTCGGCGCGATCCGCCGCGCACTCGACCTCGCCGGCTTCGAGCACCTGCCGATCATGAGCTATGCCGCCAAGTTCGCCTCGGGCCTCTACGGACCGTTCCGCGAGGCCGCCGGGTCGACGCCGGCCTTCGGCGACCGGCGCTCGTACCAGATGGACCCGGCGAACGCCGACGAGGCGCTGCGCGAGGTGGCGCTCGACATCGAGGAGGGTGCCGACGTCGTGATGGTGAAGCCGGCGAGCCTCTACCTCGACGTGATCCGGCGGGTGAAGGAGCGCTTCGGCTGGCCGGTTGCGGCGTACCAGGTGAGCGGCGAGTACGCGATGGTGAAGGCCGCCGCGGCCAACGGCTGGATCGACGAGGCCCGCGTGGCCGAGGAGAGCCTGCTCGCCATCCGGCGCGCCGGCGCCGACGTCATCGTCACCTACTTCGCGCGCGAGCTGGCGGGGAGGTTGCGGTGAGGCGGGCGCTCGCAGCGCTGCTGGCGCTGGCGCTCGCCGCGGCGCCGCCGGCGCTCGCGGCCACGGCGGAGCAGGAGCTGGGGCGGAAGTTCATCCTCGAGGCACGCAGCCAGCTGCCGCTGATCGAGGACCCCGCCGTCGTCGAGTACGCGGAGAAGCTCGGACGCCAGCTCGTGGGCTCGCTCGGGCCGCAGGAGTTCGACTATCATTTCTACGTCGTCGACCATCCCTCGCTGAACGCGTTCGCGGTGCCGGGGGGCTACCTGTTCCTGTTCAGCGGGCTGATCGCGCGCGCCAGGACCGACGACGAGATCGCCGGCGTGGTCGGCCACGAGATCGCGCACGTGCACGCGCACCACATCGTGCGCCAGCAGACCGCGGGCGCGATGTGGACCGCCGCGGCGCTCGCCGGGCTCTTGCTGTCGGCGGTGAACCCCGTGCTGGGCGCCGCCGGCATCGCCGCCGCGCAGACGGCGATGCTGCAGTTCTCGCGCGAGTTCGAGCAGGAGGCCGACTATCTCGGGCTGCGCATCACCACCGAGGCCGGCTACGACCCGCACGCGCTGGCGGCCTTCTTCAAGCAGCTGCTGGTCGAGCAGCGTCTCAACCCGACCGGCGTGCCGCCGTACATGCTGAGCCACCCCGTGACCGAGGACCGGGTGGCGCACGTGGACAGCGTGATCCGGGCCCAGAAGCTGAAGACGCCCGCGGGGCGCCCGCACGCCAGCCCCGAGCTCGAGGAGGTGCGGGCGGTGACCAGCGCGCACAACGAGCCGTCCGACGTGGTGACGGCGCGCTACGAGCGGGCGGCCGCGGAGCGACCGCGGGACGCCAGCGCGCAGTTCCTGCTCGGCCGCGTGTACCAGACGGTCGGCAAGCTCGACGCCGCGCGTGGCGCGCTCGAGAAGGCGCGCGATCTGGGGGCGGGACCGCGGGTGGATCGGCCGCTCGGCAGCGTCTACCTGGGGCTCAAGCAGCCGGCGCTGGCGCGCGCGGCGCTCGAGCAGCATCTCGCCCGCCGGCCGAACGACGCCTGGACCCGGCTCGAGCTGGGCAAGGCGCTGGCCGACGCGGGCGACGAGCCCGCCGCGCTCCGCGAGTTCCAGCGCGCGCTGACGCTCGACGGCGACCTCGACGAGGCGCACCGGCGCGCCGGCCTGGCGCTCGGCCGCAAGGGCGACCAGGCGCAGGGGTTCTACCACCTCGCGGTGGCGGCGCGCCTGCGCGGCGACCTCGAGCAGGCCTACAGCCACTTCGAGCGCACCGAGGCGCTGCTGCCCGAGCACAGCCGGCAGCGCGACGAGGTCCAGGCCGCTCTCGAGGAGCTCGAGCCGCTGGTGCGCGACCGGATGCGCTCGCGGCGCGAGTCCCGCCGCTATGGGCTTCGGGCGGGCGAGGCCGTGCGGCCGGCGTTCCCGCCCGTGCCGCGCTGACCGGCGGTGGGCTCGAAGGGGCGGCCCTACAAGACCATCCGGGTCGAGGGCTTCGAGATCCTGGTGGGGCGCGGGGACGTCGAAAACGACCTCCTCACGTTCGACGTGGCGGAGCCGCACGACCTGTGGCTGCACGTGAGCGGGCACTCCGGAAGCCACGTCGTGGTGCGCAACCCGGACGAGCTGCCGGAGCTGCCACCGGCGATCGTCGAGCGGGCGGCCGAGCTGGCGGCCTGGCACTCGAAAGCCCGCGCGGCACGCGGCAAGGTCGAGGTGCACGTCTGCCGGGTGGAGGACGTGCGCAAGCCGCGCGGTTTCGCCCCGGGCAAGGTGCTGCTACGGAACTGGACGGCGCTCAGGGTATATCCCCGTGGCCTCGAGCCGCCCGGGGAGGCGTGACGGTGGGGCCGGGTGCCACGGGGAACGGCGTGGCGCGTGGCCCGCCGGGTCCTCGGCGAGAGCGCGCGCTCGGCTCACCCGGAGGTCGGCGTCCAGACCCGGCGCACGCGCGCCGGCTGCCGCGCTCGCGTGCTCGACGACGCGGAGGCGGCCGCGCTGTGGCCGAAGCTCGAGGTCGTCTCTCCGACCTTCGCCACCTGCCGCCGCCGCACGAGCCGCGTCATCCACATCGTGGAGCTGACGCCGGAGCTGGCAGCGCCCGTGTGCTGCGCGAGCTGGCCCGGCTCGGGGCCTCGCGGGAGCGGGTGG
>Ga0209253_10001579_pt1 | contig 20000 bp, 18 predicted proteins | sample FrelakmetBRP12BR_FD_187145 | JGI IMG/M metagenome (GOLD analysis project Ga0209253, IMG submission 187145) | Freshwater lake sediment microbial communities from the University of Notre Dame, USA, for methane emissions studies - BRP12 BR (SPAdes)... | ecosystem: Environmental > Aquatic >... | reverse complement strand
TGGCGGACTTGGTTCGCTCGCCGGCGCCTTCATCGCCTCGCTGCTGCTTGGCCTGGTCGATGCCTTCGGCAAGACCAGCAGCGCTTCGCTCGCCGGACTGCTTTCGTCGGCGGGGCTGGAACTGACGCCGCAGACCTTCGGTTATCCCGTGCTCGCCATGACGGTGGCACAGGTCGCGCCGGTGCTGCCGTACCTGCTGCTGGTGCTGATCCTGATCTTCCGGCCGCGCGGCCTGATGGGCACCCGGGAGAACTGATGGAGCGCCCCCACGCTCACTGCGTTCGCTGCCCCGCGAGGGGGCGTTCAGTGCCCTTCGGGCGGCCGGGCGGGCACTGATGGCCACTCTCGGAGAACTGAGGTTCAAGCCGCTGAACTTCGGCCGCTGGGTGATCTGGGGCTTCACGGCGCTCGTCTTCATCGCCGCGCCGCAGGTGTTCGGCAGCGGCTTCGCCCGTGCGCTGCTGGCGCAGATGGGCATCATGATCATCTTCGCCCTGTCGTACAACATGCTGCTCGGCCAGACCGGGCTGCTGTCGTTCGGCCACGCCGTGTACTCGGGCCTCGGGGCCTACTTTGCGATCCATGCGCTGGCGCTGATCGGCAAGGGTGCGCTGGTGTTCCCGGTTTCGCTGCTCCCGCTGGTCGGAGGCGCTGCCGGCCTGGTGTTCGGCGTCGTCTTCGGCTGGCTGACCACCAAGCGCGCCGGCACGACCTTCGCGATGATCTCGCTGGGGCTAGGCGAGATGGTCTTCGCCGCCTCGCTGATGTTCCCGGGCTTCTTCGGCGGCGAGGCCGGCATCAGCGGCAACCGCACCGCCGGCGGTTCCTTCCTCGGCATTCCCGGCATCACCTTCGGTCCGGACATCCAGGTCTATTACCTGATCGCCGCCTGGACCTTTGTCTGCATGATCGCCATGTACGCGCTGACGCACACGCCGCTTGGCCGCATCGCCAATGCGGTGCGCGACAACGCGGAGCGCGCCGAGTTCATCGGCTACGACGCGCAGCGCGTGCGCTGGATCATGATGATGCTGTCGGGCTTCTTCGCCGGCATCGCCGGCGGACTGTCTGCGATCAACCTCGAGAGCGTCGGCAGCGGCGCCGTGCACGCGGTGGTCTCCGGCGGCGTTCTGCTGGCCGCATTCATCGGCGGCGTGCTGTTCTTCTTCGGCCCGATCTTGGGCAGCGTGGTGTTCGTCTTTTTCGCATTCGCGCTGTCGGAATACACGCCGGCCTGGCATCTGTACCTCGGCGTGTTTTTCGTGCTGCTGGTGATGTTTGCCCCGGGGGGACTGTCGAGCCTGATCCTGCTCAACCTGCGGGTGGCCAGGTTCGGCAAGTTCCGCCGCCTGCGCGATCCCTACGTCGGCGCGCTCGGCACCGCAGTGGCGTTGGCCGCCGGCATCGTGCTGCTGATCGAGATGACCTATCACCTGACGCTGGGCATCGGCACCGGTTCCAGCGTGAAGGTCTTCGGCTTTCCCTTCGACACGGCGCGCAGCGAAAGCTGGGTGTTCGCTGCCGCACTGGTTGCCGCCAGTGGCGTTGCCTTCGAGTACATGCGGCGCCGCTTCAAGCGCGAGTGGGACGCGATCGCCGTCGAGATCGAAGACTGGCGGCGCGACAACCCGGAAGAGGACAAATGAGCGCCGCACGGCCGCTCCGCAGGCGCTCGTCCTTGCAGGTCGCGCTCGCGCAAGCATGCACTCGCCCGCTCGCAGGCAGCAGGCATGCCGCAGTGGCATGCCTGCTGTCCGGCTTGCGCCCCCTTGGGGGAACAGCCCGGACGGCGAAGGGGACAACATGACCGCGCCCGCGCTGCAACTCATCGACGTGCGCAAGCACTTCGGCCGCACCGAGATCATTCGTGGCGTGAGCCTGTCGATCGCGGCCGGCGAACGGCACGCGATCATCGGCCCGAACGGCGCCGGCAAGTCGACGCTGTTCAACCTGATCAGCGGCCGCTTCCACGCCGACTCGGGCGAGATTCTGCTCAACGGCAAGGCGATTACTCGGCGCGAGCCGTTCGAGATCAACCGCCTCGGCCTGGCGCGCAGCTTCCAGATCACCAACATCTTCCCGCGCCTGTCGGTGTTCGAGAACCTGCGCTGCGCGGTGCTGTGGTCGCTCGGCTACCGTTATTCCTTCTGGCACAACCTGAACAAGCTCGCCGACGCCGAGGCCCGTGCGGAGGAACTGCTGCAGCGGATCGGCCTGAAACGGCGGCGCAGCATCCAGGCCGGCCTGCTGACTTATGCCGAGCAGCGGGCGCTCGAGATCGGCGTCACGATTGCCGGTGGCGCGCAGGTGATCTTGCTCGACGAGCCGACTGCCGGCATGAGCCGCAGCGAAACCGCGCGCGCGGTGGCGCTGATCCGGGAAGTCACGCAGGGCAGGACGCTGGTGATGGTCGAGCACGACATGAGTGTCGTTTTCGGCCTGGCCGACCGCATCTCGGTGGTCGTCTACGGCGAGGTGATCGCCAGCGGCCGGCCGGAAGAGATCCGCGCTAATCCGAAGGTCAAGGAGGCGTACCTCGGCCAGTCGGCGGAGGCAGCTTGATGCTGACGGTCGACAACCTGCAAGCCTTCTACGGCAAAAGCCACGTGCTGCACGGCGTCGATCTGTCGGTGGGGCAGGGCGAGATCGTCAGCCTGCTAGGCCGCAACGGCGTGGGTCGGTCCACCACGGCCAAGGCGATCATGGGGCTGGTGGACTGCACCGGCCGCGTGGTGTTCAAGGGGCGCGAACTCACCGGCCTACCGACCTACCGAATTGCGCACGCCGGACTCGGCTATGTGCCTGAAAGCAGGGACATTTTTCCGGCGCTGACGGTGGCGGAGAACCTGTTGCTCGGGCTGAAGGGCCGGCGGCCGGGGCGCTGGAGCTTCGACGACATGTACGGACTCTTTCCACGGCTGCGCGAGCGTGAAGGAACGCTGGCCGGGGTACTTTCCGGCGGAGAGCAGCAAATGCTGACGCTTGCTCGTACGATGATGGGTGACCCGGATCTGGTGATCATCGACGAGCCGACCGAGGGCCTGGCACCGATGTTGGTCGCGCTGGTGGCGGAGTTCCTCAGGGCGCTGCAGGCGCGCGGCATTTCGGTGCTGCTGATCGAGCAGAAGCTGACCATCGCGCTCGATATTTCGCAGCGGCTCTACGTGATGGGGCATGGGCACATGGTTTTCGCAGGCACGCCGGAGGAACTGCGCGGCAACCGTCTGATCCGCCAGGAGTGGCTCGAAGTCTGACGATGCAGGGGAGAACATAAGAATGAAGGTCTATTTCGAGCGGCGCGGCGAGGTCGCGGTGCTGCAGATCGACAACCCGCCGGTCAATGGGCTGAACCTGGCGATGCGACGCGGCATCGTCGCCGGCCTGCAACGCGCGCGCAACGACCCGAAGGTCAAGGTCGTCGTGATCACCGGCACCGACAAGGTGTTCTCGGGCGGCGCCGACATCCGCGAATTCAACACGCCGGCGGCGGTGACGGAGCCGCACCTGCTACAGGTGCTGGACGCCGTGGAATCGAGCAGCAAGCCGGTCATCGCGGCCATCAATGGGGTTTGCATGGGCGGCGGCCTGGAGATGTCGCTCGCCTGCCACTACCGGATCGCCACGCCGAACGCGACCATGGGCCTGCCCGAGGTGAAGATCGGGCTGCTGCCTGGCGCCGGCGGCACGCAGCGCCTGCCGCGTGCAGTGGGCGCCGAACTGGCGCTGCAGATGATCGTTTCCGGTGATCCGATCGGCGCCGAGACTGCGCTGAAGGCGGTACTGATCGACCGCATCGTGCCCGCCGACACCTTCCAGGGAGTGCTCGACTTCGCGCAGGAACTGGTCGGCCGGCGCACGCACCCGCGCCTGCGCGCGGCCCGTACGCTGCTGCCGGCGGGAGTCGACGCCGACTCGTTCTTCAAGGCGGCGCGCGCGCGCGTGGCCAGGCAGGCGCGCGGGATGATCTCGCCGTTGAAATGCATCGACGCTGTCGAGGCGGCCGTGCTGAAGCCTTTCGAGGAGGGCGTGCAGATCGAACGGGCGATGTTCCTCGAACTGGTGGCCTCGGAGCAGTCGAAGGCGCTGCGCCACGCGTTCTTCGCCGAACGCGCCGCGGCGAAGATCGCCGGCCTGCCGGAAGACACGCCGACTCGGCGCATCGTGCGCGCAGCAGTCATCGGCTTCGGCACCATGGGCGGCGGCATCGCCATGAGTTTCGCCAATGCCGGCATTCCGGTCACCGTGCTTGAGATGACGCAGGAGGCGCTCGACAAGGGTCTGGATTTGTGCCGGCGCAACTGGGAGGCCACCGCTGCCAAGGGGCGGATGACGCAGCAGCAGGTCGAAGAGCGAATGGCGCTGCTGCAGCCGACCCTGCGCTACGCGGAGTTGGGTTCGGCCGACATAATCATCGAAGCGGTGTTCGAAGACCTCGCGGTCAAGCAGAAGGTCTTCCGCGAACTGGACCGGGTGGCCAAGCCCGGCGCGATTCTCGCCACCAACACGTCGACGCTCGACATCGACCAGATCGCGACGGTCACCAAACGGCCGGCCGACGTGCTCGGCACGCATTTCTTCAGCCCGGCCAACGTGATGCGTCTGCTGGAGGTGGTGCGTGGAGCGGCCACGGCGCCCGACGCGCTGGCGACGGTGATGAAGCTGGCCCGCCCGCTGAAGAAGGTGGCGGTCGTCTCCGGCGTGTGTGACGGCTTCATCGGCAACCGGATGCTCGAGCACTACGTGCGCCAGTCGCTGTTCCTGCTGGAGGAGGGCGCGAGCCCGCAGCAGGTGGACAAGGCGCTGACCGACTTCGGCATGGCGATGGGCATCTTCGCCGTCGGCGATCTTGCCGGGCTCGACATCGGCTATGCGATCCGCCAGAGGCGCTACAAGGAAAGGCCCGATGTGCGTTACCCGCGCATCGCCGATCGCGTGGTCGAACTGGGCCGCCTTGGGCAGAAGACCGGCAAGGGCTGGTATCGCTACGAAGCCGGCAGCAGGACACCACAGGTCGATCCGGAAGTCGACGCCCTGATCGACAGCTACCGAAAGGAACTCGGCATCACGCCGCGCGCGATTTCCGACGAGGAGATCGTGCAGCGCTGCGCATTCGCGCTGGTCAACGAGGGCGCGCGCATCCTGGCCGAAGGCATCGCCCAGCGGGCAAGCGACATCGACGTGGTGTATCTGACCGGCTACGGCTACCCGGCCTGGCGCGGCGGCCCGATGTTCTTTGCGGAAAGCTTTGGCCTGCCCAAGGTGGTCGAGGCAATGCAGCGTTTCGCCACGTTGCCTGGCGCCGACGCGGTGTTCTGGCAACCGGCGCCGCTGCTGGCGCAGTGCGCCGCCAGCGGCCGCCGCTTCGACGCGCGCTGATATGTGGCGATGAACCCGTTCATCGCTGCCGTGCGTGAGCAGCGGCACTGCATGGGCGACGAGATCTGACCGACTGCCAGCCACGCTGGTCATACCCAATCCCGCAGGAGACCCCCGATGGCGACTAACCGCCGCATCGTGCTTGCCAGCCGCCCGAGCGGTGCGGTCACGCCCGAGAACTTCCGCCTCGAAGCGGTGCCGCTGCCTGCGCTGGCCGAGGGGCAATTGCTGGTGCGCAACCGCTGGCTGTCGCTCGACCCGTACATGCGCGGGCGGATGAACGAGGGGCGCAACTACGCCGCTGCGCAGCCATTGAACGAAACGATGGTCGGCGGTACCGCCGGCGAGGTCGTCGAGTCGCGCCATCCGAAGTTCGCCGTCGGCGACCGGGTCGTCGGTTACCTCGGCTGGCAGGAATACGGCGTTTCCGACGGCAGCCAGCTGATGAAGGTCGACACCACGCGCATTCCGCTATCGGCCTATCTGGGTGCGGTCGGCATGCCGGGCGTGACGGCCTGGTTCGGCCTGAACCGCATCATCGAGCCTAAGGCCGGCGAAACGATTGTCGTGTCCGCCGCCAGCGGCGCGGTGGGCAGCGCGGTCGGCCAGCTGGCCAAGCTCTCCAGTTGCCGTGCGGTCGGCATCGCCGGCGGCGAAGAGAAATGCCGCTACGTAGTCGAGGAACTGGGCTTAGACGCCTGCATCGACTACAAGCGCGACGATGTCGGCAAGGCATTGAAGGCGGCGGCGCCGGACGGCGTCGACGGCTACTTCGAAAACGTCGGCGGCGAGATCATGGACGCAGTGCTGCCGCGCATGAATGCCTTCGGGCGAATTGCGCTCTGCGGGATGATCGCCGGCTACGACGGCGAGCCGATCCCGATCCGCAACCCGACCTGGTTCCTGGTCAGCCGGCTGAAGCTGCAGGGCTTCATCGTCTCCGAGCACATGCAGGTTTGGCCGCAGGCGTTGAAGGAACTCGGTGCGCACGTCGCCGCCGGCCGCATCAAGTACCGGGAGACGATCGCGCGCGGGCTGGAGAATGCGCCGGCCGCTTTCATCGGCCTGCTCAAGGGGCAGAACTTCGGCAAGCAACTGGTGGCGCTGGACTGACGATGCAGAGCTTCACAGGTAAGGTGGCCGTCATCACCGGCGGCGGCAGCGGCTTCGGCGCCGCCTTCGCAAAGCAGGCCCATTCGCTGGGCATGCGCATAGTGCTCGCCGACGTGCAGGCCGATGCGCTCGAGCAGCAGGTTCACGCGCTGCGCGCCGATGGCGCCGACATCATCGGCGTGCGCTGCGATGTCTCGTCCGATGCCGATGTGGCGCGGCTGGCGCAGACCGCTTATGAGCAATTCGGCGTCGTGAACCTGCTGTTCAACAACGCCGGTGTGGGCGGCACCGGCGGCTACCTGTGGGAGAACAGCGAGGCCGACTGGCGCTGGACGATCGGCGTCAACCTGCTCGGCGTCGCCAACGGCATCCGCCAGTTCGTGCCGCGGATGATCGCGGCCGGGCTCGATGCCGACAGCGGCCACATCGTCAACAGCGCATCGATCGCCGGCTGGCTGTGCGCGCCGCTGCTCGGCGTGTACAACGCCAGCAAGGCAGCAGTGATCTCGGCGAGCGAAACGCTGTATCACGACTTGCGCATGGCCGGCAGCCAGATCGGCGTTTCCGTCCTGTGCCCGGCGTTCGTGCCGACGGCGATCTTTGCCTCCGAGCGCAACCGTCCGGTCGAACTGGCGAATGCCGGTGCGCCGACGGCATCGCAACAACTGGCGCGCGCTGCGGGCGAGAAGGCAGTGGCCGGCGGCAAGCTGACTGCCGACGCAATCGCCGTGCAAACCTTCGACGCGATCCGCGCCAATCGCTTCTACGTCTTCACTCACCCGCAGATCATGCCGATGGTCCGCGCGCGCCTCGATGCCGCATTGGCCGGCGCCGAGCCCGCCGACCCTTATGCGGGCCGGCCCGGCACGCGGCCCCATCTCGGGGGTTGAGCGGCGGCCTTTCGCCGATACGAATGGGAACCGCATGCGCCCGGCGCGGTCCTATGCGTGCCGGCCTTTGCCCCGATGCCGGCCGCGGCAGTCACCGCCGCACATCGGTCGCGGCGCTGCTTTGAGGCAAAATCCGCCGCCGCCCGGCGACGCCGAGTGGCGACACGTCAGTTCCAAGGATCGCTCATGAGTTTTCTGCGTCAACTGTCTTTCGCGCTTGCCGCGGTGGGTTTGCTCGGACTTGCGCCAGCGGGGGCGAAGAACGAACCGACCTACAGCAAGGTCGCCACCGTCGAAGGAGTGACCGAGTACCGGCTCGCCAACGGCATGCAGGTGCTGCTCTATCCGGACCCATCGAAGCCGACGGTGACGGTCAACGTCACCTACAAGGTCGGTTCGCGGCATGAGAACTATGGCGAGACCGGCATGGCGCACCTGCTCGAGCACCTGATCTTCAAGGGCTCGAAGAAGCATCCGAGCCCGGAGAAGGAGTTCAACCGGCGCGGCTTCCGCAACAACGCCAGCACTTCGTTCGATCGCACCAACTATTTCTCGACCTTCCAGGCCACCGACGACAACCTGCGCTGGGCGCTGGACTGGAAGGCCGACGCGATGGTCAATTCGTTCATCGCCAAGAAGGATCTCGATTCCGAGATGACAGTGGTGCGCAACGAGTACGAGAAGGGCGAAAACCAACCGTTCCAGGTTCTGTACCACCGCATGCTCGGCGTCGCGTTCGCATGGCACAACTATGGCAATCCGGTAATCGGCAACCGCAGCGACATCGAGAACGTCCGCATCGAGAACCTGCAGGCGTTCTACCGGATGTACTACCAGCCCGACAACGCCGTGCTGACGGTGGCCGGCCAGTTCGACATCGACAAGACGATGCCGCTGATCGCGGACACCTTCGGCAGGATTCCGCGGCCGAAGCGCACGCTGCCGGTGCTGTGGACGGTGGAGCCGACTCAGGACGGCGAGCGCAGCTACGTGGTCCGCCGCAAGGGCGACGTGCAACTGGTGATGGTCGGCTATCGGATCCCGTCGCGGCTGTCCGACGGTGCGGCGGCGATCGAGGCGGCTGCAGAGATCCTTGGCGACACGCCGAACGGGCGCCTGCACAAGGAATTAGTGCAAGCCGGTCTCGCGACGCAGGTGTTCGCATGGCCCATGCTCCTGCGCGATCCGGGCGTGGCCCTGTTTGGTGCCGTCGTCAAGAAGGGCGATCCGATCGAACGCGTGCGCGACCGGCTGATCGAGGTCATCGAGACGAGCTTCGTGCAGCAGGCGCCGACGGAGGCCGAAATCACCCGCCTGCGCCAGGACAACGAAACAAGCTACGAGCGCGCGCTCGCCGATCCGCAGCAGTTCGGGATCATGCTGTCCGAATACATCGCCGACGGCGACTGGCGGCTGTTCTTCGTGGCCCGCGAGCGGACCGCGAAGGTTGCCGCTGACGAAGTCGCGCGCGAAGCGGCGCGGTTCTTCCGCCGCGACAATCGCACGGTCGGGCTTTTCATTCCTGAGGACGAGCCGCAGCGGGCCGAGATCCCGGCGCCGCTGCCCGCAGCGGCCATGCTGGCCGAGTTCAAGCCGCGGCAGACGACCACCGCCGGCGAGGCGTTCGACCCGTCGCAGAAGAACATCGACGCGCGCACGCGCCGACTCGCCTTTGGAAGCCTTAACGTTGCCCTGCTGCCGAAGAAGAACCGCGGCGAGACGGTCAACGTGGTGATCCGGCCACGCTGGGGCGACGAAAGGAGCCTCAACGGCAAGGCGGTGATCGCCTCGCTCACTGAAGCCATGGTCCCGCGCGGGACGGGCAAACTGACACGGCAACAGATCGCCGACGAGATGACGCGGCTGAAGATGCAGGGCTCGCTGCGCGCCTTCCAGACCGACCGCGCCCACCTGGCCGATGCGCTGCGCCTTTCGGCGCAGGTGCTGCGCGAGGCGAATTTCCCCGCCGACGAGTTCGCGCAACTGAAGCGAGAGACGATCACGGGTCTGCAGGCCCAGTTGTCGGACCCCGAGGCGCGTTCGCGCGACGCTCTCGCGCGCCACTTCGACACCTATCCGCCCGGCGATCCGCGTGCCTACATCCCGCTCGAGGAGCGAATCAGGCTGGTCGAAGCAGTCACTCTCGACGACGTCAGGAAGTTCCATGCCGACTTCTGGGGAACGGCGCGAGGCGAGATCACGATCGTCGGCGACTTCGACGACAAGGCAGCCGAAGGTCTTGTCAAGGAACTCTTCACGGGCTGGGCCTCGAAGGCGCCGTACGCCCTGATCCTGTCCGAGCCGCGCGACGTCGACGCGAAGCGCATTGCGGTCAATACACCAGACAAGGAGAACGCGTTCTATCGGGCGCGACTTAACCTGACGCTGCGCGATGACGATGCCGACTACGCGCCGCTGGTGCTGGCCAACTATGTCTTTGGCGGCGGATCAGGCCTGTCGAGCCGCTTGATCGATCGCGTACGGCAGCGCGACGGCATCTCTTACGGCGCCGGATCCGGGCTGCTGGTTGGCAGCCGCGACCGCGCAGCGGGCTGGCAGATCGCCGGCCTGGTTGCGCCTCAGAACACCGCCCGCTTCGAGCAGGCCGTGCGCGAGGAAATCGACCGCATGCTGAAGGACGGACTGACAGACAAGGAGATCGCCGACGCCAAGGCCGGCCTGCTCAAAGAACGCCTGCTGAACCGGTCTTCCGACGGCACACTGGCGTCGGTGTGGAGCGATTACCTCGACCTCGGCCGCACGTTCACCACTTACAGCCTGGCCTTCGAGGAGCGCATCAAGTCGATGACCGCTGCGGAGGTCAACGCCGCCGTGCGGCGGCACATCGATCCGGCGAAGCTGACCGTGGTCGTCGCTGGCGATGCGGCCAAGGGAGCGAAATAGGTGGCAATCGCGGTCTTCCGCCACCGCCTGCCGCTGCGCGTGCGCTGGGCCGAAGTCGACATGCAGGCAGTGGTCTTCAACGGCCACTACCTGACCTATGCCGATGTCTGCATCACCGAGTACTGGCGGGCCATCGGCGTGCCGTATCCAGCGGGCTTCGCGGATCTTGGCATCGACGCATTCGTTCGCAAAGCGACGGTCGACTACCACGCGCCGGCCCGCTATGACGACGACCTGCTGGTCTGCGGCCGCATCGCTCGGCTCGGCTGCAGCAGCGCGAGCTTTGCGGTGGCGATGTTCCGCGCCGACGACACTTCGCGGGCGCTGGTCGATGCGGAATTGGTGTACGTGTGTGTCGATCGCGGCGGTGCGCCCGCAGCCTGGCCGCAGGAAGTGCGCGAGCGGATGCGCCGTTATGAAGCCGTCGCTCCGGCGGAGGGACAGAGCCTCGTGGCTGACCGATTGCGCGTCGCTCTTGGCGACTGGACGTCGATGCGGGCGCAGGCCGAGCCGGTGCGTTACGCCGTGTTCGTCGAGGAGCAGAAGGTTCCGGCGGAAATCGAGCTGGACGAGTTCGACCCGGTGAGCGTGCACGCGCTGGCCTTCGATGGCCAGGGCAGGGTGCTCGGCACCGGCCGCCTGCTGCCCGATGGCCACATCGGCCGCATGGCGGTGCTGCGCCACGCCCGCGGTGCCGGCGCCGGCAGTGCGCTGCTGACGGCGCTGGTGCAGACGGCGCAGGCTCGCGGCGACCGCGAAGTCGCACTCAGCGCGCAAACGCACGCGGTCCCGTTCTACGAACGCTTCGGCTTCATCGCCGAGGGTGACGAATACGACGACGCGGGCATACCGCATCGGAGGATGCGGCGGACCTTCTGAAGGCTGCGCAGCGGCAGCGGCTCAGCCCGCCTTGCGGAGGCGCGACGCGCGCGGCGCCGACGCCGACGCACCGTCGAGCGTGAACTCGAAGTGGCGGTCGCGATGGACCTCGGGCGCGTCGGGCCCGAAGCTGCGCTCGAGGAAATTGACCACGCCGTCGCGCCGCACGGTGACCACGGTCGTCGAGCGCGTGCCGTAGCCATGGGCGCGGATCTGGATCGGCGCCAGCGCGCGCTCCCAGTCCAGCGGCACACCGGTTGATGGAAGTTCGGCGTCGTGCACCGGGCGCCGGTCGGCCATCAGCGCCAGCAGGGAATCGGCATCAACACGGCTCGCCAGCGCGCAGGCAAACGCGCTCACGGCGCGCACGACCTTCGGCCAAGGTGTGTCGAGGAACGCGTTTGACAGCCCGTAGATGCCGGGGACCAGCGCGCGCGGGCCATGGTTGCGACGATTGGTGTAGTACACCAGTCGCTGCAGGCCGCCTGCAGCAGAAACCGGCTCGGCCACCAGCAGGTTGAAGCCGTTGTACGCGCCCATGCGCGGCGCCTGCGCACGCAGCCATTCGCCGGCCGGCTGCGCGCTCTGCAGTGCGCCGACGGCGATCGCCCCGCGCGACGGCGCGTGCGGATTGCGTTCGCTCGGCGCGCGCACGTTGGTCAGCAACGCAACTCTGCCACCGCGCGTGGTGCCGAGCCAGGTGCCGCCGGCCTCCTCGTCGCGGCCAGCGAGCAGCGCGACGCTCTGTCCCCACCACGATGCGGGCCGCGTGCTGCGCGTGTAGAACTCGTCGCGATTGGCGGCCAGCACCAGCGGATAGTCCGGGTGAACATGCCAGGCAATGACGGCGAGGCACATGGATCAGAGGTCCTCGAACCGCTCGGTGCGCCGCTGCTCGACGAGCGCGGCGGGCAGGCCGGCGCGCGCCACGGCTGCTGCCAGCGCGGCCTCGAACATGGCGGGCCGTTCGATGCCGTCATAGACCTCGAGCAGCGTCGCCGGGCTGCCATCGCCATCGGCACGCCGCATCAGCCGCGTTCCCACGCCGCTGGCTGCGGCAATGTGCTGCTGCATGCGGCGCAGGCGAGGCTCGAGATCGCGTGCTGCGGTCGGATCGAGCTTGTAGTAGACGAACCAGTGCTGCATCGCTGTCGTGCGTTTCAGGCCGTCACGTCGAGAAGCTCGTAGGGCAGGGCACGCAGCCCGAGCGCTGGCCCGTCGGGCGCGCCGAGGTGCAGCGGCACCTCCGTCTTCTCGAGCGGGCATTCAAACAGCACATCGAAACCGCCGCCCGGCGCACTTGCCGCCATTGCGACGGTGCCCGCGGCTTCGGCGTCGCCCAAGGCAAACACATCGGCTCCGGCCGATGCAGCGCCGGCGCAATGAGCCAGCTGCATGCGCCGCTTCAGCCGGCCGCGGTACTGGCTGCGTGCCACCACTTCCTGGCCCGGATAACAGCCCTTGCTGAAGCTGACGCCGCCGACCAACTCGAAGTTGATCATCTGCGGCACGAACTTCTCCTGCGTGGCCGCGAACACCGTCGGCACGCCGGCGTCGATCTCGCTCCACCAGAAGGCACCGCTGCCGACTGCAGGCACATCGGACAGCTTCAAGAGCACCTGCTCCGCTTCACCCACGGGAGCGACAAAGAGGAAGCGCTCCGGCAGCCGTGCCGAACCAAGCAGACGGGCGACGCGTGCCCCGCCGAAGTGCACGCAATCCCCCGCCATCGCAGGCACGGCGCAGCCAAGCGCGAGCAGCCTCGACTCGGCGCCGGCGCCGAAAAGCGCCCAGGCGCGCCAGGCATGCGATTCGTCGGCAAGCGTCGCCTTGGCGCGCAGCACGAACATCGACAGGCGCTTGAACATGCCCGGCAGCAGTTCGCGCGGCAGCAGCAGATGGATTGCGCGCTCGTCGCGCCAGATGCGGAAGGTCGCCAGCAGGCGGCCCTTGGCAGTGCAATAGCCGGCGAGTGTCAGACGATCGGGACCAAGGTGCTCGACGTCGTTGGTCAACTGGCCGTGCAGGAAGCGGGAGGCATCGTCGCCGGTGACCGTGATCACGCCGAGCTCAGCGAGCGTCGAGCACACCGGCCCGCGCAGCGGCGCTTCGGCCTCGGCAGGGTCGAACTGCCAGCAGCCCGCTGCGGGCGGTGTTTCGTTCAACGGTGCGGAAGCGGGAACATCCATCGACGAGATCGGCGCAGCCAAGACTCATTGCGCACGAAAGTATCATAGGCGCGCATGAGTCGGCCGAGCCGCCGCAAGGGCGAATCTCTCGAACGGCGCGCTGGGTTTGTGCCATGAGCGCGGTGCTCCGTTCGCCCTCATCGCAGCAGGGTCGCATCCTTCTCGTCGCCATCGCGTTGGTGCTGCTCGCTGCGTTGGGCGCGGCAGCAGCGCTGTGGCATCTATACCAGCGGCCGCTGCAGTTGCGCGACGAGCATGTCGAGATCCTCGTTCCCGCCGGTGCCTCGGCGCGCGCGATCGCGCAGGCCCTGCGCGAGCAGGGCGTCGACGTCAATGTCGACCTGTTCGTCGCCGCCGCGCGCTGGAGCGAGGCGACGCAGCGGCTGCGCGCCGGGCGCTACGAGGTCACGCGCGGCATGCGCATCGCCGACGTCATCGATCGCCTGCGTCGCGGCGAGACCCTGAAGGAGCGCCTGACCATCGTCGAGGGCTGGACCTTCCGTGAGATGCGTGCGGTGCTCGCCGCCCATCCCCTGCTCAAGCGCGATAGCGAGAAGATGACCGACGCCCAGGTCCTTGCCGCTGTCGGCAGTTCCGAGCCGCACCCTGAGGGGCTGTTCGCACCAGACACCTATGTCTTCGATGCCGGATCGAGCGACCTCGACGTCCTGCGCCAGGCGTATCGAGCGCAGCAGGCACGGCTCACCCGCGCCTGGGAGGAGAGGGCGGCCGACCTGCCGATGAAGTCCCCGTACGAGGCACTGATCCTCGCCTCGATCGTCGAGAAGGAAACCGGCCAGTCAACCGAGCGCAATCGCATCGCCGGCGTGTTCATCAACCGCCTGCGCATCGGCATGCTGCTGCAGACCGACCCGACGGTGATCTACGGCCTGGGGGAGAAGTTCGACGGCAACCTGCGCAAGCGCGACCTGACCACCGACACCCCCTACAACACCTACACGCGAGCCGGCCTGCCGCCGACGCCGATCGCCCTGCCCGGACAGGCGTCGATCGAGGCAGCCCTGAAGCCGGAACGGACGCGCGCCCTTTATTTCGTCGCCCGCGGCGACGGCACGTCGCAGTTCTCGGAGTCCCTCGCCGAGCACAATCGCGCCGTGGCCAGGTATCAACTGGGAGGAAGACAATGAGCGCGGCCCGGCGACCGACGACGGGCGCAGTGGAGGAGATGCCTTGACCCAGCGCGGCCGTTTCGTGACGTTCGAAGGCATCGACGGCGCCGGCAAGAGCACGCAGATCGCCTTCGTCGAGGACTGGCTGCGCTCGCGCGGCGTCGACGTGCTGCTGACGCGCGAGCCGGGCGGCACACCGATCGGCGAGACGCTGCGCGAGATGATCCTGCACCGGCCGATGCAGCCGCGCACGGAAACCCTGCTGATGTTCGCGGCCCGCTGCGAGCACGTCCTCACGGTGATCGAGCCGGCGCTGGCAGCCGGTCGCTGGGTGCTTTGCGACCGCTTCACCGACGCAACCTATGCCTATCAGTCCGGCGGCCGCGGTCTGCCGGAGGCCGACGTGGCGACACTGGAGCGCTGGGTGCATCCGGGACTGCAACCAGACCTGACATTCCTGTTCGATCTCGAACCGGAGATCGCCGCGGTGCGGCTGGCAAGGGCGCAGCGCAGCGACCGATTCGAAGCCGAACAGCGTGACTTCTTCACGCGAGTGCGCGAGCACTACCTGGCGCGCGCGCGCGCCCAGCCGCGGCGTTTCTTGGTCGTCGACACGTCGCAGGACAAGCCCGTGGTGCAGGAACAGCTGATCGACGCGGTCAGGCGCCGGCTATGACACCGCGTCGCTTGCCCTGGCTGGAGCGCGTGTGGCCGTTGCTGCCGCCGCTGGCGGCTCGTGGCGTGCACGCTGTGCTGTTGCATGGCCTGCGCGGTGTGGGCAAGAAGAGTCTGGCGCTCGATTTCGCCGAGGCGCTGCTCTGTTGCGCGCCGCGGGCCGACGGACACAGCTGTGGCCAGTGCGAGGAGTGCCGGCTCACCGCCGCCTTCAGCCATCCCGACCTGCGCTGGGTGCTGCCGCAGGCGCTTGCCGAACGCCTGCTGCCCCAGGTCCAGGACGAGGACGCAGCAGCGACGGACGCGGCCAGTGCGGAGGCAGGCGAGGGCGACGGCAAGCCGACGCGGGCCAGCCGCGAGATCCGCGTCGATCAGGTGCGCGCGTTGTCCGATTTCCTCGGCATCGCTGCCTACCGCGGCGGGCAGCGGGTGGTCGTGCTCGCCCCGGCGGAGGCGATGAACGCCATAGCGGCCAACACGCTGCTCAAGATGCTGGAGGAACCGCCGCCGTCGACGATGTTCGTGCTGGTCTCCGATGCGCTCGACGACGTGCTGCCGACCATCCGCTCGCGTTGCGTGCTGGTGCAGGTGCCGGTACCCGAGACGCAGGCCTGCCTCCGGTGGTTGGCCGAACAGGGCCTCGCGGACGCGAAGGCAGCACTCGCGTTGGCATCTGGCGCACCGCTGGCCGCGCTTGCCGAAGCAACCGAGGAGGCCCTGGCGCCGGAAACGTCGGCGGCCCTGTACCGCTTGCTCGAGCGCGGGCCGGCGCTGACGCCCGCCCAGGTTGCCGTAGGTATTGGCCGAGATCCGGCCGTGCCCGGCTGTCTGCGGCTGATGCAATGCTGGGCATTCGACCTGTTTCAGTACCGTGCGCGCGGGTCCGTCCGCTATCATCCGCAGCGCGAAGCGTGCATCAGGCAACTGGCTGCTTCGGCGCATGCGCAAGGCCTGTGGCGCTGGGCCGATGCGCTGAAAGCCGCCAGCGCGGCGCGGGAGCACCCGCTGAATGCACGCCTTGTCATCGAATCGCTGCTCGCCCGTTACATCGAAGTCTTCTGACGATCGCAGATGAGCGACACACCGAACACCCGTTTCGGAGCTGCAACGCCCGACCTGTTGGGTCCGAACACCGTCGGCGGCGGGGCGCGGCCGGCGATCCTTTCGCTGGCGATCAAGGAGAAGGCGGCGCTGTATGCCGCCTACATGCCGTATCTGAAGAACGGCGGCATCTTCGTGCCGACCAATCGCCCCTACAAGCTCGGCGACGAGGTCTACCTGATCCTGACGCTGATGGATGAGCCGACCAAGTATCCGATCGCCGGTCGCGTGGTCTGGATCAGCCCGGCCGGCGGCACCGCGCGCACGCCCGGCATCGGCGTGCATTTCCCGGCTGACGAGACGGGCATCGCTGCGCGGCGGCAGATCGAGGATCTTCTCGGCGCGGCCTTGAAATCTGGCCGCCCGACGCACACGATCTAGCAGCTGCGCCGGGGTTGCAGCGGCGCCGCCGTGTACGTCGACTCACACTGCCATCTTGCATTTCCCGAGCTAGCCGGCGACATCGACGGCGTGCTCGCGCGCATGTCCGCCGCCGGCGTCGGCCGGGCCCTGAGCGTGTGCACGCGGCTGGACGAGTTCGAGCGGATTCACGCGCTGGCGATGCGCGACGAGCGCATCTTTGCCTCGGTCGGGGTCCATCCGGACACGATCGGCGGCGACGAGCCGACGGTTGAGCGCCTGATCGAACTGGCGCGCAGGCCGCGGGTGATCGCAATCGGCGAGACCGGGCTCGACTACTACCGGCTGCCCGAACCGCTCGAATGGCAGCGTGACCGCTTCCGTGTCCATATTCGGGCGGCGCGCGAGGCCGACAGGCCGCTGATCATCCACACCCGTTCCGCCGCCGCCGACACCCTGCGCATCATGCGTGAGGAGCGTGCGGGCGAGGCCGGCGGGGTCATGCATTGCTTCACCGAATCCCTGCAGGTCGCCCAAGCGGCGATCGACATGGGTTTTTACATCTCGTTTTCGGGCATCGTCACCTTCAAGAACGCCCGCGAACTCCAGGCCGTCGCCGCGGCGCTGCCGCTTGACCGCTTGTTGATCGAAACGGACGCGCCATACCTGGCGCCGGTTCCGTTCCGGGGAAGAACGAACGAGCCCGCGTTCGTTGCGCAGGTCGCCGCGAAGCTTGCCGAATTGCACGGGACCTCGATTGATTCCCTTCGTGCAGCGACGACGGGAAACTTCTCGCGTTGTTTCAATCGTTTGAGCGACTTTTCTCCGGTGTTTTCTTAGGATTTGTCGATGTCCAGTTTTGCAATAGAAAGCGTTTTTATGCAAAGGCTTAGGCGACTGTCCTCTAGTCGATTCTCGAATCCGCGCCTCCGGCTCTTGATGTTCGCATAATGTATATTATGTTAACCGAACGGTGGTGCTGAGGCAGGATGGTGCCCGCCTGAGCCAGCTGCCCCCAAATTTTTCCAACCCGCCCGCCCTCCCGTCGTTGTCGGATACTCGCCTGCACCTGCAGGCGCGGCTGGCGCACCGCGGCGTCAGCATGCCCGTGGTCTCTGCGTCACCGGTCACGGCGACGTTGGCACTGCCCGCCGCGCGCTGAAGGCCGGCGCGAGCGCGAAGTCATGGATGATGGGGTGGTCGCCGGGCGCCACAACCGCGAGATCGCCGCCGACATTGGCATCGGCCCGCGCACGGTGGAGGCCTACAAGGCGCGCCTGATGGACAAGCTGGATCTGCGGCGTGTAGCGGATCTCGTGAGGCTGGCGCTCGAAGCGCAGGTCGAATCCGGACGCTGACGCGCTCCGCAGCCCGGCACACCTCCCGTCTACGTCAAGGTTGCTACCCGCGCGCGGGCTTGCGGTCGGCGCGCAGTGGTGGTTTGCACTGCGCAGGCGCTGGCATGTCCGCCATAGCGCGCGCGCTGCCTTGGGCGGGCCAAGGGAGTCTTGTTCACCAGTCCTGACCCAGCGCAATCGGCCGTACACAGGGCGAATAACATGGCCCGCATGTGTCCTGAGAACAGCGCGGTACTCACGAGCGAGCCGTCGCGAGCCGAGTCGGCCTCTTGCGCTATCGAGGGTGCGTGGCGTCCCCTGGGCGTGCTCGGCTTGGTGCTGCTCCTGTTGCTGGCGGTAGGCGCTGTGCGGGCGGCTAGTGTCGCGGTATTGCAGGTCGATGGCGCGATCAGCCCGGCCTCGGCGGACTACATCGAGCGCGGCATTGGCAAGGCGCAGTCTCAGGATGCGTCACTGGTTGTCTTGCAGCTCGACACGCCCGGCGGCCTGGACACCTCGATGCGACAGATCATCAAGGCCATCCTCGCCTCGCCGATTCCGGTGGCGACGTTTGTCTCGCCTGAGGGTGCACGGGCGGCAAGTGCAGGCACCTACATCCTGTACGCCAGCCACGTCGCCGCGATGGCGCCCGCGACCAACCTGGGCGCGGCTACCCCGGTGCCGCTTGGCGTGCCGGCAACGGCACCCGGCGACAACCGGCCGCCGCATCAGCCGCAGCCCGCGGCCGAAAAGGCGGGCGAGAAGAAGGTCGCGCAAGCGCCCGCCCCCGCTGCCCCTGCCGATGCGATACGCGCCAAGCAGGTCAACGATGCCGTGGCCTACATCCGCAGCCTGGCCGAGTTGCGCGGTCGGAACGCCGACTGGGGCGAGCGCGCGGTTCGCGACGGCGTCAGCCTGTCCGCCGAGCAAGCGCTTAAGGAAAAGGTGATCGACCTCGTCGTCCAGGACGTGCCGACGCTGCTCAAAGTGCTGCACGGGCGAGAAATCAAGGTCCTGGAACGCACCGTTGTGCTCGACACCGAAGCCGCGACGTTACTGACGATCGCCCCCGATGCCCGCAACCGGTTCCTGGCGGTGATCACCAACCCAAGCGTGGCGCTGATCCTGATGCTGATCGGGGTCTATGGGCTGTTCTTCGAGTTCTCGTCACCCGGATTTGGCGTCGCCGGCGTCGCCGGCGGCATCTGCCTGCTGCTCGGCCTGTACGCGCTGCAGCTGCTGCCGATCAACTATGCCGGTCTCGGCCTCCTTCTTCTGGGGCTGGCGTTGATGATCGCCGAGACCTTCCTGCCCAGCTTCGGCGTGCTCGGCATCGGCGGCATCATTGCCTTCGTGCTCGGCGCCACACTGCTGATCGATACCGAGGTGCCCGGCTTCGGCATTCCGCTGCCGGTGATCGTCGCCACGGCATTGATGAGCGCCGCCCTCCTCTTTCTGGTCGGCGGCCTGGCGCTGCGCTCGCGCCGCGCACGGGTGGTCAGCGGGCGTGAAGAAATGATCGGCGCGTACGGTGAAGTGTTCGATTCAGAAGGATGGGCCAGCGTGCACGGCGAGCGCTGGCGGGTACGCAGCGCCGCGCCGCTCGCCCCCGGCCAGCGAGTGCGGGTCACCGCAATCGACGGGCTGACGCTGACCGTCGAACCGGCGTCCGACCGTATCACCAAGGACAAGGAGTAACTCATGCTGGCCAACCTGCCTATTGGACTCGGTAGCGTCCTGCTGCTGCTGATCGTCCTGCTCGTTTCGTCGTTGCGCATCCTGCGCGAGTACGAACGCGGGGTCGTGTTTCAGCTGGGACGGTTCTGGAAGGTCAAAGGGCCCGGGCTGGTGATCGTGATCCCCGGCATCCAGCAGATGGTGCGGGTGGATCTGCGGGTGGTGACGATGGACGTGCCGCCGCAGGACGTGATCTCGCGCGACAACGTATCGGTCAAGGTCAACGCGGTCGTCTTCTTCCGCGTGGTCGATCCGGAAAAGGCCATCATCCAGGTGGAGAAGTACCTGATGGCCACCAGCCAGCTGGCG
>Ga0209253_10001578_pt1 | contig 20010 bp, 7 predicted proteins | sample FrelakmetBRP12BR_FD_187145 | JGI IMG/M metagenome (GOLD analysis project Ga0209253, IMG submission 187145) | Freshwater lake sediment microbial communities from the University of Notre Dame, USA, for methane emissions studies - BRP12 BR (SPAdes)... | ecosystem: Environmental > Aquatic >... | reverse complement strand
GTGGGGGCAGTCCGAATGGACGCTGAAGATGTTGCTCAGGAAGGTCCACCGGACCATGTCCTGGATCCGGTTGAAGAGGTCGTTCGAGCAGGAGAACTCCCCGCGCTCGGCGACGTCCGTGTTCAGCCGCAGGCCTTCGAGGTCGTCGAGGTCCGGCGGGCCCGCGAGGCCGGTGACTTCGGCGTAGCGGAAGCCGTGGAACGTGAACCGGGGGGTATAGACTTCCTCGCCGCCGCCGCGGGCGATGTAGATGTCGGCCTGCTCGGCGATCTCGGGCGCTCCGGGACCGCCGATGGGACGGCCGTCCTTTCCCCGGCCCTTGATCTGGCCGCAGACTGAGGTCAGCGGATTCAAGGTCCCGTCTTCGTTGAGGAGCTCGCCGAAGCGGATCCTGATCCGCGTCCCCGCGGGCGCACGCAGCCGGAGACGGGCCCAGCCGGCGAAATTGCGCCCGAGATCGTAGAGGGCCACGCCCGCCCGGGGCGCCGTGACGCGGACCGGACGGAGCCGGGCCGTGACCCGGATGGGCGGCTGGGGCTGGGCCTGAAGAACGCCGGCAGGCCCCGGGCAGAGAACGGCCGGCGACCACCCGGCCTCGCTCGCGCCCGGCGAATCCCAGCCCGGGACCTCCCGGCGGGCGTCATAGACCTCGCCCAGGTAGACGTTGTTCCTGAGGACCGGGCCGCCGCGGACCTGCCAGTCCGGGCCGGTCGCGATGGTCGTCACCGAGCCGTCCCGGCCTTCGATCTCCAGCTGGGCGATGAGACAGGGCCGGCCGACCGGCAGGTCCTCGCGCAGGTTTCGCCTCCCCCACATCCGCAGGGGGAGGGGATTCCACCAGCCGTTGCCCAGCATGACCCCGACGCAGTTGAGGCCCGCCCGGACGAGCCCGGTCACGTCGTAGACGCTGTAGAGGACCCGTTTCTCATAGTTCGTCCAGCCCGGGTCCAGGACCTGGTCACCCACGCGTTGGCCGTTGATCGACGCTTCGTAGTAGCCGAGCCCGGTGATATAGAGGCGCGCCCGGGCGATCCGCTCCGGCGCGACGAACTCCTTTCGGAAGAGCGGGGCCGGGTCGTCCCGGTAAAAATCCTCGTCGACTTCGGGGACGGGCTTTCCGTCGCCGATCCACCGGGCCCTCCACGGCGCATCCTTCAGCAGAGCCATTTCCCAGGACGCCGTAGGGCTCCAGGCCGAAGCGCGGCCTCGGCCGTCCCAGACGCGAACCTTCCAGAAGCAGCGCTGCCCGCTGCGCAGCGCCGGCCCGGCGTAGGCGATGCCCAGGCTTTCGGCGGAGAGGACCTTGCCCGAGTCCCAAAGGTCGCCCCGGTCCGTGTCCAGCAGCCGGGACGAGCCGGCGACGAGGATCCGGTAGGCGCCTTGGGTGATGGCTCGCCCTTCGGACGCGAGCGCCCAGCTCAATCTCGGCCGTGGGGAGTCGATGCCGAGCGGATCCGAGCGGTATTCGCATCTTGGATCCGCCGGGGCGATCGAGGCCCCGGCCTCGGGGGGCCGCCGGACGGCCTTTCCGCAGGCGGTCCAGCCGAGGGCCAGGACGATCCCGGCGAGCACGACGCCCGCGGGTCGTCGACGACGCGGAGAATAAAGATCATGACTCATCATAACGGCCGTACTCCATCATCCGTGACCTTCCTTCCTACCGAGCGACGGACACTCGCAGACACACCGGATTGATCGCGATGTCCTCTCAGTAGATCTCGTATTTCAGCGGTTGGAAAGATTGTTGCCTGACCCAGATGACCATAGTCTGCGTGCCGTCGGTGTCTCGAATGATCCCCTGCCGGAAATCGGGGCCCGGCACCTGGACCTGGCCACCGATCTTCAGGCGGGCGGGAGACGGTCCGCCCCAGCCTCGGATGACGAAGCAGGGATTCAAGATAGGGCTCTTTTCGGAGCCGTTCAGCCCGAAAGACAGCCGCTCCGACTCCCGGGTCAGCACATAGGCTTTTTGCCTCTGGTCGCAGCCCGTGCTTCGGCCGCCGTCAAGGTCCACGATCGCCGGGGGGGAATTCCAGGAACGGTTCAGCGCCGTGAGGTCGGCGGCCGGAAGATCCGTCAACCCATAGATGTTATAGGCCTCCATGCGGCCGTCCTTCAGAAGATGGTGCAGCCCGTTCAGCGTGCCCAGGCAGGAGCTGCTCGTCCGGTCCCTCCCGGTCGTCACGGTGCCGTCGCTCGGCAGCAGGCCGACGGGATAATGGCTCCAGGCGTTGTAGTGCGAGAATCCGGGCGCGAGCTGCATCGATTCCCACTGGCTGTAGGGGACCCAGAACGAACCGGTCTGGCCGATATTGAAATGCTTGTACTTGGACCTGAGATTCAAGTAGACGAGGTTTTTCTCTCCGGAGATCGCCGCGCCTTTCCGGACCGTCCGGCTCGAGGAATAGTCCCACAGCTCGGTCTGCCCGTCCATGTTGGCGACGGTGACCGATCCGGGTTCGACGTTGTCCTCGGGCCGGGTCCCCGGCTGATTGAGCAGTTCGTTCTGCTGGGACTGCGTATCGGGGTATTCGGCCATCCGTCCGCTCACCTGATAGCGGACGGACACGGCGTCGGGATAGATGGTCCAGTACTCATCCGTCCAGAGCCCCCAGCCGTTCCGGTCCGGCCAGAGCCACTCGTATCCGATGCTGACGCTCGCGTTGCGCCAATGGACGACGACCCGGGCTTCGGTGTTCTCGATGAGCCGGACGTGGGAGTAGCGGCACATCTTATCGGACATGTGTTCGTAGCACTGATCGGTGTAATTCTCCGGACCCTGGTCGTTGACCCAGAGGCCCGCGGGGCCGGGCTCCGTGACCAGGCTGGGGAGGTAGTTCGTCCCGCGCCAGAAAACGAATCGATTGGGCCGGTCGTCGAACGTGACGACGATGTCGGCATGGTCCCCCACCCGCCACAGGCCTTCCCACTCCGGACCGAATCGAAGTCTCGTATAGGCCGCCCCGAAGCTCTTGGCGTCCGTCGGCCCGGCGGGCAGGACCCAGTAGCGCAGAGGGGAGAGGACTTCGGGTTGGAAGGACTGGTAGTCCGATCGTATCTCCGATGCGTCCAGAGCCCGGTCGAAGACGCGCACTTCGTCGATGAGCCCGCTGAAGACCATGTTCGAGCGGTACTCCTTGGTGATCTCCCGCTCGCACGCCCAGTGGGTGCTTTTCTCCTGGGCCATGCCGACGAACAGGTCCAGGTCCGTCGCGTCCTGGACGTCCCCTGTCGCGGATGCGGAAGCCGCCAGGGCTCCGTCCAGGTAGATCGCGAAGCCCTTCGCCTTTCGATACGTCGCGGTCACGAAGGTCCATTTCAGAAGGTCCACGGCCTTGTCCGTCCTGAGGCCGCTCCACCGGCCGTCGAGGCAGGCCTCCAGGGAGATCCGGCCCAAATGATCCATGGCCAGGCGATATCCGGCGCGTTGGCCCCGGCCGTGGTCGACGATGCCCGAACGGTCCCAAGAGTATTCCTGCGGGGCGATCCAGGCCTCGATCGTGAAATCGCCGCGGATGTTCGGGAGTTCCCGGGAAGGCACCGTCACTCGATTGGTGTATCCGTCGAACGATAGGCACGTCCCGGAAACGCCTTTTCTCCAGTAGCTGTCCGCCCCGCCGATGCCGCACTTCGATCCCTTGACGCTCTCCCTCGTGACATCGTCTTGGGCCGAGAGGCCTTCGTCGAACCGCAGCCACAGCGCGGGGGACTCGACGCCTCCCTTGACGACGGGCGCTCCAGGGACGGCGTCGCCGGGCCGGCCCTGCAACCGTGCCGGCGTGGTGCTCTGGACCTTGATCCCGGACGAGGTCAGCGCCAGGATCTGCGTGGTCTTATTCAAAGGATCGTTCCACTCGTCCAGCCGGACGCAGCCTTTCTTCGCTTCCCGCGTGATCCGCCCGTCGGGGGTGATGGTGAAGTATTCCTCGGCGTAATCGGCGAAGTAGCTGCCGATATCGCCGCTGTAGGTCCTCTGGAAATCGGTGAAGTGCGGGCTGTTCAGGTCCGGGGCGTACCTCCAATGGACGACGATCCTGTCGGGCGAGCTCTCGATCAGGCGGACATAGGAGCACTTGTTGATCGCATCGGGCCGTTCTGGGGGGCCGTCCCCTGTCACCGGAAGCAGGCGGTCGACGAAATATTTCGTTTCCGTCGGCTGCCAATAGGGCAGATAGCCGAATTCCCGGCAGAACACGAACCGGCCCTTTGTCCCGATCTTGGCGATGAGATCGGCATATTGGCCCGTATTGTTGTGATCGTCATAGTCCAGCCGCGTGTAATAGGCGTAAAAATCCGACGGCTGAGGCGAGGCGCAGAAGGCCATGACCAGGGCCAGGACCGCTGTTCCGCATGAGGACAGTAGGCTGACGATCCACGCGCCGCGAGCAACTCCTTTTCGGGCTTGTGTCATGGCTCTCGATCTCCTTTCCGACGGGGATTACGCCGCCTTGGCCGGGACGATTTCCCGGGTGTCGGGATCTTTGAACTTGGCTTGATCGTCGAGCAGGCTCCGGATGGTCCGGCCGCAGCGCTCCCTCATCTCGGCCAGCACGCGGGCGTGGCCGGGATCGCCGGCCAGGTTCTTTTTCTCGTCCGGATCGGCCGCCAGATCGAACAGCTCCACGTACTCCGGATGCCCGGGGTATTGGATGTATTTCCAGCGCTCGGTCCGGACGCATTCGCTCCGCGGGATCTCCGGGTGGTCCCAGAGCTCCTCGCAGAAGATCTCCGAGCGCCAGGCCGGCGTTCTCCTTCCGAGAAGGGGTCTCAGGCTGCGGCCCTGGGCTTGAGAGGGGACGGCGACCCCGGCCAGGTCCATGAGGGTCGGTCCGAGGTCGATGTTCAGGACCAGGTCCCGCTTGACCAGCCCCCGGCTCCTGCGCGGCGCCCGCGGGTCGTAGACGACCAGAGGGACCCGGATCGACGGCTCGTACATCAGCCATTTGTCGGCGTAGCCCCGCTCGCCCAGGAAATAGCCGTTGTCCGAGGTGTAGATGAGGACCGTGTTCCCGTCGAGGCCGAGGCGGGCCAACTCGTCCCGGATGCGTCCCGCGACCATGTCGATCCCGCTGATCATCCGGTAATAGCCCTTGACCATCTCCTGGTACTTTTCCGGGGTGTCGAACCGCCAGCCCCAGCGCGTCCGGCTCATCGTGTTCTTCAGGAAGGCGGGCTGGGCGTCGTAGTACTTCGGCGCCGCCATTTCGGGGACAGGGATCGCGACGTCCCGGTAGAGGCCGTCCACGGCCGGTGGCCAGAAATATTGCTTGGGATCCCCGTCGTCGGCGTGGGGAGCCCAAGGGCACCAGAACAGGCAGAAGGGCCGCCCGGGCTCGACGCCGCGGAGGAAATCGACGACCTTTTCGCCTTCGACCTCGGTCATGTGGCGCTCGACCCCGTCGACCGTCTGGACGTGGGGGAGGCCGTCGAAAAAAGCGAAGTCGAACATTTCGGCGTGGACGTCCTTTTCCACGGCCACGCCGAACTTGCCGACGAACCCCGTCCGGTACCCGGCCCGGCGGAGGCGGACAGGGAAGCTGATGTCGGTGAAGGCCGGGGCCAGGGGAGGCTTAGTGAAGGTGTAGGTGTGCGTCCGTTCATACGTTCCGGTCAGGATGCTGGCCCGGCTGGCGGCGCAGATCGGGGTGGTCACGAAGGCGCGATCGAACCGGATGCCCTCGCCGGCCAGACGGTCGACGTTCGGCGTGCGGATGATCGGGTTGCCGGCGCAGCCCAGCGCGTCGAAACGCTGATCGTCGGTCAAGATGAAAAGGAAATTCGGGCGGGCCGCCGACCCTGTTCTTGTCGCGCACCCGGGGCCGATCGCAAAGGCCCCGAGCCCGGCGGCGGTGGCGCCAAGGAACTCCCGGCGGGTGATCTTAGGCTTGATCGGCGTCCGGGAGCCTGTCATGGTCGGGTCCATGTGGACAGCCTGTTTCGCCATGGGATCTCAAGGCTGGATCGAAGCGTCCCGGGGCGTGATGATCTGGACCGGCCCGAACAGGCCCGATCTCATCAACGGCGGGATCTTCGTATAAACGGGACGCGTCTTTCCGCGGGGGACCCGGCCATAGGAGCTGTCCGAAGTCGGGTCCGTCTGGATCCGGTCGAGGTTGCTTCGGGTGAAACGGTCCGATTCGGGCCTCAACGAGTCGGCGTTCAGCCGGTTGGCCCAGAGATTGGCGACCCGGATCTCCAGCCGATTCTGTCCGGCCCGAACGGCGTCGGAGACCTCGATCCGGAAGGGCGGCAGCCAAACGACCCCCAGGGGCTTTCCGTTGAGCGTCACCTCGGCGATCTCGGCCAGGTCGCCCAGCTGGAGGAACAACCGGCGTTTCGAGGCCAGCGCGGCCGGCACTTCGAACGTCTTTCGATAGGTGGCGATCCCCGAGAAGGACCGGATTCCGGCCTCGACCGAATCGGTCCAGCTCTGAAGTCGCCCGAACGCCGTCGTTCGAGGCGCTCCCCAGCCTTCGGGGAACTCGACCTGCCAGGGCCCGTCGATGGTCAGGGCCGCGGGATCGCCCGACGACAGGAACGTGTCGCGGGACAGCGGATCGAGCGGCGGGCGCTCGGATGGCTCGGCCTTCCGGAACACGACGAAGACCGATCCCAGGGGCCCCAGCTCCACGCGAACCTCGGTCCGGCCCCTCGCGACCGCCTTCCAGCCGCGGTCGGCGCTCCGTCGCCCGGAATCGGGCCACCAGAATTCGGGAGCCAGCCCCCGGGCCTCCGCGGCGACCCGGAACCGGCAGGTCAAACCCTGCGGCTCCTTCGTGGCATTGCGGATGAAATAGAATTCCGCATCTTCGGTCCTCCGATGGACGAAGTCCAGCGGGCCCAGGTCCCCTTCGGGCCGCCCGGCGATCTCGAGGTCCGGATCGACGCCGACTTCCCGGAGCGCCGCGCTTCTGTCCTGGGCGATGACGAACCGCCCCCGGCCGATGGACCTGACCTGGACCTGTGAGCGGCCCGATCGGTCCGACGCCTCGCTCTCGCCCCAAAGCTCATCGGCCAATCGATCGATCTCCCAGTCCTGCTCTTCCCGGCCCTGAAGGCCCGGGGAGCGGATCGGCCGATGGTGGCCGACGACCGTGGCCCCTTCGGCGACCAGCGCCCGGATCCTCCTCAAGACCTCCAAGGGGATATGGTCCTGCTCCGGAAGCGTGAGGGCCGCGTAGCTCGTACCGTCCGGCAGCACGATCCGCCCGTCGTCCACTTTCATCCGCCGGAGGATCACTTCGGACGAACAGACGTCATAGTCGTTCGACGGATCGAGACCTTCCAACCGAGGTTTTTCGGGCACGTTGCAGAGCGGCGGGAAGAAGTTCGGCGCCTGATCGCCGTAGAAATGGCACACGTCGGCGACGAACCAGCCCTGGCGCAGCATGTAGGAGCACCGCGCCAGGTAATCCATCAGGCCCCGGGCCATCGGCCACCAGGTCGCCGCCGGGTTGATGTCCGTGCCGGCGTGGTAGGCCCATCCCGGGAGCCCGGCCTCGGGCGGCGAGCTCGCGAACGTGTGCAAGGAGAAACTATTCAAGCCCTCGCACAGCGCCCGATCGGCGATCTCCTTGTGGGCCAGGGGCCCGTCGATCCAGCGGCGCCAGGTGGTGAAGGCCTCCGCGTCGACCAAGCGCTTGTCGTAGACGTGCGCGGCCGAGGCGATCTCCTTGACCAAGAAGATGCCGCGGTGCCGGATCCAGAACTCCCCGCGCGGAATATCGACGGCCCCGAGCGCCGTGATCCCGTCCACCGGATTGGAATCCCAGATCGGAGGCCCCGGCCCGCCGGCCTCGGCGATGAGCTCCACGCCGTAGGCGTTCAGGAACTTCCTGCCGGTCAGGTAATGCGATTCGATCAGCCGGTCGCTCACCGTCTTCCGCCAATCGTAGAGGAACCGTTCCTGGGTCCCTTGATCGGCGAGCGTCCAGCCGGAAAGCAGGGGCAGGAACCGGACCACCGGGTATCCCGTCCGGCGCTGGAACTCGCCGGCCATGGATGCGGTCCAGGGTGTGAACCCGTCGAGTTCCATGCTGTCGAACTCCATCGTCCGGAAGCTCGTCCCCTCGAACGAATCCCGCCCCAGCTCCTTGAGGATGGTGGTGACGATATGACGAAGATGGAATTCGGTGGCCCGGGGATCGAAGAAATCGATCATCGGGCCGCCCGAGTTCGGACTGGGCACGATCAACCGTTGTCCGTGATTCGCGCAGACGAATCGGAGGATCGTCCAATCTCCGGCGGGAACGTCCCACCGTACCCGGCCGTCGGCCTCGACCTTGTCCGTAAGGTCGACGACACGGCCCAGGTCGGCGATCGTCTTCGACGCGTCCCCGGGCACGGCCAATACCGCCACTTCTCGCAGATAGAGGGGCCGTCCGTGCTCGTCGCGCGGACACAGCTCGGGCAATTCGGGCAGGGGCAATCCCTCATGAAAGCGCTTCGGGCCGGTGACGGGGGTCGCGGACTGATAGAGGCCTTTGCCGGCGTGTTCCGGCGGGACCCAGCTCCCGCCGGCGTTCCAGCCGCTCGAAGCCACCAGGCCGATGCTCAACCCGAGCCGGTCCGCCTCACGGATCGCATGGGCGATCAGACGCGCGGATTCCGGGCCGAGGAACGCCGGGCCGGCGGGCACTCGTCCGTCGGGGTCGGCGGCCGCCGCCACGTCCCAGATCTCGCCGCCGTGCAGGCCGCCCCGGGCCATCGCCTCCAGGTCGCGGGTGATCTGCTCCTTGGTGATCGATCCGTTGAGCCAGGCCCAAAAGCACCCGGGCCGGGCTTCGACCGGCGGATCGGCGAAGGCCGAGGGCGAAAGCCGGTCTTCGGCCCTGGCCGGGCTATCGCGCCTCTCGGGCGAGGCCTGCGTTCGGGTATCGGCCGACGCAAAGGCGCGGTACGGCCAGTCGCTGCTTTGCAGCGCGATCGCCGCGAGCAAGATCAACCGGATCCCGCGGGTCGTTCGAGCTTGATAGGTCCCCGGATGGATTTCCATGATGGTATTTCTCTGGAATATATCTTAAAATTGTATCTTAATTAAGGCAAGAAATTAATGGAGATGCTGTCCGAAGCGAGGGTTTGAACGAGGGAGGTCTTATGAGCGTCCGCGCGCTGGCCGTCGTTATGGCCGTCCTTTTCGCCGGAGTGACTAGCGGCCGGGCCCGGTCCGCCCGGCCTGCCGCGGGGACAGGCGGGCTGCCTCTGCTGCAGAACGAAGCCCTCTCTCTTCAGACGAACGGATCGGATGGCCTCCGCCTTACGAACAAGCTGACCGGCAAGTCCTTCGACATGGCCGCCGCCCCCTTCGAGTTCCTTCTTGAGATCGGGGGCCGGACGTTTCTGGCCGACTTAAGCGATTTCGTCCGTACTTGGGTCGTGATGCCCTCGCCGGACCTCCTGCGGGTCCGCTTCGAGGGGCAAGGGGATCTCGCGGGGCTGGCCGTCGAAGCGGAGTACCGTCTGGCGCCCCGGAGCTGGTATGTCCGGAAGCTCCTCCGCGTGATCAACGGCCGGACCGGCCCTGTCGTCGTCCGGGACGCCACCGTCGACGCCATTCGGATCGAGAACGTTCCCCTGCCCGAAAAGGCGGAGAACCCGGTCTTTCTGGACGGGCAGCTCTTCTGGGGCCTGGAGTGGCCGATCGCCGAAGCGGCCGTGCGCGACGGGCGCTTCGCTCTTGGCCATTGCCCCGCGGCGGAGGTGCCCCCCGGCGGCACCTGGACGAGCAAGACCAGCGGCTTCGGCGTCTCCGCGGCGGGGCGGATCGAAGAGGCCTTCGGCCGGTATATCCAGGAGATCCGGGCCAACCGCGTAGACTTCGCCACGTTCTATTTCGACTGGCTCTGTCACGACAACTCCGGACCGCGGGAGTCCGAAGTGCTGGCCAACTTCGCGGCCCTGCGGCGGCTCAAGGAGCTCTACGGCCTGCAGTTCGACATCTACAATTCCGACGCCGGCCTGGTCGAGTCCCAGGGGACGTACTACCCGGAATTCAAAGCCAATTTCCTGTCGCGGTTCCCGGCCGGACTGAGGCCCCTGGCGGACGCGTCGAAGTCGCTCGGGATGCGCCTCGGCCTCTGGCTCGGGCCCGACGGCTTTGGCGTGACGCCGGACGCGATGGCCGCCCGCCGGGAGCAGCTGCTGTCCTGGGTCCGGGACTTCAATGTCGGATTGTTCAAGATGGACACGGTCGTCTCGGAGCTCGCCCACCCGGACAAGTATATCCTGGAAAAGAAATATCAGAGTTTGGCCGACGCTCTGGCCGAAGCGCGACGCATCGACCCGGGATTCATCGCCATCAACCACCGTATCAACGACTCGCCCTACATGCTGACCATCACGGACTGCCTCCTCTGGCGCGGCGAGGAGACCTACATCGACGTCCACATCAGCAACGAGACGACCAGCCTCTACAACCGCGACTGCTCCATCGGCCGCGAGCTCTCTTCGGATTTCTTCGGGACGCCCTTCCGGCAGTTCGAGGACCACGGCATCTGCTTCAACAGCTGCCTCGAGAAGTGGGAGGACGACCTCGTGACGCAGGCCTTCGGACGGGCTTCGGTGCTCTCGCCCGAGATGTACGGGACGTTCTTCTTCCTCGACGACGAGGACTATCCGCGTTTGGCCCGGCTGATCCAGCTCCACAAGCAGCTCGAGCCCCTGCTGAAGATGGCGTACCCGCTGGCGGGCGGGGACATCGCCCACGCCGACGGGATGTCGTCGGTCGTGCTCGTGCGCAACATGACCTGGGAGCCGGCGGTCAAGACGATCCCTCTCGACGCCTCGATCGGCCTCGCGGCCGCGCCCGGCACGTCCCTGACCGTGCGGCAGCGTCATCCCTGGGAGATGCTGATGAAGAGGGCGGGCGAGGGGGCCGTATCGGGCGGGACGCTCGAGGTCGGGATGGATCCCTTCAGCCTCCGGCTCATCCAGATCGATACCGCCCCCCCCTCCGAGCCGATCGTCGCCGGCGTCCCCTACGAGATAGTCCCCGGACCCGACGCCGGCAGCTTCGGGGTCAAACTGCTCGGAACGCCGGGACGGAAGGCGCACGTGGCGCTCCTCAATTTCGGGGACCGCACCGTTCGGACGAGCGCCGGCCTGCCCGTTCCGACGGGAGAGGCCCCCTGGCGGATCACCTTCCCCGGGACATCGCCGGCCGGACCGTCTTTCGCCCGGCTGGCCGATCTCAGGGACGATCCCGCCGCGGCAGCGGACGGAATACGCCTGGCGGAGCTGGCCAAGTTCGGGATCGACGACGACGCGCTCGAGGTCCGGGAGATGGTCCGTTTGAAGCGAGAGCCGTCGGGGCTGCCCGAGATCGAAGCCTGCCGGGACTACATGTGGGACAAGGTCGCGGCCGCCGAGGGGACCTTCCTCAACGCCTTCGACGGCGACCCCGGGACGCGCTGGAGCGACGGGTTCCCGCGCCGCAGCCCGTTCACGGGCAGCCCGGCCGCCTATCGCAGTGAAACCTCCCTCTGGCGCATCGACCTCGGACAGCCGACTGATCTGGCGACGCTCGAGCTGCGCATCGTACGGCGGACGGACGCGGCTTTTCTCGAGGCCGTCGAGACGTCCTCCGATCTGAGGACTTGGACGCGGACGGACGGATTGAGCCTGGCCGCGGCCGGGAGCATACCGGCCGCGGGGCCGCTCAGGCAGCGCCGTAAAACGATCGCCATCTTCGATATCGACGCGGGCGACAAGAAGCCCGTCGCGGTCGCCATTCGGCTCGAAGGCGGCCCGTGCCGCTACGTCCGGATCCGGGGACGGAATTTCGGTGTCTCGGAGATCCTGGGCTACGACGGCGCGGGACGGCCCCTGGACCGGAGCGCCTGGCGGGCCACGAACTTCCTGGGCGAGACGCCCGCGCCCCGCCGCGTTCTGAGCGCGGTCCATGTCCCGGCCGAGGATCTACCCGGCCGCGAGTACGCCATCGCCGTCACGGCTGGACCGGCGAAATTCGATCCGGTCGATGGCGTCTATGTCGTGGCCCTCGTCGACGGCCGGCCCGTCGTCCCGCAGCATCGGGCTCCCAGCTACCCCTATCACAACTACGAGTGGAACTCGGGGTCGCCGAAGCTCGCCGGCCTGACCTTCCGGCTGCCGATCGACCGGGCTTGGAAAGGCAAGACCGTGGAATTCCGGATCATGATGTTCGGCGACGGTGCCGACGGCGCGCGGGCAGAGCTCCGCCTCGTGACGCCGAAGCCCGTCTTCGTTGCTGTCCCGCTCTGCGTCGGGCCGCCGGGTCGGCCCAATGCTGAGTGATCGATAGAATTGAAGGAGGAGAAGATGCTAGAGACGAAGAGACCGAAGCTCGACCTGCTGTCCCGGCCGTTCCTCGATCAGATCGTTTCGGAAGCCTTGGACGTCCTGGAAAAGACGGGCGTTCTCATCGAGAACGACGAAGCGATGGGCCTCCTGGCGGACGCGGGATGTCCCTGCCGAGGCCGGATCGTCTCGTTCAAGCCGAGCCTCGTTGAAGCATCGCTCAAGACCGTGCCACACGCGATCAACATGTATGACCGCGGCGGAGCTCTCGCAATGGCCCTGGAAGGGGACGCGGTCTACTTCGATCCGGGCTCCGGGGCCTTGAAGATCCTGGATCCGGCGACATTGGCAGAAAGGAAGCCGGTGACCAGGGATCTCGTCCGTTTCGCGATCTTGACGGACGCTCTTCCGAACATCGCCGCGCAGAGCACGGAGATGATCTCCATGGACGTGCCCGAAGCCATGCAGGACAGGTATCGGCTCTACATCGGGCTGCGGTTCTGCACGAAGCCGATCATCACGGGCACCTTTGCCGTGGAAAGCTTCAAGATCATGAAAGACATGCTGGTGGCCGTCCGGGGGAGCGAACGGGCGCTCAGGGAGAAACCCCTGGCGATCTTCGATTGCTGTCCCTCGCCGCCCTTGAAATGGAGCAATCTGACCTGCCAGAACCTCATCGACGCCTCCCGGGCGGGGGTCCCCGCCGCCCTGATCTCGATGCCCCTGACGGGGGCCACGTCCCCGGTCACTCTGGCCGGAGCGCTGGTGCAGCTGACGGCCGAGAACCTGAGCGGCATCGTCATTCACCAATTGGCCCATCCGGGGTCGCCCATCATCTTCGGAGGGTCTCCGGCGGCGTTCGATATGAGGACGGGAACGCCGCCCATGGGAGCCGTGGAGACGATGATGATCAACGCCGCTCATGTCCAGATCGGGAAGCATCTGGGGCTTCCCACCCATTCCTACATGGGGCTTTCCGACGCCAAGATCGTCGACGGCCAGGCGGGTTTTGAGACGGGCATGGGGGCGCTCGTCGCGGCTCTGGCGGGGGCGAACATCATCTCCGGCCCGGGCATGCTGGATTTCGAGAGCTGTCAGAGCCTGGAAAAGCTCGTGCTGGATAACGAGATCTGCGGTATGGCTCTCCGCATGGTCAGGGGCGTCGAAGCCCGGGGAGACCGGTTGGCCGGCGATCTCTACGGCGACATTTACGCGGGGGACCATTTCTTGGTATCGGAGGAGACGTTGCGGTGGTTCCGTAAAGAGGTCTATCCGGCCGGTCCCGTGGTCGACCGCGATGCCTATGACACCTGGGTCATTCGTGGGAAAAAGAGCGCTTGGGACCGGGCCTGCCTGGAAGTCGGGAGGATCCTGGGCTCCCACACCGTAGAAGCGCTGCCGGACGATCAGCTCACGGCCCTGATGGACGTCATGAAAGCCGACGCCCGGCGAATGGGCATCGAACTGCCTCCCGTGGATTGGCCATCCACGCCATCGGTCCCAAGGACATGAACATGAATGCGTTCCGAAGAACGGGCTTCGCGCTTCTTGGCACGGTCCTCCTGGCCTTCGGCGCCTGCGGGCCGGGGGCCTCGACCGGATCCCGGGCGGCATCGGACCGGGACGCGCTTTCCGAAAAAGACTTCTTCGATCCCCCCCTCTCGGCCCGCCCGAGCGTCCTCTGGGCGTGGCTCAACGGCTACGTCGACCGGGATCAGTTGACCCGCGAACTTGAGGAGTTGAAGGCCAAAGGGCTGGGCGGGGCCATCATCTGGGACGTGGGCAGCCTCCGCGACCCGAAGAAGATCATCCCGGCCGGGCCCGCCTTCCTCGGCCCGGAGTCCGTGGCCAGCATTTCCCACGCCATCGATGAGGCGGGGCGCCTCGGCCTGGAGCTCGGCCTGTTCACCTCGAGCAGCTGGAACGCGGGCGGGGCGTGGATCAAGCCCGAGAACGCCAGCCGGCAGCTGCTTTGCCGGAAGATCGAGGTCCAAGGCCCCGGCCGCATTCGCGCAACGGTCCCGCTCCCGGACGGCGTGACCGCCCATTGGAGGGACGTCGCGGTGCTGGCCGTAACGGCGGGGGGCGCCGCGGTCGACATCTCGGACCGGATGGATCCCCAGGGCCGCCTGGAATGGAACGCTCCGGCCGGGGCGTCGCGGATCATGCGCTTCGTCGCCAGCAATACGGGGCAGACCCTCGAGTGCCCGAGCCCGAATTCCGACGGCCTGATCATCGACCACCTGAGCCGGGAGGCCGCCGCCGTCCACATGACGTACATCCTCGACCGGATCCTGAGCGCGCGCAAGAGCCTCGACGCGCTGAAGACCTTCTGGCTCGACAGCTACGAGGTCCGCGAGGCGTTCGATTGGACGGACGACTTCGTCGACGCTTTCCGGACGCGGCACGGCTACGACCCTGTCCCTTATCTCCCGGCCCTGTTCGATCCCGCGGCCCTGGATCCCGGGGTCGCGGCGCGGTTCCTCTACGACTACCGGAAGACCGTCAGCGACCTCATCATCGAGAACCATTTCCGCGCGGTCCGGGACCTGCTGCACAAATACGGCGTGCGCCTCCTGGCCGAGGCGGGACACGGCGGGTATGCCCGAGTGGACGCCTTGAAAGCGCTGGGCTCGGCCGATATCCCGGTGGGCGAGTTCTGGAACCACGAGCGGTTCTGGGTGGTCAAGGAAGCCGCCAGCGCCGCGCACATCTACGGCCGGCGGATCGTCGGTGCCGAGACCCTGACCGGCTGGCGGAGCTGGCAGGACGGGCCCGCGGAATACAAGCGGCGCTTCGATATCGCGTTGTGTGCCGGTCTGAACCATCCCACGTTCCACACCTTCACCCACAATCCGCCGGATGCGGGCCGGCCGGGCTTCGTCTATCACGCGGGCGAGCACTTCAACGTCAACGCCACCTGGTGGGACCAGGCCGGCCCCTTGATCGAATACATGTCCCGGTGCGACTACCTGCTCCAGCAGGGCCTCTTCGCGGCTGATGTCGCCTTCTATTACGGCGACCAGGCGCCGAACTTCGTGCCCGCGCGACGCATCGACCCCGATATCAAGCCCATTTACCCCGACACGGCCTGTCTCCACTGCGGCCAGCCCAGGCCGATCCAGACCTCCTCGCTCGACCGGGGGTACGACTACGACTACGTCAATACCGAAGTGATCCTGGAGAGGATGAACGTCTCGGGCGGGCGGATCGCTCTCCCGGATGGGCTGAGCTACGCCCTGCTCGTCCTGCCGGACCGGGACGACATGCCTCTCGCGGTCCTGAGAAAGCTCGGAGAGCTGGTCGAGGCCGGGGCGACGGTCGTCGGCCGGAAACCCGTCCGGGCCCCCGGCTTGGCCGGCTTCCCCGCCTGCGACGACGAGGTCAAAGCCCTGGCCGAAAAGATCTGGGGGCCTTGCGACGGCGCCGCGGTCAAGGAGCGGGCCTACGGCAGGGGCCGGATCGTCTGGGGGATCCCCCTGAACGAGATCCTGGGTGATCAAGGGCTGGGGCCCGACTTCCGCGCGCTCGGCGTCGCCAATGCCGATCAGCATATCGATTTCATCCATCGAACCACCGGAGGCGACGACCTCTACTTCGTTTCCAACAGCGCCAAGGCCTCTGAAACCTTCGACGCGGTCTTCCGTGTCGGGGCCGACAGGACGCCGGAGCTCTGGTATCCCGATTCGGGCCGGATCGTGCCCTGCCGTGCGTTCGCCCGGGTCGAGGGCGGCTGCCGGCTGACGTTGGAGCTGCCGGCCTACGGCTCCGTCTTCGTCGTCTTTCGCCGGACGCCGACGCCGGCAGCCTATCTTTCTCCGGAGCCCCTGCAGGCGGAGGACCTTCCGACCGTCACCGTCGCCGGCCCCTGGACGGTCCTTTTCCCGCCGGGATGGGGCGCGCCGGGATCCGTCCTCTGGAACGGCCTGATCGATTGGACCGGATCGGAAGATCCCGGCATCCGTTATTTTTCCGGGACGGCGAGCTATGCCACGGAATTCGAGATCGACGAGACGCTGTTCGGCGAGGGCCGGGGCCTGCTCCTCGACCTCGGATCGCTGCGGGAGGTCGCGGAAGTGACCCTCAACGGCCGGAACCTCGGCATCCTTTGGAAAGAGCCCTTTCAGGCGGACGTTTCAGGTCTGCTGAGGCCCGGCCGGAACGTCCTCGAGGTCAAGGTCACCAACCTCTGGAACAATCGCCTCATGGGTGACCTCCTGGAGCCGGGGCAAAAACCGTATGCGCGCACCAACATGGTCCTGAAACCGCGGGACCTCGTCCCGGCCGGACTGTTCGGGCCGGTGACCATCCGTCGCGCCCGGCTTGACGGATTGAAATGATCTGGCGCGGCCGGCGGTCCCGCCGAGGCCGAGAGAAGGGAGAACCGACATGAAGAAACTGCGTTCGATCCTGGTTATCGCTCCGGTCCTGCTTTGCGCCGCCGGCGCCGCTCTGATCGGCCGGCCCGCGTCCCCGGACGGCCAGGCGGGCGCGGCGGCCCGCCGGCCGTTCGCGCCGACGTGGGAATCCCTCAGCAGGAATCCCACGCCGCAGTGGTTGCGTGAGGGGAAGTTCGGCATCTACACCCACTGGGGCGTTTACGCCGTCCCGGCGGTCGGGCCGAACGGCACTTGGTACTCGCACAATATCTATATGAACCCGAACTCGCCGGAGCGAACTTACCACGAAGCCACCTACGGACCGCTCGAAAAATTCGGCTATAAGGACTTCATCCCGATGTTCACCGGGGCCAAGTTCAATGCCGACGAGTGGGCGGACCTCTTCCGCAGGGCGGGCGCCCGCTTCGCCGGCCCCGTGGCCGAGCACCACGACGGCTTCTCGATGTGGGACACCGCCTATTCGGATTGGAACGCGGCCAAGATGGGCCCCAAGCGGGACATCGTCGGCGAACTGTCGGTGGCCATCAAGAAGGCCGGGCTGAAGTTCGTCACCGCCTTCCATCACGCCGAGAACTGGTACTTTTTCCCGGTCTGGGACAAGCGCTACGACTGCGGCGACCCGCGCTATTCCGGCCTCTATGGGCCGATCCATGAGAAAGGCGCCCAGCCCGACAAGGCCTTTCTTGACCGGTGGGCGGCCAAGGTCCGGGAGGTCATCGACAAGTACCGGCCCGATTTCCTCTGGTTCGACTTCGGCCTGGGCTTCGTTCCGGAGGCCTATAAAAGGGATCTCCTCGCTCATTTCTTCAACGCGGCCGCCGCCGATGGCCGGGAAGTCGTGGTCAGCTACAAGGACCACGATCTGCCGGTCGGCGTCGGGATCAACGACCTCGAACTCGGTCAGGAGCGGGAGATGACATACCACGAGTGGATCACCGACTCCTCGGTGGACAACCAGGGGGCGTGGGGCTACGTCCGGGGGGCGGGCTTCAAGACGACGGAGAACCTCGTCCATAACCTCATGGACCGGATCAGCAAGAACGGCTACCTCCTCCTCAACGTCGGCCCGAAGCCGGACGGCACGATCCCCGAGGAAGCCCGCGAGAGGCTGCTCGCGCTGGGCCGGTGGCTCGAGGTGAACGGCGAGGCCGTTTACGGCACCAGGCCCTGGATCGTCGCCGGCGAGGGGCCGACCAAGCTCGACGCCGAGGGGGCTTTCAACGAAAAGGACGACCTCCGCTACAAGGCCCAGGATATCCGCTTTACGGCCAAAGGCGACGTCCTCTACGCCACGGCGCTCGGTTGGCCCGGCGAGAGGATCCTCATCAAGAGCCTGGCCGGCGGCCCCGATCCGGAGCGGAACTTCTGGAACGGCCTGTACCCCTCCGAGATCCTCTCGGTCAGCATGCTCGGCGATGGCCGGCCCCTGAAATGGGAGATGACCAAGGACGGGATGACGATCGAGACGCCTCCGACGAAGCCGTGCGCCTACGCCTACGTCTTCAAGATCGTGAGGCGCGCGCCGTTCTGAGCCGGCCACCGTCCGGTCTTCGGAAGGCCGGCGGCTTGACACGTTTGCGGTGCCCGAATATCTTCGATGAACGCGACCCGGGCCGCTCCGGACCGTGTCGCTCTCGGAGGGTCGAATGCGATCTCGGATCTGGAGCTTGTCTTTAACGGCGGTCTTCGCCCTGGCCGTCGCCGCCCCGGCGGCGGCCACGGACTTCTACGCCTATTACACCAAGCTGGATTACACCCAGCCGCCGCTGCCGGATTGGCTCGGCGGGATCCCCGTGAATGCCGCCACCGTTTTCTCCGGCGGCCGGCCGGATCCGGCCGACGCCGAGGCCCGGCCACCCTCGCCGGGACTGATCCGCTGGGGAAAGTACGCGGACCTGGTCGTCAACGTGGGCGAGGCCGGACGGCTGGTCTTCAGCCGTGCCACGGGATATCTGCCCTATCTTCAGACGGTCCGGGGCCGATTCCCGTTCAGGCCGCTGGCCGAGTGCCGCGAGGACCCGCTGCTCCTCTGTTCGTACGTCCGGCTGGTCGAGGACCTGCCCTCGCGGATCGTCGTTCACTGGCGGCATGTACCGGACCCGGCGAGGGTCGTGATGACGGAGGTCGTCCACGAATATTTCATCATTACGCCGGACGGCCGCGTGCGGCGGGAGGTCCGCACCGGCACGGAACGGCTGGACGACTTCAACGACCCGGCGAACGTCACGGTGCAGGAGCTCCTCCTGTCGCCCGAGGGGATCGTCGAACGGTCGCTGACCAGGGCGCAGCCCTCGCGCTCGCCGGCCCCGGCCATGGCCGGCGCACCGCTCTGCCGCGCCGACGTCGGAGCGCCGGCCGCGTGGCTGAAGTTCGACGAGGGGCTCGCACCCAGCCGCGACGAGACCGCCGAGGCGGTCGGGGGCACCCGTTGCCCCGTCGCCGGCAACAAGACGCTTTGGAAGAAAGGCGTCTCCGGCACGGCCTTGGCCTTCGACGGGTATTTCTCGAAGGTCACCCTGCCGAGGGACAAGGCGCCGGCGGTCAAGAACGAGTTGACGCTCGAGGCGTGGGTGGTTCTGGGAGCCTATCCGTGGAACGACGCCGGGATTGTTCACCAGTCGTCGGGTGAGCCGATCAGCCCGGAGGAGTACAAGCACGGCTATCGCGACCCGTACGTTTACCGGCCGTGGAAGATGGATGGCTACCTTCTCGGCGTGGACCCTTACGGGCGGCCGATCTTCAAGATCAACGGGCGGCAGGTCGGCGGCGGCGTGCTGGCGGCCACGGAAACGATCGGCCGGCAGGAGGCCCTGCCGACGTACCGCTGGACGCACCTTGCAGCCACGTACGGCAACGGCGAAATGTGCCTGTACGTCAACGGCCGGCTGGCCGCGTCCGCGGCGGCGACGGGCCCCATCGTTTTGCCCGACCGGGACGTGCTCGTCGGCTTGAACGGGAGTCCGCAACGCGTTTCGGACCCCGTGTCGCACAGCGAATTCGCGGCCGCCAATAACCTGCCTTTGGTCTACGGCATCGAGGGGCTGATCGACGAGGTGATGATCTACGATCGGGCTTTGACGGCCGCCGAGATCAGTCGCTCCTTCCAGGAATTCTGCCCGTCCGAGCGGGCGTTGGGTCGGCCCGACCTGGAAAAAAGGGTCCTGCCGGGCGCGGTTGACGGCCGGCCGGCCCGCGCGTTCGGCGCGGCCTGTCGAACGTTGAAGTATCACGAGCTGTGGGACAACCTCTGGCGGCCCGACGCGTACCGCGACATCGTCGTCCGGTTCGACACCGGACCGGGCCGCGTGGTGTTCTGGCAGGGGACGAATTTCGG
>Ga0209253_10001577_pt1 | contig 20012 bp, 16 predicted proteins | sample FrelakmetBRP12BR_FD_187145 | JGI IMG/M metagenome (GOLD analysis project Ga0209253, IMG submission 187145) | Freshwater lake sediment microbial communities from the University of Notre Dame, USA, for methane emissions studies - BRP12 BR (SPAdes)... | ecosystem: Environmental > Aquatic >... | reverse complement strand
CAAAACGCGGAACGCTGAAATGATCATCATCTCAGCGTTCATCGTTCACCGTGTAGCGTTTCACGGCTTACGTGGCGGTTGATTTTTTACAGGGAGAACGTTGCGCATGTCGGAACATCAGGTTGAGCCCCACGTCTTTGTCATCATCGGTGCGACCGGCGACTTGACGCGCCGGAAGCTCCTGCCCGCGCTGTATCATTTGCGGGATCAGGGAGTTCTGGAAACTCGCAACACGCTGATCGTCGGCGCGGCTTTGCCCGAGATGGGCGAAGAGGGGTTTCGGCTCTGGGCTTTCGAAGGTCTGCAGCAAGCCGGCTGGCGCAATGAAACGGAATTACGTGCCTGGTGCGAGGAATGTCTGCACTACCAGACCGTGCATGAAGGAAGTGCTCAAGATTACGAGGCGTTGGCCGTATACATTCGAGGGTTGGAGCGTATGCACAAGATGCCGGAGAACCGGGTCTTCTACCTGGCGTTGCCACCGGACACCGTGCCTCTCGCCATGGAACGGCTGGACCAGGCGGGATTGTTCAAGAGCCACGGGTGGGTCCGCGTCGTGTTCGAAAAACCATTTGGCCACGACTTTCTCTCAGCCCGGAAACTGAATACGACGCTGCATCAATATATCGAGGAATCCCAGATCTACCGCATCGATCATTATCTCGGTAAAGAGACGGTGCAGAATCTCCTGGCCTTTCGCTTTGCGAACCCGATTTTTGAATCGCTCTGGAAACGCGACACCATCGAGAACGTGCAAATTACCGTGGCTGAAGATCTCGGCGTCGAGCATCGCGGGGCCTACTACCAGCAAGCCGGGGCGTTCCGCGATATGGTGCAGAACCACCTGACTCAGCTTATGACCGTTGTCGCGATGGAAGTGCCGGTCTCTTTCGATGCTGCGGCGATCCAGAACGAAAAACTAAAAGTGCTCCATTCCATTGCGCCGATCACGCAGCAGGATGTCGTCTTTGGCCAATACACGTCCTGGCAGATTGCCGACCAGACGATTCCTGGCTATCGCGAGGAACGGGGGGTCCCGAAAGATTCGACCACAGAGACCTATGTGGCGCTGAAAGCGGAGATTCACAACTGGCGATGGAAGGGCGTCCCGTTCTATCTGAGGACGGGCAAACGCTTCCCGCGCAAAATGACCCAGATCGCGGTGACCTTTCGTGAGGCCCCCACCCAAGTGTTTCGCTCCCTCGATCCAGGGAGCATTGCCCCCAATAAGCTGCTGATTACGCTTCAGCCCAGTGAAGGGTTCTCACTCTGCTTTTCCGTGAAGAATCCCGGGAGACCGTTCCAGCTGAGCGACCATGCGCTGCAGTTCGACTATGAACAAGCGTTCGGCCAGCTGCCTGAAGCCTATGAGACGCTCCTTCGCGACGTGATGATCGGCGATCAGACCCTCTTTGTCAGCGCGGACTTTACCGAAACGGCCTGGCGCCTCTATGACCCGCTGTTGACCGGTGAAAAATCCGTCCACTTCTACAGTGCCGGTAGCTGGGGACCGAGCGAAGCGGATGCGCTGCTAGAGAAAAATGGGCATCAGTGGGCCTTAGGCTGGTAGGGGGAGAGGGAGCAGCCAGACCATCCTTCTTGCTCGCGGAACGCGCACGATCAGAATGTGCTCGTTCGACGCGCGCAGGGAAGGACAGTCTGGCTGCTCCCTTCAGGGTAAAGTAGGAAAAATCAGAAGGCCCTCCTGGATTATTCATGAATAATCCCAACGAGCACGAAGGTCATTCCTTCCGTCGGGCAACCGCTCCTGACAGTTCTTCGCTTCTATTATCTTCTCTGTCGCATTTCACCACGGTCCTCGATCGGAAACGTGGCAAAAGGCGCCTAGATCGTCTATTCTCCCCTTGTAGAATCACGAGTTTTCCGTGGCACGTCTCATGCTGGTTTTATAATGGAGTTTTATGATCATGAGGCCGAGAGCTTCTAGCAGGATGCTGAAACAGTCCGCCAGCTTTGTGTCCCTTGTCGCCTTGGCCTTCGTTGGATTGGTTGCTTGTGAGAGAACTCCCGAGCAAGCACCTGAGGCCCGCAAGGCCGTTGTGGCTGAGAAGGCAGGAGTCCTCCGCCTCACGTCCGAAGAACTCGCGCGGACGGCCATTGAGGTCACGCCGGTTGCCCGGGGGGAGTTGCGTCTGCCTCGGCAATTCCCCGCCACCGTTCAATCCAACGAAAATGAATTGGCCGAGGTGACCACGCTCATCAGGGGCCGGGTGGTGAAGGTTCTTGTGGATATCGGTCAAGACGTGAAGAAAGATACCGTGCTGGCGATGCTCCATAGTACGGACCTTGGCGTGGCGGAGGGGGCCTACCTGAAGGCTGTGGCAAAGTTGACTGAAGCCGAACTGGCCTACGCACGTGCCAGGGATCTGCATGAACACAAAGCGGTGAGTCTGGCCGAGTTGCAGCGCCGCGAGGCCGAAATGAAAACGGCGCGAGCTGACACGCGTGAAACACAGAACCGCCTGGAACTGCTCGGTGTCCCCAGGCAGGAAGTCGAGCGGCTAGGTCGCGAGCATACGATCAAGGCCGACGTGCCGTTGCGCGCGCCGTTCGATGGTCGGGTCATCATGCGCAATATCACCAGGGGCGAGGTGGTCGAAACGAACCAGAAGTTCTTCACCGTGGCGGATCTCTCGGATGTGTGGGTCGTCGGCAACGTGCCGGAGAAAGATGTGCAGTTCATCCGCAAAGAGCAGAGGGTCGATGTCATTGTCTCGGCCTATCCCCATGCCATCTTTTCGGGAACGATCACCTACATCAGCGATGTGCTCGATCCGGCCACCCGTACGATGCGCCTGCGGGTGACGGTGCCGAACCCTGACCGGCTGCTGAAACCGGAAATGTTCGCCACTGTCCGCGTCTATGCGGCGCCGACTCCGGATGTGCTGACTGTGCCGCTCGCGGCAATCCAAAACGGGCCGGCGGGCAAGATACTCTTTGTCCGGCGAAGCATCAACGAATTCGAAGTGCGGACGGTCACGTTAGGGGAGGAGCAGGGAGAGGTGGTGACGGTGCTGGAGGGAGTGAGCGATGGCGAGCAGGTCGTGACCAAGGGATCGTTCGTGCTCAAGTCTGAAATGGAACGGCACAAGATCGAGCCGGCGCTATGATCGCCTCTCTTCTTGAATTCTCGCTGCGGCAACGGATTCTGGTCCTGGGCCTGGCCTGCCTCTTGTCCGTCGCCGGGGTCTTCGCCTTTCAGTCGATCCCGATCGATGCCTACCCCGACGTGACGAACATCCAGGTACAGGTGTTGACGGACGCACCAGGCCTCTCGCCGGTCGAAGTCGAACGATTCATCACCTATCCGCTCGAACTCCAGATGACCGGCCTGCCAGGTTTAGCGGAGATCCGATCCCTGTCAAAATTCGCCCTGTCTCAGATCACGGTCGTGTTCAACGACGACGTCGATATCTACTTTGCCCGCCAGTTGGTGCTCGAACGGATGATGGCGGCGAAAGAGCGCTTACCCGAGGGGCTCGATCCGGTGATGGCCCCCGTGAGTACCGGGCTGGGCGAGGTCTATCAATATTATGTGGAAGGGCCGAATGCAGCGGCGACCGATCCCACCGTCGTCGAGGCCGAGCTGACGGAACAGCGCACGATGCAGGACTGGCTCCTGCGCCCGTTGCTCAAGAGCGTGCCCGGCGTGATCGATGTAAATGGTATGGGCGGGTTCGTCAAACAGTATCAAGTTCTCGTCGATCCAGCCAAGCTCCGCAAGTTCGCTTTGACGCTCCACGATATCTACGATGCGGTGGCGAAGAACAACGCCAACGCCGGCGGTAACGTGCTGGAGCGGCACGGCGAACGCTCAATTGTCCGTGGCCTCGGACTGATCAGGACCCTGAGCGATGTCGAGTCTATCATCGTGAAAGAGTCCGGCGGTACGCCGGTCTTTGTCCGCGACGTCGCAGAGGTCCGCATCGGCCATGCCGTTCGCCATGGGGCGGTGGTGCTCAACGGGGAGCGGGAGGTCGTGGCAGGCACGGTGCTCATGATCCGCGGGGGCAATGCGCGTCAGGTGGTCGAAGCCGTCAAGGCCAAGGTGGACGATCTGCAGCAGAATCACATCCTCCCCGCAGGCACGAAGATCATGCCCTTCTACGATCGCATCGAGTTGGTCACGGCGGCCATCGATACGGTGCGGAATGCCTTGATCGAAGGGATCGTGCTGGTGGTTTTCGTGTTCTTCTTCTTTCTCGGCCATGTGCGGAGTGCCGTCGTGGTGACGGCGACGCTCATCGTCACCCCCCTGATCACCTTCATTGTCATGGAACGGTTCGGGCTCTCGGCCAACTTAATGACGCTTGGCGGGCTGGCCATTGCCGTCGGCGAGATCGCGGACGGGTCGCTGGTCGTGGTGGAAAACGTCTATCGGCACCTGGAGCAGAACCATGGCTCGACGCGGAAGAGTAAATTAGAGGTGATTCTCCATGCCACGAAAGAAGTGGGCCGGCCGATCCTCTTCGGCACGCTCATCATCAGCGTCGTCTTCCTGCCGCTCATGACGCTTCACGGAATGGAAGGGAAGATGTTTGCGCCGCTGGCCTATACCCTCGTGATTGCGCTGCTGGCCTCGGTCGTGGTCACGCTCACGCTCTCGCCGGTCCTGGCGTCCGTGATGTTGCGCGGGGACCATCCGGAAGAGACGCGTCTCACGCGATGGATGAAGCAACGGTATCTGCCGGTGCTCACCTGGACGCTCCGGCATCGTAGCCTCGTGCTTGTCGGCTCGACGGCGCTCGTACTTCTCAGCTTCAGCCTTGTCCCGTTCATAGGGAGGGAGTTCATCCCCATCCTGGAAGAAGGAGCCCTCACGCCGCAGATCGTGCGTCTCCCCAGCGTCTCGCTGGCGGAGTCCATCGAGATGGAGAAACAAACCCATAAGGCGATGTTGGAGTTTCCCGAAGTGCGAATGGCGGTGAGCAGGATCGGACGACCGGACATTGCCTATGGACCGGAAGAGCCGAACGAGAGCGACCCGATCGTGACACTGAGCGATCGGAGCACATGGAAGACGGCGACAACTCAACAGCAATTGACCGACGCCATTAGACACAAGCTGGCGGAGATTCCCGGCATCTCCGTGCTCATGAGCCAGCCGATTCAGGAACGGGTGGACGAGCTGATCTCCGGCATCAGGACGGAATGCGCCATCAAGCTATTCGGGGAGGATCTCGATGTGCTGCACGACAAGGCGGAGGAGATTGCCGCCTTGATGCAGCAGATCAAGGGCGTGAAGGATATCAAAGTCGAGCAGATCGCCGGCCAGCCCTACCTCACCGTCGACATCGACCGGCAAAAGATTGCCCGCTTCGGGATCAACGTGGCCGATGTGCAGGAGATCATTACCACCGCCATTGGCGGCAAGGCGGCGACCCATGTCTACGAAGGCGAGCGGCGGTTTCAATTGACGCTTCGGTTCCCTGAACCGCAACGCAACAGCATTGGCACCATCGGGGATATTCGAGTGAAGTCGGCGTCCGGCGCACTGATCCCGATGAGCGAGCTCGCCACAATCGAGATGCGTGAAGGCCCGGCCCGCATTAGCCGTGAGCAGATCCATCGTCGCATTTACATCGGTTTCAACGTCGTCGGGCGCGACATAGGCAGCGTCGTCGATGAAGGGCGTAAGAGGCTGGAATCATTGGTACACCTGCCAGAAGGATATCAGGTGACGTGGGGCGGGGCCTTCGAGAATATGGAGCGGGCCAACGCGCGGCTGTTGATCGTGGTGCCGATCACGCTTGGACTCGTGTTCTTTCTGCTCTTCTGGGCCTTTCATTCGCTCCGGTACGCGACCTTGATCATGATGAATCTCCCCTTCGCCTTGATCGGGGGCGTCGTGTCTCTCTGGCTGAGCGGGCAATACCTCAGCGTGCCGGCTTCTATCGGCTTTATCGAACTATTCGGTTTGGCGGTGGGGAACGGGATCGTGTTGGTGTCCTATATCAATCAGCTGCGGAATGAAGGCACGCGGATGGACGAGGCCATCGTCACTGGCTGCAGCTTGCGGCTCAGGCCGGTCGTGATGACGATGATGACGACACTGCTGGGCCTGTTGCCCCTCGCTCTTGCGCAGGGGATCGGGGCGGATGTGCAACGGCCACTCGCGACGGTCGTGATCGGCGGTCTCTTCACCTCGACCCTGCTCACGCTGGTGGTGTTGCCGGCCCTGTATCGAGGGTTCGCAGAAAAAGAAGCGGGGAAGGAGTATGCGCCGGAGTGGGTGTGAGGGGAGGGTGGTCTGTTGATCTCCTGTGCTCGCGCAACGCGCGGCCTGAGAAGGCCCTCGTTGGACGCGCGCAGTGGGAGATCAAGCAGGCCACCCTCCCGTGAGGAAGTTTAAGCGAGCCTGGAAGGAAGTGAGAGGGGAGCAGCCAGATCATCTTTCCTGCTCGCAGGACGCGCACGATGAAACAGTGCTCGTTCGACGCGCGCAGTGAATGACGGTCTGGCTGCTCCCCTTAGGTTAACGTGTGAGAAGAGGTTAGCTTAATACCTCTACAGTACGCATAGGCAGGAGCTATTCTTGTCTATCTTCAAGCCGTCACCCGAACCAGGGAGGCTTCCATGAAACCCAAGAAACAGGACAGAGATTTCTGGTCGAAGAGGCTCGATCGCCGGCAGTTGCTGAAAACGCTCGCGGTGGCTGGGTCGGTCATGGCGCTCAACGGCCCGCGAGGGCTGGCTGAGGCCATGGGGCAAGCATCCCCTGGCGAGGTTGCAGGACAGAGTGCGCCGGCTCATGTGGCGACCGGGGAGGTCCCGAAGCGCATGCTGGGAAAGACCGGGGTACAGGTGTCGGCTCTCTGTTTCGGTGGCGCCCATTGGGGCCGTATGGACAGCGAGTCAGAAGCCATCCGGGTGTTGCACGAGGCTCTCGAGGCTGGCGTCACATTCCTGGACAACGCCTGGGAATACAATGGTGGACGATCTGAAGAACTCATGGGCAAGGCGCTGCAAGGTCGCAGGCAACAGGCCTTCCTCATGACGAAAGTCTGCTCGCATGGGCGAGATCAACGAGTCGCTCTACAACAGCTCGATGAATCGCTCCGCCGCCTGAAGACCGACTATCTCGACCTCTGGCAGATCCATGAAGTGGTGTATGACGACGATCCTGATCGGCACTTCACGCCGAACGGGGCGGCCGATGCGTTGCTCGAAGCCAAGCGGCAGGGTAAGGTGCGGTTCATCGGCTTCACCGGCCACAAAGATCCGAAGATTCATCTCAAGATGCTGGCGCATGACTTTCCCTTCGATACCTGTCAGATGCCGTTGAATGTTTTCGACTGGACCTATCGGAGTTTTGAGCAGGAGGTGTTGCCGGTTCTCACACAACGGGGCATCGCCCCCCTCGCGATGAAATCGCTCAGTGGGAACGCAGAGCCGATCAAGCAAGGCATCGTCACGCCGGAAGAGGCTATTCGTTATGTGTTGAGTCTGCCGGTCGCCTCCCTGGTGAGCGGTATCGATTCACGGCAGGTCTTGCAGCAGAATCTGGGAATCGTGCGGCGCTTCACGCCGATGGCCGTTGTCGAGATGGAGACCTTGCGCACCCGTGTCGCGCGCTACGCGATGGACGGGCGGTTCGAGCGGTTCAAATCCTCCAGGGATTACGATGGCCGCATCGGGCGCGAACAGCACGGACTGTCATGAATAGATTCATCCCCTGACAGGGTGTGAGTGCAAGATCTGACGGTCATTGATTCTCTCGATCGTCTTTCTCCGATGAACCAAAGGAGCCATATGAAGCGTGACTTTTCTATAGGGCTGCCGCGGATCCCCACGATGGCGGGATGGGCGGTGTGGGTTATTCTTGCTGTTTTGAGTTCAGGCTGTGTGGCCTTGGTCGTCGGCGCGGCAGGGGGAGCAGTCGGTGCCGTCTATGTCATGGGTAAATTAGCGGAGGAGCTCAGCTACGATGTGCCCGCTGTGCATCGGGCCGCGCTGACCGCGATGAAGGAGTTGGGATTGACGCTGTCGGAGGACCGGGCCGATACATTGTCCGCCCATATGGAATCGGAATTCGCCGATCGCGCGCATGTCTGGATTGACCTGGAGTCCATAGGAGAGTTCCGGACCCGTGTCACCATTCGCGTGGGTCTCACCGGCGACGAGGTTCGTTCGAAAAAGATTCTGGAGACGATCAAGCAGTCTTTTCCTCCGGCCAGTGGCGGCGGTAAGCCTGTTGTCGAGAAGGGGGCTGTCGATCTCCGGGCTTCTTTCTTCTAGGCGACGAGGATGTAAGGTCACGTTCGGCAGAACGTAGCCTGTTTGTATGCCCTGTTTCATGGAAAGGAGGGGCCCATGTCGCGAATCAAGGAACTCAGAGCGTCGCTCGACAAGAAGTTGGATGCGTTGGAGCACCAGGCGCTGGCGCTGGAGGCGCAACTGACCCAGACGAAAGATCAGGCGCTGCAGCGGCTGGAACAACGCAAGCAGAAACTGCGTGATCTACTCAAGCAGGTTCAGGCCGACGTGCAGACGTCGAAGGAGATGGCAGCACAGGCGAAAAGTGAGGTGCAGGCCAAGCTCGAGCATCTGCAAGTGCAATTGGCCCTCGGCAAAGCGGACGCCCGCGACACGTTCGAGGAGCAGAGGACGAAGATTCTCAAGGCCCTGAACGAGTTCGAATCCGTTGCGGAACGGAAACTGATAGGGGCCGCGTTTGAATCGGGCAGGCTTTGGGAGGATCTCGTGGGTCGGACGAGCACGCTCGAAGCGGAGTTCGACGCACTCAAGAGCCGGTTTGAGAGTGAGAAAGCCAAGCAGCAAGTCACGCTGGAGTCAAAGAAGCAGGAGCTCCTCACCAAGCTGGCGTTGTTCAAGGACCAGCTCAAGGCCAAGCGTCTGGCAGTGAAGGCCAAGACCGATGTTCTTGAGACCGATTTGCGCGAGGGGCTAGATCATATTAAAACGGGATTTAGGAAGTTGTTCGAATAGGGAGGAAAGAGGGTAGTCTGTCCGCGCAGATTGGCGGGATGGGCGAGGTAAGCGGGACGGGTGAGGGTTCGAGGTTTTCAGAACTTCGAACCACAGACTTCACGTCGCGCCTTTCTCGTATGTCTCGCGTTTCAGGCGCCAGAGTCGATGCTGCTGAGATGGGCGATGATGAGTTGTGCGTCGGCGATGGGATTTGTGGTGAAGGGGGCTTGGTGTTGACGGGTCACCGGGGTGCGTAATCGCTCGGCCGCCTGGCGAATGGGGAGAGGAAACGACTCGTCCTGCTGAATCTGCCGGAGATGTACCATTGCATCTCCGCGCCATCGTGGAAAGGGAAGGCGAGCTAACCAAGCTTCGGTGGCGAGGGCCACGGCGCGTCTGGCACAGACGCGCGCCTTCCCGTCGTTACTATCTTGCTGAGCGGATTCGGCTGCCGCAAGTTCCTGCTCAATCAGCGCTGTTGGCCTCATCCTGTGTCTTTCCCATGTGCAGAGGTGAGTCGCTGGTTATTGTGAGCAATTGTAGATAAGATCTGCAAGCCTCCGCCGCATATTCTGGAGTGGCAGCGGCGTCGTGGGTTTGGATGGGGCCGGGAGTTCAATGTATGAAGAGGAGCGAAAATATGGCAATCAAGGTGATTAAAAGGAAGAGCACGAAGACCGCAGTAAAGAAGACCGTGGTGAAGAAGAAGGCAACATCGGCGCGCCGGGCGAAGAAAGCCAAGGCGACATCCGCCGCGGTCTTGATCCTCTCAGGCTCCACGGCGCTCCGCCGGAGGAAGTCCGCCGAGATGTTGGCTGAAACGCTGCAAGTGGATCTGTTCCGGGTGGATCTGTCGGCGGTGGTGAGCAAATACATTGGCGAAACCGAGAAGAATCTGAACGATGTCTTTGACAAAGCAGAATCCAGTGGCGCGATCCTCTTTTTTGATGAAGCAGATGCGCTGTTCGGGAAACGCAGCACTGTCAAAGATGCCCATGACCGCTACGCGAATGCGGAGGTCGCGCATCTCTTGCAGCGCATCGAGAGCCACAACGGACTTGTCATCCTCACGAGCAACGGGAAAAAACGCATCGATGAGGCCTTCTCTGACAAGACGCAGGTGGTCGTCATGGCAGGGACGACGAAGACCGAGCGCACGAAGAAGAAGTAGGGGGAGCGGCCAGACCATCCTTCTTGCTCGCGCAACGCGCGGCCTCAGAAGGCCCTCGTTGGACGCGCGCAGTGAAGGACAGTCTGGCCACTCCCCTAATGAGAGGTAGAGGAAGAATTGGAAGGGCCTCGTTCGACGGGCGCAGTATTGAAGGGTACATGAGAAGCCATCGTACAGATTTGAAGAGTATCGCTCGTCGCGCCATGGTCGAACGTGGCCTCTTGCCGGATTTTTCTGCCGCGGCGATGACAGAGCTGGCCCGCATCGAGACGGCTGCCACTGACTTGGATGAGAACCTGCGTGACTTAACGGGGCTACTCTGGGCGTCGATCGATAACGACGATTCCCGGGATCTCGACCAACTCACCGTGGCTGAGCTACGGTCCGATCGGTCCGTGAAGATCCTGGTCGCGATTGCCGACGTGGATGCGCTGGTCACCAAGGACTCAGCCCTGGATGACCATGCCAAGCACAATACGACCTCAGTCTATACGGCCGGCGACATGTTCCCCATGTTGCCGGAAAAGCTGTCGACCGATCTGACGTCTCTCGGTGAAGGGCAAGACCGCCTTGCGATCGTCGTGGAAATGATGATTGCGGAAGATGGAGCGGTTCTCGGCTCGACCCTCTTTCGGGCCCTGGTTCACAATCACGCGAAGCTCGCCTATAACAGCGTCGCCGCCTGGCTCGCAGGGGAGGCGCCCGCGCCTGAGCGGGTCACGGCTGTTTCCGGTCTCGAGGCACAACTCCGCCTCCAGGACCAGGTCGCGCAGCGGCTCAAGACACGACGACATCAGCAGGGAGCCCTGAGTCTTGAAACGATTGAGCCACGAGCCGTGTTTGATGGTGAGTTGCTGACCGATCTCAGGGTTGAGCAGAAGAATCGCGCGAAAGAACTGATCGAAGATTTTATGATCGCGGCGAATCAGGCGACGGTATCGTATCTCAGGGGAAAGGGCGTGCCCTCCTTCCGCCGCATCCTGCGCTCTCCCGAACGGTGGCAGCGGATTATCGAGGTGGCCGCGCGCTGGGGCGAGCACTTACCCCCGGAGCCGGATGCGCGTGCGCTCGAAGGGTTCCTCGTCACGCGGCGGAAGGCTGACCCGCTCAGATTTCCCGATCTGTCCCTGGCCATCGTGAAGCTCATTGGTAGAGGCGAATATATTCTCGACCAGTCGAAGGATGGCGCGCCAGAACATTTCGGGCTTGCCGTGAAGGGGTATACTCATTCCACGGCTCCCAACCGGCGCTTTCCCGATCTCATCACTCAACGGCTGGTCAAAGCGGCGCTGGCCGGCGTGCCAATGCCATACCAGCCGGAAGAACTGAAGTATCTGGCAGGCCACTGTACCGAAAAAGAAGACGATGCGGAAAAAGTTGAACGGCGGCTCCGAAAATCCGCAGCAGCCCTCTTGCTCGAATCACGGATCGGGCAGCGCTTCGAGGCCATCGTGACGGGCGCGTCAGACCGAGGCACGTGGGTCCGGCTCCTTGAGCCGCCGGTTGAAGGGAGAATGGTGACGGGCGCGACGGGCCTCGATGTTGGAGATAGCGTGCGAGTAGAACTCATCAGCACGGACGTCGATCGGGGATTCATCGATTTCGTCAGAGTCTGATTGTGCGGGAGTCACTTCGTGAGGACGCATTTTTCGTAGAGATCGTTCAGTTTGCCGGTTGGATCGTAGCGAGCTTTGAGTCTGCGGTAGGTTGTTTCGTCGTACAACTGCCAAAACTCTTCACGCGAATAAAATGAATTCGAGTACAGAGACTTTTTGCCCTCCAGCTCTCGCACCTTGGCTTCTATTTTCTTATTGAAATAGCCTTCCTCGTGGTCGCTTCTCACGGCGTCCCAGAACCCGAAGTTGACATAGAGCCTCTGGGGATTCATGGGATACAGCGTATAGGGGACCGACGGATCATAGGCCGCGACCGGACAGATCCACACAGGCTTGATCCCGATCTCTTCATTGAAGAACCGCGCAAATGCCGGTGCCTGTTCAAGCGGGATCTCTACATCCTGAATCACCGCCTCTTGCCGCCCGCCAAGAACCCTGGCGACCAGCTGCGCGATGCGTGAGTTGTTGAACAGCTTACGCAGTTTCCAATATGTCGTGGAGTTGAGACGTTTTCTTCCCCAGAGCCACCGCACTAAGGGATGCTGTACGAGAAAATGTTTTGAGCACCAGAACCAGTCTGTGTCCCAGCGCCACAGATAGTCGTGCGTCGTGAGGTAGTCGATCTGTTTGCGGGGGATCGATTGATAGTAGATGTGTCGATCCGTGTAATCGCTGAGCCATTCGGCCCGGTCGACACACTCACCCGTCGTGAGATAGAGCTCCTGCTCATCGAACATCGTGCCGTCGACAAAGTCCACCTGTCTCTCCTGGCAGACCCGTCCCATCGCGTGGAAATAGGTCTCTAGATCTGAGAAACGCTCGTGCCTGAGTTTGACGAACTTCGTGACCGGCACGAGCTGCACTTTCACTTTGAGTGCATAGCCCAGCGTGCCATAGGAATTGGGAAAGCCGAAAAACAAATCTTTGTGCTCATTGTCTTTGGTGGCTACTGCGATCGTCCCATCAGGCAGGAGGACTTCAATTTCGAGGATCGTTTCGTGGACAAAGCCATATTTGAACGAAGATGATTCAATGCCGATTCCCGCTGTCGCTCCGCCGATGGTGATCGATTTCAGTTGGGGGACGACGGCGGGCATCAGCTGGAACGGCAGGGTTTCGCGGGCAAGGTCTTCGTAGGTCGTCATCCCTTCCACTTCTGCAACACGTTCCTTCTCGTCGATGTGGATCACCTGATTGAAGTGGCGCACATCCAGTCTGTGCCGCGGCTCCTGGGCACGTTGTCGGAACAGATTGGACGAGGATTTTTCGAGTGCGAGGGGGTCGGTCGTGCTTGACGCGCGAAGAGTAGTGATCAAAGACTCCCGTTTGCGGGCATGGTCTTCATGCGAGATCATGGTATTACCGCACCGATTCGTATCCGCCCAGCAGGCCCCGTTTTGACATCACGATTTGCCAGAGGTGGATGGTCCTGGCGCGGAATGCCCCCGAGAGAGAGAGAAGATAGTAGCGCCACATACGGGAGAAACGTTCATCGAAGGTAGACGGCAATTGCCCCTGCTGCCGATCAGCATTCTCTTGCCATGCCAGGAGGGTGCGGTCGTAGTCCGTCCCGAAATTATGCCAGTCTTCCATGACAAAGAGCCCTTCCATCGCGGCGCTCAATTGCGCCACAGAGGGAAGCATGCCGCCCGGGAAAATGTATTTGTCGAACCAGGGATCGCCGGTGGTGACCGAGGCATTATTCCCGATGCTGTGGAGCAAAAACAGGCCGTGTGGTTTGAGGGTCCTGTGGGCCACTTCCATGAGGCCGCGGTAATTTTTGTATCCCACATGTTCGCAGATGCCGATGGCGGCGACCTTGTCGAATTCCCCGGTGGCTTCACGGTAGTCCATGAGTCTGATGTCAACGGGAAGCCCGGCACACCAGCGACGCGCGTAGGCCACTTGTTGTTCGGAAATGTTGTAGGCCACCACCGAACAGCCATACTTGGAGGCCGCGTAATGAGCAAATCCTCCCCACCCGCACCCCAGCTCTAGCACGCGTTCACCTTTTTTGAGCTGCAGCTTCCGGCAAATGAGATCTAACTTTTGCTCCTGTGCCTCCGCCAGGTTCTGTGTCCCCTTCCAGTAGGCACAGGTGTATTGCATGTGAGGACCCAGCATGCGTTCGTAAAACTCGTTGTTCAAGTCGTAATGGTGCAGTGCCACTCGTTGTGAGCGACGCTTGTTCTGCATGTTAAACAAGCGAGCCTGGAAGGCGTTCAGCATGAGGCGCTTATCGCGCACGGCTTTGTCGAGTTCGGCTGTATGGAATTTGAAAAAGAACTCATCGAGTTGATTGGCATCCCACCAGCCTTCCATGTAGGACTCTCCGAGTCCCAGCGACCCCTCAGTCAGGACGCGATGGTAGAACTGGTCGTTGTGTACCAGGATATCCCCCGGTTGAGACCCATTCACGTGCACCTGGGCTCTCTCGAGCAAGCCGTAAACAACGTGTTGTGGGTTCATAGTGGCGACCGCTTTCCCTTGGCCGGATGGGTGGTGTGTTCGGCGCAACTTACGCCAAGTTGACTCGCAGGATGCTCAAACCGTCCGCTCGACAGGAAACGCTGAATGGTGAGCGATGAGCGATGAACAAGAACACGATGGTCACTTCCGCGTTCATCATTCAGAGTTCAATTGTTTACTCGCTGCGGCCTTCTTCTGTTGTTCCAGATGTGCGGACCAGTGAAGCTCTGGCTTGCCTGCATCGTGTGTTCTCCGCTTGCTAGCTTGAAGTCCGGGCCATATAGGAATATGACACCAATAGGAGCTGCGGCTCCGCAGAGTTCTGCTACAGATGCAGGGTGTTTTCGGTCGCGAGGATTGCGGCTTTGATGTGGGCAGGCGGGGTTCGCAGATCCCACACGATCCTGAACCAGGAGAGGACCCTCAAGATGTAATAGGAGAAGTCCACCTCCCACCACAACCACCCTTGATTGACCGATGACTGGTAGTAATGGTGGTTATTGTGCCAGCCTTCTCCACAACAGAGAATCGCCAGGATGAAACTGTTCTTGCTCCCATCACGGGAGTTATATCGAACCCGACCGACGATGTGCGTCAGAGAATTGATGAAGAAGGTGCAATGATAGAGGACGGTGGTGGAAATGAAGAATCCCCAGACCAGTCCCGGGAACCCCCACAGCGCATACATCGTCAGCGCGTACAGCAAGGGCGGAATGACGTGAAAGCGGTTGAGGAAGCGCAGTTCGGGGTATTTTGTCAGGTCCCTCACAACTGTGAAATCGGTCTCGACATACTCGTCAGACAGGAGCCATCCGACATGGGAATACCAGAATCCTCGTTGTAACGGGGAGTGGCGATCTTCTGCCAGGTCTGAGTGCTTGTGGTGGTGCCGGTGGTGTGAAGCCCACCAGAGCACGCCTTTCTGTGCAGAGGTCATGGCGAAAAAAGCCAAGAGAAACTGGAAGACTCGGCTGGTTTTGTATGAGCGGTGTGAGAAGTAGCGGTGATACCCTGCCGTGATGGCGACCATTCTCAGGTAATAGCTCACCAGGGCTAGCGCAACCCATTCCATGCTGATTCCGGTCTGCAGGACCCACAGACACATCAGGTGGATAGTCAGGAAAGGGATGGCACCCTTCCATTGGAGCTGTTTTGATGTCACATCATGATCGAGGGAACCGATGGAGTCGCACGACAGTCTATTCATAGAGGGTGCTCATTGTTGACCTATATCCTCGAACTTAATCGTGGGTTGCAAGAAGCGAAGCTATTCTACGTGATTGGGGTCGACCTAGGAAGCAAAAAATGTCTTTAAATGAGAAAATGATCGTTGTGGCATTTGGGGGCAGGTAGAGGGGGATTTGGCCTCAATAGGCTATCTGGTTCATCTGGTCGCGTTGGTTCAACGAAATACACGAGACACACTAAATAAATCAGGGCAACCAGCCCGTTTTCAGGCCGCGCACTCGCTATTGGGGTTGCGTGGTTGACGGCGATTCTGGCGATTCCAGGCTAGTACGGCCGAGTGTGCCGTTGCGGTAGTCCAACAAGAGAATTCTCGCCGCTTTGTCCCGGTCCAGCCCGCCGCCACTCCTGGTTAGCAGGCAGCCGCGTTTTTTGGCGATGGCGTCGATCACGTCCGAGCTCGTCAGCCCCTCGACCGCAAATCCGTAGCGGGCCGTGAGTCTGGCAGGGTAGCGCGCCAGCAGGATGGTGGCGAGAAACTCGGCGACCGTTTCGTCATCGACGACCGTGTGGCCCACGGCGTTGACCGTGGCGAGCAGGAGGCCCACGTGAGGATCCTTGATGGTCCCCCACAACAGTCCTGGCGAGTCGGTGATGGCCATGTGGTCGTTCAGTTTGTGTCGCTGTTGGACTTTAGTCACCGCTGGTTCGTCGCCCACACGGGCGATGCGGCGTTTGAGGAGCGTATTCATCAGTGTCGATTTACCGACGTTGGGGATTCCCATGATCAGCATGCGCAACGGCTTCACGCTGCTGTTCCGATAGGGGGCGAGCGGCTGACAGAGCTGGGGTACTTTGGCGGCATCGCCCGTATGATTACACGAGAGGGCCACGGCGCTGACGCCCGGTTGCTGGTTATACAGGTCGAGCCAGGCCTGCGTGACGGCGGGATCGGCGAGATCGGCCTTGTTGAGCACTTTCAGGCTTGGACGCTGGCGGACCAGGCGCAGCTCTTCGATCAGCGGGTTGACGCTCGCTTCCGGTATTCGCGCATCCAGCACCTCGACGATGACATCGATCACCTCCATCGTCTTGGCCGCTTCTTTGCGCGCCGCATTCATGTGCCCGGGAAACCACTGTATGGACATGGGGGACAGACTTTCCGATGAAAAGGAATTGTATTCTACACCGCAGCGCATCATATATGTGATGCGCTGTCAGAATGCTGAAAAAGTCCACCAGCTTCGTTCTCGCCTCGAACGCATCCTCAACGTAGCCCTGAGGCTACGCTTCCGGTGCGTTCATCGACTACGGCCTTGCTGGACGGCCATTTTGAGCATTCTGTGTGATGTGGACTGCAGGATTTCCTCTTCAGCCTGCTTGTAGGGGAAGGGAAACGTGACGATTGGAACCTCGTTCTCGGCACGGTTGGCGCAGGGCACATCCAGTGACTCGTTATCCAGGAGATCATGTTATGGACAGGCAATCAGTGCGGCGTATGTGTCTCACGGTATTGGCGCTCGTCTGGCTGGCGTTCTCATCGGAGAGCCATGCGGTGGTGCAGATTCTCCCTGAGGTGTCATTGACGGTCGATGGTAGGGCTATTCACGATCATGCATCGGTCGTCTCACACCCGACCATGCGGGAGATTCTGGCAGCGTTCCGCCGTGCCGAAGACGCCGTGCAACAACAAGAGCTGGATCCCCTCCTGCAATTCTACGCGAAGGGCTACAACTATCATGGATTGAAGCCAGCAGATGTGCGCCGGATCTGGGGCGAAGTCTTTACCCATTACCGTGACCTGTCGTCCACCCATCTCTTCTCAGAGGTAAAGGTGTTCCGATCGGGGGCTCAGCTGCGTGCGGAAATTACCTGTACCGGCGGGCTGTACGGCACGGAGGCCAAGGGCAGCACGCGGATCACGTTGGATAGCTGGTTCCACGAGGTCCACTACCTGGTCCATGAGGACGGAGCTTGGCGCTTCCTCGGGAATGCGGGCGCTGTGCCGAGCACAGCGCCGCTCACATCCAGTCCTCATCATCCGCTCTTTTAGTCGCTCAGGCTTGGGAGAAGTCCGACTGCAGCTCTGCCGGTTTGGGATCGAGCTGATCGGCTCAACTCGACGTGGGCTGATTTGGCGGTGAGTTCGAGCGATTCCACCAGGGCTCCGATCTCTTCTGGCTCCGGTTCCATTTCAAACCGCTCTCTCCGGATCTCGCTGCCGGCCTTATTTCGATAGACCAGCTCGTCCGTTTCGAGATCATACTCTGGAATTTCGACGTTCGCCCATCGCTGCACGAAGTAGTGGGCATAGAGGGTATAGAGACCGTGGTCCTTACTATTGTGCCGTAGGACATACTCCGGCATGGTCTTCACATCCAGATCGGCATGGTAATGCTGAAGCCAGAGATAATCTCCGAGGATCACCAGTTTCATCAACGGGGAATCCGAGTAGAGCTTGAGTTTGACGGCCTTCCCCATGGCCTTCAGTCGCTTGAGGAGCAGGATACTCTGCCGGACCTCTGCCCGGAATTTTTCCAGCGTGAACTCTGGGTGGTTGATCGCCTGGATTCGCGCGCTCGCGTCCTGGCTGTAGGGATTCACCAGCATGACTCTGGCCCCCAGGCACTTGTCGAGGACCGAGGACAGGCCTCCCACTTGATCCACAAAGGTGCTATGGCCGCTTGACCCGATGACCGAGATCGTTCGGCCTGTGCCCTGCTCTTCCCGGAGTTGCGCAATATGCCGTTGTGCCTCCCGCGTGCGGCGCGGGAAGAACGAGACGAGGCCGGCGCCGGTTGCCACGCTGGCGAGGACCCGGTCCCGCATGCTGCGATGGATGTAGTTGAGGCAGACGATCAACGTCACGGCTACCCCTAGTTCCACGGAGATGAGCGAGAGGTTGTTCTGTTCGACGCGAGCCCAGAACGCGAGGAAATGCCTGGCGCCTACCGGGAGCAGGAGCGCAATGCCCGCGCTCAAGGCGACGATGACAATGTGATAGAGACTCCCCGCGGCGTCGCGGAGGAGTGCTCGAATGGTCGACGAAAATTCATAAAACACGGATGCACCTCTTGATAATGTGAGGTCCCCACGAGTCTGTCGGGCTAGCAATGAACGCGAGGGATGAGAAGGCCTTCGACGAAATGCTCAGCGGATGCGGACGGCTGCGTGCGGACAAAAAAAGATCGCGGGAGACTTCGTGTCTACTGGAGGGCTGCAGCCTCCGAGCACGGAAGGTCTTACGCGATCACCCCGTCACCCTACCATGCACCTATCGGGCATGCAAGGAATGCCGCACAAGAGAAATGAGCTCCGGCGTTGGGGAGAGGAGTGTATAGCGGAAGAGAAGAGCGCATGGCTCATGGCGTATAGCACGGACAATGACAACCCTACGCGTGTTCTCCGGGCATGCGGTCAGCCCTCCGCTCTTTTCCTTGCACGAACTGCTAGTACTGCAGTGTCGAGGGCTCCCGATGGAACTGCGCCACCGTAGGGCGAACCAGTTCGGCGAAATCTTGATAGCGGAGCTTCATGGCTCCTGTATGGGTCCCGGCGTCGAAGAAGATGTGCTCATCTTGCGTGAGCAGCTGATCGACATACACATCCATGTTGTAGAGATTGCCGAACGGAGGCATCGTCCCCACTTCGCAGTCCGGAAAGAGTTCTGCGAGCTCCTGTTCCTTTGCCAGCCTCACGTGCTTGCTGTCGAGTACCTCTTCGAGCCGTTTGAAATCTACCCGCCAGGTAGAAGTCACGACCGCCATCACAAACCGCTGGTCGGCTTTGGCGACCACCACCTTGGCAAACAGGTCGCCGCGCACATGGAGGGCTTCTGCCGTCCTTCGTGCACTGAAGGACGGGTCATGGCTGACCACCTCGTAGGGGATCTTGTGGCTGTCGAGGTAGGTTTGGAGTCTTTTAAGGACGGGCATGGTGACCTCCGAGGGTAGAGGGAAAGGGGTGAGATGCGCGTGCGCCTACCGGCGCTCAAGGTAGGAAGTGAGCAAGGAGAATGCCATCACTCTCGCGCGGGATGGAGCAGGTAAATGTGTGATGTGTTGCGTAGTTAGCGCCGAGTCACGACAGAGGCAGGCCGAGCCACAGGCTAGCTCCGTAGCAGAATAGGGCAATGGTGCTTGGCGGACTGTCCTGAAATGCTACGACGAAGCGGTCTGTCTGGTTCATCTGGTCTCTCTGGTCGATTTGGTTCAACCGAAGAAATGAGGCAGGCAAGAGAGACCGGTTCAACCGCCTACCTGCTATTGGAAGTGTTCGCGGCCATGTGGGGTCGTCAGATCCTGGTCCGGACCGAGGGGGACGATGCGGGTTGGATTAATGTCGTCGTGGGTGATGTAGTAATGCCGCTTGATGTGGTCGAAGTTCACGGTGTCGGCAATGCCGTCGGTCTGATAGAGGTCTTTGAGGTAGTTGAAGAGATTGGGGTAGTCGATGATCCGCCTGAGATTGCATTTGAAATGGCCGTGATAGACGGCGTCGAAGCGCACGAGGGTGACGAACAAGCGCCAATCGGTTTCTACGAATTGTGAGCCGAAGAGATAGCGTTGGCGCGCCAGCCGGTCCTCAAGTTGATCGAGAGCATCGAAGAGGCGCAACAC
>Ga0209253_10001576_pt1 | contig 20013 bp, 21 predicted proteins | sample FrelakmetBRP12BR_FD_187145 | JGI IMG/M metagenome (GOLD analysis project Ga0209253, IMG submission 187145) | Freshwater lake sediment microbial communities from the University of Notre Dame, USA, for methane emissions studies - BRP12 BR (SPAdes)... | ecosystem: Environmental > Aquatic >... | reverse complement strand
CGGCGTTCGTGTTCGATCCCGCGAAGGCCCTTCCGGACTATATCGAGCTGGCGGGCGGATACACGGAGTTCGCCGACAAGGACCGGGTGTACGTCTTGAAGGTGAACGGGTCGGCGGTCCAGCCGAAAGAGAGCGGTCTCTTCCTCTTTTCCAAATCGGCGTACACGACGAGAGACGGGAAGCCGCTCCTCGAGCCCGGCGACAGCATCGTGGTGCCGGAAAAACTGGAGCGCATCGCCTGGCTTCGGGAAATCAAGGACATCACCCAGATCCTCTTCCAGATCGCCGTTGCCGCGGGCGTCGTGGTCGCGATCTTTTAGGGGCCGCTCATCATGAATCAGGAAATGGAGTCCCGCCCGGTGCCTGGAGAGGATGAAATCGATCTGCTGGAACTGTTCCGCGCCCTGTCCCGGAGGTGGCGGCCGATTCTCGGCATCACCGCCGCATCCGCCGCCGTCGCGCTGGTCGTCTCCCTGTTGCTCCCCGTCTATTACAAAGCGGAAACAAGGATCCTTCCTCCCCAGGATAAGGGGAGCAATCTTGCCGCGCAGTTGATGGGCCAGGCGGGGGGCCTGATCGCCCTGGCTGGGGGAACCGCAGGCGTCAAGTCGCCGGGTGAGCTGTATGTTGAGATGATGAAGTCCCGGACGGTCCTGGACCGCATCGTCGACCGGTTCGACCTGATGAAACTCTACAAGAAAAAATATCGTCAGGATGCCCGGAAGAAGCTACTCGAATTCCTCACGGTCCGGGAGGATCGGAAGAGCGGGATCATATCCCTGACGGTGGAAGACCGGGACCCGAAACGGGCGGCCGACATGGCCAACGCCTTCGTCGAGGAGCTGAAATCGCTGGCGGGCGGGCTGGCGATCTCGGAAGCCGGCCAGCGGCGCATGTTTTTCGAAGAGCAGATCCGGCACGCGAAGGAATCGCTCGCCCGCGCCGAGGAGGAAATCAAGGGTTTCCAGCAACAGACGGGGATGTTCCAGGTCGACGCCCAGGCGAAGGCCATCATCGAAGGCATCGCCAGCCTCCGGGCGAGGATCGCGGTGAAAGAAGTCGAAGCCAAGGTGCTGCGCTCGTTCGCCACCTCCCAGAATCCCGATCTGCAGCGAACCGAGGAGGAGATCCGGGCCCTCCGGGCCGAATTGGAAAAAATCGAGTCGGGAAAAGGGAGGGGGTTCGACCCGCTCATGTCCACGGAAAGGATTCCTGGGATGGGAATGGAATACCTCCGGAAACTGAGGCAGCTGAAGTATAACGAGACACTGTACGAACTCCTGTCGAAACAGTACGAACTGGCGAAACTGGACGAGGCAAGGGATGCCGTCGTCATCCAGGCGATCGACCGGGCGGTTCCTCCGGAGCGGAAGTACAGACCGAAAAAGGCCGTGATCATCTCGCTGACCATGCTGACGGCATTTTTACTGTCTGCATTTATCGGATTGCTACTCGAACAGCCCTGGAAAAAATCGGAAAAGCCCCCGGGCGGAGCCCCACTGCCCACGGAAAATCGAACAAGCTAGCTTGTTCGATTTTCCCCGAACAACGGTCCGGGTACGCAACGACGATCGATACGTGGGCAGCCCGGATTTACTCTCCAACGAATACATCGTCTGTTTTATTAAGAGGCAGGTCATGGTCTCTACATTCCTGAGATTTTTTGTTGCCTTGATACTGGCTACTACAATATGCGCTTGCGGCAAGCAGTCTGAAAACTCCCAAGTCGACACCAGGACAGGCATCTTGTGGGATAACACGGTCCGAATTTATTTGCAGGACAACCTATGGATGGAACGGGATATGGAAGACGCCGGTTGTCTGATGGTTCCCCTCCATGCTGCATTCCGAATGAATGTTCCGGCGTGGCAAGAACAATTTTCACTTCATTTCAACCGGTTCATGACAAACGATAATTTGTCTTTCCTGACAGAACACGAGGATCTGGACCTGGCTCGCGCGCATTATCTGTATCTCGCCAGCAGGTTCATCGTATTGGCCGCAGAGTCGGGGAATACCTTTCTGATTCCGCCCGGGATGGTCGGAAAACTGTACCAGGAAGTCAATGCCCTTTGGCAGCAAAAACCTGCATGGTGGTATGAAGCGCGGTTCGCCGGCGGGATCCGGGAAAGATTGCTCTGGAAATTAAGCCGGGATGTTACGACACCGTCGTATTACAGGGCGATCGTTGATGATGAGCGATTTCTCTTCTCTATGGCTGCCGATATGAGGGCATACGAACTGATGACCGACACGCAACATCCCATCTCTCCGACTGTTCGGGAAATATTAGACATGGCGTTTTCGGTTTATCGCAAGTATGTGGTTTATCGTAGCGACAACAAGTGGTTGTTCCAACCCGGTGTCTGGAGGGATCATCCCGATTATCTTTACGCCGGGAACGACAACATCGCCGAGGGCCTGATGCCGATGCCGGTTGACGATATCGCTGAGGATACCTCCCACAGCCACAGGTATCCTGTTTGGCTGGAAAGCCTGCGGAACGCCTCTCGGGACGATGAAGAGAGAGAACGTTATTACCTCGGACTGATAAATGGATTGGAGGAAAGATTCTTCAATGTCGTGTTGCGATGGCCAGACGAGAATTTTCCGGCGTATCGAGTTACGAATTTCATGGATGGGCGGAACGGTGTTTTCCGGTGGCAGTATGTGACGCAAGGCCCAAATAATGGATACGGCCCCTTCCAGTTGTCGGGGATATTGATAGAAGGATGGTGGGGAATGCTTCCGACCGGGAGAGCCCGGGACATGTACAAGGATATGGCGGGGCGATTTCCGTTGGCGGAGGAGGTCGTGAAGACCTACACAGGGCCGAACACAACGCGGGATCGCCACCCGATGGTGAAATGGCCGGAATTCTTCCAGAACGGGTTCGGTGAACTGCTGGTGAGACTTTCCAGAAGGTCATTGCTTTGAAGACATGGCTCATCTTCGCAGGATCGCGATTCGTGATGTGTGGAACGTATCGACCTTCGAATGCAGAGCGATGAGATGCCGATGTCTCTCTGGACGACTCTTCCGGTCCGTATCTGGCACCCGACTCGAATTTGCAGCAAGGACGGGGCTTGACCAAGTTCTGGCGCTCTGTCAGCTCTGTCCTGTCGGGCATGGCAGTCGCGCAAGCGATACCGCTGATCGGTTCGTTGGTATTGACCAGGCTTTATGCTCCGACGGAATTTGGCATATTCTCGGTATGGTTGGGTTTGGTCTTACTGGCTTCAGTGATTGTTACAGGCCGCCTGGAAGTTACCTTGGCGATAGAACACGACGGTGGACCGCGTAATTTCGCCGCGCTCGCAACCTTGGCAACCATCACCCTTGGTTGTCTCTTCCTGGGAATGGCAGCCGGGGGTGCATATTTATTGGTGCCGAACCTCTATGGCGGTACGCCCGTATTGCTGCTTGCGGGTGTGCCTGCAGTGCTGTTGACCGCATCGGCACAAACATGGCAATCCTGGGCGGCCGCCGAAGGGCAATACCGGTATTTATCGGGAATGCGGATTGCGCAAGCCCTTGGAGTAACAGGCACGCAAATCGGAGTTGGCTGGTTTGCGCCCAATTCGATCGCCCTGGCTTTGGGGCATGTCTTTGGGCTGCTACTTGGCACCTGCTTTGCGGCCTATTTGATGCCAGTGGCATTAAGCCCGCTAAGGTCCCTTTCGGGTTTCCTGATAAATCTAAGGGCATTCTGGTCGCGAAATCGACGGTTCCCTCTGCTGTCGTTGCCTGCGGATTCGATCAATTCAGCGTCTGCGCAATTACCGTTGCTGATAATTACCGGCAAATTCGGCCCGAAGGTAGGCGGATTGTTTGCACTCACCATGCGGGTATTAGGTGCTCCGATTGGATTGATGGGCGCAGCGGTGCTGGATGTATTCAAGCGCAGTGCCGCATCCAGTTATCGGGAGCAGGCCAATTGCCAAGGCGACTACGTGCGGACATTTCGCGTGCTGGCCGCTGGCGGTGTACTCCTGGCAATCGGGGTGATGCTCCTCTCCGAACCGGTATTCGTGCTGGCATTCGGGGAACCCTGGAGGGAGGCAGGTTTGATCGCCATATGGTTGGTGCCGATGTTTGCCCTTCGTTTCGTTGCCAGCCCGTTAAGCTACGTTTTTTACATCGCAGGCAAGCAGCACGTCGATTTGGTGTGGCAATGCGCCCTGCTCGTGATGACAGTCACGGTTTTTCTTCTGCCAACTGATTTTGAAACCTCTGTCAGGGGTTATGCGATTGGGTACAGTTTTTTGTACCTTGCATACCTTGCCATGTCGTACCGCTTCAGCAAGGGCAGTAAAGCATGATCGCAATTATTGACTACGATATTGGCAACCTGGCAGCAGTGGCGAATATGTTCCATCGGATTGGCGTTGCGTGTGAAGTAACTGCACAACCGGAAAGAATCAAACTCGCCGACAAAATCGTACTGCCTGGCAATGGTGCGTTTGACGCGTGTATGCACGCCCTGCGGGCAAGCGAGTTACTTCCCTTGCTGGAGGCAAGGATACGGGGCGATAAGATTCCACTGCTTGGTATCTGTGTGGGTGCGCAAATGCTGGGGCATAGCAGTGAAGAAGGATCAGAACCGGGCCTGGGTTGGCTGGACATGCGCGTAAAGCGTTTCCCCTCCCTGCAAGACCTGCGTGTGCCGCATATGGGATGGAATCATGTCAAAACAAATAAACCCGGTCATCCGCTCGTTCAAGGCATGGATGAAGAGACACGCTTTTATTTCGTTCACAGCTACTACATGGAACCGGCCAAGCCGGACATTGTAATTCTGACCGCCCATTACGGAATTGATTTCGCGGCGGCCGTGTGCGACAAAAACGTTGCTGGCGTTCAATTCCACCCCGAAAAAAGCCACCGTTTCGGAAAGCAATTGCTGGCTCGATTTGCCAGGGAATTCTGATGTATCGCGCACGAATCATCCCCTGTTTACTGCTGCGCGGCCATGGACTTGTCAAAACGCGGAAGTTCAAGGACCCGGTATACGTGGGCGACCCCGTCAATGCCGTGCGAATATTCAGTGAAAAAGAGGTGGATGAATTGGTCGTGCTGGATATTGATGCCTCTCGGACAGGGCGTGAGCCTGTCTACGAACTCATTGCCGAGATTGCCGGGGAATGTTTCATGCCTGTCGCCTACGGAGGTGGAATAAAAACGCTCTCGCAGGTTCGCAAGCTCATTCGTTGCGGCATTGAGAAGGTCGTGATCAACTCGGCGGCGGTGGAATCGACAGCCCTCATTCATGAAGCCGCAGCTGTATTTGGAAGTCAGGCTGTTGTCGGTGCCATCGACGTTCGGAGGACTTTATTGGGCGGGTACCGTGTGTTCGCTAAATCGGGCACCCAGGAGACAAAGCTCAAGCCGGAGGAGCACGCGACTGCTCTCGTAGAGGCAGGTGCCGGCGAGATTTTTCTGAACAACATCGACAATGACGGCCAGATGCAGGGCTACGACCTGTCATTGCTGAAAAGGGTTTGCAGCCGGGTGAGGGTGCCAGTGGTTGCCTGCGGTGGCGCTGGTACCGTAGAGCATTTGAATCAAGCTCTTTCCGAGGGTGGTGCTTCAGCGGTAGCAGCAGGAAGCATGTTTATATTCCATGGGAGGCACAGAGCAGTACTTATTAATTACCCGTATAATTTGCAGCTATGGAAATAGAAAAAACAATAACCTCACCTTTCTTTTTTTCGGGTGCAATTGTGTGCTCTGTATTGGCTATTTTCCTGCCAGTACATCCAGCCCTCCAGCAACCACTCCGTTTGATGGGGGTGCCGGTCGCTCTTCTTTCATTTTTACTCGCACTAGGAATTATTTATGTTGGAGTTAAACGTAGTTTATTAAGGGTAAATATTCTTTTTCCAATTTCCCTATATATTACGTTTTCATTGATTATCATGGGAAGATCAATAGTATCTCCCGCGCTAGGTTCAGATAATTTCTGGAATTCTTTTAGGGGACTAATTCTTCTCAGTCCCCTTGCAATACTCTCGGTCCTTGCTAGCCGTCACGGAACAAGGGCGGCATCAATGACTATTTTCGTGATGGGGCTCTTTGCGGTCCTGTTGTATATTTATCTTATATTATTTGAAAATGTTCTGTTTTCTCATGGATTTCGATCATTGTCTGGACAAGTGGAAGAAGAAAATTATCAGGCAACATCATTTTACTTCGGATTGGCTGCACTGGGTTTATTGGTAAGTTTTGATTATCTCGTTGGCCTAAAAAAAATGTTGGTTTTTATCGGATTTTTGGTGGTTATTAGTTTAATGGCAACTGTTGGTGCGCGGGCTTCATTTTTAGGCATAGTCTTGTGTTTTGCTATCAGCTATGCTTCAAAAATATTCCTGGCATTCAGATCATGGTTCTTATTATCCATCGGAATTATAATAGTTAGCGGTTTATGTTTGTTGTTTTTTTCTGATGCAGAGTCAATTCCTGATATTTTCAGCGTAATTGCGCGCTTCCAATATTTATCCAATGTTGAAGACAGTAGTATGCGTATGATGCTTTTCGGTTCAGCTATTGAGTTATGGTTGGAGTCACCGCTTACAGTTATTTTTGGTGCTGGCTTGGGTGCTTTCCCTGCGTACATCGGTCAGAGTGAACTTGGATGGTATCCGCACAATTTTGTCTTAGAAGCTCTTGCGGAGGGAGGAATTATAGGGGCATTTCCAATAATTATCTTAATATATATGGTGCTAAATAGGTTCATATCAGACATTAAGGATCGCAACATTCGTTGGGATAGGTGTTATTTGGGGTATTGTACGATTTTCACCATCATAGTTTATTCGTTTACAGGGGGATTCAGCTCATTATGGATTCTTGTTTATTTCATTTTTTCATATCTTTTATGCAGGGACAAGAGCTTAATTGATATCAAGCAAAATTAATATACAGCAGTGCACTCGCTGTGTCATGGATACAAGTGACCCCGAAATTAGCTTTGACAGTGATGGTGTTTGCAACCACTGTAAAGAGTTCGATGAAGTTGCGAGTAAACTCTGGTTTCCAAACGAATCCGGCATTCAAAAGTGGGCCGCAATCGCCGATCAAATCCGCGAAGCAGGCAAAGAATGTGAGTATGATTGCGTTCTGGGTCTGAGTGGGGGTGCGGATAGCTCATATCTTGCCGTAAAGGTCAAGGATTGGGGGCTTCGGCCACTCGTTGTACATGTCGATGCAGGATGGAATAGCGAATTGGCTGTCGCCAACATCGAAAAAATCGTCAAGCATTGTAAATATGATCTTCACACCCATGTGGTTGACTGGGAGGAAATGCGCGATCTGCATCTTGCATACCTGCGTGCCGGCGTCGCTAATCAGGACGTCCCCCAAGACCATGTGTTTTTCGCAAGTCTGTACCACTTCGCCATCCGGAATGGTATCCGGTACATATTGAGCGGGGGAAACTGGGCCACCGAGGGTATCTTCCCGAAGGCTTGGCATGGATCCGCCATGGATGCCATCAACCTGAAGGCAATTCACCGGAAATACGGCGAACATCGACTCAAGACGTACAACGCGATCAGTTTTTTCGACTACTACTTATGGTACCCAGTAATAAAAAAAATGCGCACCGTTCGTCCCCTGAACTATATGCCCTACAACAAAGCCCAAGCTATGGCGGAATTGGAACTCACAATTGGCTGGCGCCCCTATGGACGCAAGCATGGCGAGTCTCTCTTTACCAGGCTGTTCCAAAATTATTACCTGCCCACAAAGTTTGGCTACGACAAACGCAGGCCACATCTTTCCAGCATGATCGTCTCTGGTCAATTGACCCGCGATGAAGCATTGGAAAAACTGGCAGAGCCGCTTTACGATCCGCAAGAGTTGGAGATCGACATCGCGTACTTCTGCAAAAAGCTCCGAATAACAAGACAACAGTTTGACGCGTATATGAGCGCGCCAGTTCGCCATTACACTGATTTCCCCACCTGGGACAAACGTTATCGTTTGATGAAGAAAGTGCAAGGGTTGGTAGAAACCATTTTGGGTCGCCACCTCAACGTGTATTCGTAAGTAGTGGATGAAACAATTTCGATGACCATCAAGGTCACGTCATGCACATGGCTGCGGCATTGTTTGTAATAAATGCGAATATCGTTCGACTGGCGTGTGAGGTGACAGCGGTATTTCTGCTCATCAATCATGCCGCCAGAGAGGAGAATAAATGAAAAACGCAAATTCGAGGAACTTTGCGCTGATCGGAGCAGCTGGTTATATCGCCCCGCGGCACATGAAGGCTATCCGCGACACAGGGAATCGGATCGTCGCCGCGGTTGATAAATCAGATTCCGTGGGCATCCTCGATAGCTATTTTCACGACGTGGCCTTCTTCACCGAGTTCGAGCGGTTTGATCGGCATGCGGAAAAGTTGCGCAGGCAGGGGGAAGACAGTTGCATCCACTACACCAGCATCTGTTCTCCCAACTACCTGCACGACGCTCATGTCCGTTTTTCACTGCGCATCGGGGCGGATGCGATATGTGAAAAACCGCTCGTCCTTAACCCCTGGAACCTGGACGCCCTTGCCGAACTGGAACAGGAATTGGGCAAGAGGATATTCAACATTCTCCAACTTAGGGTACATCCCACGATTATTTCGCTGCGGGAGAAAATCCGACAGGCACCGGCAGAAAAGAAGTATGCTATCGACCTCACGTATGTCGCCTCCCGGGGAAACTGGTACTTCGCCTCATGGAAAGGGGATACGAGCAAGTCGGGCGGGATCGCAACCAACATCGGCGTCCACTTCTTCGACATGCTTCTATGGATTTTCGGCGGTGTCTGTCGCCATGAGGTGCACATGGCTGACAGCAGTAAAATGGCAGGTTTCCTGGAACTTGAGATGGCAGAGGTCCGATGGTTCCTGTCGGTGAGGCGGGAGGACCTCCCCGTGGAGTTCGCGCAGGGAGGAAAGACCACGTACCGCTCCATCACCGTTGACGGGGAAGAGATAGAATTTTCCGGAGGCTTCACCGATCTCCATACGGTTGTTTACCGGGAAATCCTTGCGGGCAGAGGTTTCGGGCTCGAAGAAGTCCGCCCGTCGATTGATCTGGTCCACAAATTGCGGCACGCCGTGCCGGCACGAACCGCGGACTCGCATGTCCATCCGTTGCTGAACATGCCGTAATAATTTCATAACTCGGGAGCGCGCCATGGACTACTTCGTCCACGAGTCATCATATGTCGATGAGGGGGCCGAGATCGGGAAAGGAACGAAGATATGGCACTTTTCTCATGTTCTTTCTGGGGCGAGGATTGGGGAGGCTTGCAACCTCGGGCAAAACGTTTCCATCGCCGGAGGAACGGTGATAGGAAATCGCGTCAAGATTCAGAATAACGTGTCGGTTTATGAAGGAACGGTTATCGAGGATGATGTCTTCCTGGGTCCGTCGTGCGTGTTGACCAATGTGACGAACCCGCGATCCCAGGTGCTTCGGAAATCCCTGTATGAAAAGACGGTAATCCGGCGCGGAGCGTCCATCGGGGCCAACGCGACGGTGGTGTGCGGCATCACGATCGGGAGGTATGCGTTCATTGCCGCCGGTGCGGTGATCGCCAGGGATGTGCCCGACTACGCTCTTATGGTCGGGGTCCCTGCGCGCCCAAAAGGGTGGATGAGCCGTCATGGACATGTTCTCAAATCTCCCGATGCGGGGGGCGTCTACACGTGCCCGGAAAGCGGTCTCCGGTACAAGGAATCTGAGCAGGGAATTCTTCGTTGTCTTGATCTTGATGAGGATGCCCCCCTGCCGCGGGATCTGGCGGTCGGGAAGGTACTTTACAGGGATGTGAAGAAACATACCCCCGAAGTGTGAGAAGGCATGCGGCCGATTGAATTCGTCGACCTGAAAGCGCAACAACGGAAGATATTGCCGGACCTTGAACGGCGCATGATGGCGGTGCTCCGGCACGGCCGATACATCATGGGGCCGGAGATCCAGGAACTCGAAGAAAAGTTGTGTGCGTTCACTGGCGTGAAGCACTCCATCACCGTGGCGAGTGGCACCGACGCTCTCTTGATTGCCCTGATGGCGCTGGGGATCGGTTCGGGCGACGAGGTAGTAACCACTCCCTTCACCTTTATCGCGACGGGGGAAACCATCGCCCTCCTGGGAGCGAAGCCGGTCTTCGTGGATATCGACAGCAGGACCTTTAATCTCGACCCTTCGCACCTGGAAGCGGCGATTTCCCCGAAGACCCGGGCGATCCTGCCGGTAAGTCTTTACGGGCAATGCTACGATGTCGATGCCACCCATGCGATTGCGCTGAAACACGGCATACCGGTGATCGAGGATGCCTGCCAGAGTTTCGGCGCCACCTACAAGGGGCGGAAGTCCGGTGCCCTCTCCACCATCGGCTGCACCAGCTTTTTCCCTTCTAAGCCCTTGGGCTGTTACGGGGACGGCGGCGCCTGTTTCACCGACGACGGGGAACTGGCCACAAAGATGCGGCGGATCCGGGTTCACGGCCAGGACCGTCGATACCACCATACAGTTCTCGGGATCAATGGCAGGATGGACACCCTCCAGGCGGCGATACTGCTGGCCAAACTGGAGGTGTTCACCGAAGAGGTAGAAGCACGCAGCCGCATAGCCGACAGGTACAGGGAACTGCTGCGGGAGGTTGTGGTGGCGCCGCACATCGAGTCGCACAACACCAGTGTCTACGCCCAGTACACGGTGCAGGTGGATCAACGGGAGGTGGTGCGGGAAAAGCTTCGGGAAAAGGGGATACCTACCGCCGTTCATTACCCGGTTCCATTGCACCTACAGCCGGTTTTTTCCGGATTGAATCTTCCGCCGGGAAGTTTCCCTGCTGCTGAGTCCGCAGCGAATCGGGTATTGAGCCTGCCGATGCATCCCTACCTGACGGATGCGGAATTGGAGAGAATTTCTTCGGAGTTGGTAGTGGCTTGTCAGAGGTAATGCCTACTGCATGCCGGAGATATTTATTTAGCCCGCTATTGGTTTCTGCAATCTGCGCTTGGGGGAATCCGACCGAAAACTTCTAAGTAGACACAAGAACCGTCGATATTGTGGGATAACACGGTGCAAATATATTTACAGGTTAATCTTATTACGAAACAGGATTTGTACGACTCCGTTCATGTCCTGAGGTTCCCTCTACACGCAGTCTCTCGGGGATATTTTCGGTCATGCGGGAACGATATTCAGGTCATTTCACTCGGCTCATATCATACTGCGATCTTTTTAAAATAAAATCAGGACATTAAAGAATATGTCGTTGAATATACATGTGTATCCTTCACCGCTTAACAATGAAAGCCGCATACTCAGGATAACTAAATCTATTTCTAATAATAGTGTTTTTAAGAAAATCCTTATTGTTGGAGTTCTTATAGAAGGAGTCAGTGAGAATGAATGTCTTGATGATCGCCGACAAATACTTCGTCTTCCGCAAAAATTCGGTGGAAACCGGACCGGATTAGTTGTAAAGATCGTAAAATCGATCGAGTGGAATTGGCGATTGATTTTCGCGTTAAGTAAGAAAAGGCCCGATTGCATAAACTGTCATAGTCTTTCAGTTCTTCCTGCCTGTGTTATGCTTAAATTTTTTTGCAGATCAAAACTTGTATATGACACGCATGAACTTGAAACCGAATCCGCAACATCCCATGGAATCCGGAAAGTGTTATCGAAAATCATTGAGCGATCGTTGATAGGATTCACGGATGTAGTTATTGTTGTAAGCGAGTCCATTTCCGATTGGTATAGAAGCACCTATCGGCTGGCATCGGTTCCCGTAATAAGAAACGTCCCCGATTGTTCACGCATGTTTCCTCAAGGAAGGGATGATTATCTGGGAAAGAAATTCGGTATTAATGAAGAGGCATTTGTATTTATTTATATGGGGATTCTGGCACCTGGGAGAGGGATTGATATTTTATTGGACGCGTTCTCGCAAACCAGGACCAATAGTCATATAATTTTTATGGGATTTGGGGTTTTGGCCGGTAAAGTCAAGGAATATGAAAAAAAGTTTTCCAATATTCATTTCCATTCGGCGGTTCCTCCTGAAGACATAGCCCGGCATTTGTCCGGTGCAGATGTGGGAATTTCCCTTATCGAAAATGTCTGTTTAAGTTATTATTATTGCCTCCCAAACAAATTATTCGAGTATATATCGAACGGGATTCCGGTGGTCGTGAGTGATTTTCCCGATATGAAAAAGATAATCAATGAAAATGACTGTGGATGGAGTATGAGAGTTGATGTCGAAGAAATGAAGATATATTTGGGCACGCTGACTCGTGACGATATTGAGCAAAAAAGAAAAAATGCCGTCGGCTGCAGGTTGAAGTATGATTGGTCCATCGAAGAAAAAAAGCTTCTTGGCATATACGCAAATCTTTTTCCGTCATGACATCAAGCATAAGAATCCGAAATATGTCGGGGACCCGAGGAACGCGGTCAAGATCTTCAATGAAACTCATCTTTTACAACCCCTCATGTTTTGCCACCGTAACTCCCTGATTCTATGCGGGGCGGTACGTGGAATTCTGGAGTGTAGTCACACGTCATGAGCAAAAATATTCTTGACATACAGATGGAGGAAATGGGTGCGGGCGAGATCATCGTAAACTCCATCAAACGGGATGGTACTATGGCACGGAGCGATCTCGAACTGATTCGTTCCGTTGCTTTGGCCGTCCGCATACCCGACATTGCGTTGGGTGGTGCAGGCAGGTTGGAGGATTTCCGTTGTGCCGTCCTCGGAGGTGGTGCCTCGGCTGTTGCAGTCGGAAGCCTCTTCCTCTTCCATGGAAAACACAAGGCAGTCCTGATCAGTTACCCGTCTCTCGATGATATTGGAGCCGCTTTCTTACCGTCTGAAGCGAGGGCAGGCAGGGTGTTATGAGCCGAACTTATCAGATATGCAACCGCTGCATCATGGACACGTCGGACTCCGAAATCCGTTTCGACAGGCAGGGAGTGTGCAATCACTGCACGACGGCGATTGAAAGGATGCGTAACCAACTCCTTCCACATGAGGAACGGGAGCATGCCCTCTCAATACTGGTGGACAGGATCAAGATCGAAGGCAGGGGGAAAGATTACGACTGCATCATCGGAGTCAGTGGTGGGGTAGACAGCACAGCAACCGCCTATTGGGTGAAAAAGATGGGCCTCCGTCCCCTCGCCGTTCATTTCGACAACGGCTGGGATTCCGAGCTGGCTGTGGATAACATCAAGAAGGCGCTGGATGTGCTTGGGATCGAGCTCTACACCCATGTGGTGGATTGGGAGGAATTCAGGGATCTCCAGTTATCTTTTTTAAAGGCTTCGGTCGCCAACTGCGAGATACCTACCGACCACGGGATCACAGCACTCCTCTTTCGCATGGCTTCAAAGGAGCGGGTGCGTTTCATTCTCAGCGGGAGCAACCTTGTGACAGAGTCGATCATGCCGATCTCCTGGGGGCACTATAACCAGGACCTGAAGCACCTTAGGGCTGTGCACAGGCGCTTTGGTTCGAAATCGCTCAGGACGATGCCCACGATTTCTCTCCCGGAATACCTTACCTACGTGTTCGTGAAGCGAATACGACAGATTCCCTTCCTCAACTACCTCGATTACGACAAGGTAAAAGCGAAGATAATGCTTGCGGAAGAGCTGGGGTGGCGCGACTACGGTGGCAAGCACTACGAATCCGTGTGGACGCGCTTCTTCCAAGGATACTACCTCCCCCAAAAGTTTGGTTTTGACAAGAGGCGCGCTCACTGGTCCTCGATGATTTGCTCGGGCCAGGTGACCCGCGAACAAGCCCTTGCAGAGATGGAGAATCCTCCGTACGACGCCGCACTCCTTCGCGAGGATACACAGTTCGTCCTGAAGAAATTTGGTCTGACATCCAATGCGTTTGCGGCGATCCTCAATGCCCCGCCCAAGCAAGCGAAGGATTATCCAAATCACCGATTCCTCTTCCACACGCTCGCTCCCCTGAAAAACGCATTTCGGCGTATCGCCACATTTTCTTGAGGAGGAGAGCTCAAAGAAAGCGGATGTTATTACATTGGTACACCGAAGAGAATGATCACATGGTTTCATGTATGGTAACCGTTGATTGACATTCGTCCAAGTCATTCAATGAAGGATTGGGGCGTGTAGGTGCATGAATAAGGAACAGGCGGTATCCGGAAAAAGGGACAGATTCGTGAAGTTCGCCGTCGTGGGACTCGGGAACATCGGTTCCAGACACCTGGCGGTCATCGACGCGGACCCGCGCGCCAGGCTGGTGGACATTTGCGACATCAAGAAAAATCGTGTCGAGAAATATTCGGGACTCTACGAGGTTGCTGGCCATACGAACATTACTGAGTTGCTTCGGAAAACGTCTGCGGACATCATCAGCATATGCACCCCCCATGGGTTACATGCCCCAATGGCGGTTGAGACGGCCGAGGCGGGCAAGCACATGCTGGTGGAAAAGCCGATGGCCCTGACACTTGAGGACACCTTCCGGATGGACGAGGCGGCAAGGAAGAACAATGTCCGCCTGATGGTGGTCTGGCAGAACCGACACAACGTACCGATCAAGCTCGCGAAGAAGGCGTTGGAGGATAACGTCCTCGGGCAGGTGTACATGGTGCACTGCTCGGTCCTCTGGAACCGACCCCAAAGCTACTATGACCGATCCGACTGGCTCGGGAGAAAGGAACTGGAGGGTGGGCCCCTTTACACCCAGTGCAGTCATTTCATTGACCTGCTCATCTACATGTTCGGGGACATTCAGCGGGTCAATTCCATCGGGGAGACGAAGTCTCACAGCATCGAGGTCGAGGATTGCGGCATTGCGATCTTGAAGTTCAAGTCGGGCGTCATGGGAACGCTTTCCTACACCAATTGCGTATACAACAAGAACTACGAAGGGAGCATCACAATCGTCGGGGAGAAGGGAACGATCAAAATCGGGGGGTCGTATCTGAACACCATCGATTTTTGGGATGTTCAGTCGTACCCCCTCCCCCACGACATCGACTACAACGACAAACCGAATAATTACGAGAAATACAAAGGTACCAGCTCTAACCACGACAAGGTGATTGCGGATGTTGTCGCGGACTTCTTGGACGGTAAAAAAACCGTTGCCGGATGGAAGGACGGACACCGGGTTGTCGAAGCGATCCGGATGATCTATCAGTCTCAAGAGCGGAATGGGGAAAGGATCACCATCAGCCAGTTACCCTCTGCTTCAAAATAGCGGAACGAGTGGGGGATATTCTATGTGTTCAAAGGACGCGGGCCACCTCCATGTGTAATATCTCCAAGACCGCGATCATATACCCCGATGTGACCTTCGGGGACAATGTTGTTGTGGAAGATTTCTGCGTAATTGGTGCTCCTTTCAGGGGACAGAGTGGCGAAAAAACAACCATAGGAAGGAATGCGATCATCCGCTCCCATACGGTTATCTACGCAGGGAATGCCATCGGGGACGGGTTTCAGACCGGGAACAAGGCGAATATCCGTGAACTGAATAGAATCGGGAATGACGTTAGCATCGGAACGCTCTCTGTTGTAGAGCATCACGTGTTGATTGAGGACGGTGTCAGAATTCATACGCAAGCGTTCGTGCCGGAATTTACTGTACTGAGACGTAACTGCTGGATTGGTCCCAACGTGGTCATCACAAATGCAAAGTACCCGAAGTCCCCAAACGTAAAGAAAGAACTGAAAGGATCGGTAGTCGAGGAGAACGCAAAAATTGGTGCCAATGCGACCATTCTTCCTGGGCTGAAAATCGGCAATAACGCATTAGTCGGAGCCGGTAGCGTTGTCACAAGGAATGTCGGCGAGAACGATATCGTTGCGGGCAATCCAGCCGTCTTCCTAAAAAAAATCGGATATTAAACGAGACTGCTCTGATCCCATTCCTCGACCTCAAGCGACAGTACGAGGCAATCAAACCTGAGATTGACGGGGCTATCCACGCCGTAATCTGCGACAGCGCTTTCATCGGGGGCAAATACGTTAAGACGTTCGAGGAACGATTTGCTCGCTATCAGCAGGTAGAGCATTGCATCGGTGTGGGCAATGGCACCGACGCTTTAGAGATTGCGTTGGAGGGACTTGCGTTCCCACCAGGCAGCGAGGTGCTGGTCCCGGCCAACAGCTTTATAGCCACTGCCGAGGCAGTCACCCGTGCGGGACTCCGCGTGGTCTTCTGCGATTGTGATCCCGACAGGTACACAATTTCGGTGGAAGATGCCGCTCGACGGGTAACGCCTCGCACCCGGGCGGTAATCACGGTCCACCTCTATGGGCAAGCTTGCGACATGGACGGAGTGCGGGACCTCGCGTCCCTCAATGGGCTGAAAGTGATTGAGGATTGTGCTCAAGCGCATGGGGCCGAGTACAAGGGATCCCGCGTGGGGGGGATCGGAGACGTTGGGACGTTTAGCTTCTACCCTGGGAAGAACCTCGGAGCCTACGGCGATGGCGGCGCAATCGTCACAAACGATGACGATCTTGCAAAGAAATGCCGAATGATTGCCAACCATGGAAGAATCGAAAAATATAACCATGAGTTCGAGGGGCGAAACAGCCGCCTGGACGGTTTGCAGGCTGCAATCCTCACAGTAAAGCTTGCTCATCTGGATTCTTGGATAGACAAGCGCAATCAGATTGCTCAGCGCTATATACAACAACTGGCGGGGATAAAAGAGATCACGTTGCCGGCTAACCAGTCAGGTTTGCGACACTCGTTTCATCTGTTTGTGATTCGCACCGTTCAGCGCGATGCCCTTGCTCGGCACTTATCGGGAGTTGGAGTGCAAACAGGCATCCACTACCCCATCGCCTTGCCGAAACTTACCGCATACGCGTATCTCGGGCAGAGTGCAGAACCCATGGTCGCATTACGCCAGGATGCCGAACTACTGAGTCTCCCCATCGGAGAACACTTGAGCCTGCAGGATTCGGATCTGGTCGTGCATGCGATCAAGTCGTTTTTCGGCAGTGGGGAACCCGGTGCCAAGACGTGAAGATAATCTATCTTCATCAATATTTTCAAACGCCGGACATGCCGGGTGGGACACGGTCTTACGAAATGGCTCGGCGATTGGTTCGTGCCGGGCACAATGTGAACATGGTCACTGCCGACCAACAGGGGGAGGCGCGGAGACAGTTCTGGAGGGAAAGTACGGAAAGTGGCATCTGTGTCCACTGGGCCCATGTGCACTACAGCAATCGGATGGGTTTTTCGCAACGGATTGCCGCATTCGTCAGATTTGCGGTAATGGCGACTTTAAAGGCCGCAAAACTCGAAGGGGACATCATCTTTGCCACAAGCACGCCGCTGACGATAGCGATCCCGGCATTACTGGTTTCAAGCTGGAAAAGAATCCCCTTCGTATTTGAGGTACGTGATATGTGGCCCGATGTACCCATTGCTATCGGTGCCATTCGCAACCCCGTACTGGTTTGGTTAGCAAGGTGGCTTGAAAAGTTAACTTATCGCAGGGCAGCCCATGTCGTCGCACTTGCACCGGGTATGCGGGAAGACATCATTGCCAAGGGGGTTCCGGAAGAGAAGATCACGGTGATTCCCAATGGATGCGATCTCGATGTTTTTGGGTCTTTGGAACCCGGTGGTTCACCGCGAACTGAGTTTGCATGGTTGGGAGATCGCAAGATGCTGATTTTTGCAGGGACTCTTGGCTTGGTCAATGGTGTCGATTATCTGGTTCGCCTAGCTCATCAGGTCGCGCGATTAGATCCGGAAATTCGTTTCGTTGTCATCGGTGGTGGTCGAGAGAGAAATGCCATAAGGTCACTGGCAGATCGCGAGGGTGTGCTCGACCGGAATTTTTTCATGATTGAGCCGATGCCAAAACGTGAGTTGGCTAGGTGGTTAAGCGCTGCGGACATGGCGGTGGCCCTCTTCACCGGTCCGCGTGCCGTCTGGAAGGATGCAGTGCAAAACAAATTCTTCGATGCACTTGCAGCCGGCAAGCCGATCTCCAATAACTTCGACGGCTGGCAATCGCGTATTGCAGCGGAGGCGGACGTGGGTTTGATATTGAACCCTGAAGATACGGTAATTGCTGCGCAGGCCTTGGTGGACGCCCTGCATGACGAAACCTGGCTTGCCGGGGTTCCCGGCCGGTCACGAATCCTTGCCGAGGGGCGTTTTAACCGAGACCAACTTGCCTTGCAACTAGAGCATGTGCTGGAAGAAGTTACCCGCAGCAAACCATGTTAAATCGCCTTTTCGGGTTCTCTGCTGCCCTCCTCACCCTACTAATATTATCCCCCATCTTGCTGGCCCTGTGGTCACTCGTTCGCATCAAACTGGGCAGCCCGGTGCTTTTTATTCAAGCCCGCCCTGGTCGCCACGGCATACCGTTCCGGATGTACAAGTTTCGCACCATGACCAACGCTCGCGATGACGCAGGCGTCCTTCTACCCGACGAATACCGCTTAACTCCCTTGGGCGCGTTCCTGCGCAGCAACAGCCTGGATGAGTTACCGGAACTGTTCAATGTGCTCAAGGGTGACATGAGCTTGGTGGGACCGCGCCCATTGTTGATGGAGTACCTCCCGCTATACTCTCAGGAACAGGCACGGCGCCACGAGGTAAAGCCGGGAATCACCGGCTGGGCGCAGGTCAAGGGGCGGAACGCGATCACCTGGGAGGAGAAATTCGCCCTGGACGTCTGGTATGTAGACAACCGATCATTCTGGCTGGATCTGAAAATTCTGGCCATGACCGCATGGAAGGTGCTGAGGCGGGAGGGGATCAACGCGGAGGGGGAGGCCACGATGCCGGAGTTCATGGGAACTGTCTCCACCACCAGAAAATCTGAAAATGCCTGAACGTTTCGCAGTCGTCGGCGCCGGGGGCCACGCCAAGGTAGTGGTGGACGCGTTGCTCGCTTTCGGTCACGAGGTGCTTGGATTCTATGACGACAACCCGGTCTTGCTGGGGGCGGAACCGATACCGGGCGTGAAGGTGCTGGGTGACACGAAAGAATTGCGGGGGGGATTGGAAAAAGTGAACGGTGTGGTCATCCTGGCGGTCGGCGAGAACCGTATACGTTGCCGGTTGTCGCGGCGGCTTTCCGTTCCGTATGGTGTCGCCTGCGCTCCTTCCGCGGTGCTTGGTCGCGGCGTCAGGGTCGGGAAGGGTAGTATGATCCTGCCGTCTGCGACGGTGAACATCGACACCGTTATCGGGGAACACGTGATCTTGAACACGTCCTCCTCCGTCGACCACGACTGCGCGATCGGGGATTTTGTCCACGTCGGGCCGGGGGCTCATCTGGGGGGAGACGTGGTCGTGGGGGAGGGAACGTTTATCGGACTTGGGTCGAGCGTGATTCCGGGAATCCGGATCGGCCGGTGGTCCGTGATCGGGGCGGGGGCCGCCGTTACGAAAGACCTTCCCGACAATTGCACGGCCGTCGGTGTTCCCGCGAGGGTCATCAAGACCCGCGAAGAAGGGTGGCATCTGGCGTGACGTGCCCGCCGCCGAAGCGGATCTACCTCTCCCCCCCGCACATGGGGCCCGCCGAGCGGGAACTGCTGCTCGACGCCTTCGACTCGAACTGGATCGCTCCGCTGGGACCCCACGTGGACGCGTTCGAGCGGGAGTTCTGTGAAACCGTCGGGGTACCTCACGCCGCGGCCCTCTATAGCGGGACGGCAGCTCTACACCTGGCCTTGCTGATGCTGGGCGTAGGCCCCGGGGATGAGGTCCTGGTGTCTACTTTTACCTTCGCGGCCACCGCGAACGTCGTGAAGTACCTCGGAGCAACCCCGGTCTTCATCGACTCGGACCGGGAGACATGGAATTTGGACCCGGGACTGCTGGAGGAGGAACTTGCGGAGTGTTCCCGGCGGGGAAAACTCCCGAAGGCGGTCGTAGCGGTAGATCTTTACGGTCAGTGTGCGGACTACGACCGGATCCTGGCCGTCTGCGGTCGGTACGGCGTGCCGGTGGTCGAAGATG
>Ga0209253_10001575_pt1 | contig 20018 bp, 17 predicted proteins | sample FrelakmetBRP12BR_FD_187145 | JGI IMG/M metagenome (GOLD analysis project Ga0209253, IMG submission 187145) | Freshwater lake sediment microbial communities from the University of Notre Dame, USA, for methane emissions studies - BRP12 BR (SPAdes)... | ecosystem: Environmental > Aquatic >... | reverse complement strand
CACCAGCGTGCCGCCGCCCAGCGCGAACCCCACCGGCACGCCGAGCGCGAGCAGCACGATGCAGGCGATGAAGAGCGCGGCGATCACAGCTTCACCGCGTCCGCGTCGAACTCGGCATCGGCCAGGAAGCGCCCGTGCCGCAGGTACGGCGCGGCCATCAGCAGCAGATGGACGATCAGCAACGCGAAGCCGATCGGCATCGCCAGATAGACCGCGCCGATCGGAATCTGCATCACCGGCGTCGTCTGTCCCCAGGTAGCCATCGCATAGCGCGCGCCGAGCCAGAACATCGTCGCGAAGAAGACGAGCAAGAGCGCGAAGATCGCCAGACGGATCCACGCGGCCTGCCGCGGCAGCGCGTCCTGCAACGTGTCGATGCCCACGTGTCCGCCGTAGCGCAATACGAGGCCGGCACCGAGAAAGGTGAGCCAGATCATCAGGTAGCGCGATACCTCCTCGACCCAGAGGATCGAGTGGTCGCTGAGGAACCGCAACGCGACGTTGGCGAACACCATCGTGGCCATCGCCGCGAGAATCGAGATGACGGCCCAGCGGTTGAGACGGATCAGCACATGGTCGAACGTCGAGAGCATCGGCACCTGCAGCGGGGATCCGGTCGGCGCGCGATTGTCGCATGGAACAAAGAACCGATCGCGGATGTGCCCGCATCGCTATAATGGGACCGATCACGCCCGACCGGTGACGCGGGCCGCAATCCCATCGCTTCCGCATGCCCGATCCTCGCCGCAATCCCCGCCCTCTCGCCGGCCTCAGAGTCCTCGAACTCGGCGCACTGATCGCCGGACCCTTCTGCGCGAAGATCCTCGCCGAATTCGGCGCCGAGGTGACCAAGCTCGAACCACCTGGCCTCGGCGACCCGCTGCGCAGTTGGCGTTACATGAAGGACGGCACGTCGCTGTGGTGGCACGTCCAGTCGCGCGGCAAGCGTTCGGTCGCCGTCGACCTGCGCCAGCCCGATGGCCAGGCGATCGCGAAGAAGCTCGCGCTCGCCGCCGACATCGTCGTCGAGAATTTCCGGCCGGGCACGATGGAGGCGTGGGGCCTGGGCTACGAGGCGCTCGCCGCCGGGAATCCGGGCCTCGTCATGGTGCGCATCTCGGGCTACGGCCAAAGCGGTCCCTACCGCGAGCGGCCGGGCTTCGGCGTGATCGGCGAAGCGATGGGCGGGTTGCGCTACGTCACCGGCACACCCGACCGCCCGCCGTCGCGCACCGGCATCTCCATCGGCGACACGCTGTCGGCGCTGTACGGCGTCATCGGCGCGATGATGGCGCTCGAGGCGCGGCGGAAGAACGGCCGCGGGCAGGTCGTCGACGTCGCTCTTTACGAATCGGTGTTCTCGGTGATGGAGTCGCTGCTGCCCGAGTTCGACGCCTTCGGCGCCATCCGCGAGCGCACGGGTTCGATTCTTCCGGGAATCGCGCCCTCGTCCGCCTATCGCTGCAGCGATGGCAGCTATGTGCTGATCGGTGCGAACGCCGACTCGATCTTCAAGCGGCTGTGCAAGGCGATGGGCCGCGACGATCTCGCGAACGACGTCTCGCTCGCGCACAACGACGGCCGCGCTGCGAAGCAGTCGTGGCTCGACGGCGAGATCGAGGCCTGGACATCGACGAACCCGCTTTCCGCGGTACTCGCCGCGCTCGAGACGGCCGAGGTGCCGGCGTCGAAGATCTATTCGATCGCCGACATCGCCGCCGATCCTCACTACGCGGCGCGCGAAATGATCCGCCAGATTCGCCTGACGGACGGCACGACCTTGAAAGTGCCGGGTGTCGTGCCGAAGCTCTCCGCAACACCTGGCGATTTCGATGGCGGCGGTCCCGCGCTCGGCGAGCACACGGAGGCCGTCCTCGTGGAACTCGGCTACGACGCGGCGGCGATCGCCGATCTCCGGCACCGCCGCGTGATCTGATCGCTTCGGGAAGTCGTTCGGACTCGCACTCGCGCAGTCGAGACTAGACGCAACGGCCCCCGTCCACCTCCAGGCAGGCCCCGGTGATGAATGACGCCTCGTCGGAGGCGAGGAAGACCGCGGCAGTCGCGATGTCGGATGGCTGCGACAGGCGGCCGAGGGGAATCGTCGCGACGAATTTCGCGCGCATCTCCGGGGTATCGCGGCCCATGAAAGCGGCGAGCATCCCCGTCTCGCCGGCAACCGGGTTGATGACGTTGACGCGGATGTTGTCGGGTGCGAGTTCGGCCGCCATCGAGCGCGAGGTGACGATCGCGGCGCCCTTGCTCCCGTTGTACCAGGTGAGCCCCGGCCGCGGCCGCACGCCGGCCGTCGACGCGATCGTGATGAACACCCCGTTCTTCTTCTTGCGGAAATGCGGCACCGCGTGCCGCGCGGCAAGGAACAGGCTCTTGACGTTGACGCGATAGATCCGGTCGAACTCCTCCTCGGTCACGTCGAGCATCGGCTGGTTCTTGTGCGTCGTGCCGGCGTTGTTGACCACGATGTCGAGATCGCCGAACCCGTCCAGCGCGAAGCGGACCAGCGCGGCGACATCGCGGTCGTTCGACACATCGCCGGCGCAGAACAGCGCATGCCCGCCCGCCGCGACGATCTCGCGCGCGACGCGCTCGCCGCCCGCGACGTCGATGTCGTTGACGACGACTTTGGCGCCCTCGCGCGCGAAGCGCTTGGCGATGCCTTCGCCAAAACCCGAGCCGGCACCGGTGACGATGGCTATCTTGTTCGGCAGTCGCATTCAGTAACCCTCGATTCGACGCGCCGGACCGCCGACGCTCACCCGTGCTGGAGAACGACGGTCTTCAGCACCGTGAACCCGTAGAGCGCCTCGAGACCCTTCTCGCGGCCGTAGCCCGAATGCTTGACGCCACCGAAAGGGAGCTCCACGCCGCCACCGGCACCATAATTGTTGACGAACACCTGCCCGCTCCGGATCGTCCGGGCCATTCGCAGCTGCCGGCCGCCATCGTGCGTCCACACGCCGGCGACGAGGCCGAAATCCGTGGCGTTGGCGATGCGGACGGCATCCGCCTCGTCGGCGAACGGCATCGCCGCGAGCACGGGACCGAAGACCTCCTCGCACGCGAGGCGGCACGTCGGCGGGACGTCGCGCAGCAGACAGGGCTCGACGTAGTAGCCGGTTGCCGGCGCGTCGGCGACGATTGCGCCCTTGGCGACCGTCGCGTGGCCGTCGCGTTCGGCCTCCGCGAGGAATCCGCGCACGCGCTCCAGCTGGCCGGCACGGATCAGCGGCCCGCAGTCGAGATCGGCGAGCGCCGGACCCACCCGCAGCGCATCGAAGCGCGCGCCGAGCCTCGCCAATACCTCGTCGTAGCGGGAGTGTTCCACCAGCAGCCGGCTCCCGGCCGAGCACGTCTGGCCGGCGTTCTGCACGATCGCGTTGACGATGACCGGCAGCGCCGCGTCGAGGTCGGCATCGGCGAAGACGATCTGGGCTCCCTTGCCGCCGAGCTCGAGGGTCACCGGGCAGTGTCGCTTCGCGGCCTCGCCCGCGACCCATGCGCCCGTCGCCGGCGAGCCGGTGAAGGAAAGATGCTCGACGCCGCGATGCGCAGCAAGCGCAGCGCCCGCTTCGCGCCCGAGTCCGGTGACGATGTTGAGCGCGCCTTCGGGAAAGCCCACCCCCGCGGCGAGTTCCGCGATGCGCAGAACCGAGAGACACGCGTCCTCCGCCGGCTTGACGACACAGGCATTGCCGGCGGCGAGCGCGCCGCCGACCGAGCGCCCGAAGATCTGCAGCGGATAGTTCCAGGGGATGATGTGGCCGGTGACGCCGTGCGGCTCGCGCCATGTCAGTACCGTATAGCCCGCGGCGTAGGGAATCGTCGCGCCGTGCAGCTTGTCCGGCGCGCCGCCGTAGAACTCGAAGTAGCGCGCACACGCCGCGGCGTCGGCGCGTGCCTGCTTCAGCGGCTTTCCGCAGTCGCGCGCCTCGATCAGCGCGAGCTCGTCGGCGTGATCGACGATTGCGCGCGCGAGCTTGGCCAGCAGCCGGCCCTTTTCCGCAGGCGCGAGCCGACCCCAGATGCCGTCTCGCGCATGTTCGGCGGCTTGCACGGCACGGTCGATGTCCTCGGCGGTTCCGTAGGCGATGGCCGCGAACGGCCTGCCGTCCGAAGGGTCGATCATCGGCAGCGTCGCACCGGTGATCGGAGCGACCCAGCGGTTTCCGATGAAGTGTTCCGGCCGCGTGGTGATCGGGGGCAGCGGGTGCGGGGCGTTCATCGCGACGGGTCGTGGGTCACCGAAAGGACCCGCTCACTTGGCGCCGGCGGGCCGGAACTTCCAGGCCAGCGTGTTTTCGTCCGTCCGCGGGACGTACGTGATGCCATCGCGCGTCGCCCACAGGTTGACCTGGAAATGCAGCGGCACGATTCCCGTATCGTTGATGGCGAGTTCGGTCGCACGCTGCAGCAGGGCCTCGCGCTTGGCATCGTCGACGGTCGCGAGCGCATCCTCGGTCAGCGCGTCGACCTTGCTGTTCGAGTAACGCCCGCGATTGGCCGTGCCGAAGCCCCGGTCGCGGTTGTACGTCATCAGCAGCGCCTTCAATGACGACGACGCTTCGCCCGTGCCTGTGCTCCAGCCCAGGAGCATGAAGCTGAACTTCAGCTCGGTTGCCTGCGTGAAGTAGGTCGACGACGGCATCGCGACGACCTTGGTGTCGATGCCGACACGCGTCAGCATCTGCGCCACCGCCTGCGCGATCTTCGCGTCGTTGACGTAGCGATTGTTCGGCGCGTGGATCGTGAGGCCGAAGCCGTCCGGGTAGCCGGCTTCGGCGAGGAGCTTCTTCGCGCCCTCCGGGTCGTAGGGCTCGACCTTGAGGTTCTTGGTCGCGCCGAAGAGGAAATCGGGGATGAGCTGGCCGGAGGGGATCGCCTCGCCCTCCATGACCTTCTCCACCATGGCCTGCCGGTTGATCGCCTTCGAGATCGCCTTGCGGACGCGCGCGTCCTTGAGCGGGTTCTTCGTCATCGGCTTCCCGGCCTTGTCGGTCACGAACGGCGAGACGTCGCGATCGCTGTCCATGTGCAGGTAGATCAGCCGGTCGGCGACCGTGCGAAACACCTGGAGGCGCTTGTCCTTCCTGAGCTGCGCCACATCGGAGGTCGGCACGTTCTCGATCACCTGGATGTCGCCCGAAAGCAGCGCGGCGACGCGCGACGCGTCCTGCGGCAGCAGCCGCAAGGTGACTTTCTCCCACGGCGTCTTGCCGCCCCAATAGGCGTCGTTGCGTGCGAGCTCGATGCGGTCGCCTTTTGCATAGCGGACGAGCTTGTACGGACCGGTGCCCACGGCCGACTTGCCGCTGTTGAAATCGTCGGTCGTCGCCTTCGCCGCAGCCTTCGAAACGATCACGACCTGCGTCATGTCCGACGGCATCAGCGGGTACGGCGTCGCGGTCTTGAAGCGGATGGTCAACGGATCGACGACGACGACCTCCTTGATCTGCTTCGTGTAAGCAGTGAATGGCGACGGGCTGTTCGGCACCGTCGGCACGCGCTCGATCGACGCGACGACGTCGGCCGCGGTGAAGTCGCTTCCGTCGTGGAACTTGACGCCGCGGCGCAGCTTGAATTCCCACGTCAACGGATCGATCGCCTTCCACTCGGTCGCCAGCCCCGGCTCGAGCTGCGATTTCTCGTTGCGCTGGACCAGGTAGCCGAAGAGGTGCGCGGCGACATTGTTGTTCGGCGTCACGTTGTGATAGTGCGGGTCGATTGCGGTGACGTCGGTGCCGAGGCCGATCGTCAGGTTGGCGGCCGCGGCGGGAAGCGCAGCGGCACCGATGGCGAAGACGGCGGCGGCGGCGAGGACTCGCGGCGCGGGCAGGCGTTGCGGTGGCATGATTCCCCTTCGATCGGTGGACATCATCTTTGTCCGCGAAGGATAGCGCAACCGGCACGCGATGTAACAAAGTGTTGCCAAGCGGTGCGGCGACGCCGTGCCGGCCCCATCCCTGGTCATCGCGTCAACCCGGCGGCCGGATCCGGCGTTGACGGCAGCGAGACCCGCGCGTAGCGACGCATCGAACCGCGCCGCCGCGTACCCGATTGGATACCCATCACCGGAGGCCCTCATGTTCCGTCGCCTTGCCACCACCGCCGCTATGGTCGCCACGTTTGCTGCCGGCCTCGCCATCGCACCCGCCGCCACGGCCGGCAACGTTGGGTGGAGCGTCTCCATCGGCGGGCCCGGGTTTGCCGTCAGCGCGGGCGAGCCCGGCTATGCCTATGGCCGCTACGGCCACGGTTATGGCCACGCGTTCGGCCCAGTGGTCCGCCCCTACTATCGACCGTACTACCCGGCGCCGGTGGCCCCGCTGGCGTATTCGTATCCGGGTCCGATCGCTTATCCGGCGCCCCTCGTCGTCGCCCCGCCCGTCGTCTATCGGGCGCCCGTTGTCTACCGAGCCCCGCATGTCCCGCGGCGCGTCGTTGTTGCGGCTCCCGTTCTTCCTTCGCCGCGGGCGTTCGCGTACGGCGGCTACTGAACGCGGTATCGGACGCGGTAGATGGCCCCCGCGTCGTCGTCCGAAATCAGGAGCGATCCGTCCGGCGCGACCAGCACGTCCGCCGGCCGCCCCCACGCCCGTTCGCCCTGCAGCCAGCCCTCGGCGAACGTCTGGTAGCGCACCGCGCGGTTGCCCTCGAGCTCGACCGTCGTCACGCGATAGCCGATCTTCCGGCTGCGGTTCCAGGAGCCATGTTCGGCGATGAATACGCGGTTGCGGTAGGTCGCCGGAAACTGCGTGCCGGTGTAGAAGCGCATGCCCAGCGATGCGACGTGCGGACCGAGGTTCTGCGCAGGCGGCCTGAACTCGCTGCAGGAGCGAAGCCTTCCGAACTCCGGATCCGGGATTGTCCCGCCGTGGCAGTAAGGGAAGCCGAACCGCAATCCGGGGCGCGGCGCATGGTTCAACGTGTCCGGCGGTGAATCGTCGCCGAGCCGATCCCGGCCGTTGTCGGTAAACCACAGCTCGTTCGTTCGCGGATCCCAGTCGAAACCCACGGTGTTGCGCAGCCCGCGCGCAAAGACCTCGGCCCCGGTGCCGTCGGGGTTCATCCGCATGATGACGCCGTATCGGTCCGGATCGGGTTCGCAGACATTGCAAGGCACGCCAACCGGCACGTAGAGCCTGCCGTCCGGGCCGAATGCGATGAACTTGCGGCCGTGGTGCCCATCGGTCGGAAAGCGATCGCTGACAACGACGGGCCTGGGCGGATCGGCGAGGCGGCGTTCGATGTCGTCGAACCGCAGGATGCGCGAGACCGCCGAAACGTAGAGCGCGCCGTCGCGGAATGCGACGCCTGCCGGTTCGCGCAACCCCGATGCGATCACGTTGACGACCGCCTCGCCTTTCGTCCCGGGCGGCGGCAGCGTCAACGCATAGACATTGCCGGCGGCTGCCGTACCGACGAACAGCGTGCCGGCCGCGCCCCAGGTCATCGCCCGCGCGTTGGCGACGCGGGCGACGACTTCGATCGTGAAGCCGGGCGGCAGCCTGATCGTTTCCACGGGCAGCGCGGTTTCACCTTGCAGCGGCGCGCACGCCATTCCCCACAGCAAACCCGCAGTCAGCATTGCTGCCGCCTGTGGCTGGCGAACTCCGCGGAGGGTCCACTTGTCCGGTGCCATGATTCACGCGCGTCACGCCCGGCGGCACGACGCCCCTTTCCGGCACGATTATCCTCGAATCGGGGCGATCGCCCACAGGGCCGCGCGATCGGTGCCGGCGCAGGCCGCGGATGGGACCGCGTGGCGCCGATCGGGCGATTTGACAGCCATGGTGGCGCTCCCTATGCTGACCCATTCGTTACCGTACCCGTAACAGACGGGTGCGCCGGAGACCCGCGATGAACGCTTCCGCCACCCTGACCGCACTGCGCCCGGACCCCGCCGCCGGTGCCGCAACCCGCCTGCTCGCGTGGGACATGATCCGCACACTGATCGCGTTCGACACCACGAGCCGGGAGTCGAATCTCGCGCTGATCGAGTGGGTGCAGCGCTACCTCGAGTCGCACGGCGCCGAATGCACGCTCACCTTCGACGACGACAAGCGCAAGGCGAACCTGTTCGCGACGCTTCGCGCGCGCGACGGCAACGCGACGGAAGGCGGCGTCGTCCTGTCCGGACACACCGACGTCGTCCCGGTGGACGGCCAGCCATGGGACACCAACCCGTTCGAGGCCACGCTGATCGGCGACAAGGTGTACGGTCGCGGGGTCACCGACATGAAGAGCTTTTCGGCGACGGGCCTGGCGTTCGTCCCCGAATTCGTCCGTCGCGGTCTCGCGCGGCCGCTCCATTTCGCGCTGTCGTACGACGAGGAGATCGGCTGCATCGGCGTGCACCGGTTGATCGACGACATCGTGAAGCGCGGCATCCGGCCGCTGGGATGCATCGTCGGCGAACCGACGGGAATGGAGCTCGTCGTCGCGCACAAGGGCAAGAAGGGCTGGCGTTGCCGCGTTCGTGGCCATGAGGCCCACTCGTCGCTGACGCCGCTGGGTGTGAACGCCGTGCAGATCGCCTGCGAGATCGTGACCTACCTGACCAACGTCGCGCGCGCGTTCCGCGATCATGGCACCCATGACAACGCCTACGACGTACCCTACACGACGGTGCACACGGGGATCATCCGTGGCGGTACCGCGCTCAACATCGTGCCCCGCGACTGCCAGTTCGACTTCGAGATCCGACACCTGCCGTTCGACGATCCCGACGAGCTCATCGCCGAAGTGAAGGGGTACGCACAGCGCTTCCTGCCGGAAATGCGCAAGGTGGCCCCTGACGCGTACATCGAGTTCGACGACCTGTCGACACTGCCGGGCTTCGACACGCACGGCGAGTCCGACATCGCGAAACTCGGCGAGGCCTGCAACGGGACGCGCGATCACCGCAAGGTCTCGTTCGGCACCGAAGCCAGCCTGTTCCACAATGCCACGATCCCGGCGATCATCTGCGGACCCGGCCACATCGCGCAGGCGCATCAGCCGAACGAATGGGTGGCTGTCGACCAGCTCGTGCGCTGCGAGGCGTTCATGCGCAGCCTTGCCGATCGCGTCTGCGTGGCGTGAGCGCGCCACTGCCTCCGATCGAGGTCGAGTTCCCCGACCTCAGCCGCTGGGCCGCCGGCAACACGGGGGTTCCGTACCTCTGGTCCTGGGCCACGGAGCGCGCCGGCCCGCACGTCGTGCTCCAGGCGCTCACCCACGGCAACGAGGTCTGCGGAGCGATCGCGCTCGATTGGTTGCTGGCCGAGGAATTCCGGCCGTCGCGCGGCACGCTGTCGGTGTGTTTCGCCAACGTCACGGCCTACCTCGGTTTCGACCACACGGATCCGTTCGCATCGCGCTGCATCGACGAGGATTTCAACCGGCTCTGGACTTCCGAGGTGCTGGATGGCCCGCGCCAGACGGCGGACCTTGCGCGCGCAAGGGAACTGCGCCCGCTGTACGAGCGCGCGGACTACCTGCTCGACCTCCATTCGATGACGGATCGCTGCCCGCCGCTCGCGATGGCCGGCCGGCAACGCAAGGGCGTCCTGCTCGCGCAGGCACTCGGTTCGCCGGAGCACATCATCGTCGATGCCGGGCATGCGGCCGGCAAACGCCTGCGCGACTACGCGTTCTTCGACGATTCCGAGGATCGCCGCAGCGCCCTGCTGATCGAATGCGGCCAGCACTGGGAGGCGGCGGCGCCCGACGTGGCCAAGCAGGTGACGTTGCGCTTCCTGCGCCATTTCGGCATGGCCGAGCCCGAATTCCTCGACACCCATCTGGAGCTGATGCCGGAGCCGGCGCAGAAGGTGATCGAGGTCACCGCCGTCGTGACGATCGCCACCGACGCGTTCGTCTTCGCCGTTCCGGTCGCAGGACTCGCGGTGGTGCCGAAGGCCGGCACGCTGCTCGCGCGCGACGGCGACACGGACATCTACACGCCCTACGACGATTGCGTCATGATCATGCCGACGCGGCGCCCGAAGAAGGGCGAGACCGCGGTGCGCCTGGGGCGATTCGTCGACTGACCGGCCGTCGGTCCGGCGCGCACGATCACGGAGGCGCCGCCTTGACTGCCGCTTCCGCAGCGCGGACGAGATCTTCGCCGGCGACCGCCGCCCACCGGTCGTAGACGCCGCGCGCCGCGGCCGCGAATGCGCTCTGCCCCGTCACCGTCAGGCGCGTGATTGCAACACCACGCTTGCGCAGATCCGCAAGTGCCGCGTCGTTCTCGGCTCGCACCAGCGCGGGAAGCTCGCGCGCAACCTGCTGCGCCGCTTCGCCGACCAGCCCGCGCTGCTCGTCGGTTAAGCCGTCCCACGCCGCCCGATTCACCGCGAATACCGCGGCTTCGGCAACCGCGCCCCAAAGGATTGCGTGCCGGACGCCGAGCGCATCGAGGCGCGCCGCGGCGAAGGCCGACGGCGTGCCCTCCTGCGCATTGAGCGTTCCGGCCCGGAACGCCGCTTCGGCGTCGGCGAATGCCATCGCCCGCGGGCGGGCGCCCAGCCCCATGAAGAGGTCGAAGAGGGGCGGCACCGACGCGACCCGGACCTCGAGCCCGGCGAGATCTTCCAGCGTGCGCACGTCGATCGCCGTCGTCGCCAGCGCGCGATGTCCGAGAGGGGCAAAGGCAAGGGCGATGCCTCCCGCGCGTTCGATCGCCGCGCCGAGCCGATCCTTCATCGCTCCGGTGACCAGTGCGTCCAGCGCCTTGCCGTCCGGCGCGAGCCACGGCAATCCGACCACCGTCAGTTCGCTGACCTGCGGAGCCCAGAACAGCGTCGAGCCGACGGCCAGATCGGCCGCGCCCTCGCGCAGCGCGAGGAATTCGCGTGCCGGATCCCGTTGTGCCAGCGTCGCGCCGGGAAAGAGCTGCACCGCGATCCTGCCGCCGCTCTTTTCCGCGATCAGCTTCGCCCAACGCTCACCGGCCTTGCCCAGCGCGAACGCCGGGCCGACCGCGGTCGACAGCTTCCACGCCCTGGGCTTGTCCGCCGTGTCCTGCGCTGCGACGGCTGGGACCATCGACAGCGCAACCGCGAAGAGCGACACGGGCAGCCAGGACCGCAAGCGAAGGGGAGACAGGGACATTGCGTCGTCAGTCTACGGACGGCCCGTGGTCGCGGTCAACGTACGAGGAGGCTGCCGTGCCTGCTTTCACGTATTCGACCGAGGCGCGTCCGACGGACTCCTGATCGAGGGTCATCGCGTAGCGCAGCGGCGCATCGCGCCAGTAGCGCCGATCATGCTCGCGCTCGGCACGCGGCGCCAGCGAGGCGCCCGGCGCAAAGATGAAGGAAAGCGCACCGTCGTAGTCGGTGCGGTAGCCGCGAATGCCGGCCGCGTCGTAGCGTGCGACGACGTCCGGGCGCGGGTGGCCGAACCGATTCCGGTAGCCGGGCGTATACACCGCGATCTTCGGCGCGACGGCCGCGATGAATGCCGGCGTAGACGAGGTCCGGCTGCCATGATGCGGGACGAGCAGCACATCCGCCGTGAGTGCCGAGGGATCGCGCGCGACGAGCTCCAGTTCGCCGCGCGCTTCGAGATCGCCGGTCAACAACGCGCTGCCGTGGTCCGATTCGATCCGCACCACGCAGGACAGATCGTTCGGCTTGAGCTGCGGCATGGCGTAGTGCGCGGCTGTCGGCTGCAGCATCTCGAAGCGAACGCCGTCCCACGTCCATCGCTGTCCCGCCTCGCAGCGCAGCACGGTACCGCCATCGGCAGCGCGGCGCGCGTGGATCGCATGGTCCGCGGAGAGTGACGACGCGAGCCAGTCCACGGGTACGGTCTGCAGCAGCGACAACGCGCCTCCGCTGTGATCGCTGTCCTGGTGTGTAATGATCATGCCGCCCAGGCGCCGCATCCCGGTCGCACGCAGGAACGGCGCAACGATTCGTCCGCCGGCGTCGGAATCCTCCGTGTAGCGCGGGCCGGTGTCGTAGAGCAACGCGTGCCGATGCGTCTCCACGACCACCGCCAGTCCTTGCCCCACGTCCAGCACCGTCATCCGGAACGTGCCGGGCGAAGGCGGCGCCGGACGGACGACGAACAGCGGCAGCAACGCGACGAAGCCGAGGACGCGGCCCGGTACGCCGCGCGGTGCAGCCAGCCACAGGACGCCGACGAGTGCCGACGCCACAGTCCAGTCCGGGGGCGCATGCTGCTGCCACGCAGCCGATGGCATTGCCGCGAGCGCATCGAGCGGAATCATCAGCGCGGAAAACACCGCGTGCGCCGCTCGCCACAGCGCGTCGATCGGCAACACGATGGCGGCAAGGGCCATCGGCACCACGGCGAACGTGACGACGGGAATCGCCAGCGCGTTCGCCACCGGGGATACCAGCGACACCTGCTGGAAGAGCGCGAGCGTCCCGGGCACCAACGCCACGGTCACCACGGCTTGCGTGCGCGCGGCGGCGCGCAGCCCGCGCACGACACGCGCGATCCGCGAAGCGGGTGCCGGCGACATCAGCCGACCCACGCCCGCATACAGCAACACGCCAACGGCCCCGAACGATAGCCAGAATCCGGCGGTCAGACCGGCCCAGGGATCCCAGGCGAGCACGGCGGCGAGCGCCCACAGCCAGATCGCGCCGGCCGTGCCTGGGCGTGCGATCATCAGCCCGACCGCCGCGACCGACAGCATCAGCAGCGTGCGTACCGCCGGCACCTGCGCGCCAGCCAGTAGCACGTAGGCGGTTGCGAACACGACGCCGACGCAGGCCGCGACCTTGCGCGCGGGAACGCGCGCGGTCAGCGCCACGAGCCGCCTTGCGATCGCGAAGGCGAATCCACCCGCGAGCGCGGCGAACACCGTCACGTGGAGGCCGGAGATGCTGATCAGGTGCGCGATGCCGGTCCGGTTGAAGACCGCCCATTGCGCCTCGGGAATCGCGCGCTGCTCGCCGATCGTGAGCGCGACGATCACGCCCGCATAGTGCGACTCCGGCAACGCGTCGAGGATGCGCCCGCGAATGCGTTCCCGGGCACGCTGGACGTAATCCGACGCGCGGCCGGCAAAGGCATCGAGCCGCGCGTTGCGGTCGCTGGCGCGTACATAGCCGGTGGCCCGCAGCCCGTTCTCCAGCAACCATGCCTCGACATCGAAGCCGTGCGGATTGACGTTTCCGTGCGGGCGTTTCAGCCGCACGACGAGCCGCCAGCGCTCGCCGGCGACAACGTCCGGAACCGGATCGACGAGGTCGCCCTTCTGCAACTGCGCGTACCACGCGAGCGACAACCGGCCGGGCACGATCGCCCGCGCGGTTTCGACGCGCTCGACGGCGAACGCGAAGCGCGTGCCCCGATCGGAACGTTGCGGCAACTCGTCGACAACTCCGACGAGCATGATGTCCTCGCCTTCCCAGGCAGAGGGCAGCGCGTCGGCAAGGCGCACCTCTGCGCGCCACGCCGCATAGCCGAACCCCAGCGCGCCCGACGCGAGCGCGAAGAGCCCGGCGGCAATCATGCACATCCCCGCCGATCGGCGCACATGCACGCGCACCGCGATACCTGCCGCCGCGAGCGAGCCCGAACCGACGAGCCAGGGCGTTACCGCCGGCAAAACCGGCTGCGCCTGCAACAGCAGGACGCCGGCTGCAAATGCGGCGAGCGCCACCGGCAGAATGGGTAGATGGGCAGGCGCCGAGGCGGGCATGGGAGCGCCCGCGCGCCGCGACCGTCATGCTTCGGCGGTGAAGGCCGCCGCGGGGGTGGCGAGGGCCGCGACGCGGCGCGCGAACGGCGCCAATCTAGCGCCGGCCGGACTCCCTTCGCCATTCACCCAATGGATGAGCGGGCCGATCGGGGTCGGCGTGGGGGCGGTCGATCTCAGTCGTCGACGTAACGCGAGAGCTCGATGAGATTGCCGTCCGGATCGCGAACGTAGACCGATTCGATCGGTCCGAGCGCCCCCGTTCGGGTGACGGGGCCCTCGTCCACCGGAACACCGCACGTGGCGAGATGCGCGATCACCGCCGCGAGCGGCTCGGAGACGATCAGGCAAAGGTCGGCCGAGCCGGGGGTCGGGCGGGCGGCGACCGCGGCCACGCTGCCCGCCGGTCCCTGCGCAACCTGGCCCACCGAGTGCAGATTGATCTTCTGGCGGCCAAACGCCAGCGCCTTGCGCCCGGCACCGAACGTGACCTCGCGCATGCCCAGCACTTCCGTGTAGAAGCGGATCGTCGCCGCGATGTCGCGGCACGTCAGTACGACGTGGTCGATCCGCTGCGCAGTGAGCATCAGCCCGCCTTCGGCCAGAGGATCATCTGCGTGCAGCGGAAAAGCGCAATCGGCTTGCCGTCGTCGTGCCGCGTCACGGTCGCGTCCCACACCTGCGTCGTCTTGCCGAGGTGCGCGGGCTTCGCGATGCACGCGATCGTCCCCTCGCGCGCGGTGCCGAGGAAGTTGCTCTTGAGCTCGACGGTCGTGAAATTCTCCGCACCCTTTGGCATGTGCGCGATGCAGCCATAGCCACACGCGGTGTCGGCAAGCGCGACCACCGTGGCCGCGTGGAGAAATCCATTCGGCGCGAGGAGCTCGGGGCGGATGTCGAGCTCGGCGACGAGCAGTCCCTGCTCCAGCGCCATCACCCGGAACCCGAAAAGGTCGGGAAGGCGGCCATGTCCTCGGGCGTTCATCGCATCGAGCGTCATGCCTGGGCGCAGTGACATGGAAGCTGCTCCCGGCCGTCAGAGCCGCTGCTCGACCCAGGCCGTCACCGACGCGAGCGCCGCCGGCAGTCCCGCTGGATCCGTGCCGCCCGCTTGCGCCATGTCGGGCCGTCCTCCACCCTTGCCGCCAACCTGCCGCGCGACGTGGTTGACGAGCTCGCCGGCCTTCACCCGGGACGTGAGGTCGGCGGTCACGCCGGCGATCAACGTGACCTTGCCATCGGCGACCGCCGACAGCACGATCGCGGCGCTGCCGAGCTTGTCCTTCAGCTTGTCGAGCGCTTCCCGCAGGCCTTTCGCGTCGACGCCGTCGAGCATCGCCGCGAGCACTCTCGCACCCTTGACCTCCACGGCATTCGCTGCCAGATCGTCGCCGGCACTGGCCGCCATCTTCGCCTTCAGCCTCGCAAGCTCGCGGTCGGCCGCCTTCGCGCTTTCCATCAGCTGCGCGATCTTCGCCTCGATCTCCGCCACGGGCGCCTTCAGCGCGGCAGCTGCGGCCGCGATCTTCGCCTCCTGCGCCTGCACCCACGTAAGGGCGTTGTCCCCGGTCACCGCCTCGACGCGACGGATGCCCGCCGCGACGCCACCCTCGACCACGATCTTGAAGAAGCCGATGTCGCCCGTGCGCGCGACGTGGGTTCCGCCGCACAGTTCGCGCGAGCTGCCGATGTCGAGCACGCGCACCTCGTCGCCGTACTTCTCGCCGAAGAGCATCATCGCGCCCGCCTTCTGCGCGTCTTCGATCGACATCACGCGCGCGTGCGTCTGCGCGTTCCGGAGAATCTCGTCGTTGACGATCGCCTCGACGCGACGCAACTCGTCGTCGGTCATCGGTGCGTTGTGCGCGAAGTCGAAGCGCGTCTTGTCCGGATCGACCAGCGAGCCCTTCTGCTGGACGTGCGCGCCCAGCACGTCGCGCAGCGCCTTGTGCATCAGGTGCGTCGCGGAGTGGTTGCGCGCCGTCCGTGCCCGCGCGGCGTGGTCGACGCTGGCGGCGACGGTATCGCCGACCTTCAGCTCGCCGGTCGCGACGATGCCGTAGTGGCCGAAGACGTCCGGCTGGATCTTCTGCGTATCCTCGACGGTGAACAGCGTCAGGCATGCCCCGCCGATCGTGAGCTCGCCGCGGTCGCCCACCTGGCCGCCGGATTCCGCGTAGAACGGCGTCTCCGAGAGCACGACGACGCCGCGCTCGCCCGCCGCGAGCGATCCCACCGGCACGCCGTCCTTGTACAGCGCGGTAACGCGGCTCGCGACGGACAGCGTCTCGTAGCCACGGAAGGCGTTCTTGGGTCCCGAATAGTCGAGCTTGGCGCCGGTCTTGAACTGGCTGGCCGCGCGCGCGCGTTCGCGCTGCTTGTCCATCGCCGCGTCGAAGCCGGCCTCGTCGACCGTGACGTTGCGCTCGCGGCAGACGTCGGCGGTGAGGTCGAGCGGAAAGCCAAAGGTGTCATAAAGGGTGAACGCAGTGCCGCCGTCCAGCACCTTCCCGCCCGCGGCGAGCGCCTGCTCGAGCATCTTCATTCCGTGCTCGATCGTCTCGCCGAAGCGCTCCTCCTCCTGCTTCAGGACCTCGGCGACCCGCAGCCGATCCCGGCGAAGCTCGGGGTACGCATCGCCCATCGCGTGATCGAGGTCGGCGACCAGCCGGTGGAAGAACGGTTCCCGCTGCCCGAGCTGGTAGCCATGGCGAATCGCGCGGCGGATGATCCGGCGCAGCACGTAGCCGCGGCCTTCGTTGCCCGGGATCACGCCGTCGACGATCAGGAACGCGCAGGCGCGGATGTGGTCGGCGATCACGCGCAGGCTCGGGGAGAGGTAGTCCTTCGCGCCGGTCTCGCGCACCGCGGCACGGATCAGGTCCTGGAACAGATCGATCTCGTAGTTCGAGTGAACGTGCTGCAGCACCGCAGCCAGCCGTTCCAGGCCCATGCCCGTGTCGACCGAAGGCTTCGGCAGCGGGTGCATCACGCCGCGCTCGTCCCGGTTGAACTGCATGAAGACGAGGTTCCAGATCTCGATGTACCGGTCGCCTTCCGCTTCCGGCGACCCGGGCGGGCCACCCCAGACCTCGGGGCCGTGATCGAAGAAGATCTCCGAGCAGGGGCCGCACGGGCCCGTGTCCGCCATCTGCCAGAAGTTGTCGCTCGCGTACTTGGCGCCCTTGTTGTCGCCGATGCGTATGCAGCGATCCCTGGGAACCCCGATCTCCTTCGTCCAGATGTCGTAGGCCTCGTCGTCGTCGATGTAGACCGTCGTCCACAGTTTTTCGGGCGGCAGTCCGTACACCCGCGTCAGCAGCTCCCAGGAATAGCGGATCGCATCCCGCTTGAAATAGTCGCCGAAGCTGAAGTTGCCGAGCATCTCGAAGAACGTGTGGTGTCGGGCCGTGTAGCCGACGTTGTCGAGATCGTTGTGCTTGCCGCCGGCGCGGACGCACCGCTGTGCCGTTGTGGCGCGGCGATAGGCGCGCTGGTCGACGCCCAGGAAAACGTCCTTGAACTGGACCATCCCGGAGTTGACGAACAGCAGCGTCGGATCGTTGCCCGGCACGAGCGAGGACGACGGCACGATCGTGTGCCCGGACTCTTCGAAGAACTTGAGGAACCGGCTCCGGATGTCGGCGGCTTTCATGGCAGCGGTGAATCCCGTCTCGATGCGCCGCATGCTCGCGGCTGCGGCGCCGGTGCCGCGTCGCGGCACCCGGTGGCAAAGCTGCTGATTTTACGCGGCTTTGCGCGACCCCGCCAAACGGCCTCGCGCCGGGCCCGCGCCGACCGGCGCGCCGGATGCCCAGCGCGGCTGATTGCTACGGATGCTCGGCGTCGTTGTCGGCGGGAGGACTGCGCAGCAGCTTGAAGATCGCCGAAAGCGAGAAACCCCGGCTCTGCAGGAACCGCACCTGGCGCGCCTTCTCCCGGTCGTCGGCCGGTGGCTTGCCGAAGCGGCGGCGCCACAGCGCGACCAGCGTTGCCTGATCGTCGACATCCGCGCCGGCGAGCGCTTCGGTGGCCTCGTCGCTGCCCACGCCCCGCGCCTTGAGCGTTGCCCCGATGGCGCGCTTGCTGTAGCCGCCGGCTTTCTGGCGGACCACCGATTTCGCGAACCGCGCGTCCGAGAGGTAGCCGAGCGATGCCAATTCGTCCAGCACGGCGTCGACCGCAGTCTCGGCGGCACCCGCGGATTGCCCACGGTCGGCGACGAGCCTGTCGCGCAATTCGGCGCGCGAATACTCGCGACGCGCGAGCAGCGCGATCGCGCGCGCCTTGAGCGATGTCGGTCGACGCGAAGGGTTGCGCGAAACGTCGGCCGGCAAATGGCTATCCGGATTCGACCCGGGCACCCCGGTCGGTTCCCGACCGCGATTCCCGGGTGTTCATGCGCGCTATTCGTCGCTGGCCGGCGGCTCGCCGCGCGCGCGCAGCGCGCCGGGGACCGGAACGCCGACCGCGGCGCGGATCTTCGCCTCGATCTCGTCCGCCATTTGCGGATGCTCGCGCAGGAACTCGCGGGTGTTGTCCTTGCCCTGCCCGATCTTCTCGCCGTTGTACGCATACCAGGCACCGGACTTCTCGATGATGCCGTTCGCGACACCGAGCTCGATGATTTCGCCGTGGCGGGAGATGCCCTCGCCGTACAGGATGTCGAACAGCGCCTCGCGGAACGGTGGCGCGATCTTGTTCTTGACCACCTTGACGCGCGTCTCGTTGCCGATGACCTCGTCGCCCTTCTTGATCGCGCCGATCCGGCGGATGTCCAGGCGCACCGAGGCGTAGAACTTGAGCGCGTTGCCGCCGGTCGTCGTCTCCGGATTGCCGAACATGACCCCGATTTTCATTCGGATCTGGTTGATGAAAATGACGAGCGTGTTCGCGCGCTTGATGTTGGCGGTGAGCTTGCGCAGCGCCTGACTCATGAGGCGCGCCTGCAGGCCCGGCAGCTGATCGCCCATTTCCCCTTCGATCTCGGCCTTCGGCACCAGCGCCGCGACCGAGTCGATGACGATGACGTCCACACCCCCCGACCGCACCAGCATGTCGGCGATTTCGAGCCCTTGCTCGCCCGTATCGGGTTGCGAGATCAGGAGCTCGCCGACATTGACGCCCAGCTTGCCGGCGTAGACGGGGTCGAGCGCATTTTCGGCGTCGATGTATGCAGCCGTGCCACCGGCCTTCTGCACCTGCGCCACCACTTGCAGCGACAGGGTGGTCTTGCCGGATGACTCGGGCCCGTAGATTTCGACGACGCGGCCGCGCGGCAGCCCGCCAACGCCGAGCGCGATGTCGAGCCCGAGCGACCCCGTGGATACGACCTGCAGGTCGTTCTGAACCTGGGACTCGCCCATTTTCATGATCGAACCCTTGCCGAACTGCTTTTCGATCTGTGCCAACGCGGCGGCGAGGGCCTTGCTCTTGTGGTCGTCCATGGTGTTGTCGAGGGGCATGCGGGAAGGCTCCGAAGTATGGCGCAGCGGGGCGCGGGTGGGTATGTCGATGGCGACCATCATGGCATAGAACGATCGTTCGATGCAACCCCCCCAAACGGATGAATCGCCGGAGCGGGGGCGGCGAACCCAGTGAGCGTGAGGGCTTCCCATCTCATGCGGCAGAGGCCAGGCGAAGCAGACCTTCCAGCGCGACGGCCACGCTCGCCTCGCGTACGGCAGGGCGGTCGCCGGGGAAGTGCGCGCTGGCCGCTTCGACCGCGCCTCCCCGCAGCGCCCACGCGAAGCAGACCAGTCCGACCGGCTTGTCCGGCGTGCCGCCCGAGGGCCCGGCGATCCCCGTGACGGCAACGGCGAGGTCCGCCGTGCTGGTTGTCAACGCGCCCTGCGCCATCTCGCGCGCCGTGGGCTCGCTGACGGCCCCGCACGCTGCGAGCGTCGCCGGCCGGACCCCGAGCATCTCGACCTTGGCCTCGTTCGAATAGGTGACGAAGCCCCGGTCGAACCAGGCGGAACTGCCGGCGACGCCGGTGATCGCCCCGGCAACGAGGCCGCCGGTGCACGATTCGGCCGTGGCGACCCGCCAGCCGCGCGCTTCGAGCGCACGGCCCAGGCGGGCAGCCATTTCCGCTATGTCGCCCGCCGCTCTCATTCGCCCTCCACTACGCGCGGGGCCACGGCAGTTGTGGCGGCGTGGTCCATGTAGATTGACTTTGCAGGTCTTGGCATGTCCAATTCCTCCATAGTTGCGTGATTCCTCTCCTATCTTGCTCACGACTCGGTCAGCATAGGTCAGCCAGCGTCGTCGAGTCCAGTGCTTCAGTTACCTTTTGATGCACCTGTTCCCACACCTTGCGCGCCCCACA
>Ga0209253_10001574_pt1 | contig 20019 bp, 17 predicted proteins | sample FrelakmetBRP12BR_FD_187145 | JGI IMG/M metagenome (GOLD analysis project Ga0209253, IMG submission 187145) | Freshwater lake sediment microbial communities from the University of Notre Dame, USA, for methane emissions studies - BRP12 BR (SPAdes)... | ecosystem: Environmental > Aquatic >... | reverse complement strand
CTCCTTGCACCTGCGGAGCGAATCGGCGCGCCGGAGCGTCGGCCGCCCGGCGCCGACTCGCACTTGCTCGCGCCCTTCGGGCCTCGCTGCTCGCGTCGCTACATCTGCTTGAACAGATGCGTGAACTGCCGGGAGATCGGAAGTCTTTCCTGCCGGTTCTTGAACAGCACGAACTGACGCTCCGCGTCCTCGCGCAGCACGCCCGAGACCGCGTCGAGGTTGATGATCGTCCCGCGATGCACCTGCCAGAATTTTTCGGGATCGAGCTCCGCCAGCAGCTCCTTCAACGGCGTGCGGATGAGGGCCTCACCCGAGGCCAGCACGACGCGCGTGTATTTGGTGTCGGACTGGAAATAGACGACGTCGGCGACGGGGATGAGCCTCACCTGCTTGCCCACGGCCGCCTTGATCCAGCGCATCCGCGGTGCGCCTGCATTTGCGGCGGTCCGCAACTGCGCAACGAGCGCGGACAGGTCGAGCGGAGGGCTGCCGAGCTTGCGGCGGATGCGTTCGACCATCGCGTGCAGGCGTTCCGTCTCGACCGGCTTCAGCAGGTAGTCGACCGCGCCGGCGTCGAACGCCTGCAGCGCGTACTGGTCGTAAGCGGTGATGAACACCACGTGGCATTCGCTACCGATCGCGGCCGCGACGTCGAGGCCGGAGAGTCCGGGCATCCGGATGTCGAGGAATGCGAGTTGCGGCCGGTGCTCGTTGAAGAGCGCGATCGCCTGGTCGCCGTCCTCGGCCTCGGCGACGATCTGGAGCTCGGGCCACGCTTCGGCGAGCTTCTCCTTCAGGCGCTCGCGCATCAGCGGCTCGTCTTCGGCGATCAACGCAGTCGAATGGGTCATGTCGGTCGTGCCTCGGTGAACGAAGGTGGACGGGAAAGCCGGGGCGCGTGCCGCGCGAGCGGCAGCAGGATCCGCGCGCGGAAGCCGCGTGGCTCGTTCTCCTCGAGCTCGAGCGTCGCGTCGGCACCGAAGAGCAGAGCCAGCCGCTCGCGGATGTTGGCGAGCCCGATGCCGCCGCCTGTCCCCGGGTGGGCGGCGAGTCCTGCGCCCGTGTCGGCGACGCACAGCGCCATCGCCATGCCGTCGCGCGTCACCGTGACGTCGACGCGGCCGCCCTGCGGCGACGGCTCGATGCCGTGCTTGATCGCATTCTCCGTCAGCGTGATCAGCATGCCGGGGGGGATCACGGCGTCCTCGAGATCGGGCGGCACCGAGAGCGACCACGCAAGCCGGCGGGGAAAGCGCGTCTGCATGATGCCGAGATACGCGCGGATCATCTCGGCCTCCTGCCGCACTGTCGTCACCTCGTCGCGCAGCGCCGGCGTCGCCGCGCGCAGAAAGCGGATCAGGTCGCTGATGAGGCGCGCGGCGTCGGGCGCGTCTTTCTCGGCCAGCTGCTGCGCGCTGCCCAGCGTGTTGAACAGGAAATGCGGCTCGATCTGAAGCTGCAGGAGCTTGAGCTTCGACTCGGCGAGCTGGCGCGACGTCTCGCTCTGGCGCGCTTCCGCTTCGAGGTGCGCGGTCAGCGCCCGGTACTCGCGATTGCGCAGGTGCGCGATCAGCGCGGTGACGAGCGCGAACAGGAACCCGAAGACGAGTCCTGCGGTGACGACATGCCGAAGCTTCGCGCTGTCCTGGAAGAACACGAACGGGTCGACGCCCTTGACGAGTCCCGCAATGCTCGCACCGACGAGCGCGCCGGCGAGGGCGAGCAGAGGTGCCGCGACGATGTAGCGGAAGATCCGGCCCTGGAATTTCCGGTAGCCAAACCACGCGGAAAGCCCTGACCACAGCAGCGTCAGCACGACGAGATTGAACAGGATCGCCGCTTCCGCGAACGTCATGTTCCACGGGAGCTCCGAGGCGACCCAGGAGACCAGCGTCGTCACCGCGACGATGCCGACCAGCCAGCGCCAGCCGCCGCTCGCGTAGAACCAGCGGTCGAACGCGCGGACGTCGCGCCGCTCGATCTCGGACAGCGATGCGAGGACGCGCTGCGAGAACGCGTCGTAGCGGGACTTGAGGAGAGCGATCATCGGCAGCCGGATTGTAGGCGGCGCCCGGGCACGCGCTCGCCGCGGCCGCGACGAACGGCGGCGGGCGCGGCACCAACGACGCTGCGGCGGGACGGGCGGCGTCCCGCGGGCGGAGGGCTAGTGGCTTGTGACCGGGGAATCGGTGGCGAGCGAAGCGGTATGGCGCCGTTATTCGCGTCGAGCGCAAGGCGCCGCTTCGCAGCAAGGGTGCCTCCCCTTGCATAGGAGCGGCAACGCGGCGATCGGCGTCTCAGTTGGCAAATTCGGCCTGCCAGACGCTACCGATTCCCCGGTTACAGGCCACTAGAGTCCGCGCGCGATCCGCGCGTAGGCCGAATGGTTGTGAATCGACTCGAAATTCTCGGCCTCGACGCAGAAACCGTCGAAGCGCGGATCGGTGGCAAGACGCTGCGCGACGCCGCGCACGAGGTCTTCGACGAACCGCGGATTGTCGTACGCGCGCTCGGTCACGTACTTCTCGTCGGCGCGCTTCAAGACGCCGTACAGCTCGGACGACGCCTCTTCCTCGGCGATCCGCAGGAGCTCGTGCACGAACATCGGCGCATCGCCGCGCACCGTGATCGTCACCGTCGAGCGCTGGTTGTGCGCGCCGTACTCGGACACCTCCTTCGAGCATGGGCACAGCGACGTCACCGGCACCGCGACGCCGACCGTGCGCACGTACCGGCCTTCGGACAATTCGGCGGAAAGCCGGACCTCGTAGTCGAGGAGGCTCGCGATGCCCGAAACCGGTGCCGACTTGCGGACAAAGAACGGGAAGGCGAGCTCGATCTTCCCGCCCGGCGCATCCAGCCGCACGACGAGGTCCTCCACAAACCTGCGCAGCCCGGCGACCGAAAGCGGCGATGCGCCCGGCACCGCCCGCTCCTCCAGCAGCATCACGAGCCGCGACATGTGCGTGCCCTTGCGGTCTTCCGGCAGCGCGACATAGACGTTGACGACCGCGATCGTTCCCTGCGCGACGCCGTCGTGATCCGCGAACGCGAGCGGATAGCGAAGCCCGCGGATGCCGACCTGGTCGATGGCGAGCCGGCGTCCATCCGTCCCGGACTGCACGTCGGGAATCGGCATCATGTGGTCGGGCTGCTCGGGTCGGTTCATGGCGATCGAGGCCGGATTGTAACGGATGCCTCCGCCGCGTCCGATCAGGCGGCGGGCTTCGCCCAGGGCTGCGGCGGCCGCGCGTCGAGACGGGCGGCGACCGCGGCGGCGATGCCTTTCGCGTCCAGGCCGACGTGCGCCAGGAGAAAGGCCGGATCGCCGTGGTCGACGAAATGGTCGGGCAAGCCGAGATGCAGGATCGGGACGGCGATGCCGGCCGCCGCGAGCTCTTCTGCCACGCCGCTGCCGGCGCCGCCGGCGATCACGTTCTCCTCGATCGTGACCACGAGGTCGTGCTCGCGCGCGAGCTTTGCGATGAGGTCGGCATCGAGCGGTTTCACGAACCGCATGTTGGCGACCGTCGCATCGAGTTCCTCTGCCGCCTCCAGCGCCGGCTGCAGCATCGGCCCGAACGCGAGGAGCGCGACGCGATGGGTGCGGCGCGATGCCGTCCGCCGCACCTCGCCACGGCCGACCGGCAGCGCGCGCATCTCGGGGTTGATCGGGACGCCAGGTCCCGTGCCGCGCGGATAGCGCACCGCCGCCGGCGACCCCAGCGTGCTGGCCGTGTACAGCATCTGCCGGCATTCGTTCTCGTCGGACGGCGTCATCACCGTCGTGTTCGGCAGGCAGCGCAGGTAGCAGAGGTCGAAGGCGCCGATGTGCGTCGCGCCGTCCGCGCCGACGATCCCCGCCCGGTCGATAGCGAACATCACGGGAAGGTTCTGCAGCACGACATCGTGGATCAGCTGGTCGTACGCCCGTTGCAGGAACGTCGAATAGATGGCGACGACCGGCCGCATGCCTTCGCATGCCAGGCCGGCGGCGAACGTCACCGCGTGCTGCTCGGCAATGCCGACGTCGAAGTAGCGCTCGGGAAACGTCTGCGAAAACCGCACGAGCCCTGACCCTTCGCGCATCGCGGGCGTGATGCCCACGATCCGCTCGTCGCGCGCCGCCATGTCGCACAGCCAGTCGCCGAAGATCTGCGTGTACGCAGGCTTTGCCGCCGGCCTGGGCACGATGCCGACCGCGGGATCGAACTTCGTGACGCCGTGGTACAGGATCGGGTCGTCCTCGGCCTTCGGATAGCCGTAGCCCTTCTTCGTGATTACGTGCAGCAGCTGCGGACCCGGCAGGTCGCGCACGTTGGCCAGCGTGCGCACGAGCATCTCGAGATCGTGCCCGTTGATGGGTCCGATGTAGTTGAACCCGAATTCCTCGAACAACGTGCCGGGCAGCAGCATGCCCTTCATGTGCTCCTCCCACCGCTTCGCGAGGTCGTGCACCGGCGGCGGCAGCTTCGCGAGCACTTCCTTGCCGCCGCGGCGCACCGTGTTGTACAGGCGGCCGGACAGGATCTTGGCGAGATAGTTGTTGAGCGCGCCGACCGGCTCCGAGATCGACATCTCGTTGTCGTTGAGGATCACGAGCACGTTGGCGCCCTGCGCGTTGTTGAGCGCCTCGAATGCCATGCCGGCGCTCATGGCGCCGTCGCCGATCACGGCGACGACGCTCCGCTGTTCGCCTTTCAGCTTCGCGGCAGCCGCCATCCCGAGCGCCGCCGAGATCGACGTCGACGAATGCGCGGTGCCGAACGTGTCGTACTCCGACTCGCTGCGGCGCGGAAAGCCGGACGGGCCTTCCCATTGCCGCAACCGCGCCATCGCGTCGCGGCGGCCGGTCAGGATCTTGTGCGCGTACGTCTGGTGGCCGACGTCCCACACGATGCGGTCCTCGGGCGTCTCGAACACGTAGTGGAGCGCGATCGCGAGCTCGACCGTCCCGAGGTTCGACGACAGGTGGCCGCCTGTCTGCGCGACGCTCCCGATCAGGAAGGCGCGCAGCTCGCGCGCGAGCTCGCGCAGCTGCGCGCGGTCGAGGAGCCGCAGGTCGGCGGGCCCGTCGATCTTCTCGAGCAGCGGATAGGCGCCCATGATGTCAGTTCCGAAGGGCCGCCCCGAGGGACTGACCTTCCCACTCCGGGGGCAGCGAGCTTGGCGAGCGTGGGGGTCGTGTCAGTACCGCCGGGCCGCCCCAAGGTGCTGACTGCTCCCCCTCAGGGGGCAGCGAGCTTGGCGAGCGTGGGGGTCGTTTCATCCTAGTGCGACCGCCGCGCGATCCAGTCGGCGATCTCGTGCAGCCGGCGCGCGCCGGCGCCGAACGGCGCGAGCGCCGCGTGCGCGTCGCTGCGCAGCGCTTCCGCGCGGCGCTTCGCGTCCGCCAGCCCGAGCAGCGTCACGTACGTGGGCTTGTTCTGCGCGGCGTCCTTGCCGGCCGTCTTGCCGAGCGTGGCCGCCGAGCCCTCGACATCCAGCACGTCGTCGACGACCTGGAACGCGAGTCCCGCCGCGCGCGCGAACGCGTCGAGCGCCGACGCCTCGTCGGTCGAGAGCGGTCGTCCGCACGCGGCGCCCAGGCGCACGGCCGCGCGGATCAGCGCGCCGGTCTTCATCCGGTGCATGCGCTCGAGCTCCGGCAGCGTCATCGCGACGCCGACGTGCGCGAGATCGATCGCCTGGCCTCCCGCCATGCCCGCCGCACCCGCCGCGTGCGCCAGCAGCGCGCACGCGCCGCCCGCGTCGCCGCGCATGCCGCCGACGAGCACGGCGAACGCGTGGGCCTGCAGCGCGTCGCCCGCGAGCAGCGCCATCGTCTCGCCGAACGCGACGTGACACGTCGGCTTGCCGCGCCTCAGGACGTCGTTGTCCATGCATGGCAGATCGTCGTGCACGAGCGAATACGCGTGGATCATCTCGACCGCAGCGGCCGGGCCATCGACGGCCGCGGGGTCGGCTTCGGCCAACTCGCCTGCCGCGTACGCCAGCAGCGGGCGCACGCGCTTGCCGCCGCCGAGCACCGCGTAGCGCATCGCGTCGACCAGCGTGGGGGGCGTGTCGTCCGGGAACTTCAGCGCGCGGTCGAGGACGTCCTCGATGCGACGCTGCCGCTCCCCCGACCACACCTCGAAGGCGAGATCAGGGTGCATCGCCATCGCCATCGGGCGCGTACGGCTTCAACACGCCCTTCTCGAGGATCTCGATCTCCTGCTGCGCATCCTTGAGCGCCGCCTGGCAGAACGCGACCAGTTCGGCGCCGCGCTTGTAGGCGGTGAGCGAAGCCTGCAGCGGCAACTGGCCGCCCTCCATCGAGGCGACGATCGATTCCAGTTCGGCGAGGGCCGTCTCGAAGTTACGCGGTACGTCAGCGGGTTTGGCCATGAATGCAGGACGCGGTCGGGACCATCACGCGGGAGCGGCTGCGAAGCGCAGCCGCTCGGCACCTTTGCCCCGGCCCCGCGGCAGGCGCTGCGCCAAAATGCGCTAAGGTCTTGACCTGATGGCGGAAACGCGCGTATCATAGCATCTTTTGACGACGCGGCCTCAAACGATCCTTTTCGTGCGGCCGACTTAGCAAAGCGGTCCGGGGCGGCTTTATTGCAAAGCCGTAAGCGTCCCGGGTTGTTGGGTTGGGTTGGTTGCTAGCAACCGAATTGCGACGAAAGGGTAGGCCGATGTCTGACCTCGCCACGGCAGGTCGTCTGCGTCAGTCGACGACGCAGTTTCCCGCTTCCTGGTATTGCGATCCCCGCAGCCTCGATGCCGAGCGGCAGCTGCTGCTCGCCGACGGGCCCGGCTACGTCGGGCACGAACTGATGGTGCCCGAACCCGGCGACTTCCACGTGCTCTCCGCGCGCGGCGACGCGCAGATGCTCGTGCGCAATGCGGGCGGCGTCGAGCTGCTGTCGAACATCTGCCGGCACCGGCAGGCGCTGATGTTCAACGGGCGCGGCAACGCGCGCAGCATCGTGTGCCCGATCCACCGCTGGACATACGACCTCAAGGGCGAGCTCCTCGGCGCGCCGCATTTCGCCGACAAGCCGTGCCTCAACCTCGGCCGCACGCCGCTGCAGAGCTGGAACGGGCTGCTGTTCGACGGCAAGCGCGACGTCGCGCGCGACCTGGCCGCGCTCGGCGTGCGCGACTTCGACTTCTCCGGATACATGCTCGACCGCGTCGAGATGCACCGGGTGAACTACAACTGGAAGACCTTCATCGAAGTCTATCTCGAGGACTATCACGTCGGCCCGTTCCACCCCGGCCTCGGGCAGTTCGTCACGTGCGAGGACCTGACGTGGGAATTCGGCGACTGGGCCTCGGTGCAGACGGTCGGCATCAACAACCGGCTCGCGAAGCCGGGCTCGCGCACATACGAGCGCTGGCACAAGGCCGTGCTCGATTTCTATCGCGGCGAGATCCCGCGACAGGGCGCGGTCTGGCTCACCTACTACCCGAACATCATGCTCGAGTGGTATCCGCACGTGCTCGTGGTCAGCACGCTGTACCCGGAAGCGGTCGACCGCACGATGAACGTCGTCGAGTTCTACTACCCCGAGGAGATCGCGCTGTTCGAGCGCGAGTTCGTCGAGGCGGAGCAGGCGGCGTACATGGAGACCGCCAGGGAAGACGACGAGATCGCCGAGCGGATGGACGCCGGGCGCCGCGCGCTGTGGCAGGCGGGACGCAGCGAGGTCGGCCCCTACCAGTCGCCCATGGAAGACGGCATGCAGCACTTCCACGAGTTCTACCGGCGGCAGATGGAAGCGCACATCGCGCACCTGTGACGCGCGGCGGCGCGGGCCGCGCCGCCGCCCACTTCCGATGCAGTCACTCTGGATGGTCGCCGCCGGACTGTCGTTCGCGCTGATGGGCGTGTGCGTCAAGTACGGGGCGGCGCAGTTCTCCGCGGCCGAGCTCGTGTTCTACCGCGCGCTGGTGCAGACCGCGGGCGCCTTCGTGCTGCTGACGCATCAGGGGCTGTCGGTGCGCACGGCGCGCTTCGGCATGCACGTGCACCGCGGCGTCGCGGGCTTCGTGTCGCTGTTCACGTTCTTCTACGCGCTGACGTCCCTGCCGGTGGCGACCGCGATGACGCTCAACTACACGTCGCCCGTCTTCCTCACGCTGCTGCTCGCCTGGTTCGCGCGCGAACGGCCGGGGGCACGCCTCATCGTCACGGTGCTGATCGGATTCGTCGGTTGCGCGCTGCTGCTGCAGCCGACGATTGCCGCCAACCAGTTCTGGCCCGCCGCCGTCGGCCTGGCATCGGGCGCGATCTCGTCGGTCGCGTACTGGAACGTGCGCGAGCTGGTCCGGGCGCACGAGCCCGAGGCCCGGGTCGTGTTCTACTTCGGCGTGTTCGCGCTCCTGGGCTCCCTCGTGTGGATGGCGCCGCAGACGTGGCATCCGGTGACGTTCGACAACGCCGCGCCGCTGGTCGGCGTCGGCGTGCTCGGCGGCATGGGCCAGCTCGCGATGACGCGCGCCTACGGCAAAGGGAGTACGCTCGTCACGGCCGCGCTGTCCTACAGCGGCATCGTGTTCTCGAGCGTGCTCGGGATCCTGCTGTGGCAGGACGTCCTCCCGCTGCCCGCGTGGATCGGGATGGCGCTCATCGTCGCCGCCGGTATCATCGCCGTGCAGCTGCAGCCTGGCCCGCGCAAGGAGCCGGCTTCGCAGATCACCAACGATTAGGACCTGCCGGTACTGCCTTCACATGAGCGCGGCCTCCGGGTTGCCGCGCCGACGAACGCATGGCCTACAGGTCCTGGAAAAGGATCCAGATGTTGCGCACGCTCATCAGCACCGAAGAACTCGCGAGCCGGCTCGGTGCGCCGGACGTCGTCGTCTGCGATGTCCGCCACGACCTCGCCAAGCCCGACGAATGGGGCGAATCCGTGTATCGCGCGGGCCACATCCCCGGCGCGCTCTTCGTGCACCTGGACCGCGACCTCTCCGCGCCGATGACCGGGCGCAACGGCCGGCACCCGCTGCCGACGCCGGAGGCCGCCGCCGCGGTCTTCGGCCGCCTGGGCATCGCGGACGGCAAGGACGTCGTCGTGTACGACCAGGGACCGGGCATGTACGCGGCGCGCATGTGGTGGATGCTGCGCTGGCTCGGCTTCGAGTCGGTCTGCGTCCTCGACGGCGGCTTCGCCAAGTGGACGGCCGAAGACCGCGCCATCGCCACCGACCTGCCGAAACCCGTGCCCGCGACGTTCGCGATCCGGCGCGTGACGCCGACGGTCAGCGCGACGGGCATCGCGGCCAGCTTGGCGCGGCGCACGCTGGTGCTGGTCGACGCGCGCGCACCGGAGCGCTTCCGCGGCGAGACCGAACCCCTGGATCCGGTCGCCGGCCACATTCCCGGCGCCCGCAACCGCCCGTTCACGCTGAATCTCGATGCCGACGGCACGTTCAAGGCGCCCGCGTTCCTGCGTGCGGAGTTCGATGCGCTGCTCGACGGCGCATCGCACGATCTCGTCGTCCACCAGTGCGGATCCGGCGTGACCGCGTGCCACAACCTGCTCGCAATGGAGATTGCCGGGTTCGAGGGAACGCGGCTCTACCCCGGCTCGTGGAGCGAATGGTGTTCGGATCCGGCGCGGCCGGTCGCGAGGGGCGCAGACTAGAACCTAGGTTCTGGTATTTCTTTCGCCGCGACGCCCGCGGGCGGGAACCGGCGTTCACACTCCCGCCGACTGCATGCGTCGAGCGAGTTCGCCGTCGTCATCGCCGCGATGCCGAGGCCCGTGCCGCGCGGCGCGTTGCTAGAATCAGCCATGTCGGTCTGGACCTGGCTGGTTCCCGCGCTCTCCAGTGCGCTCCTCATCGGCGCCGTCGTGTCCGGCGCGGGACCGCTTATGGAGCTCGCGTGCGCGGGTGCGGTCGTCGGCGCCGTGTTTGCCGCAGTCCACCACGCGGAGGTCGTCGCCCACCGCCTGGGCGAGCCGTTCGGCACGCTCGTCCTCGCGGTGGCCGTGACGGTGATCGAGGCCTCGCTCATCCTCGCGATCGTGTTCGCCGGCGGCGCCGACGCGGCCGTCCTGGCGCGCGACACGATCTACGCAGCGGTGATGATCATCCTCAACGGCGTGGTGGGGATCTGCGTGCTGGTCGGCGGCGTTGCGCACCGCGAGCAGGCGTTTCGCGTCGAGGGCGCGGGCGCGGGCTTCGCGGCGCTGATCGCGATGGCGTCGCTGACGCTGGTGCTCCCGAACTTCACGACGACCACGCCGGAAGGCACCTACAGCACATCGCAACTCCTATTCGTGGCCATTGCCTCGGTCGCACTGTGGGCGGTCTTCGTGTTCGTCCAGACGTCGCGCCACCGTGACTACTTTCTGCCGGTGGTGAATCCCACCAACGCCGAGGTCCACGCGGCACCGCCGACCGACCGCGCCGCGTGGGCGAGCTTCGGCCTCCTCGTGGTCTCGCTGTGCGCGGTCGTCGGGCTCGCGAAAGTGCTCTCGCCGGCGATCGAGCGCGCGATCGCCGCGGCAGGCGCGCCCAAGGCGGTGATCGGCATCGTGATCGCGATGCTCGTCCTGCTGCCGGAGACGCTGGCGGCGGTGCAGGCGGCGCGGGCCAACCGGCTCCAGACGAGCATGAACCTTGCGATCGGCTCGGCGCTTGCCAGCATCGGCCTCACGGTCCCCGCGGTGGTCGCGGCCGCGATCGTGTTCGAGATGCCGCTGATCCTGGGCCTCGCCCCGAAGGACCTCGTCATGCTTGCGATCACGTTGCTCGTGAGCACCGTGACGCTGGGCACCGGACGAACGCAAGTCATGCAAGGTGCCGTGCATCTCGTGCTCTTCGCCGCGTTCCTCTTCCTCGCGCTGGTGCCCTGACGATCCGCTTCCCGGCTTCGTTGGCCCGGGCGAGCGCGCGCGAATGCGCTGACGCTGCCCGAATCCGCGCACGCAACCGGGCTACGGCCGGCCGCGCCGGCACCTTCACGCGCCGCTAGTTTGCGATGGAGAGCGGCCAGGCCGCGAGCTCGGTGTAGATCGGCCCTTCGGGCCGCAACTGCGACCCCATCAGGCAGAGCCGGTCGACGCGCCATCGCACCGGCGGGCACCCCGTGCGCGGCTGCGGCTGCACGCAGCGGCGCGCCAGCGTCACGTGCGGGCGGAACGGGCGCGCGTCGACCGCAAACCCGGCGCCCGCGAGGGTGTCGCGCAGCGCCGCGTGCATCCGAGTGAGCGGCATCGGGACTTCCTGGGGCGCGATCCACGCCACGCCCGACGCGCGCCATGCACCGAGCGTGTCGAACTCGAGCATCGCGCCGACGCGCGGCAGCGCGTCGCCGACCGCCCGCAGCGCGGGGATTGCCGTGGCCGCGACATCGCCGATGAACGCGAGGGTCAGGTGCACGTGGTCGCCCGAAACCGCGCGCCCGCGCGACCGGCGGGCGACGTCGCGCGCGAGCGCCGAGAACTGACGGCGCACCTCATCGTCCGGCACGACGGCGAAAAAGGCCCGCACATCAGTGCGGGCATCCGGGGCTGCCGCCGCCGAGAGTTCCTCCGGGCTTGTGTCCATCCGTGTCCGACCACCGGAACGCCCGAGGGTTCGGCCCGCCGCGCGGACATCCGCAAAAACACGGGCGCAGGAAACGCGGGGACCAGACGACAACGCCGCGCGGGCTCGTCGCTCCGCGCGGCGCTGGCGCTTCGGAAACGCGGCCTGGCGCCGCTTCGCTTCAGCCGTTGGCGACTTGCAGCTCGTCCTTCGGCTTCTCGAAGAACTGCTCGTCCTCGGTCGAGTTCTTGAGCGCGGTCGTCGACGCCTGGCTGCCCTGGATCGTCGTCGTGATCGCGTCGAAGTAGCTCGTGCCCACTTCGCGCTGGTGCTTGATCGCGGTGAAGCCCTTGCTCATCGCGGCGAACTCCGCTTCCTGCAGCTCGACGAACGCCGTCATGTGCTCGTGCGCATAGCCGTGCGCGAGGTTGAACATCGAGTAGTTGAGGCTGTGGAACCCGGCCAGCGTGATGAACTGGAACTTGTAGCCCATCTTGCCCAGCTCGGTCTGAAACTTCATCACTGTCGCGTCGTCGAGGTTCTTCTTCCAGTTGAACGAAGGCGAGCAGTTGTACGCGAGGAGCTTGCCGGGGAACTTCGCGTGGATCGCGTCGGCGAACGCCTTCGCGAACGCGAGGTCAGGCTTGCCGGTCTCGCACCACAGCATGTCGCAATACGGGGCGTACGCAAGGCCGCGCGACACCGCCTGCTCGAGGCCGTTCTTCGACTTGTAGAAGCCCTCGATCGTCCGCTCGCCGGTCAGGAACGCCCGGTCGTTGTCGTCGATGTCCGACGTGACCAGGTCGGCGGCTTCCGCGTCGGTGCGCGCAAGCAGCACGGTCGGCACACCCATCACGTCGGCCGCCAGGCGCGCGGCGATCAGCTTGTCGACCGCTTCGCGCGTCGGCACGAGCACCTTGCCGCCCATGTGGCCGCATTTCTTGACCGACGCCAGCTGGTCCTCGAAGTGAACGCCGGCGGCGCCCGCCTCGATCATCGCCTTCATCAGTTCGAACGCGTTCAGCACGCCGCCGAAACCCGCTTCGGCGTCGGCGACGATCGGCGCGAAGAAGTCGATCGTGTCGCTGCCTTCCATGTGCTGGATCTGGTCGGCCCGCGCGAACGTGTTGTTGATGCGCTTGACGACGTTCGGCACCGAGTTGATCGGATAGAGGGACTGGTCCGGGTACATCTCGCCCGCGACGTTCGCGTCTGCGGCGACCTGCCAGCCGGACAGGTAGATGGCCTTCAAACCGGCCTTGACCTGCTGCATCGCCTGGTTGCCGCTCATCGCGCCCAGCGAGTTGACGAAGGGCTCCTCGTTGACGAGCTTCCAGAGCTTCTCGGCGCCGCGCCGGGCGAGCGTGTGCTCGATGTGCACCGAGCCGCGCAGACGCACGACGTCTTCGGCGCTGTACCCGCGCTTGACGCCCTTCCACCGCGGGTTCTCCGCCCATTCCTTCTTGAGCCGTGCTGCTTCGAGGTCGTAGTTCATTGCCGTACTCCCATGTGTTCGTGGCCTCAAACCGGCGCTTCGTACGCCGGCACGTTGGTCGGCGGCGGCGCGTCCCGGCAGGGACGCGCTACGCCGCGTGCGAGGCGTTCGGCAAACTGGGTCGCCGGCGCTTCGCGGCACGGACCGGTGAGGATCGCTCGACCGGTCTGGCGGGCTCTAGGAATGGGATACGCGGTCCTACGCCCTTCTCGCTGCCGGCCGCGTGATGCTGCGATCGGCAACGCGTGATGGCCTAACCTTAGCAAGCCGGCGCGCCGGTGGCAAGCTGAAATTGCGCGCCGCAATAGGGTTTTTTCTGCAATAAATCAGATAGTTAAAATTAAATTCCGCCTGGTGGAAAAATCCGACTCGGTTTGCCCCGAAACGATGCTGCTTTGCATGTGTATCTTATATAAGATAAATGACCCAAGACTTGAGCGCGAGCTCGTAACTCGCTGATTCATATGAATCCCAGAGCGCAGCGGCCCGGACATGGATCGTCGGGCATGTTTCCGCGCCGCGGATTGCATTTCCATTCCCGACCTCACCGGTCCGCCGGCGCGACCGTTGCAGAACCGCCACACGGCCGCCTCCCGCTTCGGCCCGGGGCATGGCTCCTGTCGCCACGTGACGCTCAGTTGCGGCGGGCGCGACCGTGGTTACATCGTCAGCGCGCGGGGGAATACCGCCGTCCGTCCAATGCGATTACTATCGCGTGGGAGCGCGCCGCCAGTCGCGCGATCGCCGCATTGCCCCCTCGAACAGGAGTTCACCGTGCGCACACGCTTCGCTGTCCTGGCCATGCTGTTCGCGACCGTCGCGGGATCCGCCGCGGCGCAAGCGCCCGATCCCAACCTCGCACGCAACATCGCCGCCGGATGCGCTAACTGCCACGGCACCAACGGCGTGAGCAAAGGCGGAATGCCGTCGCTCGCCGGCCAGCCAAAGGCCGACCTGGTCCGCAAGATGCAGGACTACAAGTCCGGCAAGACGCCGGCAACGATCATGCCTCAGCTCGCCAAGGGGTACACGGACGAGCAGATCGATCTCGTGGCCGGATGGTTTGCGGCGCAGAAGAACTGACAACGAAAAGGACCCGATCATGTCCATGCAGCGTCGCGAATTCCTGAAGGCAATGGGGGCCGGCGTGTCCGCGGCCGCGCTTTCCGCCTGTGCGGTGTCCCCGAGCCGCAGCGGCCCGAAGGTCGTCATCGTCGGCGGTGGCTATGGCGGCGCCACCGTCGCGAAGTATCTCGCCATGTGGGGCAACGGCTCGCTCGACATCACGCTGGTCGAGCCGAACGCGGCCTTCGTGTCGTGTCCGTTGTCGAATCTCGTGCTCGGCGGGAGCAAGCAGATCGCCGACCTCACGGTGAGCTATGACGGCCTCGTGAAGCGTGGCGTGAGGGTCATCGCCGAGACCGCGACCGTCGTCGACCCGCTCCGCCAGATGGTCCGCATCAGCGACCAGCGGGAGCTGCCGTACGACCGCCTTGTGCTGTCGCCCGGCATCGACTTCATGTACGACCAGGTGCCGGGACTCGGCAGCCCCGAAGCGCAGGCGAAGGTCCTGCACGCGTGGAAAGCGGGCCCCCAGACGGTCGCGCTGCGGCAGCAGCTCGAGGCGATGCGCGACGGCGGCGTCTTCGTGATCTCGATTCCGAAGGCGCCTTACCGGTGCCCGCCCGGACCCTACGAGCGCGCCTGCCAGGTGGCGTGGTATTTCAAGCGCGCCAAGCCGCGCAGCAAGGTGCTGATCCTGGACGGCAACGAGGACGTCGTGTCCAAGAAGGGCCTCTTCATGAAGGCGTGGAACGAGGACTACAAGGGCATCGTCGAATACCGGCCGAACTACGTGCTGACCGGCGTCGACGCGTCGACGCTTACCGCGAGGTTCGAAGTGCAGGAAAACGTCAAGGCCGACGTCCTCAACGTCCTCCCGCCGCAACGCGCGAACGACATCGCCGGACAGGCGGGCGTGATCACCGCCAACAACCGCTGGTGCGAGGTCGACTTCCTTTCGTTCGAGTCGATCAAGGTGCCGAAGATCCACGTGCTGGGCGACGCCATCCAGATCGCGCCGCTGATGCCCAAGTCCGGTCACATGGCGAACCAGCACGCCAAGGTCGCCGCGGCCGCGATCCTCAACGCGTTTGCGGGACAGGCTCCCAATCCGACGCCCGTGATCAACAACACGTGCTACAGCTTCATCACGGACAAGGACGTCGTGCACGTTTGCTCCGTGCACCAGTACGACAAGGAGAAGAAGACGCTGGTGACCGTGCCGGGCTCCGGCGGGTTGTCGCCGGGACCGACGGCGCTCGAGGGCGAGTACGCCTTTTCCTGGGCCAAGAACATCTGGGCGGACATGCTGACGTGACGGAGCCGGAACGCTGCGCGTTCCGACTCCGAAGGCAGTCAGCGAGGAAAGCTTCGGGCGGCCGGGCGCTTTCCTCGCGGTAAACGCACGTAGCGCGCCGATCGCAGGTCGCTTCGCTCCCCGCTCGGTAGCGCGCGCATGCGGGCTGACAGCCTGCGACCCACGCGTTCGTCTGGCGGGCCCCCGACCCCCATGGAATTCCAAGCGTGCGGCCCGCGCATCTGTTTGGATGGGCATTCAGTCCGCATACGCGCGCGACTGAACGGCGCGCGAAGCGCGCTTGTGATCGGCGCGCTTCGTGCCGTTTCCGCGAGAAAAGCAGCCGGCGAGGGGCCCCGCGCAGCGGGGATCGACGGCCAGTGCGAGTCGATGCCGCGAGGCGACGCTCTGCCGCCGCCCATATGCGCGACGGGCCAAGGAGCCGAGGCCCGGAGCTCTTCTCACTGACTGCTTTCGCGTGAGTACGCGCAGCGATCACTTGCCCGGTCGATGCGAAGTGAAACGGCGCCCCGGGGCGCCGTTTCACTTCGCATTGTCGCTTGGCAAGCGATCGCTGCGCGTACTTACGCGACCGGTTCCGCCTCCTTGGGCGTTTCCTCGAACGTGAGCTTGACCTTGTCGTCCTCGCCCATGTCGATCGTCACCTTGCCGCCGGTCGTGAGGTGCCCGAACAGCAGCTCGTCGGCGAGCGCCTTGCGGATCGTGTCCTGGATAAGCCGCGCCATCGGGCGTGCGCCCATCTGCGGGTCGAAGCCCTTCTTCGCGAGGTACTCCTTCAGCGCCGGCGTGAACGAGGCGTCGACCTTCTTCTCGTGCAGCTGGTTCTCGAGCTCGAGCAGGAACTTGTCGACGACGCGCAGGATGACGTCGTGGTCGAGCGGCGCGAACGAGATCGTCGCGTCGAGGCGGTTGCGGAACTCCGGCGTGAACATCCGCTTGATCTCGCCCATCTCGTCGCCCGCGGCCTTCGACTGCGTGAAGCCCATCGACGTCTTCGCGAGCTCGCCCGCCCCCGCGTTCGTCGTCATGATGATGATGACGTTGCGGAAGTCGGCCTTGCGCCCGTTGTTGTCGGTGAGCGTGCCGTGGTCCATCACCTGCAGCAGGATGTTGAAGATGTCCGGGTGCGCCTTCTCGATCTCGTCCATCAGCACGACGCTGTACGGGTGCTTGGTGACCGCCTCCGTCAGCTGCCCGCCCTGGTCGAAGCCGATGTAGCCCGGCGGCGCGCCGATCAGCCGCGACACCGCGTGCCGCTCCATGTACTCGGACATGTCGAACCGGATGAGCTCGACGCCCAGGCAGTACGCGAGCTGCCGCGCGACCTCGGTCTTGCCGACGCCCGTCGGCCCGCTGAACAGGAAGTTCCCGATGGGCTTGCGCGGATTGCCGAGGCCCGAGCGCGCCATGCGGATCGCGCTGACCATCGCGTCGATCGCCTTGTTCTGGCCGAACACGACGTTCTTCAGGTCGCGGTCGAGCGTCTTCAGCGCGTTGCGGTCGTCCGACGACACGTTCTTCGCGGGGATGCGCGCGATCTTCGCGACAATCTCCTCGACCTCGGTCTTGCCGATCACCTTCTTCTGGCGCGACTTGGGCAGGATCTTCTGCGCGGCGCCGGCCTCGTCGATGACGTCGATCGCCTTGTCGGGCAGGTGCCGGTCGTTGATGAAGCGGGCGGCGAGCTCCGCGGCGCTCGTCAGTGCCGCCGGAGCGTACTTGACGCCGTGGTGCTGCTCGAAGCGCGTCTTCAGGCCCTTCAGGATCTCGATCGTCTCGGCGATCGACGGCTCCGGCACGTCGACCTTCTGGAAGCGCCGCGACAGTGCGTGGTCCTTCTCGAAGATCTGGCGGTATTCGTTGTACGTCGTCGCGCCGATGCACTTCAGCGCCCCCGTCGACAACGCGGGCTTGAGCAGGTTGGACGCGTCGAGCGTGCCGCCCGACGCGGCGCCCGCGCCGATGATCGTGTGGATCTCGTCGATGAAGAGGATCGACTTCGGGCTGTCGGCCAGCTGCTTGAGCACAGCCTTCAGCCGCTGTTCGAAGTCGCCGCGGTACTTGGTGCCCGCCAACAGCGCGCCCATGTCGAGCGAGTAGACCTGGTATTCCTTCAGCAGGTCCGGCACGTCGCCCTCGTTGATGCGACGTGCGAGCCCCTCCGCGATGGCGGTCTTGCCGACGCCGGCCTCGCCGACGAGCAGCGGGTTGTTCTTGCGGCGGCGGCACAGCACCTGGATCACGCGCTCGAGCTCGTGCTCGCGGCCGATCAGCGGGTCGATCTTGCCGGACTTCGCGAGCCCGTTGAGGTTCAGCGTGTACGCATCGAGCGCGCCCTGGGATTCGTTGCCGCCATCGTCGTCGCCCTTCGCCTCCTGCTTTTCCTGCTTCTGCTGGGGCGTCTTCGTGATGCCGTGCGCGATGTAGTTGACGACGTCGAGCCGCGTGACGCCGCGCTGGTTCAGGAAGTAGACGGCGTGCGATTCCTTCTCACCGAAGATCGCGACGAGCACGTTGGCACCGGTCACTTCCTTCTTGCCCGACGACTGCACGTGCAGGATCGCGCGCTGGATCACGCGCTGGAATCCCTGCGTGGGCTGCGTGTCGGCGTCCGAGTGCGGCGCGAGACGCGGCGTGTGCTCCTGGATGAAATCGGACAGGACGCCGCGCAGTTCGTCGAGGTCGACGCCGCAGGCCTTCAGGACCTCGGCGGCCGACGGGTTGTCGAGCATCGCGAGCAGCAGGTGCTCGACCGTGATGAACTCGTGCTGCTTCTGCCGGGCCTCGACAAAGGCCATGTGGAGGGAGACTTCCAGTTCCTGCGCAATCATCGACCTTCCTTCATCCGGTTCGCGCCGCCGGGGAGATACCCGGCATTGCGACTATAACGCTTACGTCTCCTCCATCGTGCACTGCAGCGGGTGCTGATGCTTGCGTGCGATATTGATTACTTGTTCGACCTTGGCGGAGGCCACCTCACGCGTGTAGGTTCCGCAGATGCCCATGCCCTCGCGGTGAACCTGCAGCATCACCTGTGTCGCCTTCTCGCGGCTCATCGCGAATACAGTTTGCAGGACGATGACGACGAAGTCCATCGGCGTGTAGTCGTCGTTCAGCAACATGACTTTGTACATCGGCGGCGGCTTGACCTTTGCCTTTTCCGCCTCGAGTACGTTGTCGTGCTGCTCCTGGTTGCGCATGTCCCGCCACGATACTCCGGATGAATGTGGGGTCAATGTTTGATGATTGCAACAGTTTTTTCAAGGGGACAGGAGGGTGGGCACCCCCCGCTTGACGCTACGGGAGCGAAGAGCGTAGAAAGCGCATGTTTGGCGCACGTTCGGCCCGCCCCCCCGGGGGAGCGGCCGGTCCGGAGTCCCACCGTCCGTCCAAGGGGCGCAGGCGGGGGTCCTGACCAGCGCCCGCCAGACGTCCCGTTCAAAACCTAAAGGAACACGCAGTATGGCAACTGGTACCGTCAAGTGGTTCAACGATGCAAAGGGCTTTGGCTTCATAACTCCGGATGGCGGCGGCGAAGACCTGTTCGCGCATTTCTCGGCGATCAACATGCAGGGTTTCAAGACGCTCAAGGAAGGCCAAAAGGTCTCGTTCGACGTCACGCAGGGCCCCAAGGGCAAGCAGGCGTCCAATATTCAGTCCGCTTGAGACACCCCGTTGCCGACGGCGTCCCGCGAGGCGCCGGCGGATACAGTGGTCGAAAGGCCCGCTTGCGAGCGGGCCTTTTTTCATCCGACGAACGGCGCCGGGGGTCTGCGCCCGCTCCACGAGAAAGGGCCCGCCTGCCGACGGGCCCCGATCCCTCGCAACCTGCAGTCGTGGGCTACATCCGGTCGATCATCGCCTGGCCGAAGCCCGAACAGGAGACCTGCGTCGCGCCCGTCATCAGCCGCGCGAAGTCGTAGGTGACGACCTTGTCGAGGATCGCTTTCTCGAGGCCGGTCTCGATCAGCGCGGCGGCCTCCTTCCACCCCATGTGCACGAGCATCATCTGGGCCGACAGGATTTCGGACCCGGGATTCACGTAGTCCTTGCCCGCGTACTTGGGCGCGGTGCCGTGCGTCGCCTCGAACATCGCGACGGAGTCGGACAGGTTTGCGCCCGGCGCGATGCCGATGCCGCCGACCTGCGCGGCGAGCGCGTCCGAGATGTAGTCGCCGTTGAGGTTGAGGGTGGAAATGACGTCGTACTCGGCCGGCCGCAGCAGGATCTGTTGCAGGAACGCGTCGGCGATCACGTCCTTGACGACGATCTCGCGGCCGGTCTTCGGGTTCCTGAACGACATCCACGGTCCGCCGTCCACGAGCTTCGCGCCGAACTCCCTTTCGGCGAGCGCGTAGCCCCAGTCGCGGAAGCCGCCCTCCGTGAACTTCATGATGTTGCCCTTGTGCACGAGCGTCATCGACTTGCGGTCGTTGTCGATCGTGTACTGCAGCGCCTTGCGCACGAGCCGTTCGGTGCCTTCCCGCGACACGGGCTTGATGCCGATCGACGACGTCGCCGGGAAGCGGATCTTCTTGACGCCCATTTCCTTGATCAGGAAGTCGATGACCTTCTTGGCGCCGTCGGTTTCCGCCTGCCACTCGATGCCGGC